>Ga0265320_10000174_pt1 | contig 54434 bp, 41 predicted proteins | sample 4827metaG_FD_202087 | JGI IMG/M metagenome (GOLD analysis project Ga0265320, IMG submission 202087) | Rhizosphere microbial communities from Carex aquatilis grown in University of Washington, Seatle, WA, United States - 4-8-27 metaG | ecosystem: Host-associated > Plants > Roots > Rhizosphere >...
TCTTGCTGAAGGAAGCGTCGAGCGCGCCGCGCCCGAGCCTCTTCGCGAAGCGTCCGGATCTCGGCGAAATCATCGACGATTGGGTCGAGCTCGCGCTCGCGATCGACCCCGACGCGCGCTTTCACGCGATCCGTGCGCTCTGGCGGGCGTTCCTGTCGGCAGCGCGTTCCGGCGGGCGCTAAACAGAAGCTATCTCAGAAACCGTAGCGAGCCCCCCGATGCTAGGAAGGCCGACGCAGGCATACGCTGGTATTTCGAGGAGGCCGACCGACGCAGCGGGGGGCGTAGTAGGTTTATGAGATAGCTTCACGGCGCGCCTTTGGCGTACACGACGACCGTGATGTACACGCGGCGGCTCTCCTGCGGCGGGGCCTGCTCTTCGGGGCTCGCCGTGAACGACGGGGCCGTCGCTTCGAAGATGATGAGCCGCGTGTGATCGACGCCGGCGGATTGCATCAAATTCTTGATGAGCTGAGAGCGCTCGTTCGCGAGCGAAAAGGACTCGCCCGGCGACGTTTTTGCCCGGATCGCGACGCACTCGATCTTCGGATCCGCCTTCACGAGGGCCGCCGCTTGATTGACGATGTTGCGCACGTCGTCGGAGGCGCTCGCGGAGTTTTCGTCGAATTGAAAGGGACCCGGGAGCGTGATCGGCGCAGGCGCGATCTGCGACGAATCCTGGCTTTCGATCTTCGCGCAGCCCACCGGGCCCTCGGCCTTCGGCGCTTCCGCCGGCGGAACGTATTCCGGCATGTCCGCCACCATCTTCGGCGCGCACGGGTCGCCTTCGGGCTCGAGCACCGAACACGGAACGGTAGGGTACTTCCTCAAATAGTCGGCCGCGTCTTGTTCGTCTTCGGCGGGCGCGAGCACTTCTTTGCGAAATGTGGGAGGCGAAAACCTGCCCTCGGCCATCTGCGGATCGTAGGCGGCTTCGACGACGACGTACGACATCGGAAACCGCTCGATGGTGCGCGTCGTGCGCACGTCCATGAGTTTGCATTGGCCTTGCCAGCCTTGATAGTGGCACCCCTCCGACGAGGATTGCGCGCAGGCGCCGACCACCAAGGCGGACCAACAAACCCCGAACCCGAGCCCGAGCGAACGGCGTTTTCCGAACATCGCCGGCGAGTCTACTCGCCGTAGCTCCCCGTGGGGCGCGGCGAAATTCCCCGCACGCGGGCCGGCGCGAACACGTCGTGAGAACGCTAGAAATCCGGCGCGGGCGGCGCGTCGGAAGGTGCGGCGGACGGCGTTTCCGGCGCGGGTTCGGGCGGAGAAGCGGCGTCCGGCGGTTCGCCGGCTTCCGGGAGTGAATCGGTGAGTGGCACCTCGATGACGGCTTCTGGTTTGGTGCGCGACACGGCGCGCGCGCGTCGCGGTGGGGGCACGGACGCTTCGCCGATGTCGACGTAAATCGGATTGGTGAATGCGAACGGCGCGACGTGAAGCCCGGGAAGCACTTCGTCGACCGGATGCGTGCCCGACACGACGACGGCGACCCAAGAGTCGTGCGCGACCGGCACGTCGACGACCTTCGCCCAGCGCACGTTGTTCGCGCCGTCCGCTTCGCCCACTTCGAAGCTGTCCACCGTGTCCCCGTCGACGATCACGTCGACGCGATTCACTTGCACCCAGTCCGCCGATCGCACCGTGATGTCGAGGGGCACCGTGCCCGGGCTCGCCTGCACCGTGTCGCCGGGGCCGGCTTCGCCGATCCGCGCTTCGACGAAGGGACCCATCGAGACGATCGCGTGCCCCGCCTTGAGCGCCGTCGCGATTTCCTGCGCGGTGACGCGATCGGGGCGATCGTCCGGGACGCGGATGTACGTGCGCGGATAGCCGGCCCACTCGTTCGTGAGCTTGTGCGAATCGGAGCTCCCGACGGCAGTGTAGCGATGCCCGAGGTTCAACAGATCGAAGTAACGGACGAGGTTACGGCCGAGCACGTCGACCGTGCCGAGCTCCCACCCGTTGACGACCTCGATCAGGTCGAAGTCGAAAGAGAAATTTTTCCGGAAGTGCGCGCCCGTTCGTTCGTTCAACGCCGAGCGCTGGAAATAGCCATAGCCGGGCATCCACGGATGATTCACCTGAATCACCGCGTCGGGCGCCATGCTGCGCACGGCTTTGAAGATCTCCGGCGGATCCACGGCCCACGGCGGCGCCTTCGACTTGGGCGGCAGCGGATAGGCGTTGAAATGGCCCCACGTGCGCGTCGTGATCTCGACGCCGCTCGTCGCGGCGAGCACCGAGCCGACGTCGTAGCGTTCGATCGTCGGCGCGTAGTCGGTGACGTGATTGTGATCCGTCGCCACCGCGAACTCGACGCCCGCCGACACCAGCGACGCGATCCGATCGTCGAGCGACAGTTCGGAGTCGCTGCTCGGCTTCGCGTGGAGATGTAGATCCGCCGAGATCCATCCCGGAGTCGGCATGTCGTGCGACAGCGTGACGCGGAGCGCGACGCCTTGCTCGGGCTTCACCTCGATCCGTTTTTCGACGACCGACCACTCGAAGCCACGCGACGCGATGACGCGGTAGTGGCCCGGCGGAATGTCGATCCGTCCTTCGCCCGTCGTCGTGTGCACTTCGTTCCCCGCCGCGCTGACCCGCGGAATCGACGCGAAGCTCGGATCCGGCGTGCCGTCGACGCCGACGAGAATGAGGCGCCCCGGCATCGAGCGACCGATTTCGTCCGTGATCCGAAAATCGAGCCGTTCCGCCTGAGGCACGAGCAACTTCAAGCTCGTCGGCTTGTCGCCCGCGCGCGCGTCGACCGTGGCCTGGTCGTAACCACCCGGTGTCTGCATGATCACCGTGTAGCGACCTTCGGGAAGCGCGAGCAGGAACGAGCCGTCGCTCTTCGCTTCGTCCTTCAGCGCGATCGTGCCGTCCGAGGCGACGACCGTCAGGTGCGCCCACGCGGGCGCCGGATCGAGCACGCCGACCACCGTCGCGAGCGGCTGATGCGTGAGCGCCGCTGCGACGCGCACGACCTCGGAAGCGCCGCGACGCGTGGCGACCAGTGCCCGTCGATACATCGTCGTCTGTTCCGGCGCGAGCTCGACCGGCGGCGCCCAGCACGTCTGATCGGTCTCACTTTGCTGAACCCGGAACTCGACGTCCGCGGGCGCGTCGGGGAACACGAGCCCGTAGGTGAGATCGTCGCGCCGCGCGATCCACGGGAGCATCTCGTGACCGGCTTCTTCCACGTCGCCGTGACCCGGCGCAAACGTCGCCGTGCCCGGCCACGCCACGTAGTCTCCGACGCGCACCGTGAGCGCGTGCGGCGCCGCGTTCGTCACGCGCGTCACGATGTCGATCACGTTCCCGCGCTTCTTCGACAGACGGATGTCCGTCATCAGTGACACGCCCGCTCCGATCGCCTCTTCGAGGACCAACATCCCCGGCCCATCCTTGCTGAGGATCGGCTCGACCCGCGTCGTCGTGAGCGCCACTCGCTTGCCGCCGAGGCTCAGCACGGTGCGAATCGCGCCGAGCCCGTCGTCGGCGAACGCCGGACCCGTCACGTCCAGGATCGCGCCGTAGTCCTGGCGGCGAGCCGCGGTGTCCGCCGACGCCCCCACGACGACCTCGAGTCGATTGTTCGCGAGGACCAGGTCGTCCTCCTTGGCATCGAGGTGCTCGGAGTACGGCACCGTCGCTTCATCGACGCGCTCCAGCGTCACGCCGCCGGCTTGGTACAAAGTCCGCGGCGCGACGAACAGCCGGAGCCCCGGAACCGCCGCGGCCAGGAGCAGGACCCCCGCGGAGATCCCCAGCGCTTTGGAACGAGAAGGGATCATCGAGCAGCTAACTCACGATAGCGCACGGGATCCTTGAGGCCGCCCCTCACCCCACCGCAGAGTCTACACGACGCCCCGGCCCGCAAGGGAGGTGACCCTTCCGACACCCCCCTCCACAGCCCCCTTGTTTTCCTTGGCGTTGAAACGATCCGTTCACCGGCCGGTGGGTCGCGTTCTCCGCACGCGCCGAGAATCGGTTATCGTCGCCCGTCGAGGACTTCGTAACGCATGGAAATCCGAACCGAGATCGAGATCGACGCCAGCCCTGCCGCGGTGTGGAAAGTGCTCACCGACTTCGCCTTGTATCCCGAGTGGAATCCCTTCATCCCCACCGTCGCCGGCCCCCTCGAAGTGGGCGCCACCCTCGACGTCCTCCTCACGCCGCCGAACGGCAGCGATCTGCGCGTCCGGACCAAGCTCCTCGTCGTCGACGCCGATCGCGAGCTCCGCTGGCGCGGTCAGCTTCTCTTCCCGCAACTCTTCGCCGGTGAGCACTTCTTCCGCCTCATCGAGCTCGCCCCCAACAAGACCCGCTTCGTCCACGGCGAAGACTTCTCCGGCATCCTCGTGCGTCTTCTCGCGGGCACGATCACCAAAGCCGCCCGCGGCTACGTCTTCATGAACCAAGCCCTCAAACGCCGCGTGGAAGGGTGAGCGCATCTCATTTTAGTGGGGGGACCTTGTCCCCCGCGGCTCGCTGCGCGACCGCTCCCCCTGCCGCTTCGCGGGCTCGCTTCGCGAGCGGCGCGCGTCACGCTCCGGTTACTTTGAGCGAAGCGAATACCAGGGGGACCGCCCGGAACGGGCGAGGGGGGCGGGCACGAGCGGGCACGCCCCCCAGGAACAATCACTCGCGGCGCGACTGCTCCCCCTGCCGCTTCGCGGGCTCGCTTCGCGAGCATCGGGACCCCCGCGTCGGTGGGGGCACTTCAGGCGGCGGAGATGGCGGCGCGGAGGCGGCCGATGATCGCCGACACTTCGCTATGACGCAGCTTGAACAAGGATCGGTTCGCGACGACCACGGTGGAGATGTCGCGAATGGTTTCGCGTTCGACGAGCCCGTTGTCGCGGAGAGTCGAACCCGTTTCGACCAGATCGACGATGAGATCCGATAGGCCGACCAACGGCGCGAGCTCGACCGACCCTTGCACGAAAATGACCTCCGCCTGCACGCCCTTCGACGCGAAGTGTTCCGTGGCAATGCGCGTGTACTTCGTCGCGACCCGCGGTACCGCCGGCATGGTCGCCAGATTGGGTCCCGCGACGACCATCCTGCATTTCCCGATCCCGAGGTCGAGCGGCTGATACAGATCGTAGCGACGCTCGAGCAATACGTCGCGCCCCACGATGCCGACGTCGGCTGCGCCGTACTCGACGTACGTGGGCACATCGTCGGGCTTCAGGAGCAAGAACCGCAACGTGCCGCCGTCGCTCTCGCGAATGAGCGTCCGATCGTCGTCGAGGAGCCGCGCCGCTTCGAACCCGGCACGCTCCAGCAACGGAACGAGCTGCCTTTGGACGCGGCCCTTCGGGATGGCGACGGTGAGCGGTCTCATGGCGCGAATGCGCCCGTATAGCGGCGCGTGCCGGGCAGGTCACGCCCCAGGCGTCGGAAGCCGAAAAATGACGAGCTTCCGGACCGGATACGCAAACGTGACGAACACGATGAACGAGCCCATGAATCCAACGATTTCAGGCGGAAGCACGGGGATGCGCGGGGCCAAGAGCCGGAACACCGACCAGTTCAGTCCGAGCGTGAACAGCTCCGCGACGAGAAACAGCTTCGCTTGCCGGCTCATGCTGCCCGCCCGGGCGCGAAAGGTGAAGGTCCGATTCCCCGCGAACTGCACCGAAGCCCCGGCGATGAGCGCCGGGAGTCGCGCGACGGTCGGCGCGACGCCCCCGAGACGAATACACGTCGTGAAGATCGAAAAATCCACGAGCGTCGCGCCGCTTCCGACGACCAATGCCCGCGCGAACCGGAACAGCCGCTCGCGAAGTCTCTCCGGGGGCACTCACCGCATCATCGATCGCCGGCGAGCGCCAGGCAACGCCGCGAAGCGTTACGACGTCGTGACCCGAAGAAGACGCTTCGATCAGGCCGTCAGCTCGGACGCCCGCTCGACGATCCGCCCGACCAGGCCGTAGCTCTTCGCCTCTTCTGCGCTCATCCAGTGGTTGTGCTCGGTATCGACGCAAACCTTCTCGTACGATTGCCCAGTGGCGCGCGCGAACAGGCGATTGAGTCGCTCGCGCATGGCGAGGATCTGCCGCGTCTCGATCTCGATGTCGGACGAGCGCCCACCGATGCCGCCGAGCGGCTGATGCAATAGGAACCGCGTGTTCGGGAGCGCGACGCGATTCTTTCGCTCCGCGGCGGCATAGACGAGCGCACCGGCGCTCGCGACCCACCCGGTGCCCACCATAATGACCTCGGGTTCGATGAACCGAACGACGTCGTGAATCGTGTCTCCGGATTCGACGTGACCGCCCTGCGAATTGACGAGCACGCGAATCGGCTCCTTGCTCACCGCGGCGAGCGCCAATAGTTGTGCCGTGACGGAGGCGGCGAGCGCCGAGTTGACTTCGCCGAACACGAGCACCGTGCGCGCGGCGAACAGATGTTCGACGACGAGCTTCGGCGGATCGCGCGCCGGTCGAGAATGGGGCTCGGGGGATGAATCCGGCGGCTCTTCGAGCTCGAACATCCCTCCTTCTTACCGCTCGGCGAGAAGCCGAGCCATATCCGAGACGCTCGAAGTTTTGTCCGACGCGATCCGACGGGGCCCGGCAGTTGCTGCGGGGGTGGACGAACGCGCAGGCTAGGAGCAAGATTTCGCCATGGAGTCGCCGCGCCTTCGAGACCTGCTCGCCGCCGCCGATCGCCTGCTATTGCTCGAGCCGACGGAAGGTTCCCCAGCTTCCGTAGTGCGCGCCCTCTTGCGCAAAGAGCTCTCGCGTGACGGCGCCGATCCGGCGCTCATCGCGGCGCTGTCGCAGACGCTACGCCTCTACTTGTTGACGAGCGCGCGCTCGGCCGTCGGCAACGACGGGCGTGAGGGCGGGCCCGGCCGCGCGCGAACGGCCCAACTCAGCGTCGACGAGGCCCGCGCGTGGAAAGCCGTCTGCTTGATGCAAGAAGAGCCCTCCAAGCGGTGGACGGTCTCGAAGCTCGCCAAGGCCGTCGGCACGTCGCGTCCGGTTTTCGCGCGCCACTTCGCGCGCGCCGCCGGGGTCTCGCCGCTCCGCTATCTCGTCCGCTGCCGCATGGAGCTCGCCGCCGCGCTCGTCCGCGACGCAAACTCCACGCTCGCCGAAGTCGCCGCCGCCGTCGGCTACGACTCCGAGTACGCTTTCAACCGCGCCTTCAAACGCTACCACCACGTTCCCCCGGGCCTGTTCCGCCGCGCCCAGCAAACCGTCAGCGCCATCGCGCTCGCGGCTTGAAGCGAAAAACCGGGAACGTGTTCGTGGACTCATGAACACGCGATGCCGCAGCGAGTCGCAAGTGGCACGATCCGTGCTATTTAGTTCACGTGCGACCCGAGACGCTCACGGAGAGCGATAGATTGTGGTTGATGCGCGACGAGAAGCGCTGGCAACGCGCTCATCAGATTGCTGCTGATCATCCGGGGGTGGACGTGTCGGGGGTCTATCGCGTTCTTAGAAACATGGAAAAGAGTCCAGGAGAACGCCTACGCGCCGCGCTACGACATGGAAGACTTTTCGGTATTCACCGACGGTGAGCGCACCGTTCTCGACGGGCTCGCTCGACGCGGCGTTCGATTCATGCTCGTGGGGCTCAGCGCCGCGGTTCTTCAAGGCGCCAATACGGCGACTCGTGACATAGATATCTGGTTCGAGGACATTTCGGACGAGCGGATCGGGGAGGCCGTCAAAGAAGCGAACGGCATCTGGGTTTCCGGTTCGTTCGGCATGCGGCCGCCACAGATCGGTGGCGACGCCGTCGGCGATCGACTGGACGTCGTCGTCCATATGCACGGGCTCGGCACCTTTCAGGAAGAGGTGACGAACTCGACGATCGTCCACGTAGACGGAGTCGATCTCCGCGTCCTGAAGCTCGAGCGCATCATCGCGAGCAAGCGGGCTGCTGGCCGAAGCAAGGATCTCGCGGCCATCCCGGCGCTCGAAGAAGCGTTGGCCGTCCTCGCCGACTCCACTGAACCGATCACCCCGCGGCGCCCATGAGGTCGACGAAGTTCGTCGAGTAGAACCGTTCTTTTTCGGATTCGCTTCGGTCCGCGAGCGATGATTCGAAGCGCTTGAGCGGATTTCTTCCGCCTTCGACGTGGGGGTAGTCGGACGAGAACATGAAGAGCTCGGGGCCCGATTGCTCGATGAGGCGGCCGACGTGTTCGGTGGGGTACGGCGTGACGCGGACTTGGCGACGCATGTAGTCGGTGGGACGGAGCGGAAGATCGCCGATGCGGCTCTCGGTGCGACCGAAGGTGTCTTTGACGATTTCGAGGCGCTCGAGGAACGCGGGAACCCAGACCGCGCCGAGCTCGATGACGCCGACTTTGAGACGCGGGAATTTTTCGAGCACCTGGTCGAAGATGAGCGACGCGAGCGCGATCTCGGTCCATTGACTGACGGCCATGTAGAGAAGCCCGGTGAAGTTCTCGCCGCCGCCGTGAAAATCGGTCTGGCCGTCCCAGCCGTTGTTCGAGAAGCCTTCGGCGACTTTTTTCGGCGCGTCGCCTTCGACGTGGAACAAGAGCGGCACGCCGCGCTCCTCGAGCAAGGCGTACATCGGATGGAGCGACGGATGTGTGATGGAGTGCGTCTTCGGAGGGAGCGGTGAGATGGTGACGCCCCTCGCGCCGAGGTCGAGCGCGATCCGCGTCTCGGCGATCGCGAGCTCCGGTACGGTGAGCGGGACGAACGTGACGGGCAAGAGCCGTCGATCGGCTTTGCAGAAATCGACCATCGCGCGGGAGAGAGCGCGCGACGCGGCGTAACTGACGTCGACGTCGGCAGCGGTCTCCGATTGCAGCGCGCCGAACGTCGAGAAGAGGAGCTGCGAACGGAAACCGAGCTCGTCGAGGGCGCGCGAGCGATCTTCGGAGTGGAACGCGCCGTAGGCGTCCCAGCCTTTTCGCGTCATGAGCTCGGCTTCGTGCGCGCGCCGCTCGTCGGCGTTACCGGCACGGTGAACCCCGCGCGCGATCATCTCATCGACCTTGGCGCGGCGACCGCTGCTCTCGAGTGAAAACTTCGGGATGCGGTCTCGGAATTTCGGCTCGGCGTACGACGCGAGCCACCCCGGCAGCTCCATGATGTGCGCGTCGGCGTCGTGGAACGTCCGTCCTTCGGCGTACGGCATGGCTCAAGTGAAGAGCCGCGCTCGGTTGGGGTCAAGTCGCGTTCGGTCGCCGCCCTTCACGGCGACCACGTGCCGGCACCGACGTCGAGCTTCCAGGTGACGTCGTACGTCGGCATCGAAATCGCCGTTCCGTCGAAGACGAGCGGCTGGAACACGAACGTCGTTCGATCGTTGTGCTTTCCCGGGGCCGTGGTGTCTTGGTCGCCGTCCCAATGATCGCCCCAGAAGACGTAAACCGTTCCCTGGCTGCCCATGACCGGCCCGACCCAGGTCGTCTGGCTCATCCACGTCTTCGCCCCTTCCGGCGCGACGTAGCCGCGATACGTCCACGGCCCCGTCATCGCCGGCGCGGTGGAGTAGAAATTGTCGTTGGCGCGCCACCCGGTCTTGTCCGAGCCAATCCAGTAATAGGTGCTGCCTGCCTTGAATACCGTGGGAGCCTCGCTCCCGCCCGTCGTTCCGTTGACCGCGCCGTACTGCTTCGCGGATACCCAACTGTGGCAATCGCTCGCGAGCGTGTAGACCCATCCGCTCTCGGTCACGACGTAGGCGTTCGGCCCGTCGGTGAGCGCGCTCATGTCACTATGGGCGGCAATCGCTCCCGTCGCGCTGAGGAGCGATCCTCGGAAGGTGTACGGCTCGTCGACCGTGCTCGAGGTCGCGTACACGACTTCCTTGTCGGCCTGATACGTCTCGTCGGCTGAGTGGGCGTAGAGGACGAATTCGCCGGTCGCCGGGCATTTGATGATGTGCGGCCGCTCGCCTTTCCGATTCGGTCCGAGCTGCCCGCTTGGTTGCTGAGGGAGAATGATTCCCTCGTTTTTCCAGGTGGCGAGATCCTTCGACGAGTACATCGAAAATCCGTTGAAGTCGTTGTTGGTCGTGGTGCTCAGGAAGTACTCGCCGTGCAAATAGAACGTGTCGCACTCCTTGATGATGCCGCCGCCGTGCGCGTCGACCGGCTTTCCGTCGGTGTCGATGAAGGCGATGCCCGGCGGGTCGGGAGGGACGATGGGCGTGACCGTCACGGGGTCGGTGAATATCCCGACGGTCGATCCAGCAGCGACGGCGCAGGTTGCGGCGCCCGCGCTCCCATCACGAGCCACGCCGCCGTCGTTCATGCCGCGCACTCCGCCCACGCCGCCCTCGTTCATGCCGCCCACTCCGCTCACTCCGCCCGTGCCGCCCACTCCGCCCATGCCGTCGTTGGTTCCGCCGCTGTCCGGACCGGTCGCGGCATCTGCCGTCGGACGCCCGCCGCTGCCCGGTCCCGTCGATGAAGGCGGGCTCTGTCCGCCGTCGTGCGCGCCCGTTCCCGCAGACGGTGTGCTCCCAGTCCCCGAGCTCCCGCACGCGACGACCGCCGCGGCGGCTAAGGCGGTAGCGAATGCCGACGCAGTCCGTGGTTGCATGCTCCTCTTCCTCGCAGGACGCGGACTAGCGCGTCCTCGACGATGAGGCTACGCCGGCTCGTCCAGGCGGATTCTTTCGATGTCGGCGCCGACGGCGGCGAGCTTCTTTTCGATGCGTTCGTAGCCGCGGTCGAGATGATAGACGCGACGAACCACGGTTTCGCCTTCCGCGGCAAGGCCGGCGATGACGAGCGACGCGCTCGCGCGGAGATCCGTAGCCATGACGCTTGCGCCCTCGAGCGCGCGCACGCCGCGGACGATCGCGGCGTTGTTCCGAATTTCGACGTCGGCGCCCATGCGGATGAGCTCGGGAACGTGCATGAATCGGTTTTCGAAGATCGTCTCGGTGAGGACGCTGGTGCCGGGAGCCGTCACGAGGAGCGCCATGAGCTGGGCCTGCATGTCGGTCGGAAAACCAGGGTGCGGCGCGGTGATGACGTCGACGGCGGTGAGCTTCCCCTCGCGTGACACGATGGTGCCGGCGCCTTCGCGATCGATCGACACGCCCGCTTGTCGAAGCTTCACGATCACCGGTTCGAGATCTTCGGTGGGAACGTCGGCGAGGGTGACCGTGCCACCGGCCGCGCCGACAGCCGCCATGAACGTCCCGGCCTCGATGCGATCGGCGATGATCGCGTGATCGAACGGATCGAGGGAGTCCTTGCCTTCGATGCGGACGATCGACGTGCCGGCACCCTCGATGCGCGCGCCCATCTTGTTGAGCACGCGTCCGAGCTCTTCCACTTCGGGTTCGCGCGCGGCGTTCACCAAGGTCGTTCGTCCCTTCGCGAGCGCGGCGGCCATCATCAGGTTTTCGGTGCCCGTCACGGTTTGCAGATCGAAAACGATCTCCGCGCCGCGGAGGCGCGCCGCTTCGGCGACGATGTAGCCGTGCTCGACGTGGATCGTCGCGCCGAGCGCTTCGAGCCCCTTCAAGTGTTGATCGACCGGGCGTGCGCCGATCGCGCAGCCGCCGGGCAGCGACACTTTCGCCTTGCCGTAGCGCGCGACCAGCGGCCCGAGCACGAGCACGCTCGCCCGCATCTGCCGCACCAGCTCGTACGGGGCTTCGGGACGCGCCGAACCCGTCGCCTCGCCGACGCGCACTTCGGGAAGGGCGACCTGAACATCACGGCCGAGAAACCGCAGGAGCGCGGCGGTCGTGTCGATGTCGCGGAGGCCGGGGACGTTGCGAAGGCGACTCGCGCCGTCCGAAAGCAAGGTCGCGCAGAGGATGGGCAGCGCCGCGTTTTTCGCGCCACCGACCTGGATGGTGCCCGACAAGCGGCGCCCGCCGCGGATACGAATTGCGTCCACGAACGCGACTTGACCACATTTGCCCCGCCAGTGCCCAGATGCGCGTCAAGATCCTGGCGAGGAGGGAGGCCCATCCCCTACTCTCACCGACCATGCGTGTCGGTGCCGCGGCCCTCGTCGCGCTCGCTCTGTCCCTGACGACGACCGCGCGGGCAGACGGCCCGGTGCCGTCGCTCGATCTCCGCGATTTTCATCCGCCGACCGACCCTCAAGGCTCGCTCTATACCGAGCCCGCGACGACGCCCGGCGCCGGTAACTGGAACTTCGGCGCGTACGCCTCGTACGCGCTCTCGCCGGTCGTCCTCGAAAACGCGCAAGGCGACGTGATCGCTCGCGTCGTCGAGCATCAAGTGTCGCTCGACTACTTCGCGAACGTCGGGCTCGGCAAGCGGTTCGCCGTCGGGTTGATGGTGCCGACCGTCCTCTATCAGACGGGCACGTCGTCGACGGAGTTGCTCCCGGAGAGCTCGTCCTTGCCTCACGTCGCGGTCGGCGACGCGACGCTCGGCGTCAAAGCAACCCTCGTCCCGCCCGCCGACCTCGGCGGCTTCGGCCTCGCCGCGCTCGGCCGTTTCTACGTGCCCGTCGATGCGCCCCATTCGTACGTGAGCGATCGCTCGGTGCGCGGCGAAGGTCGTTTGCTCGGCGAGCTCGATTTGCTCGCCGTCGCGTTGCGGGTGACGGCCGGCGTGCGCCTCCGCGCAGACCCCGAGACGTTCTTGCGCAACGGCACCGACGACTACCGGTTCGGCAACGATTTGCCGTGGGGCGCCGCGCTGACGTTCAAGCCGCAAGTGCTCGGCATCGATCAAGGCGGCCATCTGCGCTTCGCCGCCGAAGCGCACGGCTCGATCGGCTTGTCTCCCGGATTCGCGCACGCGCCCGAATCGCCCGCGCTGTTCGGATTGTCCGCGCGTTACACCGTGAAAGACGTGTCGGCGCTGTTCGGCGTGGAGCTACCGCTCGATCGCGCGATCGGCGTGCCGCTCGTGCGTCCGGTGATCGGCATTGGCTGGGCGCCGCGCATCGAAGACGAAGACGGCGACGGCATCGAGGACGACAAAGACCAATGTCCGGAGCTCGCCGAGGACAAGAACGGCTTCGAGGACAGCGATGGTTGCACCGACGCCGACAACGACAGCGACGACGACGGCGTTCCCGACTTGAAAGATCGCTGCCCCCAGATCGCCGAAGACAAGGACGGCTTTCAAGACGACGACGGTTGCCCCGATCCCGACAACGACGCGGACGGCGTTCCCGACGCGAAGGATCCGTGCCCGAACGTCAAAGGCGATCCGAAGAGCCCGATCCCCGGTTGTCCCGATCCCGATCCGGATCACGACGGCATCCCCGTCGGCAAAGACAAATGCCCCGATCAGCCGGAGGATCGCGACGGGTTTCAGGACGACGACGGTTGCCCGGATCCGGACAACGACGGCGACGGCGTGCTCGACACGATGGACGCTTGCCCGCTCGAAAAAGGCGAAGCGAGCCCCGCCGCGGAGCTCAACGGGTGCGTCATCGCCGACCACGACGGCGACACGTTCGACGACGCCAAGGACGCTTGCCCGAACGAACCGGAAGACTTCAACGGCACGAAGGACGAGGACGGCTGCCCCGACGGCGCGAAAGCCGCGCCGCTCGTCACCGTGCAAGCGCCCGACGCCGCCGACATTCGCTTTGCCGCGTTCCGCGTCGCGCCGCGCTTCGTTCGCGACGAAGTCGACCCGCAGACGCTCTCGTCGCTCCGCGCGCTCGCCGTCGAGCTGAACCATCACCCCGAATGGATCGCCGCCGTCGGCGTTCGCCCCGCCGGCACGAGCCGCGCCGCTCAGCAACAAGCGCAAAATCGCGCCTTCTCGATCGCGCTGACCCTCCGCTGGCTCACGCATCGCGACGGCGCCGCCGAGGTCGTCGGTTGGGGCGCCGTCAGCGACGCACCGAAAGCGAACATTTTTGGTTTGGGGGTGCTCTTGCTCACGCCGCACGTCGCGGGGCCGAGCACGGGTCGTCCGCCGTGACGGCCGTGACGTCCATCGCGAAGGCCGCGCGGCCTGGCGCCGTGACGTCCGTGACGAAGCACGCCGCGGCGTGCATCGGCGTTTGCGCGGCGCTCGCGCTCGCCGTGAACGCGACCGCCGCGCCGTCCGAGTCGCCCCGCGCCGGCGCGACGGCGTCGGGCTCATTTCGCTCGCGCTTCGGCGTCGAGCGCGCCGAGGCGCTGCGCGGCGCGACCGCGGCGCCCGAACGACTGCGCGGTCTCGAGCGCCTCGCCGCGGCGGGGACGGAGCGAGCCGTCGATCGTCTCGTTCAGGCCGTCCTCCCCGGGGGCACTGCGATCACGCCGGAAGAACGACTCGTCGCGGTGCGCGCGCTCGCCGGGTACACGGCCAACATCGACGTGCGCCGCGCGCTCTTCGGCCTGCTCGGCGGCCACGCCACGTCGTCGCCCGGCGACGCTTCGGCGCCGCTCGACGAGCTCGCTCGCCGCACCGCCGCGCTCGCCCTCGCGCGCAGCGGCGCGAACGACGCGATCGAATCGCTCGGCAAGGCCCTCGGCGGCGCCGACGTCGCGGCGTCTGCCGCAGAAAATGCGCTCGTCGCGTATCCGCCCCGCGCCCTCACCGCGATGCTCCGCGGCGCCCGCGAAAAAACCCTAGCGCTCGCGAAGACCTTGGACGAGCTCGGCGATCAGCGCGGCTTCGACGCGCTCCGCGCGCTCGTCATCGACGGCCCGATCGACGTACGCGCCGCCGCGGCCGTCGGTCTGACCCATCTCGGCGATTTCGAGACCGTCGCGCTCGCCGAACATTGGCGCGCGTCCCGCGGTCCCGCCGAGCTCCGCGTCGTGGCCGCGCAAATTCTCGCGCTCGCCCGCGCCAAGGACGCCGGCGACGCGATCGCCGAGCTCCTCGCCGACGATGCGACGTTCGCGGCGGGGCTCGACCTGTCGCTCGACGCGCCGTCTCGCGCCGCCGTTCCCGAGCTCATCCGGCACCTCGCTCATGCCGACGACCGGACGGCGAAAGTCCTCGCCGCGCTCGGACGTGCGGGCGGCGCGGACGCGGCCCAAGCTCTCGAAGCGGCGCTCGCCGATCCGGACCGCGCCGCACTCGCCGCGCACGCGCTCGCGCGCATGAGCGGCTCCGACGGCAAAGCGGCGCTCGAGCGCGCCCTATCACGTCCGTCATCGCGCCGGCTCGCGGCCCGCGCCGGCGCGCTGCGCTGGCTCGTCCAGGGCGACCGCCTCGACGGCCTCGAGCGGGCGTTCGACGCGCTCGCGCGTTCCCCCGACGTTGCCGATCGCGCGGCAGCCGAAGCCGGAAAGTGCGCGCTCGATCCGCGTCAGCTTGCCGCCGCGCTCGACTCGCACGACGCGGAGGTCGTCCAAAGCGTCGCGAGCCTCCTTCTCCTCGCGCCGGACGACATGGCCGTCGATGCGGCGCAACGCATCGCGAACGCCCGCGATCCGTCGACGGCGACGGCGCTCGCGATCGCTCTCGCCGTGCCCTCCGCGCAAAACGCGGTCCCGACGCGCACGCTCCTGGCGCTGATCGACGGCGGCGGACCCGCCGCGCCGCTCGCCGCGCTGGCGTTCGCGGCTCGCGACGAAAAAGACCTGCGTCCGACGCTCCTCGCGCTCCTCACGGACGGCGATCCGTTCATACGCGCGCACGCCGCACTCGGCCTCGGCGATAGTCCCGAAGCGGACGCAACCGGCATCCTCGAAAACGCCTATCGCTTCGAGCTCGACCCGGACGTGCGCGCCGCCATCGTGCGCGGCCTCAGTCGACGGCACGAACCGACCCGCAGCCGCACGTTACGACTCGCCGCGGAGCTCGATCCGGAACGCACCGTTCGCGAGCTCGCGCGGCTCGCCCTCGCCGGAGCTCGACTCGGCCCGGACGTCCGCGGCGACGCCGCGTCGTGGCTCGTGGTCGGCACCACCGAGACGGGCGGGCACGCCGCGCGCGCGGCGATCACCCTCCGCACCCCGAGCGGCATTGCACTGCCGCTCGTCACCGACGCGGACGGAATCGCCGTCGCGGCCGGCATTTCTAAAGGCCCCGTCGAGCTGCGGGTTGCGCCCGGAGTCGCGGCCGACAAGGATCGCCCGAGTGGCAACGAAAAGACTCTCGACGCCGGATCTCGGGAAGCCCGATGACGCCCCGAACCCCGAGGGTCCGTCGTTCGAAGAATCGATCCGTCGCTTGAACGAGATCGTCGAAACGCTGGAGAGCGGCGAACTTCCCCTCGAGCAATCGGTGACGCTGTTCGAAGAAGGCATCAAGCTGTCGCGCGCGTCGCAAGCCAAGCTCGACCGCGCCGAGAAGCGCGTCGAAGAACTGCTGTCGGTCGACGATTCGGGCAATCCCGTCGTGCGCGACCTCGACGTCGAGTAGTCATGGAAGGCGCAGCACGCACCGCAGCCGCCTTGCTCATCGGCAACGAGCTCTTGAGCGGCAAAGTCCATGAATCGAACCTCGTCGAGCTCGCGCGTACCTTGCGTTCGCTCGGCGTCGCGCTCCGCCGCGTCGTCATGCTGCCCGACGAAATGGACGCGATCGCCGCCGAGGTGCGCGCGCTCTCCGACACCCACGACGTCGTGTTCACGAGCGGCGGCGTCGGCCCGACTCACGACGACATCACGCTCGAAGCCGTCGCGAAAGCCTTCGGCGTCAAGGCGGTCGTGCACCCGGAATTCGAAGCGCTGCTCCAGGCCGTCTACGGCGATCGCATGACCGACGCGCACCGTCGCATGGCGCTCGCACCGGAAGGCGCCGAGCTCGTCAGCCACGCCGAGGCGCGCTGGCCGACGGTCGTGATGAAAAATGTGTGGGTCTTGCCCGGCGTCCCCGAAGCCTTCCGCATGAAGCTCGGCGTCGTGCGCGCCAAAGTCCGCGGCGCGTCCCGCTTCGTCACGCGCGAAGTCATCACGAAAATGGACGAACCCGATCTCAAACCCCTCCTCGATCGCATCGTCGCCGCCCACCCCGACGTCGAAATCGGCTCCTACCCGAAGTGGTTCGACCCCCGCTACAAGACGAAGGTCACCTTCGACGGCACCGACGAACAGAAAGTCGTCGCCGCCCGAGAAGACTTCGTCGCGCAGCTGCCCGAAGGCGAACCACAGACGGACCTCTAGCGCGAGGTAGAGCGAAGGCTAGCGCGAGAGCATGAGGAAGGGGCTGCCTCGCTGTGACTCGTGTGCACCAGTCCTGTTCGTCGCTTCACCATGCGTTGCGGCTTGAGCGGAATCTCCGCCGGGACGTTTAATCGTACCCGCGTGCTCGGCCGGTTCCAGGCCGGGGCCGCCGGCGAAGCCGGCGGTGCTCGCTCGCTTTGCTCGCGAGCAGCCTGGAGCCGGCCTGCGCGCGCGGGTGGGGACGAGTGGTCCCGGTCGGGACAGCAACCCAAGGAGGTTCCGAATGACGCTCAAGATCTATCCCGTCGTACTCGAGCTGGTCCGAAGGCTGGCGCCGCTGTTGCCCGCGCTGCGCAGACGTTCGTCGGTGCTCGGAGATCAAATGGAGCGCGCGCTCATTTCGGTGCCGCTCAACATCGCCGAAGGCGCCTACTCGCGTGGGAAAAATCGCCAAGCACGCTATCAATCGGCACTCGCCTCCGCACGCGAAGTGCTTGCCTGTTGGGAAACCGCTCAGGCATTCGGCTGGGTCGGACCACTCGAGCCCGAAATCACATCACTCTTCCAGCAGGTCATCGGCACGTTGGTCCGCCTCGCCCTGGGCTGAAACACAGCGCTCACCTCACGACGCACAGCACGTCGTATTCGGCGACGGACCACGGCGGGCCGTTCGCGTCGGGCACGATGGTGATCGTCGCGGACGCGGCGCTCGTGGATGCAGGGGGCAAAAAATAATCGCGCTCGGCCCAGCGCAGGGTCGTGTTTTGTTCCGCGGTGTACCAGCGGCCGACGAGCGTGCCGTTGACGGAGACGGATGCGCCTTGACGACCGGCGGCTTGGTCGAATGAACGTCGGAGAAAGCAGCCGCGATTTCCGGGCGCGAGCGTCATCTGGAACGAGGCGGGCCCGGTGTGGCTCGTCACGGCGCCCGTCACGGTGGTGCGATCGTCGCGTCCTTCGAACGACGAGGAGAGCATCGACGTCGATTCGCCGGCCGCGGTGTAAGCGTGCGCGGCGCGCGCCGCCGCGTCGGAGAGCGGCAGCGAATCGGACGAAACCAAGGTGGGGCCCGCCGGGTTCGCGTAGTAGAACGCGACGCTCGCGTAGTTGCCGGGCACGGTGTTGCGATCGCCGTGCTCGGTGCTGTGACGAAGCCCGTCTTGATATTCGATGCCGGGATAGAATCGATAGAGCGTCGTGTTGGCGTTGAATTGGCCGTTGCGATCGATGATCTCGGCGTTGGGTTCGCCTTGCATCGGCAACGTGAACGGATTTTCGAACAGCGTGTTCGACCATCCGGCGAGGTGATCGTCTTCGTGGCCCGTGCCCTGGATCGCCGGCGTTCTCGCGCCGTTCGCGTAACTCCGGAGATCGCCTTCCCACCACTTTTTGGTGGCGGCATTTACCGGATGAACGGTGAGCACCGTGCCGACGAGCTTGCCGGCGCCCGTGGCGGACAGGTATTCGAAATCGACCCCCGCGGTGGTCGGTTCCTCGTCCGCGTAGGCGGCGTGGAAGGTGCCGACCTCGTCTTCGGCGTACGCGGGCGGCCCTTGGTGCACGCGAAGGGTTCCCGCGATGCCGTCGATGACCAATCGAAAGCCGCGGAAGTACGGCATGACGAACCGATTTTCGAACACGTTGCCGTCGATGGAAAACGGGAGCGCATGAACCGGCACCTGGCCGAGTCCGCTGCCGAAGAACATGCCGAACGGCACGTCGACCGACGGCGTGACGTCGCCGTTCCAAAAAATGCGAACGTGCGCAGCGGCGAGCGCCGCATCGCCCGCGTCATTCGCGACGGCGACGTTCGTCGACGGCGTGAACTGGATCGCGTCGAGGGTGCCGGCGCCGGTCGCCACGTAGTCCAGCGGCACCTCGGTCACGTCGGTGCGCGGTTCGATGCGCTCGATGGCGGCGAAGCGCGCGAGCGCCGGGCCGACGTCCATCGACAGTGAAAAGCTCGTGACGTCGGAGTCGGGCGGCAACGTCTCGTAGTGCGCTTGGTAGAACCCCGGCGGCTTCTCGGTGGTCACGACGAGGCGTCGCGCATAGGGGATCGGCACCCAGCTCGCGAACCCGCCGGTCGAGACGTGGTTGTCCGCGACGAGCGGCGACAGAAATGGCGCATGGTCGCCGCTGAAGAGATCGCTCCACGGCGCCGCGAACCGCGGGGCGGTCTCGTCGTCGAGGTAAAACCGGACCGCGCCGAGGTCGAGCCCATTGCCGCCTTCGTCGGGGCCGGTGAACCACAACGTATCGAGGACGCCGGGTCCGATCGCGTCGAAGATCACATGTTCGCCACTCGGAAGCGAGTAGAGGGCGGAGTTTTGGTTGTCGAAGCCGTCGGCGTTCCCGCCGGTGCGGTCGAAGCTCGAAAACGAGCGCGTCTGGGTGCCGACGGTGAGGACCGGCCATACGGTGTCGAGCGTCGCGAGGCGTTGGACGAATTGGACGCAACACCTCGACGCGGCGCCGTCACCGACCAGGGACGTGGTCGCATCGTTCGACGCGCGGCCATCGGCCACTCCGGCGTCGCGCGATGCGCCGCCGTCGTTCAATGCGTCGCCGGACGAGGCGCCGTCGGAGCACGCCGTGCACGCGGCCTCGGCCGGCACGACGCGCGCGCTCGCGTCGTCGTTCGGTCGTGAGCTCGGGTTTCGACGCGCGACCGAGTCGGGTCCACATGCGCCGAGTGACGCCCCGACGACGATGCCTACGACGAGGCGCGCCGGCGACGGCGCCAACCCTCTGCGGGGCTCCGGCGCGCGCCCTCCGCGCGACACCTCTGGCGAACCGGCGGCGCCCGGCCGCCACCGCCACGATCTCCGGATTTTCGCGACGTTCATCGAAGAGTGGCGACGGCACGCGGCGGCGCACGCCGGCAGATGACCGCCAGTATGGCGGATCGGAAGTGACACTGGCTACGGCACGAATCGTGCTCTCTTCGATCGCGCATGGGAGAACCGCATGTCGAAACCGGCTCGACGCACGGCCAAGTGACGGCGCCGCGCGGCGAGAGAGCGATCGCGACGCCGCGCCTTCGAGAACGTGCTCTCGTTCACGGGATCGACGAGCTCGCTGATGTGGCCCTCGTCGCGCTCCTTCTCGGAACCGGCACGGAGGGCGAATCGGCGGAGAGCGTCGCGGTGCGCCTGCTCGATTCCACGGGAGGCATCGCCGGGCTCGGACGGCTCGGCGGTCATGGCCTGTCGAGTCGTCGCGGCATCGGACCGGCGAAAGCCGTCCGCGTGCTCGCCGCACTCGAGCTCGGGCGGCGCGCGGCGGTTCGCACCCTGCACGAGCAACGCGAAGTGTTCGCGACCTTCGAGGCGGTCGTGAGTTGGGCGCACCCACGACTCGGCGCGCTGGAGCACGAAGAGGTGTGGCTCTTGTCGCTCGACGGCAGAAACGGGCTGCGGAGCGTCCGGCGGATCGCGCAGGGCGGCCTCCACGGGTGCGCACTGATGCCGCGCGATGTCCTCAGACCCGCTGTGCGAGAAGGTGCGAGCGCCATCATTCTCCTCCACAATCACCCGAGCGGCGACCCGAGTCCGAGCCCCGACGACCTCCGGATGACGCTCGCCCTGAGGGCCGCTTGCGAGATCGTCGGCATTGCGCTCTTGGACCACGTCATCGTCGCTCGGGACGGCGCGACGTCACTCCGAGAGAGCGGCGCGCTCCCGGAGTGATTTCCCTTCGATCGGAAGGACCCGAACGCGCCGAATGAAGAGGTGTAGCGGTCCGGCGGAAGGTTCGGTTATCGTGAAGGACTGCGCAAATGGAAATCGACTTCGCCGCACTGACGGACGTCGGCCGCAAGAGGGAACAGAACGAGGACAACTACCTCGTCGATAAGAAGCTGTCCCTCTTCGTGGTGTGCGACGGCATGGGCGGTCACGCCGCCGGCGAGGTCGCCAGCGCGCTCGCCGTCCGCACCGTGCACGACGAGTTGAAGCGCGAGAAAGAGATGATCGACGACTACGTCGCCGGCAAAAAGGGCGGCGACCTCGTCACGAAGAAGGACATCCTGAACATGCTCGAGTTCTCGGTGAACCGAGCATCGAGCCGGATCCACGCCGAGGCCGCCAAAGACGAGAAGAAGCGCGGCATGGGGACGACGATCGTCGGCATCCTCTTCGTCGGTAACGAGGCCTTCATCGTGCACGTGGGCGACAGCCGCGTGTACCTGCAACGCGACGGCGTGCTCGAGCAGGTCACCGAAGACCACAACGTCTACAACGAGCTCCTGAAGCGCAAGAAGATGACGCGCGAGCAGATCGAGAAGCTCGCGCCGAAGAACGCCATCACGCGCGCCGTCGGGGTCTACGAGCATTGCGAGCCGGACAGCCTCGTGCTCGACGTGACCGCGGGCGACCGATTCCTGCTCTGCACCGACGGGCTCAGCCAGTATTTCGAAGAAGACGCCGCGGGGCTCAGCGGAAAGCTCGGCGAACCCGACGCCAACGCCGCGTTGAAACAGCTCATCGACCTCGCGAACGAGCGCGGCGGTAGCGACAACATCACCGGCATCATCGTCACGCTCGGCGAGGCCGGCGTGCGCGACGCCGATCGGTCGAAGAAGCTGCAATTGAAGCGCGATTTGCTCGCGCGGATGCCGCTTTTCCGGCCGCTGAACGACCGCGAGATCCTGCGGGTTCTCCAGGTGACCGACGTCCAGAGCTACTCGGACGGCGAGATAGTGATCACCGAGGGCGAGCGCGGCGAAGAGCTTTATATCGTGCTCGAAGGCACGGTCGACGTCATGCGCGGTGAGGCGAAGCTCACGACGCTCTCGCCCGGCGAGCACGTCGGAGAAATGGCGCTCATCCGGAGCCAGCCGCGTTCGGCGACCGTGAAATCGTCCGGGAACAGCGAGCTGATGCTGATCCGGCGAACCGACTTTTTCGAGATCCTCCGCAACGAGCATCAGCTCGCGGTGAAGCTCCTGTGGCAATTCCTCGGCGTGCTCGCCGATCGATTGGCCGCGACCAGCCGTGAGCTCGGCGAGGCGCGCTCGGAGCTCGCGGCCGAGGACATGACCGAAGAGATCTTTTTCTCGGAAGAAGACGAAGACCGCACGACGTCGAAGCTTCCGCCGGTTCCGCCGCCGCCCTCGTCGTTGCGGTCGCCGCGGTGACCCGAATCGCTCCGCGGGCCCGCGCCGCGACGACCCTCGCGCCGGCCCTGGTGCACACGACGCACGTGACCAAGCGACGGGCGGCGTCCGTGATCGCGCCGGCCGTGGCAACGACGCTGGTCGCCGTGGTCGCTTGGGGGTGCTCGCGGCCGTCGGATTCGTCGGTGACTGCGGCAGGGTCGGCGTCCGCGACATCGGCGTCATCGGCGCCAGCGTCCACGATTTCAGCGACGGGCTCGGCGACGCCGGCGACTGCCGCGTCGGGTTCCTCGTCCGCCGCCCCCGCGACGGAAGCGATGGCGCCCCTTCACGAGGTGACGGCGGGGCTCGCGCCGGCAAAGGCTTGTCGTGCAATCGAAGTGAAGGGCAACGTGTCGTCCGCGGACGGAAAAAAGATCGAGACGGGCACGCCGCTCGACGATCCGGGGTGGCTCGACATCGGGGAAAAGTCGGAGCTCGTCGTCAAGAACGTACAGACGGCGCGCGAGCTGCTCTTCGACGGCCCGGCGCGCGTGTTCCCTTGCGTAGGCAACGAGGAGCACTTTTTCATGGACCTAGGGACGGTCACTACGACGACCGCAGCGGGCGCTCGCCCTGGCGCCGAAGTATCGATCGCGACGCCGATCGGCGCGGTTCGTTACGGCGACGCGAAGCTCCGCGTGAAGCTCGACGCGCACGGACTCGACGTCACGGCGGACTCCGGCGACGCGTTCCTCGATCTGCCGACCGCGACGGGCTTCGGCAACCGAGTTCACGCGGGCGGGCACCGAACGGCGCCGTTCCGAAAAACGGACGTTAAGCAGCTACTCGGTCTGTGCGACGCTGCCGCGCATACCGCGGAGGACCGCGCGCGCGACGTGCTCGACCCCGGCCCGGCACAGGCGTCGCCGCTCGGCGTGCGCGCAGAAGCGCACGTCAAAGCGCGGCAAGTGGCGCGGTCCCTGTGCGCGATGGCGCGGGCGGCGCTCGGCACGATCGCGGCGAGCGCCTCGCGGGACGACCTCGCGGCCGCGCTCGACCGAGCCGACGCAACGTGGCGCGGGGTTCCGCATGGAGCCGCGTCGCGTGCGCCGTAACGTCCGTTTTCACCGATGGAGCGCGTGGCCTGGCCGGTGCTAAACCAGCAAACAGGATGAAGCGCTACAAGATCAAACCCGGTACGAAAGTCGACCTCGAGGAGTTCGCCCCCGACGACACCTCCGCCGTCGACAGCAAGGATGACGCGAAAGCGGAGCTCGAAACGGCGCGCGAACGGCTCGAAGCGCTTCAGGAGCTGCTCTTTGCCGAGCACGTGCACAAAGTGCTCATCGTGCTCCAGGGCATGGACACGTCGGGCAAAGACGGGGTCATCCGTCACGTGTTCGACGGCGTGAACCCGCAAGGCGTCAACGTCGCGTCGTTCAAACAACCGACGCCGGGCGAGCTCGACCACGACTATCTCTGGCGCATCCACCGTCGCGTGCCGGGACGGGGCGAGATCATGATCTTCAACCGCAGTCACTACGAGGACGTGCTCATCGTCCGCGTACACGGAAACATCTCCGACGAAGACACCGAGCGCCGGTACCGTCAGATCAACGAGTTCGAGCGGATGCTCGTGGAAGAAGGAACCACGATTCTCAAGTTCTTCCTGCACGTGAGCCGCGACGAGCAGAAGAAGCGCCTGAGCGCCCGCCTGTCGGACCCGACGAAGCACTGGAAGTTCAGCTACACCGACGTCCGCGAGCGGGCGTTCTGGAACGACTACACGCGCGCCTACACCGAGCTCCTCGGCAGCACGAGCACCGCGGACGCGCCCTGGTACGTCATCCCGGCGAACAAGAAGTGGTACCGGAACGTCGTGATCTCGAAGATCATCGTGTCGGCGCTCACCGGACTCGACATGAAGTTCCCGAAGTCGACGATCGACCCGGCGAAGGTCCACCTCGACTGAGGGCGACAAGGCGGCGGGCCCCTCGCGCGTGCGGAGCCCGAAGCGCTTCGTGAAGCGCGCTTCGCGGCCCGGCGACGCCGATTCGCGCCGGGGGAGCCCCCCAGCGAGGGGGCTGCCGTGCGCGAAATAGCGCGTCGCGAGCCTCGTCACGCCGGGTAAAAGCCGAGTCCCGTTGACAGTTTTGCCGGTAGACCGGTAGCGTCCGCTACGAAGGGCGAAAACGTACGACGGAGTCCCGACCGGGCATGAGACACCTTGCTCTGACGCGAGTCGCTCTGCTGGCGACGCCCCTGGCCATGCTCTGCATGTCCGGCGTGGCGCGTGGCGAAGAGCCACATAAGGTCACCGAACCGTACGTGCTGAACGAGCCGGCGGAGGTCACCGACGTCGTCGATGCGTTCGACGACAACGACAAGTTCGACCTGCACCTGACCTTGGGGTTCGAGCAAACGTGGCGGAACGGCCACGTGCTCCGCGAATCGAACAGCGGGCGAGACCAGTTCTCGAGCGGCGGGTACGTCGCGGGAAATCAGGACGTCGGCAAATTTTCGGAACAGACGAGCCGCCTCAACACGAAGGCCGAGATCGGGCTCTACAAGGACATCGCGCTCATCGTTCGCATGCCGGTCATCTTGTCGGACGACCGGAAATTGACCGACCTCGGCGGGAGCCAGGCCAATCAGCAACTCGCGGCGCAAGGCGGGCCGGGAGAGCAGCTGTTCAGCATCCCGTTTCAGTCGCCCACTCGAAGCGGCATCGAGTACCTCGCCGTCGGCCTCGACTTCTCACCGCTGAATCAGCATCGCGACGCCACGAAGCCGACCTGGATGTTCGGCTTCGAGGGGCGCTTCAGCGTGTCGGAGCCGATGCACGCCTGCAACGGCGGCGGCGGATTGAATCTGCCCGGCTCGCAGGTGAAGTGCGCGTACCCCTCCGACATCAATCGCAACGGCGTGAGCGGCGAAAACTCGGTCGCCGCGAACGGGGGCAACGTGGCGCTCGAAGGGTCGAACTTCAGCGGCGCTCGCGGGCCCGGCGTGAGCCGTGGAACGACGGGACTTCAGATCCACACGTACGTCTCGAAGCGCATCCGGTACATCGAGCCGTACGGCGGGTTCGAAGCGCTCTTCGAGTTCCAGAATTCGTCGAGCGACTACGGCGTGAGCGATCTCCAGGGGTCGCTGGTGAATCATCCGCCGTTTCAAGGGTCGATCATCGGCGGCGTCGCGGTGTTCCCGTGGGAGGTGCGCGACGCGTTCCAGCGCATCGAGCTCGACTTCAGGTTGAAGGGAACCTATCGCTCCGAGGGACGTGACTATTCACCGCTGTTCGACGCGCTCGGGAGCTCGGATGCGCCGTCGCTCCGCCGTCCGAATTTCGCGACGTTCCAGGCGAACACCGACGCGGCCACCTCGGGAAGCTTTCCGTCGATCGTGAACACCGGATCTGAGCGCGTCTTCATGACGGGCATCACCGACGTCCAGCAGTACGGCATCTACACGGTCAGCACGCAGGTGACGTTCCAGGCCGGCGAATTCGTGAAGTTCAACCTCGGGGGCGCCTTCACGGCGGAGCAAGGGCATATCATCACCTTCGACCAGCCGTGCAATCCCGACTTCAAGCAAGACCCGGGCTCCGCGGGTCCCTGTCGCTCGACGAGCGTGTCGTCGAGCGGAGCGTCGACGTTCAGCGCGACGGGCATTCCGAATCCGAATTACCGCGCCGTGATCGATTCGCCGGGCCGCCGGTTCCGCTACGACGACTCGACCGTGTGGAATGCGTGGATCAACGCCATCGTCATGTTCTAGGGCGCGCATCGCTCGCGAGCGCGCTGCTCGCCTTCGGGCTCTCGGCGGAGGCTCTGGCGAAGGAGACCGATGCTCAGGTGTTTCCGGCAGTGACGCCGGTCTCCGAGTGCATGACGTGTCCGGCGCTGCACCGTCCCGATCCCGACAGTGAGCGTCAGCTCGCGGCGCAGGCGCGCGATCTCGACAACGTGATCGTCGAGGCCGCGCAGGACCTCGGGCTTCGCGTCGACCTGACGGCTCGCGTGCCGCAGGCGAACACCCTGCCGTCGGAGGCGACGCTGGTCGAGCGCGCCGAACAAGGTTGGGTTTTTTCCCCTCGCCTCGCCGACGACGGCGCCCGAGTCGTGCTCCGGCTCGTGGCGGTCGCCCCAGGGTCGAAGGTGCTCCTGGTGCGCACCGAGGAGATGAAACCCGACGAGATCGAGGTGCACGCCGTCCTGATGATGCGCGACCTCGTTCACGCGGGTGGCGCGCCCGAGGCGGCGGCCCCGCCGACGCCGCACGCCGACGAGCGGACGGTCGTCCACGAAGCACGCTCGCGGGGCCGCGCGATCCTCGCCCTCAACGCGGCGGCGCTCGGCGGCTACGTCGGCTATTCGCTCCAACGCGCGAGCGGCTCGAACGACGCGCGCCTCACCTATCCGCTCATCGCGCTCGGCGCCGGCGTCGGTCTCGGCGGGTCGATGATCGTCACCGAGGAGTGGGACGTCGGCGTGGGCGACGCCTGGTACCTCTCCGCCGGCATGTGGTGGCCGACGCTCGGCGCGCTCCTCGTCGCGGACAGCTATCACGAGCCGGACAAGAAGTACTTTTACGGGTCGCTCGCTGCCGTCGGCGGCGTCGCGGCGGCCACGACGGCGCTCACGTTCGGTCCGATCGACGAAGGCGGCGCGCTCATCGCCCATTCCGGCGGCGCTTTCGGCACCTTGCTCGGCGGCGTCTTCGACTGGGCCGACAAGGGCAAGACCAACTACACGCCCAATCGCGGCATGGGGATCGGCGCCATTTCCGGCGTGCTCGTGACCGGCGTGCTCGCTCGATTCGCGCCGTCCGAGCCGGCGTCTCGCGTGCTCTTGGTCGACCTGAGCGCGGGCCTGGGCGGACTCACCGGCGCGGCCCTCGCGAGCCCGCTGGTGTTCGAGAAGAACCCGAGCCCGACGCGGAACCGACTCTGGCTCTCGTCGATCGCGGTCGGCACCGTGGCCGGCGCGGCGATCGGGTTCGTGATCACCGGCAGGCACCCGAAGGAGTCGCACGACGTGTCGCAGATCGCGCCCATCGCCGGCATCATCGACCGAGAAATCGACCTGGATGGATCGACTCGGTCCATCACCGGCTTCGGCGTGCGCGGGGCGTGGTGAAAACGGAGGCGCTCGCCTTCCAAGTCTTGCCCGACGAGGCCGGCGAGCGGCTCGACAAGGTCGTCGCAGGCCATCTCGAGCACCTCGGACGCCGCGCCGTCGCGGATCTATTTCGACGCGGCGGCGTGTCCATCGCAGGGCGCGCGGCGAAGAAAGGCGACCGCGCGCGCGAGGGACAACGCGTCGATGTCGCGGTCGAAGCGACGGAGCCGATCCGCGGCGAGCCCGGCGCGCCGCTCGACGTGCGCCTCGAAACTCCCGACGTCGTGGTCGTTCGAAAGCCGGCGGGGCAGCCCACGGTTCCGCTCCATCCCGGGGAATCGGGAACCTTGGCGCACGCGCTCCTCGGACGATATCCGGAGCTCGCCGAGATCGGACATCGCGCGCGCGAGCCCGGATTGATTCATCGGCTCGACACGCAAACGTCGGGGTTGCTCGTCGCGGCTCGTCACCGGACGGCGTTCGAGCGCCTGTCTGCGATGCTCTTCGCCGGACGCTTCGACAAACGGTATCTCGCGATCGTCGAAGCGGCGGGCCTCGACTCCGAAGGCTTCGTGGAACGGGCGCTCGAGCCCGATCCGCGGGCTTCACGCAAGGTCGTCGTGCTGCCGGCGGGCACACCCGACCCGCGCCGTACCGAGTGGAAGACGCTGCGCGAAGGTTCCCGGTTTTCACTCATCGAGGTCCGCGTCGGGCGCGCCTATCGACACCAGGTGCGCGCGCACCTCGCGTTCGCCGGCCACCCGATCGTCGGCGACGCGCTCTACGGCGGCGCGCCCGTTCCGTCTCTCGGCCCGCGCCACGCGCTCCACGCGAGCTACGTCGCGTGGGCAGGCGACGACCGCGTGCCGGCCTTTGCCGTGACCGACGAGCTGCCGGCCGATTTGGCTCTCCTCGTGCCGGCCTGACGACCCTTCGCTTTTTCGGCCGGCGCTTCGAGCCGCGCCACGACCTCGCGCACGAGCGCGAGCACGAGCCGTCGCGTGGGAACCTTGGGCCGGAGCACCGTGACGCGTTCGTCGGCGGTGCGACCGCGGGTCCAGAGGAGCCCCGAAGGCAACGCAGACTCCGCGGGCGAGCCCTCGAGCACACGCACGATCACGAACGGCAACGAGAGCACGCCCCAAACACCGGGGTGAAAGTCCATGCCGGCTTCGATCGCGACGACGCCTTCCGGAGCACGTTGCGAGATGACGAGCAACCGCAGTTCGTCGATCGCGGTCGCGCCGCTCGGCACGCGTCCGACCGGATGGAGCTCGAGCGCGTCGTTCTTGGCGAGCTCGCCGGAGAGCCATTCGAGTAGCTCGCGCGGAGCGGTCGCCGGATCCGGCGGGAGCTCGCGCGCGCGACCCGTGCAGAAAATCGGAAAGAGCACCGATGACGCGAGCGACAGGGCAATCCCCTGGTACGCCGAGTGCCGGAAGATCGCGATCGACGCGGCCACCGCAACGGCGAGCAACGACGCGAACAGCAGGAACCCAAAGGGGTTTCCGACGTCGAAGAACTTCCCGCGGAAGCGCTCGGCGGGGCCTTCGTCGAACGCCGACTCCGGGTCGAGGCGATTCCAGGTGCCGGGGCCACGCAGCGGCGCGGCAAGCCGCGGCGGCAAATGCGTCGCCGCGGCCATCGCCAGAACGAGCGCGATAGCCGACCCCCACGCCGGAACGCCGTGAAGAAACGACGCCACTCCGGCGCCGAGCAGAACCCCCGCACCGGCTGCGCGAAGCGCCGTCGGCAAGGGCACGAGCGGGCGCGGTTCGGCGCGTCGCGCCCCGCAGTCCGCTGCGACCCACCGCGACTTGAGCGCGACGAGCGTGCCGTAGACGATTGCGACGGCGAGAAGCGACAGCGCGACGGCGAGCGGGCGCGGCGGTTCTTCACGCGGGCGTCGCGGCGGCGGCGGCGGAGCAGGGGGAACGTCGGCGGGCGCCGCTTCTGCCATCGCGGGCGCGGCAGCCAGGTCGAACGACGCAGCGTCTGCGATGACGCGCCAATCGACGACTTCGTCCCTCGCAACGTGGGGCCGCACCACTTCGATTTCGTCCTTGTCGGGCGCACGACGCACGGTGCTCAGAAAGACGCCGCCGCGGTCGTCCGTCGCTTCCGTCGCGTCCGTCGCCTCGGCGCCGACCCCTAACGACGAGGGCAACCGCGGCGCCGCCGACGCTCGCGGGATCCGAAACACGACGCGCTCGGAGTCGATGCCGTCCGAGAACCGGAGCCCGTCGAATTCGACGACCGCGCCGCTCGCCGTCGGATGGATCTTCCCGGCGCTCGCGAGATTCGTTCGATAGCGGAAGCGAATGAGATAGTTGCCGCTGCGGAGCCCCTTGATGCCGACGACGTGGAGGGTGACTTTCGCGCCATCCTTCTCGGTCGTCAGCGGGAGCGGATAGCCGGCGTCGCGGCCGCTTTCGGCACGCACCGACGTTGCACCGTCGAGGAGCTCGGCGTCGGCGTCGACGGGCTCCGCCGTGATCTCGGGCAGCGGGCCGCCGCGGAGATGGAGCAAAATTTCGTGCGCGACGACCGCGGTGCCGTCACGTTCGAGGTCGACCGTGACGCTGTCGCTCTCGACGGTTTTCTCGACCCAACCGCGCGCGAAGGCCGGGGTCGACAGGAGGACGGCCGCGCCGAGAAATGAGACGCCCAGGATCCGGGACACCGCTATCCCCTAGCGAATCCGACATGTTCCGGACAAATTTGCCGAGTTCTGCCAGCTCGGGCCCGTCCGCCCGCCGACGCTTCGCTTCCCTTCAGTGCTTCGGGAGCTGCGACGACGCGAGCGCGACCACGTCTTCGATCACGGGCTGGGGCAGCCGCGCCGAGGCGGTCACCTTGGGTCCGTGCGCGTCGACGCCGACGTGAATGAGGATCGGAGTTTCACCCTTGTGAGGGAGCCGGGTGAGCGCGTTTTCGTCGAGCTGCAACGACTTGGGCGCGCTCGGGCTCATGAAGCTCGCGAGCCCGGCGGCGAGCGACGAGAAACCGCCCGAGAGCACCGGATCGGTGCGCAGCGCAGCGAGCCCTTCGCGATTCGCGAGCGTCGCGGCACCGCCGGCGCGGGCCTGCGCGATGCGTCCGATGGTCTCCGCTTCGTCGGTTCCGACGGAAAACCAGGTGAGCGAACCGTCGGGAACGACCGCGAGCAAGACCGGCAACGCTCGCGTCGTGCTCTTCGGCGCTTTCGGCCTCGCGTGCTTCGGGGCGCCCGTGGTCTGCAGCATCGGAGGGTGGAAATCCGGCGAAAACCAGACCCCGGGCAGATCGAGCTCGAACACCTTCGAACCCTTGGGCAATCCCTTCGCGCCTTTCGGCGCGCGCGCGAGGGCTTTCGGCAATTCGTCGGCCAGGACGACACCGGTCTTCACCAGATGCGCGCGAAAGCCGGGGTCGGAGAGCGCCTTCACGAGCTCGGAGGCGACGTTCGTGAAGTGATCGCCGCCGTTGTCGAGCGCGAAGAGGTGAGAACCGATTTGGACGCGCGCCGCTTCACGCGTGCGCTCGGCCTCCGTGGCCACGGGCGTCTTGGTCGGGGCGACCGGGAACGTGGCGTACGCGCTCTTCGCTGAAATCGTGAAGGCCTGACCGATTGCGTCGGTCAGCGCAGCGCGCCGCGGTTCGCTCATCTTCTCGAACGCGAGCCAGCCGTCGAGCAGCGCGCGCACCGACTCGGCGACGCCGGCCATGCGGCTCGGATCGGAATAGACGCTGAAGCTCGCCGCGGTCGCGTCTTCGGGGAGCTTCCAGAAGAAATCCGGCGCCGCCGCGGCGTGCGGTGCTGCGAGAGCGAACGTGGTCGCCGTCCAGGACTTCTGCCCGGAAAAGGCGAACGACGTACTGACGTCGAGGCCGGCTCCGTCCGGCGTGACCGTCGCGTCGAGGTCGATCCGATTCGCGTCCACGGCGAGCGCGATGACCTCGTCCGAGAGACCGTAGAGCGCGTCGCGAAGCGCGCGATCGAACGCCGGGGAATCGAGCTCGAGCTCGCGCAGCGCGAAGGGAACCCCGACCGTCCGAAGAAGCGCAATCTGGGCGCCATAGCGGCGCTGAAACGGTTCGGCCACGACGTGCGCGTGGATCTCGGCGGGGCCGAAGCTCTCCGTCGGCAGGCCGCGCGCCATGTAAGGTGCGAGCGCGTCGACTGCGTTCACGTCGTCGCTGCAGACGACCCGCGCCGGGGCAGTCCCGAGCGCCCGGATCGCGACGCAATCGAGGTCGGAGTCGTGCAGGCGATAGCTTCCGACCGTGTCGCGCGTGACGGTGCGCCCCTGCTCTCGGAAAAAATTCGCAGCGGCGTCCGGCGACGACACGCCCGCGGAAAACGCCCAGTTCACGCGCGGCTCGAGCTTCGCCGCCGGGTCGAGCACCGCGATGACGTCGACGGGCGCGTCGAACACCAGGACGCGCTCCAGCCCCGGCACTTCCCTCGCGATGAGACCACGCCAGTCGAGCGGTAGGCTCGCCCATCGCACCGCCGTGTCCATCGCCCTCGCGGGATTCGCGAAGCGCGCCACGGCAAAGAGCTCGAGCGGCGCGGCGACGGGCGTGAGCGGCGCTTCCACGACCGCGGCCGGGCTCACCGGAACGACCGCTTTCGGCGACGCCACCGGCGTCGAAGGTCCACCACACCCCGTGACCAGAGCGATCGCGCTCGCGAACGCGGCACGCATTAACCTCATGATGGAGGCTAAGGTAACCTTTCGGCCCGCACGGGGGAAACCGAATCCGTACCGAGAAAATGGGCGAACGTCGCCCACGCGGCATTCTTCGCCGCGCGCAACGCCGAACCTCTGGACCATCGCCGTCCGGCGAAGTGTTGGAGGCCGACGCGAACGAAGTCCGGCGTGTCGAGGAGAAACCGCTCGATGGCGGGACGGCGCTTCCCGTAGGCGAGGGCGAGCGCCGCGCAGCGGACGCGAAGATCGCGGCCGACCGACGCTCCATGGACGCGCTGCATCGAGTCGGAAAACCGGAAATCGCGCGCGCGGATCCGCTCCGCGAGATAGCGCCCGGCGAACGAGCCGAATTGAATCGCCTGCGCGATCCCCTCGCCCGTCACCGGATCGACACCCGCCGCTTCGCCGACGAGGAGCACGCGAGGTACGGACACCGGCGCGCGCGGATCGAACCCTCGCTCGGCGTATCTTCGCTTCGCGTAAACCCCGAGGTCGAGACCGCGCATCGCAAGCTCGCGAGCGAGCACGTCTTCGATTTCGATGGGCTCGGTGCTCGCCGACTTCAGATAGTAGACGCCGCGACACACCATCGGACGCCCGTCGACGAGCGTCGGAAAATCCCAGTAGTACCCGGGGTAACTCCGGTCCGATAAATCGAACAGGAGCACGTCGCGCTCGAGATCCGTCGCGACCGGCTCGGTGTCGACTTCGATGGCCTGAGCGAGGTGGGGCGCGGGACCGAACCCGAGCGCGCGACGCACGAACCCCGAGACGCCATCGGCGCCGACCACGACGTCGGCGCGGAGCTCGCCGTTCGTCGTACGGACGGTCACCGAATCGTCGTGTCGCTCGAGCGCCGTCGCGCGAACACCGTCGCGAACGTCGATGCCGCGACGGCTCGCAACCGCGGCGAGCTCCGCGTCGAATTCGACGCGGCGGACGACGCGGCCGACCTTCGGCTCGCGCACGACCGTCGTTCGCCCGAGCGCGCGCACCGCGAGACCGTCGATCGACACCGAAGGCACGTCGACCGTGACGCCGATCGATGCGAGCGCCGCGTCCCCGCGAGCGCCGAGCGCGCCCGCGCATGGTTTCTCCCGCGGGTAGCGCTCCTTTTCGAGCACCACGATCCGATCGGTCAAATCGGGAGCGGCGGCCGAGAGGAACAGCGCCGTCGCTATTCCTGCTGGACCGCCACCCACGATGACGACCGAAGCGTCTAGCTTCAGGCGCCCTCTTCGAACTCCGCGTCGATCACGTCGCCCTTCTTCTTGCCGTCGGAAGCGCCGTCCGGAGCGCCGCCCGGGGAGCCATTCCCCTTGCCGCCCGGCGGTGGGGTGCCCGCGCCGGCCGCTTCGTACATCTTCTCGGCCATCGCGTGCGCCTCGTGCTCGAGCTTCTCGAGGGTGCTGGCGACGCGTGCGTCGTCTTGCTTCTCGATCGCGTCGCGACCCTCTTTGATGAGGCTCTCGATCGACGAGAGGTCCACGCCGCCGAGCTTGTCCTTGTTGTCGGCGATCTGCTTTTCCATGCTGTAACAGAGGCTGTCGAGCTTGTTCCGGCGCTCGACCTCGTCGCGGCGACGCTTGTCCTCTTCTTCGTGATCCTTCGCCTCTTTGACCATGCGGTCGATCTCGGTGTCGTTGAGACCGCTGTTCGCGGTGATCGTGATGCGCTGGTCCTTGCCGGTCGCCATGTCCTTGGCGGCCACCGAGAGGATGCCGTTGGCGTCGATGTCGAACGTGACCTCGACCTTCGGAATCCCCCGCGGCGCCGGCGGCAACCCGTCGAGGTGGAATCGCCCGAGCGTCCGGTTGTAGCGAGCCTCGGCGCGCTCACCCTGAAGGACGTGGATCTCCACCGAGGGCTGGCTGTCGCTCGCCGTCGAATAGATCTCTTTCTTCTGGGTGGGGATGGTCGTGTTCCTGGGGATCATGACCGTCATCACGCCGCCGAGCGTCTCGACGCCGAGCGAGAGCGGAGTGACGTCGAGGAGCACCACGTCCTTCACGTCGCCGGAGAGCACGCCGCCTTGCACCGCGGCGCCGATCGCCACGACCTCGTCCGGGTTCACGCCGCGATGAGGTTCCTTGTTGAAGAACTTCTGCACGGTCTCCTGGACGAGCGGGATGCGCGTCGACCCTCCGACGAGCACGATCTCGTCGATCTCGCTCGGCGACTTCTTCGCGTCGGCGAGCGCCTTCTTCAGCGGCTCCATCGAGCGGTCGACGAGGGGGCGAATCATCTGCTCGAGCTTGGCCCGCGAGAGCTGCTTCTGGAGATGCTTCGGACCGCTCGCGTCGGCGGTGAGGAACGGCAGGTTGATGGTCGTCTCTTGCTTGCTCGAGAGCTCGATCTTCGCCTGCTCGGCCGCGTCCTTGAGACGCTGAATGACCATCTTGTCCTTGCCGACGTCGATGCCGCTGTCCTTTTTGAACTCGGCGATCAGGTAATCCATGATGAGGATGTCGATGTCGTCGCCGCCGAGGTGCGTGTCGCCGTTCGTCGAGATCACCTGAACGACGTTGTCGCCGACCTCGAGGATCGAGATGTCGAAGGTGCCGCCGCCGAAGTCGTAGACTGCGATGACCTCGTTCTCTTTCTTGTCGAGGCCGTACGCGAGCGCCGCCGCGGTCGGCTCGTTGATGATGCGCTTCACGTCGAGGCCCGCGATGCGACCCGCGTCCTTGGTGGCTTGCCGCTGAGCGTCGTTGAAGTACGCGGGGACGGTGATCACCGCCTCCTTCACTTCTTCACCGAGGTAGTCCTCGGCCGCCTTCTTCAGCTTCTGCAGCACCTTCGCCGCCACCTCGGGAGGCGAGGTGTCTTTGCCGCGAATCGAAATCCACGCGTCGCCGTTCTTGCCTTTCACGACCTTGAACGGAACCCGCTCGGCCTCCTTCGTGACCTCCTCGAAGCGCCGCCCGATGAAGCGCTTGGACGAATACACCGTGTTCTCGGGATTCGTCACTGCCTGGCGCTTCGCGATCGTGCCGACCAGAATTTCGTTCTTGTCGTCCCAAGCAACGACGGAAGGCGTGAGACGCGATCCCTCCTCGTTGACGATGACCTTGGGTTCTTTCCCTTCCATCACCGCCACGACGCTGTTCGTCGTGCCCAAGTCGATGCCGATGATCTTGCCCATGTTTCGTTTCTCCTACGAGCCGCTGTTCGGGCTCCGTCCAGTCCAGAAGCCTTGAGCGGCCTCAGGTCGTCTTTCCCCGGTTCCAGAGCGGCGACCGCGTTCGGCGGTGGCCCGATCCGGACCGAGTCGAACGGCAACTTAATCACCCCCCCCTACCGGTCAACCGCCTCAGATAGGTCGTTCGGTCTGCTTTTCCCGAGCGGTTCCGTGTTGACACGACGAAGGCTACGGGTAGTCTCCCCCGGCCCTCGGGGCAGTAGCTCAGCTGGGAGAGCGCCGCGTTCGCAATGCGGAGGTCAGGGGTTCGATCCCCCTCTGCTCCACCGACTTCGCCGGTTCCGAGGGACTATCGATGACCGGCGACCTTCGTCTAGTCCGCCCCTGCGGCGCAACCCGCGCCGAGCTGTGGAAAGCCTGCGCCACCGCCGAGGGGCTCGAGACCTGGTACGCGGACAAGGTCACCGGGTCGTTGTCGCCGGGAGGGGGCGTCCGGCTCGAGTGGCCGGCGCTCGGGGCGCGCGTCGATCTCGACGTGGTCGATTGGGTCCCGAACGACCGGGTCGTCTTCGCGGACGCCGGAAGCCGAGTCACCCTGGCCGTCGACGACGGGCAAGTGTCGCTCATCCATGAAGGCCTGGACACGCCGGACGAATTCGAGGCGTTTCGGTCGTCGTGGCGGCTCGCGCTCGCCCTCCTCGCGACGTCGCTCGACGTGCACCCGGGGCTCGTCCGGCGGCCCGTCTGGTTCGCTCGCCCGATGCGCAGCACTTCTAGTTTGGCGCACGTTTGCTTCACCGAAGCCGAAGTGTTGGGGGCCTGGCTCGGCCGGACCGAACGCATCGGCGCCGAGGGCGACGAGTGCCGGCTCGAGCTGCGCGCGGGCAACCGCCTCACCGGCAAAGTCCTGGTCCGCTCCGAGAGTCGAGACCTTGCCCTCACGTGGCGCGAGATGAACGATTCGGTTCTGTCGTTCCGGACATTTCCCTCGCCGGGGTCTGCGGAAGAGCGGGTCGTCGCGCTGTGCTGGTCGCGGTTCGGTCCGCCGCGGCCGAACGAGCGCGCCGTCGAGGAGGGGCTCCGGGCGTCGCTCGACCAGCTCGCGATGCTCATGAGACAAAGCGGCGCGGCCTGACGATGGCAAGGGCCCGCTCCGCGCTCGTCGCTTTGAGCCTGTGCGCTTGCGCGAGAGACCCGCGGCACGCCGGCAACGCCGCGGACGACCTGGCTCTCCCCCCAGCACCGAAGCGGCTCGATCTGGTTCGCGTCACGGCGGATGGCTCACAGCCCAAGCCGGCACTCGTCGCCGTGCTCGAGACCGAGCTCGCGCGGAACTTCGACGAGCTGAAGAAGCACTCCAGCGAACCCCCGTATTTTCTTTCGTATCAGGCGATCGATCAGCGGTCGGAGACCATCGAAGCGTCGTTCGGCGCGCTCGTGAGCTCGAGCGACGACCGATGGCGAAGCCTCGACGTGGACGTCCGCGTCGGGACGCCGAAGCTCGACAATTCGCACCGGCTCCGCGGCGAAACCGAGAGCGGGCGCGATTTCACGCGCTCGGCGTGGCTCCCGCTCGAAGACGACCCGCTCGCCGTCCGGAGCGTCGCGTGGCTCACGACCAACGCCGAGTATCGGCGCGCCGAAGAAGACCTGGTTCGCGTGCGCGCGAACAAGCACGTCTTGGTCGACGAGGAAGACGTGTCGGACGACTTTTCCGCCGAGCCCGCGTCTCACTTTTACGAAAAACCGGCGAGCCTCTCGGTCGACCGCCCGGCGTGGGAAGCGCGCGCGCGACATTGGTCGACCCCGTTCCGCGACCACCCGAATATCCTCGATTCGAGCGTGACGTTCGAGGCGACCGCTGAGACCCGGTATTTCGCGAGTACCGAGGGCGCGAGCCTCGAGGTCGCACGCACGCACGCGCGCGTCGACGTGACCGCGCGCACCACGGCCGACGACGGGATGCAGCTCGAGCGCACCGAAAGCGTCGACGCCGACACGCCGGACGGGCTCCCGAACGACGAAGCGGTGAAGGCACGCGTCGACCGGGTCATCGTCGATCTCGAGGCGCTCCGGAAGGCACCGGCGATCGAGCCGTACGCGGGCCCCGCCATCCTCGACGGACGCGCCGCGGCGGTGTTCTTCCACGAGATTTTCGGGCATCGCGTCGAAGGGCATCGTCAGAAGGACGAAGAAGAAGGACAGACCTTCGCGCGGAAGATCGGACAACCGGTGATGCCGGCGTTCCTCGACGTGTTCGACGACCCGTCGATCGACGTCATCAACGGCGTTCCGCTCAACGGTTATTACCCCTTCGACGACGAGGGGATCGGCGGACAGCGAGCGACATTGGTCGAGGACGGGGTCTTGCGCGGATTTTTGTTGTCGCGGTCGTCGGTGCGCGGATTTCTGCATTCGAACGGGCACGGCCGTCGCGAACACGGCCATCGCGTGGTGTCTCGTCAGGCGAACCTCGTGGTCGACCCCGCGCGCACGACGACGCCCGCGGCGCTGAAGCAACGGCTCATCGACGAGGTCGTCGCGCAACATCGCCCCTTCGGGCTCAGGTTCCACGAGATCACGGGCGGGTTCACCAACACGACGCGCTCCGGCTCGCAGGCGTTCAAGGTGCTCCCGGTGATGGTGTACCGCGTCTACCCGGACGGCCACGAAGAGCTGGTGCGCGGCGTCGACCTCGAAGGGACGCCGCTCGCCGCGTTGTCGCGCATCGAAGCCGCCGCGAACGACTTCGAGACGTTCAACGGCGTGTGCGGCGCCGAATCGGGATGGGTGCCCGTCTCGGCGACGAGCCCGAGCATCCTCGTGAGTCAGATCGAAGTGACGCGGAAGGAAAAGAGTCAGGACCGACCGCCGCTTCTTCCCGCTCCGGCGGCCGCGCCCGGAGGCAAGCCGTGAACAAGCTCGGACGTCTCGTCGCGATCGCAGGGTGCACGATTCCGCTTCTCGGCGGCGCGTCGGCCCCGAACTCCGATGCGCCGATCCTCGAGGCCATGAAGGACGAGCTCGCGCGGACCACGAAGGATCTGCGCTTACCGAGCGCAGGCGCCCCGTATTACGTCGGGTACTGGGTGGTCGACGAAACGGTGCGCGACATCGAAGCGACGCTCGGCGCCTTGGTCTCCGACGTGGTCGATCGTGACCGCTTCGTCCGCACCGAGCTACGCGTAGGGAGCCGCGCCTTCGACAATTCGAACTTCAGCGGCGTCACCGCGGACGGTGACGTCGAAGGCGATACCGAGGCGGGCGCGCCGAGCGACGCGGCGCTCGACGACGACGTGTCCGCCCTTCGGCGAGAGCTCTGGCTCGCCTCGGACGCCGCGTACAAGGACGGCGTCGAGGCGTTGGAACGAAAACGCGCGGCGAAGGAATCGGAAGTGACGCCGCACACCGAGGTGCCGAGCTTCTCCGACGAACGGTCCGCGACGTTGACGGTGAAAGACGAGCCGGTCCAGGATGGCCCGGATCCCGCCGATCTCGCGCGCCACGTCTCGGCGGTGTTCCGCGGCTTCCCCGAGGTCGACAAGAGCAGCGTGCACGTGCTCCAGAGCACCGCGCGACGGCGATTCATCGCGAGCGACGGCGGCCTGGTCGTCGAACCGTCACGACTCGCCGCGATGGAAATCACCTGCGAGACGCAAGCCGACGACGGCATGTCCGTCGAGCGCAGCGCGTTCGTCGCGTCGAAGAACGGCGGTCCGCTCCCCGAGGACGTCGCGATCGACGAAGCGCGCCGCGTCGCCCGCGACCTGGTCGCGCTCAAGAACGCGCCGATCGCCGAGGACCACAGCGGTCCGGTGCTCTTCGAGGGTCGCGCCGCCGCCGAGCTCGCGTACGAGCTCCTCGGCGATTCGCTGTCCGGCACGCCGGCGCCCGAGGGGAACGACGAGCTCGAGAGCGCGCTCTCGCACAAGCTCGGCAAGCACGTCATGCCCAGCGGCTTTTCCGTCGTCGACGATCCCGGGCTCACCGTGTTCGACGGCGTCCCGCTGCTCGGACACTACGCGGTCGACGACGAGGGCATCGCCGCCGAACGCGTCACCCTCGTCGACGACGGTCGCCTCAAGGGGTTTCTCATGTCGCGCGCGCCGCGGCAGGGAGTCGACCACTCGAATGGTCACGGGCGCTCGGGCCTCGTCGGGTGGGCGCGCGGAAAGCCGGCCAATCTCGTGGTGACGACGAAGAACGGGCTCTCGAAAAAGGCGCTCCGCGAACGCTTGCTCGAAGCCGTGCGCGAGCAAGACGCCGACTACGGCATCGTCGTCACCGATCTCGAACCGCGCACGACCGCGTCGAGCGGCGACATGGTTCCGACGCCCGAGCTCCTCTACAAGGTCACCCCCGACGGCAAGCAGACGCTCCTTCGCGGGGGCGAGCTCGCGTCGCTGTCGGTCCGCGATCTGCGCGACATCCTCGCCGCAGGTCACGACGCGGCCGTCTACAGCTTCGTCTCCGAGAGCGACGGCGGTCTCGACACCGCCGTCTCCGTCGTCGCGCCGGCGCTCCTCTTCGAAGACCTCGACGTCCGAGCGCCCACGGGACCCAACAAGAAGCCGCCATTAGTTCCACGTCCGACGGTGCCCGCCGCGAAATAGCGAGCGGACCCTGTCGCGTCGCGTGAACGACGCTACGCCCACGCCGACGTCAGAGGCAGCCGCTGCTGCCGCCGTGACCGTGCATCCCGCACGTCGTCTGGTACTGAACGTCGCGGATGCAGTCGCACGACGAGACGACGCGGATATTCTGGATGGTCTGCGCGCCGGGCTGATCGGCAAGAACGCCGATGCGGCTTCCGAGGCGTGAGCCAGGAACCGACACGCAGTACGTGCGCCATCCCGTCGCGAGGTCCGACGGAAAATCGCCGAGCGAGAACGTCTCGAGCGTCGCGCCCGTGCACGCGGCTCGACCCGTCGTGATCTCGAACGTTGCGTTCGGTCCGAAGCTGTAAGCGTCGAACGCGACGAGGTAGTCCTTCGACGGGCTCGGTGGATCGCAGAGCGGCGCTTCCAGCCCGCGCTGCGTCGGCGTGCCACCTTCGAGTTCGACGGGGGGTGGCTCGACGCCGCCGTCGGTCATCTCCTGCGACGGGCTCAACTTCACGCACGCCGGTTCGAGCCCGCAGGCGTTCGGCCACGACGTGGGATACGTGATGTACGAACAACCGTTGCCGGCGTCGCTAAAACCGATGTTGGGCGTTCCGCCGGTCGACGGCGAGCCGCCCGACGTCGGGAATCCTCCGCATCCGAAATCGCCGCAACCACCGAAGCCGCCGTCGCCGCCGAAGCCGCCGTCGCCGCCGGTCCCGATGCAGAAATCCGGCGACGCGCATCCGCACGCAGGATCGCCGGCGGGGCAACCTGCGGTACCCCCCGTGACGGTCCCGCCGCCGAAGCCGCCGTCGCCGCCGTACCCGCCGTCGGTCGAGATGGGTCCGCCGCCCGAGCCGCCACTCCCCCCGGGATTACAGCTCGAACCCGCACCGACCAGACACGCCTGCGATCCGCCGGTGCCGCCCGACGCGCCGTTGCTGTGTGAGGATTCGCCGCCGCAAGCGATCGCGACGAGCGCGAGCGCGTGCCAGTTCGAATGCGAGCCCCGGCGGGCCAAGCGAAGCGCGGAATGTGTCATCTCCCGGTCCCTGAGCACGCGGCGTGCCGGGGTGTTGGCACAGACTGCGCCAGATCCAGGACCGAAGGATGATCGAAGGATGATCGAACCCAGAGCGAACCCCGAGCGAAGTTCCCCGCGGCCTGGTCGAACGCCCGCTGGCACACTCCGGCCAGCGAGATGTGCCTTCATTCGGGTGGCGTCGAAGCGGCGGCGTCTTTGCAGCACCGCGCGCCGAGCGAGTAGTCGTAGTAGCCGGGCGCGTGGTTGCTGACGCGCGCTTCGCATCCGTTGGTCGTCGCGCGCGCGTAGAAGCCACCGACGAACGCGGGGTGGTCGTCGTCGACCCATTCGTCGACGTTGCCGACCATATCGTAAGCGCCGTCGCTTCCGAACCGACTGACGCACGTCGGGGTCTCACCGGTCTTTCGGAGGAGGGGATGGTCGCCCTCGGTGACGAGGTTCAGCCTGGGATCACGGTGGCCGAAGATCGCGCTCTGGTGAAGGGCGATGCCCGGGTGCACGTCGCCCCAGATGTTGCACTTGGCGCGCTCGAAGTCCTCGCCGTAAGGGAACTTCGTGCCGTGCTCGCCGCGGCAGGCGGTCATCCATTCGTCGCGCGTGCAGAGCCGCTTGCCCGCGTTTTCACAGGCTTCCTTGGCGAGGACGTACGAAACGTACGCTTGTGGCACCACGTCCGGGCGCGAGACGGCTCTCGGTTCGAACGCGTGGGTGCGCTCCCACTCGCTGATTTCCGGAAGCGGCATCGCACGCGCGCCTTCCGCGCCGAACGAGCTGCGATCGAATTCCCACGCTTGCCACACCTCGGCGAGAAGCCGCGGCTCGGGCGGGTAATAAGGCGACAGCGGTTCGCTCGTCTTGCGATCGACCATCGACGCTTCCCAGCGATCGACGCAGAAGCCGCGGACACGAACCATTTCCGACGGACAGACCCCGGGCCTGCTGGACGGCTCCGCCCGAGCGCGCGACACCGCGAGGCGCCCGCTCCGGAGGCCGACGCTGGCGACCGCGACCAAACCCGCGGCGAGCGCGACCCGAATCGGTCGCGAGCCGCGCCCCTTGTGTCGTCGGCGCAACGGCTCGACAAACTCGGGCAAGGTGGGCTCCTGGGCCCGCCGAGGGTCGAGCGTCGATGGATCCAACCCCGGAAACATACCGCGAAGCGCGTCGAGTTCTCGACGAAGCGATTGGAAATATCGTCGATCGGCCGCAGATCATCGACGCGTTCCGGCAAATCCCGCGACACCTCTTCGTCCCGCCGCACCTCGCCGAGCAAGCGTACGACGATCGTGCGCTACCGCTGGTCGAAGGGCAGACGATCAGCCAACCCACGATGATCGCGCTCATGCTCGACGCCCTCGATCCGCATCCGGGCGATCGCGTGCTCGAGGTGGGCGCGGGCTCCGGCTACGCCGCGGCGTTGCTCTCGGTGCTCGTCCGCGAAGTGCACGCGGTGGAGATCCGCCCGACCCTCGTCCCGATGGCCCGCGAGGCGCTCGCCAAGGCCGGCATCGGCAACGTCAGGGTCCATCTGCGCGACGGCTCGCTCGGGTTGCCCGAGTTCGCGCCGTTCGATCGCATCCTGGTTTCCGCGGGGACGGCGATCGTGCCCGAGCCGCTCGTCAGCGAGCTCGCCCCCGGCGGTCGCCTCGTCATACCGATCGGCACCGACGAAGGACAGCGACTTCAGATCGCGCGGCGCAGCGCCGACGGCGCTTCCATCGAATGGGAACGCGGCGCGCACTGTCTCTTCGTGCCGCTCGTTCACGGGTCGCGCCATCCGTCGGGAACGACGTGACGCTCGTGTCCGCCTCGCGCTACGCGGATCCGACGGTGCGCGTCGTGAACGCGATCGGAGTCGTTCCGAGTCGCTCGTACGCGCGATGCCACATCTCGTTGCGAGGGACGTCGAACACGATGGACGCGTCGACATCGACGGGCAGCCAAGCGCCGGTGCGAATCTCGTTCTCGAGTTGCCACGGAGCCCAGCCGGCGTAGCCGACGAGCCCCATCACGCTCCGCGGGCCTCGTCCTTCGGCGACTGCCTCGAGCATTCGCCGCGACGGCGACGCAGTCAGCCCCGACCCGACGTCGAACTGCTCGGCGAACCCTTCGAGCTTGTGTTCGGTTCGATAAACGAGCCACACCTGCTCTTTGGCGACCGGTCCGCCGACCCGCACTTCACCACGCGGGTCGCGCCCAATCGACGACACGTCCGCCCGAACGAGCAGCTCGCGAATCGTCATGACCTCGCGCCCGTTGATGACCCACCCGAAGGCGCCCTCGGGCCCATGAGCGGCGAGCAGCACCACCGATCGATCGAAATTGGGATCGGCGAGCGGCGGTGCAGCGACCAGGAGGCCGGGAGCCAATGGCGACATCTGCTTGGAACCTCCAATAAAAACTACTCGCCACGTTGGAAGTCGTCGAGCTGTTTCGCGGCACGCGCCGCATGCAACGACGCGTCGCGATGCGATGACGCGCGTCGATTCTGCCTCTGGGTACGACAATGTCGGTGCCGGAAACGGACAGCGCGCTGACGCCGAAACGCGTTCGATCACATGAGGTTCGCCCACGGCCAACGACGCGAAGCACTCGCAGTCAAAACGACTTTTTCCTCGAAGCGTCGGGGCGTTCTGAGACGGAGTGACACCGCGGACCGCGCGCGGGTCTTAAGCTCCAAGGGCTGACGACCGTTCCGGGAAGTGATGCTGGAGAATCTGATGACGGTAAAGGAGGTTGCGACGCTCCTCCGCGTGTCACCGCAAACCCTCTATAAGATGCTCGAGCAGGGCGTGATTCCGGCTGCGAAGGTCGGCAGCCAGTGGCGCTTCGATCGCGACCAGATTCGCGAGTGGCTGAGAGTCCAAACATCCGCGTCGAACGGGAACGCGGCTCAGCCAAAAACCGACGACGACGGAGTGCCCGTCTAGAAGCGTCCAGTCGAGAGGGCAGAAGACCCGTGAGCGAACCGATCAGGTCGTGTAGCTCGCGTTGATGCGAACGTACTCTTCCGTCAGATCGCAACCCCAGGCCGTTGCCGACGCGTCGCCGAGCCCGAGATCGACCGCGATGACGACCTCCGGTTGATCGAGGGCTTTCGAGAGCACTTCGTACGGAACCGACGTGGGCGCGCCGCGCTCGAACGCCGCGTGCTCGCCGATGAAGACGCTCGTCCGCGACACGTCGACGTCCGCGCCGGAGCGACCGACGGCCATCATCACGCGACCGAGGTTCGCGTCGCGGCCGGTGACCATGGTCTTCACGAGCGGCGAAGAGGTGACCGTCCGGGCAGCCTTCCGCGCGTCGTCTACCGTACGCGCGCCCCGGACCTGGACCTCGATGACCGTGCGGGCGCCTTCCCCTTCGCGAACGAGATCTTTGGCGAGCGCGATGGCGACCATCTCGAATGCCCGGCGGAGCGGGCTTTCGGCGCGATGACCACGGTCGATGCGCGACCCTCCGGCGAGGCCGTTCGCGAACAGCAGCATCGTGTCGCTCGTGGACGTATCCATGTCGACGTCGATCATGTTCAGCGACACGTCGGCGACGGCGCGGAGCGCCCCCTTCAACCATTCCGGCGCGACCGGCGCGTCCGTGGTCATGAAGCACAACACCGTGGCCATGTCCGGGTGCACCATGCCGGAGCCCTTCGCCGTTCCGCCCACCGTGTATTTCACGCCGTCCACGACGACGGAGAGCGCACGGTGCTTGGGCGCGATGTCGGTCGTCATGATGGCGCGGCTGAACTCGATTCCGCCACCGGCCGAGAGCCGCGTCTGCCGGATCCCTCGCTCGATGCGTTCCATCGGCAGGTTCCGTCCGATGACGCCGGTCGACGCAACCAACACTTCGCTCTCGGGAATGGCGAGGTGCTCGGCCGCGACGGAGGCCATGCGCACGGCGTCACGCTTGCCTTGTTCGCCGGTGGCGACATTGGAACAGCCCGAATTCGCGACGATCGCGCGGCCCTGCCCGTCTTGGATGCGCTCGCGGCAGAGCTCCACCGGCGCGCCGACGACGCGATTTTTCGTGAAAACGCCGGCGACCGAGCACGGCTCGGTGGACGCGAGGACGCCGACGTCGAACCGCGGCTCACTCCCGTAGGTCTTGATTCCGGCGTTGACGCCGCCGGCCACGAACCCCTCCGGCGTTGTCACGCCGCCGCCATCGATCCACGCGTAGTCCATGACGAGTTTCGTTCCTTCGTTCGCTCGAGCGCCTCCTACATGTAGGAGATCATGCGGAAGCGCAAGTGGAGCGTTCTAACCTAAGGACTATCGCCCGCGTGCCGTACTCTACCAAGGTGGAACAACCACGCCGCGTCGCCTCGGCGACTTTGCAAAATCCGGCGACCACCAAGCCACCGGCTGCTGCGCTCGATCTGGATCCCGTGATCGCGCCGTCGCTCCCGCCCGATTCGAGGCCCAGGCATCGCCCAGCGCTGACCGCCGACGGGCGCGTAAAAATTCTGGTCGCGGAAGACGATCGCCTCTCGCGCGAGATGCTCGAGCGGCACATCACCGGATTCGGCTACGACGTCGTCCTCGCTCACGAAGGCGGCAAAGCGCTGACCACCTTGCTCCAGGCCGACGGCCCGCGCCTGGCGCTCCTCGACTGGGAAATGCCGGGGCTCTCGGGCATCGACGTGTGCCGCGTGCTTCGCGGCAGGAAGGACGCGCCGTACGTCTACGTCATTCTGTGCACGAGCCGCGACGGGCATCGGCAGCTGATCAACGGCCTCGCCGCCGGCGCCGACGACTACATCCGAAAGCCGTTCGACGCCCAGGAGCTCGAGGTCCGGCTCCGCGCGGGCCGGCGTGTCGTGCTCTTGCAGGACGAGCTCCTCGAAACCAAGGCCGAGCTCGAGCGACGCGCGCTCTACGACTCGCTCACGAACATCAAGAATCGCGGCGCGATTCTCGACGTGGCGAGGCGCGAGCTTTCCCGGGGCCGCCGCAGTGGAAAGTCCCTCTCCGTCGCGCTCGGCGACCTCGATCACTTCAAGCACGTGAACGACACCTATGGTCACCCAGCCGGCGATCAGGTGCTCCGTGAATTCGTTCGCCGCATCGGGCTCGGCGTGCGCGCGCACGACGACGTCGGTCGCTACGGCGGCGAAGAGTTCTTCGTGGTGCTGCCGGAGTGTTCGAGCGAGGCGGCCATGAGAGTCGCGCAGCGCCTCGGCGAGCTGGTCTCGCGCACGCCGGTGTCGACCCCCGAAGGCAACATCCCGGTCACCGCGAGCTTCGGCATCGCCGCGACCGATCAAGGCTACGACGATCTCGACGCGCTCATCCAAGCGGCGGACGAGGCGCTCTACGCCGCGAAGAACTCCGGACGCAACCGGGCGATGCTCGCGGCGAACCGCGCCGATCGAAAAGAGCCTATTCGGCCAGGCTCTTGATCTCCGCTTCGATGTCCTTCTCGTCACCCTCGCGAAAGCCTTCGTGCGAGAACCGCACGAGGCCGTTCTTGTCGACCAGGTAGCTCGTCGGCATCGACTCCGGGTGGTACTCGCTCGCGACGCTCTTCTTCTGATCCCAGGCGAGCGTGAACGTCGCGCCGGTCTCCTTGGCGAAGTCCTTGATGCCGTCCGAGTCGTCGTCTTCCGAGATGCCGATCACGACGAGGTCGTCGCTGAACTTCTTCGAGAGCGCTTGATACTTCGGAAACGATGCTTTGCAGGGGCCGCACCAGGTCGCCCAAAAATCGACGAGCACGACCTTGCCTTGATGGCTCGAGAGGTCGGCGTTCGATCCGCCGGAAACGGCAGGGAGATCGAACGTCGGCGCGGGACTACCGATGAGAGGGCTCGAGCCGCCCGGTGACGACGCGCCTCCGCCGCCCTTGTCGCATGCGACGAGCGACGCGCCGGCGAGCACGACGACGAGACCGTTCACGACGCGTCGCAGCGAAAGGCGACGATCCACAATGCCTGCTTTCATGCGGGTGGAATTAGCAGCAAATCGCTGGCGCTGGCAACTCGGAGCTCGGGGCTCATCAGACGCTAATCTGGGCTTCTTTGAGGGCGGCGACGAGGCCGGCACGGTCGTGCGCTTTGGACAAGGCTTCGTCCGGCGCGACCAGGCCTTTGGTGACGAGCTCGAGGAGGCTGTCGTTCATGAGGCGCATCCCGAGCTTCGACCCGGTCTGCATGACCGACGGAAGCTGGTAGACCTTCTTTTCGCGGATGAGGTGGGCGACGGCCGGGACGCCGAAGAGGATTTCGAACGCCGCGACACGTCCGCCGCCGAGCTTCTTGCAGAGCATCTGCGCGATCACTCCCTTGAGTGACTCGGCGAGCATCACGCGAATCTGACTCTGACGATCGGCAGGGAACTGGTCGACGATGCGATCCACCGCCGACGGGGCGGACGTGGTGTGGAGCGTCGCGAACACGAGGTGACCGGTCTCGGCCATCTCGAGCGCGATTTCTATGGTCTCCAGATCGCGCATTTCGCCGACCAGAAGCACGTCGGGGTCCTCGCGGAGCGCGGCGCGGAGAGCCCCGCGGAACGAGTCGGTGTGCGTGCCGACCTCGCGCTGGTTCACGAGGCACTTCTTGTTCTCGAAGACGAACTCCACCGGATCTTCGACGGTGATGATGTGACCGCCGCGGGTTCGATTGATGTAGTCGATGAGCGACGCGAGCGTCGTACTCTTGCCCGAGCCGGTGGGTCCGGTGACCAACACGAGCCCCTTCGGCAACTGGCACAGACGGAGCACTTCGTTCGGAAAGCCGAGCTTGTCGACGGGCACGATCTGCGACGGGATGGCGCGAAATACGGCGCCGATGCCGTTGCGATCGACGAACAGGTTCCCGCGGAATCTGCCGTACCCCTCGAGCTCGTAGGCAAAGTCCGCGTCCCGCTTCTCGCGAAACTCGGCGCGCGTGCGCTCGGGCAAAATCGGCATGATCATCTGATGGATCACTTCCGACGGCAGGCCGCCGCGCGTCGTGAGCGGCCGCATCTCGCCGTCGATCCGGATCATCGGGGGCACGCCCGAGGAGAGATGCAGATCGGAGCCGCGCGCTTGCACGGTCGCGGCGAGGAGCTGGTTGATTTCGCGACCCGGCGTCGCTTGCGCCGGCGCGGCCTGAGCAGGCGCCGCCTGAACCGGCGAGCGAAGGCTCTGCGTGGACGTGGACGTGGACGATTCGGGCCTCCGCGCCGCCGGCGCCGGTTGAGCCGCGACCGCGGCGTGCTGACCGGAAGCGCGGCGCTGCACCGCCTGCTGTTCGGCGCGCGCAAGCGCGTCGCGTTGAGCCGGGTTCAAGCCGCCGCGCTCGGACCGAATCGGCGTCGAGACCGGCGCGGCCGCGGGGCGCTGAGCCACGGCGGGCTCCACGCGGCCGACGGCGGGCATGCGTTGAGACACGTGCGCGGTCGGCGGCAGCTCGAGGACGTCCGCGGCGTCGAGCGCCGCGAACCCGCCGAGCACGGCGGGTAGCGAGGACTCGCGCGAGTCCTCGTCGCTGTCGTCCAGCATGAGCACGGCGTGCGTGACGCCGTTCTTCAACTCGGCCACGACGGACACGCCGCCGATCCCCGGCACGTCGACTGCCCACACGGCGCGCCCGAGGGCGAGGTCCATGCGCGCGTCACCGGTGAGGAGCGCCTCGACGATCTCCTCGACGGCGGTTGCGGACTGCGCGCCGCCGCCCTCCGATTCGACGCCCCCGCGGCCCCACCCGATGCGCTTGCCGGGAACCAAGCGCACCTCTTTCACTCCTCGCTTGAGGGCTTCGCCGAGGAGACGGTTCACTTGCTCGGTACTCAAGCCCATCAGCGTCTCATGCTCGCGGCGGCGATGTCGAGCCCCGCCCGGTCCGGGCGGCTCGCCTCAGTGCGGCTTGCTCGGAATTGGGGGCGGAATCGACGTCCGCATGCTGCGGGGCGGCGGCGCGTCGTGGTGCGGATCGCGCCGGTTCTTCCACTCGTGTGCGAGGACGAGGAGCGGCGGCTGCATGGCGCGATTCAGGATCGCGAGAATCAAGGAGCCGCCGATGACGACCAGCGCGAGCGGCTTTTGCGTCTGCGAGCCGACACCGGTCGACACCGCGGCCGGGAGCAGCCCGAGCGTCGCGACCAGGGTGGTCATGAGCACCGGGCGCAAGCGTTTCTCGGCCGCCTCGCGCGCGGAATCGATGATCGGCATGCCGCGCTCGCGCATCCGCTGAAAATGCGTGACGACCAAAATGGCGTCCTGGATCGCGATGCCGAAGATCGAGACGAACCCCATCGCCGCAGAGACGGAGAAGTTCACCCGCGAAATCAGGAGCGCGAACACGCCGCCGGAACAAGCTACCGGGATCGACAGGAGCACGATCGCGGTGTCGAGCCAGTTCTTCATCGAGCCGTACACGAGGAGGGCGATGAGCACGAGCGTCGCCGGCACGATGATCAGAAAGCGCGCCATGGCATCGCCGTACTCGTTGATTTGCCCCGCCCACTCGAGGTGGGTGTCGTACGGCACCGCGACGTCCTTGGAGATGCGATCCTTCGCCTCCGCGATGGTCGACACCAGGTCGCGGTTTCTGACGCTGAACTTCACCGGCGAGTAGCGAGCGCCGTCCTCGCGGTAAATGATCGAGGGGCCGACTTCCTTCGTGATCTGCGCGAGCTGTCCGAGTGGGATCTGACTGCCGTCGGGGGCGCCGACCGTGATGCGCCGGATCGCCTCCACCGAGTCGCGGTATTTCTCGAGCCAACGCACCGTGAGGTCGAAGGATTTTTCGCCCTCGAAGACGCGGGTGACCGGTTCGCCACCGATGGCCGCTTGAATGACGTCGCCGACGTCTCCGGTGTTGAGGCCGTAGCGGTCGCACGCGCCGCGATCGATCGAGATGCGGAGGTTCGGTTGCCCGAGCGTGCGGAACATGCCGAGATCCTGCACGCCGCGAACCTTGCCCATCAGATCGAGGACCTTGTTGGCGATCTTCTCGTTCATGTCGAGGTCGGGCCCGATCACCTTGATCGAGTTCTCGCCCTTGATGCCGCTCAGCGCTTCTTCGACGTTGTCGGAGATGGCTTGTGAGAAGTTGAAATCCGCGCCGGGGAAGGCCTCGTTGAGCTCGTCGGAGAGCTCCTTCGTGAGCATGTCCTTGGTGTAACCGTGAGGCCATTCGTCGAACGATACGAGCGGCGCGAAGATCTCGATGTTGTGAAAGCCCGCGACGTCGGTGCCGTCGTCGGGCCGGCCGAGCTGCGACACCACCGTTTGCACCACCTTGTGCTTACGGTTCTGTTCGGTGCAGGGAACCTTCGGGTCTTCCGGGCAGCCGCGGATGATGTCGCGCATGCGCCCGACGTACTTCGACGACTGTTCGAGCGAGATCGACATCGGCAAGGTCGCTCGGATCCAGAGGTTCCCTTCCTCGAGCTTGGGCATGAACTCGCCGCCCAAGAAGTGGAGCGAGCCGAGGCACAAGAGCACCGGAATGAAGGACAGCGTCACCGCGGCCCGCGGGTGCTTCAAGACGACGCGGAAGAGCGGCCGGTAGAAGCGCTCGAGGGCGCGCATCACCACGGTTTCTTTTTCCTCGAGATCCACCGGAAGGGTGAAGAGCGCGAGGACCGGCGTGAGCGTGAGCGCGAGCACGATCGCGCCGCCGATCGCGAACGCGTAGGTGAGCGCCATCGGCGAGAAGATGACGCCGGAAACGCCGGTCATCGTGAAGAGCGGCAAGAACGCCGCCGAGATGACGAGACTCGAGAACAACATCGGACCGCCCACTTCGCGAGCGCTCCGCGTGATTCGTTCGAAGAGCGAACCGTTGTCGTGAGAGCCGAGGTGACGGAAAATGTTCTCCGTCATGATCACCGTCGAATCGACGACGATGCCGAAGTCGACGGCGCCGAGCGAGATCAGGTTGGCGGGCGTTCCGGTGCCGACCATGCCGCAAAAAGCGCACAGCAAGGCGAGCGGAATGTTGAGCGCGGTGATGAGCGCGGCGCGGATGTCGCCGAGGAACGCGAACAGCACGATCGTCACCAGGAGCATGCCGACGACCAGGTTCTCGGTGACCGTGTGCGTGGTGACGGCGACCAGGTTCGCGCGATCGTAGTAGGGCACGATCTCCATGCCCGGCGGCAGGAGGTGGTTTTGCCGGATGAAGTCGAGGCGCGCGTGGACGCCTTCCAAGGTCGGCGCGGTCTCGCCTCCGTAGCGCATCAGAACGATGCCCTGGACGATGTCCGGTGATCCGTCGTGCCCGACGATCCCGAGCCGCGGCGCGAACCCGATCGACGTGGTCGCGACGTCGCGCACGCGAATCGGCGTGCCGTGCGGCGCGCTGATCGCGATGTCGTCGATGTCGCGCACGCCGCGGATCAGGCCGATGCCGCGGACGTTGAACGCCTGCTCCCCGATGGTGAGGCGCTGCCCTCCGACGTTTTCGTTCGCCTTCTTCACCGCATCGACGAGCTGGTCGAGGGTGACGTTCTCGCCGCGGAGCCGGTAAGGGTCGACGTCGACGTGATACTGCTTGGTGAGGCCGCCGAAGCTCACGACGTCGATGACGCCGGGGACCCGCTTGAATTGGCGCTCGAGGACCCAATCCTCGACGGTCTTCAATTGCTCGAGCGAGTAGCCCTTGCCGCGGAGCTCGTACCGGAACACCTCGCCGATCGCGTTCCACGGCGAAATCTGAGCGACCACGCCGTCGGGGAGATCGGCGAACTGGAGGCGATTCAGGACCTCCTGCTTCGCCTTTTCGTACGTCGTGCCCCACTGGAAGTAACACTTCACGTCCGCGAGTCCGAAGAGCGACTGCGAGCGGACATGGTCGAGGCCCGGCGTCCCCGACATCGCGATCTCGAGCGGAACGGTGACCGATCGCTCCACCTCTTCCGCGCTCCAGCCGTCGGGTTGCGCGATGATCTCGACGAGCGGCGGAACCGGGTTCGGATAGGCCTCGATGTCGAGGCGCTTGTACGAATACAAGCCGGCCACGACGAGGCCGAGCGCGAGCATCACGACGATGGACCGCCATCCGAGGGCGGTCCGGACGAGCTTCTCGATCATTGTCCGGTTAGAAGGAGCGCGCCGGAGCTCACGACGGATTCGCCCGCCCCGAGCCCGCTCTCGACCGGCACGAAGTCGCCTGGAACGTCTTCGTCGACCACGATGGGCCGCCGCGCGAAGCGAAGCGTGCCGTCGGGCCTGTTCGGTTCGGTGACGAACGCGATGGTTTGTCCACCGATGTGCAGCACGCCGTTTCGAGGCATCGCCAGGGCTTTCCGACCGTCGCTATGGACGGACACCGTAGCGTACATGCCCGGCTTCAGGACGCGATCGGCATTTTTCAACGTGCAGCGCACGCGGATCGTTCGCGTCGCGGGATCGAGCGCGCTCGACGCCCAGTCGATCGTGCCCTCGAATTTTCGGTCGGGGTACGCGATGACGTTTACCGTCACCGGCGCGCCGACGTGCACGCGGCCGACGTCCATTTCGTAGATGTCCGCGAGCACCCAGACCGGGTTGAGCTCGCCGACGGTAAACAACTCGACGGCCGGCCCCGACCCCGAATACTCGCCCTGCACTTCGATGCCGGGGTTCAGGTTGCGGTCGATGACCTCGCCGTCGATCGGCGAATTCAGCGCGAATGCTTGCGACGCGCTGACCGCGCCGAGCCGCAGGATGCGAGTCTTTTGTTTCGCGCGGTCGAGCTCGGCGTCGGCGCGGTGAAAGTCGTCCGCGGCGGCCTCGAATTCACGCTCGGACACGGCGTGCATCTGAGCGAGCTCGGTCTGGCGGTCGAAGTTGTGCTTCGCGGCGGTGGCGTCGGCTTCCGCTTTTTCCAGATCGGCGACGGCGATTCCGACGTCCGGCGAGTCGATGATCGCGAGCGTCTGCCCCTTCTTCACGCGCTCGCCGAGCTCGGCGGTGATGGTTCGGATCCGTCCGGTGACCGGGCTGAACACGTGCGCGACGTGAAGGTCGTCGAACGACACCCGCCCCGCGGCGACGATCGTCGTCTCCACCTCGTGCTCACCGACCGTGTCGGTCGCGATGTGGGCTTCTTGCGCCTGCTTCGCGGTCAGCCACGTCTCGTCGGGGGGCGGTGTAGGCGGTTCGGCGGGCCTGTGTTGACTACACGAAAACACCAGGAACCCGGCGAGGACGGCGAGGCTCACGCCCCCGACCAACTTGTAGGGATGAATCGACATTCGGTGATGGCAGATACGGAGATCGGCGAGTTTGGCTCCCGACAACAACGGCGTGCGCGCTTCGATTCCTTAGGGAGGAAGTTTCGACGAGAATCGGGCGAGCTTCGTTAACTCATCGAGATTCATGCGAAATATTCGAAACAAGCAACCTAGCTATTCGAGCATGAGATCGCATGAAGTTGGGATGAAATTTCACTCATCGCGCACGAGAGTAAGCGAGTTTTCCCGGCGCGCGTGACGATCGGGGGGCGCCGGCATTCAGTTGCGTGGCGCTTGCCGTCGAGCGGCCCCTCAGCGAGCAGCCGTCGGCCCGCGACGCATCACCACCATGTGGATTTGCCGGTGCACGTCAGCGTAGCCGAATTGAAACGGCAAGGTGCGGCGCGGGTTCTCCGCGAAGAGCTTTCGGAAGTCCTTCGAGTCGCGCGCCTCGATGGGGCCGTACTTCGCCGGTCCGTCGAAGTGTCCGAACGTGTCTTCCACGAAGCCCGCGGCGCGCGCGAACCGCGGGGGAATGCCGGTGGAGTCGGAAATCATCCAATCGACGCTGTGGAGAAGATAGTCGCGCACGTCGGAGAACTCGTCCGCCCAGAGCAAATGACTCGCCGCCTTGGTCATCGCGGAGACGCGGCCCTTGTGTTCGAGGTACGCGATGAGCCCCGGGTGATCGTGCAGCGCCTGATCCGAAAGATCTTGGGCGATGTGACGCACGACTTTCGGCGGGTCGTCCGAGCCCGCGCGTCGATACGCGATCTCGACGTTCGTGAACGCGGCGGTCGGTGGATCGCCGAACGCGTGCGGCTCGCGATCGGACTCCGCGACGCCGGCCGCGTCGAGGTACCGCAAGGTGCCGTCGTTCTCGATGCCGAAGTAACGAAGCGAGACGGGCTCGTAGCCATGCACGACGAGCGCGGCCATGAGAAAGACGACCTCGCCGGGGATCGCCGCGCGCTCCTCGAGACCGAGGTTCGTCGTGCGACTGTAGGTGAGCCCGAGGAGCTTCCGGAGATGGCGGCGTTGCATGCCGAGGGCGCCCTTGAGCTCGCCGCGGGTGACCGTATCGATGTGGCGCACGTCGCCCGCGGGCTCGAGCGAGATCGTCGTGAAGTCGGTCGCGTCCGGAAAAACGGCGAGCGCCGTCACGAGATCACCGCCCCCGAACGGATACACGACGGTCGTCGGTAAGCCGGAAGGGCGAACGCCGGAGAGAAACGGTTCCGCCTTCGCGAGCCACCGCGCCTTGTACGCGTCGTACATGCGCGTGAGGAGCGTGCAATGGTTGTCGACGAGCCACCGATCGAGCTTCGCAGGAACGGCGCTCGTGCCGCCGCACGCCGCGACGCGGAAGAGCTCGCGCCCGGACTCGATGAAGTCTTCTCCTGGGTTCCCTGTCGTCTCGGTCGTCGGCGGGACGGGCTTCGCTTCGAGGACGGCCGCCGCGGGAGTCGGAAGCGGCGGCGCGTTCGCGAGCGCTGAATCCGCGGCGGCAGAAGCGGAAACGTCGTTCGACGTCGCCGG
>Ga0265320_10000175_pt1 | contig 54288 bp, 57 predicted proteins | sample 4827metaG_FD_202087 | JGI IMG/M metagenome (GOLD analysis project Ga0265320, IMG submission 202087) | Rhizosphere microbial communities from Carex aquatilis grown in University of Washington, Seatle, WA, United States - 4-8-27 metaG | ecosystem: Host-associated > Plants > Roots > Rhizosphere >...
CGGCCAAATAAGCCTTGGAAAACGAGAGAGCTTTTAGACAGAATTAACAGAATTTAGAGAATTGAATCGGCATTGCTTTGTAGAAAAGACCCAGAGGGTCGTCGCTTGCGAGGGCCCTACGGGTTGGCTTGCGCAAAAACATGGTTTCTACAGAGCCTCTTTTCCAGATGCACACGCTGGAATTCAGTAAATTCTGTAAATTCTGTCTAAAAATCTTCTCTTATATTCTAATTCGGAAATTCCGGCACGACTTCCAGGGTTTTGCCGGGTTCGAGGACAATCGGGTCGCCGCGGGCGGGCACTTCGTCGTTTTTGAGGATGCGCAGAGTCATCGGGCTGGCAGAAGATTCCGGCGCGATCCAGCGCCATTGGCCGATTTCTACAAATTCCATGGGCACGCCTTTATCCGGCGAGAGGCCGGGGCCGTCACCGCGCACGTAAGGCTTGTTGCCGATGCCAATGAGGACGCGCGCGACCAAGGTGGCGGCGTCGGCCGCGGGCTTGGCGGTGCGGCGGCGGCGGGACGTCTCGGGCGCGGTTTCGGGCGGGGCCGTCAGCAGTTCGACTTGGGCGGGCGTGGCGGCGGGCTCGTCCTCCTCCGCGCGCAAGGCGGCGATTTTTGCGCTCACTGTTGCCGGGACAAAAGGTGATTCCGTGATTTCCGGAAATTCCGCGTGTGGAACGGCGGGCGCCTCCGGTTCGGCGGGCGCGGCTGCGTCCGGGTTGTCGCTAGTGGCTGTCACGGTGTCAAAAGTGCCCGAGGCAAAGGCGTCCCAGGCATCGTTGGAAAGCGGTTGGGGCGCAGGCGGAGTTTCGGGCGAGGGAGCGGGTTCGGCGACTGCAGCCACTTCGACCGGGGACTCGATTTCCACCGGGGCCGGGGGCACTTCGGTCGGGGTGGCGGCGTCCGTTGTGGGAGCGGTGTCGGCTTCAAGCTTGGGCTTCTTGGGCCGGCGCGGACGGGATTGAATGATGCGGTTGACGGCGGGAGAATCTTCGGCGGACTGGGCGGTGCCGAGGGCTTTGGAAAGCATGGAGCCCTCGGTAAGCTCTGATTTATCTACGACCACAGCAGGCGGCTCCGCGCGTGCCGAATCCGCGGCGGTTTCCACGGGGCTGGCCTTTGGCGGTGCGGCCTCGACCGGCGGGCTGGTGGTCACTCCGGCCACGGCCTGAAGCAAAAAGTCCATTTGTTCGCGCAAGCCCGCGAGGGCGGCGGCCGTGCCGTCGGAGGCTGGCGACGGTTTGGCTGCGGGCTGGGCCAGGAGCGCTTCCAGGCGGGCGACCACGGGGCCGAGCGATTCCACGCCGGCGAGCAATTTCTCGGCCTGGCTCTGGCGCAGGCGTTCGAGTTCGCGTTGCTGGCTTTGCTTATCGGTTTCCTTGAGGAGCGCGGCGGCCTCCCGCAGGGGAGTGGCGGTTTCCGCCAGACTGCGGTGAATTTCCTCGAGAGGGGCCAGGCGGGCGTCAAAGCGCCGCGAGGAACTTTCGAGGGCGGCCGTGGCGCGCGTGGCCTGCTCGACGGCTTCGAAAGCGAGGCGGGCCTGCTTGCGCATTTCGCCGTCGAGGGCCGCGAGCCGCTGGAAATCCTCGGCGCGGGCTTGTTCCAGTTCGAGGCGCAGCAGTTGGGCGCGGGTGAAAAATTCAAGCGCAAAGGGCAGGCAAAAGAAGCCTCCGCCCACGGCGACCGCCGCGAGGCAGAAACCCGTTTGCAGCGCGCTCAGGTCGGGATGCGTGGCCCAGATGCCGAGGGCGACGGCCACCAGCAGGGCATCACCGAGAATAAAAGGCCATTTCGGCAAGGTGGCGGCGGTCGGCGTGGAAGGCGTAGCGTCAAGGGAGTCATTCATGGCGAGAGGAAATTCGAGGTGGGAAACGACGACGGCGGCCCGCGCGCGATGTGCAGAGCGCAGACGCCGCTATCCGGCGAGGTTAACGCCGGCCCCTGAAAACGCAACTGCGAATCTCCGGGCGAAATTCGGGCCCGGTTTCAATACCAATGCATCCCCGCTCGCGGAGGACGCAGAAAACCTTGCGCTCAATCTAGAAAACAAAAGGCGGGGCCGGCTGCCTGAGCCAGACCCCGCCTTTGGATCGTCGGCGTCGTCAATCAATAGAAGAGAGAGTGAGAAGCGACTAGGGCGGGTAACTGCCTGATTTGGCAATAATGTCATCCATTTTTCTTTTGATATCGAAGGGTTCTTCCTTCGTAAGGATGGCCTTGCCATCGAGCGACAGGGAAACCCACAGGCCTTGAAAATCCTGCTGGGAAATGCCTCCCCCGCGGGAGTAGGTGGAGGGGCCGCCGGCGCGCCCCGCGCGCCCCGGCGCGAGGCTGACGCGCCCGCCCGAGACCGACGAATCGCGATTGGAAATGATCTTGGTCTTAAACGTGACGTTGCCACCCGCCGGAATGGTATCGAAGGTCTTTTGGTCATCGGTCCCGATTATGTCATAGGTGGTCAGGGCCGAACCATTGCGATTGGCGAACGTTTTATTGTAGGCCTTGTATTCCACGGTCACATTGCTCACCGGGGTGCTGCCGAAGTTGCTGACTGTAACAATGAAGAAAAAGTCATTGGGTGAAGGCGGGGGCGTGTAACCGCGGCGCAGGCCGTAGGGGTCAGAAGGGTCGGGTGGCGGCGGGGTGGTTAGCACGTTGACGATCGTGCTGGCCTTATGCTGTTTCCACTCGATCACGAGTTGGGGCAATTTGGCGGGGCCGGCGGAAGTGGCAGCCGGCTTTGCGCCTGCTTGCGCAGCCGTGGCGGAGTTATCAGTCGCCGCCTTTGAGGTGTGCAGGAAAAGCAAGGCGACGGCACCGGCGAAGATGACGTTCTTCATTGGGTAGGGGGCGAAGGGCTAACTGCCAAGCGTCATTAGCGATAGCGTGAAAGAAGGAGAGCGCAATACTGAAACGAAAGCCACTAGTGGAAGCCAATTCCTAGTGCGGCTTATGAGCTAGCCATTCGAAAAAACAAAAGGCGGGGCCGGCTGCCTGAGCCAGACCCCGCCTTTGCGCCGACCCGTCGCTAACCGACGGGAAGGGGTGAAGAAAGCCTAGGGCACATTGCCGCCGGCCTTCTTGATGATCTCTTCCATCTTGTCCTTGGAGAAGGTCGTAGGCTCGACGCGGGTGCCGACTTCCTTGCCGTCGATCTTCACGCTCAGCCAGATGCCCTGAAAATCCTGCTTGGTGGAACCGGTTTGCTTCGGGCTGGAAATAGTGCCGCCGCCCTTGCTATTTTTACCACCACCACCGCCGCCACCGCCGCCACCGCCACCGCCGCCACCAGCGCTGCCCCCACCGCTCATGGTAATGGTGTCTTTGTTGGGCACCGCCTGCGTGGTAAAGGTCACATTGCCACCGGCGGGAATGGTATCGAAGGTCTGGATGTCGCCGGCGCCGATGATGGCATAGCTGGTGGTGCTTTTGCCGTTATCGCTGGTGAAGGTCTTGTTATACTCACGATACTCGACGGTCACATTGCTGGCATTGCCGCCGGTATTGGAGATCGTGACGACGTAAGACAGTTCGTCCGAGGTCGTCGAAGTGGAGGTTGTGCTGCCGCCACCTTTGCCGCCACCTTTGCCACCGCCACCGCCACCGCCTCCACCTTTATTGCCGCCGCTCTGGCCGCCGCTTTGGCCGCCTTTGGAGTCGCTTTTAACCACAGTATCGGTCTTGTCTTTGGTCCAATCAATGTGAAGGACCGGCGGCCTGGCGGGCGCGGCGCCAAAAGCCACGAGGGAAAAGAGGGTGGTGGCGCCAAGACCGGCGCAGAGGGGAAGGAGGCGTTTCATGGAGACAATTAGGGTAGGTGGAGGAGCAGGAGAATAGAGTCAGCCTGCCTAGGGTAAAACCGCCGCGGCAGGCCGGAGTTGCAGAGTGAAGCAGAAAGCGCCCGGGCTGGCAAAATCTTTTTGTCGGAACGGGGGTGTGCGGTTTGTGCAAAAAGGACTTGCAAGCGAATGGGCGAATGATAACGTTGTCCTTTTTCCCTGATTCCGGAGACCGTCCATGCCTACTATTAATCAGCTCGTGCGGCGCCCCCGCCGCACCCCGCGTTTCAAATCCAAGGCCCCCGCCTTGGCTGGCAACCCGTTTAAACGCGGCGTGTGTGTCCAAGTCATGACCCGCACCCCCAAGAAGCCCAATTCCGCCATCCGCAAGGTCGCGAAGGTGCGCCTCACCAATGGCTACGAAGTCATTGCCTACATTCCCGACGAGGGCCACAACCTCCAGGAGCACAGCGTGGTGCTCGTGCGCGGCGGCCGCGTCAAGGACTTGCCGGGCGTGCGTTATCACATCGTCCGCGGCCCGCTCGACTGCGTGGGCGTGGAGAAGCGCCGTCGCAGCCGTTCGAAATACGGCGTGAAGCGGCCCAAGGAGAAAAAGGCCGCTTAATTATTAGTTGGATGGCTTCCTGGCTGAATTGCTTGAGGCCATTCGGTAATGGTCAATGATTAACCTTTCCCTCAAGTCCAAGACTTCCAAGAACTAGAAACCAGAGCACTAACCACTAAAGCACTTCTTTCCCATGTCTCGCCGCCGCAAAGCCGATAAACGCGAACGTTCCCCGGATCCGCGTTACAACAGCCCGCTGGTCACGCACCTGATCAGCACCATCATGCGCAAGGGCAAGAAGACCGTGGCGCAGGGCATTGTCTATTCCGCCTTCGAGAAGGTCAGCGAGAAGCTGCAAAAAGGCGACCCGATTGACTTGCTCCTCGGCGCGCTCGAGAACGCCCGCCCGAAGCTGGAAGTCAAGAGCCGCCGCGTCGGTGGCGCCACCTACCAGGTGCCGGTGGAAATTTCCTTCGAGCGCCAGCAGAGCCTCGCTTTTCGTTGGATTGTCGACGCCGCCCTCAGCCGCAAAGGCATTCCCATGCGCGAGGCGCTCGCCGCCGAAATCGTGGATGCTTATAATAACACCGGCAACGTCGTCAAAAAGCGCGAGGACATGCACCGCATGGCCCAGGCCAACCGTGCCTTCGCCCACCTGCGCTGGTAATTTTTCCTTTCTTTTTTCAACCGCTTAACTTTCTGCTGCGTCATGTCCACCGACACTCTGCCCGCGCCCGCGCTTTCGCCGGCCAATTCGCCCAACCGCCGTTTCCCCCTGGAATACACGCGCAATATCGGCATTGCCGCGCACATTGACGCCGGCAAGACCACCACGACGGAGCGCGTGCTCTTTTACGCGGGCGTCATTCACAAGATGGGTGACGTGGACGAGGGCAACACCACAACTGACTGGATGGAGCAGGAACGCGAGCGCGGCATCACCATCACCGCCGCCGCCATTTCCGCCGGTTGGAAGACCAAGGAGGGTCCGTACGCCAATATTCAGCACGCCCTGAACATCATCGACACGCCCGGACACGTGGACTTCACGGCCGAGGTCGAGCGCTCCCTGCGCGTGCTCGACGGCGCCATCGCCGTGTTTTGTGCAGTCGCCGGCGTGCAGCCCCAGTCCGAGACGGTCTGGCGCCAGATGAACAAGTACAAGGTCTGCCGCATTGCCTACGTCAACAAGATGGACCGCACCGGCGCGAATTTCTTCAAGGCCGTCGATGACATCCGCACCAAGCTGCGCGGCAACGCCCACCCGCTGTTCATTCCGCACGGCGCTTCCGAGACTTTTGTCGGCCTCATCGACTTGGTGAAGATGGTCTATTGCGAATACGACCTCACCGACCCGAGCGGCGTGCGCTTCCACGAAAAGGAAATTCCCGCCAGCCACATTGAAGAAGCCAAGCACTGGCGCGAAAAGCTCATCGAGGCCCTGGCCGATTTCGATGACGAACTCGCCGAGAAGTTTCTCGACGGCAAGGACATTTCCGTGCCCGAGCTGCAGCGCGTGATCCGGAAAGCGACATTGACGCAGAATTTCGTCGGAGTGATTCCCGGCAGCGCGCTCAAGAACAAGGGCGTGCAGATGGTGTTGGACGCCGTGGTCAATTATCTCCCGAACCCCCTCGAAGCCCGTCCGATGGACGCGCACAAGGACGACGAGACGATGACGACCGTCGTCGCGGACGACAAACACAAGCCCATCGGCCTCGTGTTCAAGCTGTGGACGGACCCGTTCGTGGGCCGCCTCGTGTTCTTCCGCCTTTACGCTGGCACGCTCAAGAAGGGCGAGGCCATGTACAATCCCCGCACCCGCCGCACGGAGCGCATCTCCCGCCTGATGTTCCTGAAGGCCGACGAGCGCGTGGACGTGGACGCCATTTATTCGGGCGAAATCTGCGCCATCGTTGGCGCCCGTGACGTGGTTACCGGTGATACGCTGTGCGACGAAGACCTCGACTTGCGCCTCGAGCCCCCGACCTTCCCCGAGCCGGTTATCTCGATGTCCATCGAGCCGAAGACCAAGGCCGACCAGGAAAAACTCTCCATCGGCCTCCAGCGCCTCGCCGACGAGGATCCCACTTTCCGCCTCTCCTCCAACGCGGAGACGGGCCAGACCATCATTGCCGGCATGGGCGAGTTGCACCTGGAAATCATTCGCGACCGCCTGTTCCGCGAATTCAACGTCCAGGCCGACGCCGGCCGCCCGCAGATCGCCTACCGCGAAACCATTTTGGCCGCCTCCGAGGGCGTGGGCAAATTCATCCGCCAGTCCGGCGGCCGCGGCCAGTACGGTCACTGCGAAATCAAGCTCGAGCCCAACGAAAAAGGCAAGGGCATGGAGCTGATCAACGAAGTCGTGGGCGGCACCATCCCGAAGGAATTCATCAAGCCGTCGTTCGAAGGCATCGAAGAAGCCGCGCGCAACGGCGTCATTGCCGGCTACCCGGTGATCGACTTCAAGGTGCGCCTGGTCTACGGCAGCTTCCACGAAGTGGACTCGAATGAAATGGCGTTCAAGATGGCCGGCATTTTCGCGTTCAAGGAAGCGATGAAGAACGCCAAGCCGATTTTGCTCGAGCCGATCATGAAGGCCGAAGTCGTCACGCCCGAGGAGTATCAGGGCGACATCATGGGCGACCTCAACCGCCGCCGCGGCCAGATTCAGGGCGCGGAGACGAAGAACGGCCTCGTGTACATTAACGTCAACGTGCCGCTCGAAACGATGTTCGGTTACGCGACGTCAGTGCGCTCGCTGTCTAAAGGCCGCGCCTCTTACACGATGGAGCCCTCGCACTTCGAGCAAGTCCCCGCGGGTCTGTTGAAGACCATCGTGGAAAGCTCGACGCGCACCGCCGCGCGCACGATCTAAGGGATTTGAGAATGCAGATTTATGATTTAAGAACTTGTGCAACGTCAGCCTTCCGGCTAACGAGTCCTCCCCTCCCACTTAAAACTAGAAACTAAAAAACCAAGCACTAGAACACCAAGCACTAAAGCACTTCTTCCTCCCTGTTCTTTGTCATCGCCCGGTTTGGGTTGGCGCGGTTTGCGGCTGATAGTTTGGCTGTCGCGCGCCCCCTGCACGGCTGGCATCTTTTACCTTACACCTTAAACCTTCCACACCAACACTCCCATGGCCAGCCAGCGCATCCGCATCAAGCTCAAGGGCTTTGACTATCGCATCATCGACCAGTCGGCGTCTGAAATCGTCGAGACCGCCAAGCGCTCCGGCGCCCGCGTCGCGGGGCCCGTGCCGATGCCCACGCGCATCGAGAAACTTTCAGTGAACCGTTCGCCGCACGTGGACAAAAAGTCCATGGAGCAATTCGAACTCCGCACGCACAAGCGCCTCATCGACATCATCGAGCCCACCGCGCAGACCGTCGACGAATTGAAGAAGCTAAACCTCCCCGCCGGCGTGGACATTCAGATTACGGTGTAGGATGACGACCGTTCAGCTTGCGCCCGGGACCGATTTCACGATTTGACAAAAAACCGCTTGACGGGCGGGCGAGTTTCCGGTCTATTCAACGTTTTTCCTCGTTCAATTCTCAACGCATACATCGAATTTACTGCCGCCAGCGGGTCTGGGCGGCGGGATCGGAAAGCATCCGCCCTCTCAACCGGGTGAACGGCTCCGATTCTTTTCCAACCTTTTCCTGACCCGAAAAAACTTCCTCCATAATCTTTAACGCCTAACGCAGGTTCCGGTTTATCCCCGGACGCAAAGGGCATCCCGCCGCCTCCGGTTCAACCGGTCGGGGCGCCGCACCACCTGCCACTTAGCACCATGAGCCTGATTCTACTCGGTAAGAAGGTCGGAATGACCCAAATTTTTGACGGCGAGAACCGCTTGGTTCCCGTGACCGTCGTTGAGGCTGGCCCGTGCCCCGTCACGCAGGTCAAGACGGTCGACTCCGATGGCTACAACGCCGTCCAGATCGGCTTCGGCGCCCAAAAGGAGCACCGCATGTCGAAGCCCGAACTCGGGCACTTGAAAAAGTCCGGCGCGACGCCGGTGACGCATTTGACGGAATTTCGCACGAAGGCCGCGCCAGAACACAAGGTGGGCGATATTTTGACGGTCGGCAAATTTGCCGAAGGCACCAAGGTAGACATCATCGGCGCCAGCAAGGGCCGCGGTTTTCAGGGCGTCATGAAGCGCCACAACATGGACGGCCAGCCGGACTCCCACGGTCACATGATGCACCGCCGCCCCGGCTCCATCGGCATGCGCCAGACGCCCGGCCACGTATTCAAGGGCAAACGCATGCCGGGCCACATGGGCACGGAGCGCCGCACGGTGCAAAATCTCACAGTAGTCCGCATTATCGGCGACAAGAATTTGATTCTTTTGAAGGGCAGCTTGCCGGGCGCGAATGGCGATATCGTCTGGGTCCGTGAAGCCAAAAAGACCCGCGTAGCCAAAGCCTAAACCGCCCCGCGCCGCCCATCCACCCACACCCGGAGAATTTTTCGATGAAGCTCAAAGTTTACAGCCCCGACGGCGCGACCACCACCGAGAAGGATTTTGCCTTGCGTGAATTCGAAGGCAAAAAGGGCACGCAGGCCCTCAAGGACACCGTGGTCGCCTACCTGGCCAACGCCCGCCAAGGCACGTCCAAGACGAAGGACTTCGGCGAAGTCAAAGGCACCGGCAAAAAGCCCTGGCGCCAAAAGGGCACCGGCAACGCCCGTCACGGTTCGCGCCGCAGCCCGCTCTGGGTCAAGGGCGCCGTCGTATTCGGCCCGCGTCCGCGCGACTGGTCGCACGATGTGAACATCAAGGTCAAGAAGCTCGCGTTCCAGCGCGCCTTGTTCAACCGCGCCACCGAAGGCGGCTTGAGCCTGATCGAGAAGCTCAGCACCGCGCAGCCGAAGTCAAAAATTTTCAGCCAGCTTCTCACCCGCATTCACCCCAAGGGCAAAGTGCTCGTGGTGGACGAAGTGTTCGAGGAAAAGACCGAGCGCGCCGCGCGCAACATCGGCCGCGTGCACCTCGCCGTCGCCGGCACCATCAATGCGCTCGACCTCGTGCGCTTTGAAAAAATTCTCATCAGCGAGCAAGGCTTCCAGCATGTGCTGGCCCGGGCCACCGACTCCGACTAGCGCCATGAAATCTCCTCTCGAAGTCCTCAAGCGTTACCGCATCACGGAGAAAGCCTCCGCGTTGAACGCCAACTTGAACAAATACGTGTTCGAAGTGACGCCGCAGTCCGACAAGGGCGACGTCGCCCGCGCCATCACCGAGCAGTACAAGACCAAGGTCGCGCGCGTGAACATCCTGAACCATCCCGGCAAGCGCAAGAGCGGCCGCACGATGGGCGGCCACCCCGGTCGCACCCCGCGCCGCAAGATGGCCATCGTCACCCTCGAGGCCGGCCAGAAGATTGAGATTATCTAAGCTGCGCGTTTCGCCTCTTCCCAACTTTTAACTCTTTCCCGTCATGGCTCTCAAGCAACATCGCCCGCTCACTCCCGGACAGCGTTTTTACATCCAAAACACGCGCGCGGGACTGTCGAAAAAAGCGCCGGAAGCGACGCTCCTCGAGTCGAACCACCGGGCCCAGGGCCGCAATTGCTACGGCCGCATCACCTCGCGCCGCCGCGGCGGTGGTCACAAGCGGTTGTACCGCGTCATCGATTTCAAGCGCGACAAACTCGAAATTCCGGCCACCGTGCAGGCCATCGAGTATGATCCGAACCGCTCGGCCCGCCTCGCGCTCCTGGCGTATGCGGATGGCGAAAAACGTTACATTTTGGCTCCGAACGGCCTCGTGGCGGGCGACAAGGTTCTCGCGACGGTCAAACCCGTCACCGAGTATCCCGTGGGCCTGTCAGTCCTGTTGAAGAACATTCCGCCGGCGACTTTCATTCACAGTGTCGAGATGCTTCCCGGCCAGGGCGCGCGGATTGCCCGTGGCGCCGGCGCGGCGGCCCAACTGATGGGCATTGAAGGCGAGCGCGCGACGTTGAAGATGCCCAGCGGCGAAATTCGTTACGTGCACGCGAACTGCCGCGCCACCGTCGGTGTGGTGGGTAATTTGGACCACCAGAACCAAAGCCTCGGCAAGGCCGGGCGCAACCGCTGGAAGGGCCGGCGCCCGCGTGTGCGCGGCATGGCCATGAATCCGGTCGATCACCCGATGGGTGGCGGCCAGGGCAAGAGCAAGGGCGGCGGCGGCTGGCAGCACCCCGTCTCCCCGTGGGGCCAGCTCGCGAAGGGCCTGCCCACGCGCACGAAGAGCAAGCCCACGAATTCGATGATCGTCACGCGCCGCAACGGCCGCAAAGTGAAGGTCTAATCCTCTCCCCTTTCACCACCGACATATTTATACGCCATGGGACGCTCCATTAAAAAAGGCTACTTCGTCGAGCCGAAATTGCAGGACAAGATTGACGCCGCGCAAAAGGAAAGCTCGCGCAAGCCGATCCAGACCTGGTCGCGCCGCTCGACCATCACGCCCGATTTCGTGGGCCTGAATTTCAACGTCCACAACGGCCGCGCATTCATTCCGCTGTACATCACGGAAAACATGGTCGGCCACAAGCTGGGTGAATTCGCCCCCACGCGCAATTTCAAGGGCCACAACCCGCACACGCAGAAGAAATAGTTTTCCGTTCTTTCTCTTTTCTCCATCCGATGATTTCCACCCGCCATTTTGCGCTTTCCGCCACGGCCGCGATCCTGTTCGCCGCCGCCGCGGGAGTGTCGGCCCAGTCGCCGGCGGCCGGAGCGGGTTTGGGCAATGCGGCGGCCTCCCTGCCCGCCGCGCCGTCAGCGTTGTCACTGAGTCGCCCGGCCTGGTTGGATGATGATTTGAATCCGCATCAGATTGCCCGCGTGGCTTCCGTGCAGCCCGGCGCCGCGGATGTGGTGGTGCTCGACAGCGGCTTGTACGAAGGCCTGCGCATCGGCACACCCTGCCTCGTCTCGCACAACGGCACGCCCGTCGGCGAAATGGTTGTGGTCGCCAGCGACAAGGCCCACGCCGCCGCGCTAATCGTTTCCCAAGCCAAGGGCGCGGTCATCACGGCCGGCGACGACGTCGGCCTCAAGCTTCGTTTCGCCCGCTAATCCCGTTCTTCGTTCACTTTTCGCAACCCTTTTATCTTTCCGTCCATGGATGTCCAATCTCTAGCCAGAAACGTTCGCGTTTCGCCCAAGCGCCTGCGCCAGGTCACCCGCGTGATCCAAGGCCGCCCCGCCGTGGAAGCGCTCGACCTGCTCCGCTTCATCCCGCGCAAGACCGCGCGCCTGGTGCGCAAGACCCTCGCCAGCGCCATCGCCAACGCGGAGAACAACCACAATCTTTCCTCGGCCAACCTCGTTGTGAAGCGCGCTTTGGCCGAACAGGGTCCCGTGCTGAAACGCTTCCGCCCGGCCTCGAAGGGCAGCGCCCATCCCCTGCGCAAGGGCACCAGCCATATCCGCATCATTCTTTCCGACAACGCTGCCGCGGCCCCCGCCGCCGCGGAGTAAAAACCTTTCTTCCGACCACCTGACACCATGGGACAAAAAACCAATCCGATCGGTTTCCGCCTCTCCGTTCGCCGCAACTGGGAGTCGCGCTGGTATGCCAACAAGAAGGACCTCCCCGGCCTGGTGAAGGAGGACTACCGCATCCGCGAGCACCTGATGGACAAGCTGCGCTACGCGTCGGTGCCCCGCATTTTCATCGAGCGCGCGAGCAACCGCGTGCGCGTCAAGGTTTTCACCGCCCGTCCCGGCGTCGTCATCGGCCAGAAGGGCCGCCAGCTCGAGCAGATCAAGGCCGACCTCGCGAAGCTCACCGGCAAGGACGTTTTGCTGGACATCCACGAAGTGAAAAAGCCCGAGATCGTGGCCTATATCGTGGCCGAGCAGATCGCGTTGCAGTTGGAACGCCGCATTTCTTTCCGCCGCGCCATGAAGAAGGCTGTGCAAAGCGCCTTGTCCATGGGCGCCGAGGGCATCCGCGTTCGTTGCGGCGGCCGTTTGGGCGGGGCGGAAATCGCCCGCGTCGAACTCGTCCGCCAGGGCCGCGTGCCGCTACATACGTTGCGCGCGAACATCGACTATGGTTTCGCCGAAGCGAACACCGTGGCCGGCAAAATCGGCATCAAGGTCTGGATCGGCAAAAAAGAGGACGAGCAGTACTAAGCCTCCGCCTTCACCCTTTTTACTTTATCCTTTTTCTATTTCGTCATGGCTAATATCGCTCCAGCCCGCACCAAGTACCGCAAGGTGCAGAAAGGCCGCAACCGCGGCCTCGCCAAGCGCGGCGACAAGCTGGCGTTCGGCGATTTTGCGATTCAATCGCTCAATCGCGGATCGCTGACCGCCTCCGAACTCGAAGCGGCGCGCGTGGCCATCAACCGCCACCTCAAGCGCCGCGGCAAAGTCTGGACGCGCGTGTTCCCGCACAAGCCCATCACGCGCAAGCCGGCGGAAACCCGCATGGGTCGCGGCAAAGGCGGCGTCGAATTCTACGTCTGCGTCATCAAGCCCGGCATGATCCTCTTTGAAATCGGCGGCGTGCCGGCCTCGGCCGCCCGCGAGGCGATGGCCCTGGCCGACGCGAAGCTCGGCTTCCGCTGCCGGTTCGTCAGCCGCGAAGAACTCGAAAAATTTTAACCACCACCGGCTCTTTCCATGAAACCTTCCGAAGTGCGCGAACTCCCCGAGGTCGAACTCGACCGCAAGCTGCGCGATACCCGCAGCGAGCTGGTCGGCTTGCGCCTCAAACAAGCCACCGGCCAGGTGGAGAACTCCGCGCGTTTCCGCGAACTGCGCAAGGACATCGCGCGGCTCGAAACCATCAAGGGCGAAAAAGCCCGCGCCGCCGTGGCGGCCAAGTAAACCCGTTTCCACCCTCCACCTCTTTCCACCATGGCCGAGACCCTCCAGCCCGCCTCCCGCAGTTCCCGCAAGCACGTCAACGGTGTCGTCACCAGCCGTTCGGGCGACAAGACCATCAAGGTCACCTGCTATTACAAGATTCCGCACCCGCTCTACCTCAAGGAGATTCGGCGCCGCACCGTCCTGCATGTGCACGACGCGGAGAACGCCTGCAAACTCGGCGACAAGGTGGAAATCGAGGAAACCCGCCCCATCAGCAAGCTCAAGCGCTGGCGCGTGGTCCGCATCATCGAGGCCGCGCCCGTCATCGCCGCCGCCAACGTCTAAATTTTTCCTGTCCTTTTTAACCCTTCTACCGCGCCCGGAGGCTCCATCCCATGGTCCAAATGCAATCCCGACTTGAAGTCGCCGACAACACCGGCGCCAAGCACGTCATGATGATCCGCCGCCTCGGCCAAAACACCCGTTTTGCGCACGTGGGCGACACGATTGTCGTCGCCGTCAAGGACAGCACGCCCGACGCCACGGTCAAGAAGGGCACCGTCGCCCAAGCCGTCATCGTGCGCACCAAGCAGGCCATCCGCCGCGCCGACGGCAGTTGCCTGCGGTTCGACACCAACGCCTGCGTCATCCTCGACACCACGGGCAACCCGCGCGGCACGCGCATCTTCGGGCCGGTCGCCCGCGAATTGCGCGCCAAGAATTTCATGAAAATCATTTCCCTCGCTCCGGAGGTCCTGTAGCCATGAGCCACCCGATCAAGAAAGGCGACGATGTCGTCGTCATCAGCGGCGCCCACAAAGGCAAACGCGGCAAGGTCCTCGCCGCGTTGCGCGAGCGCGACCGCGTCATCGTTGAAGGTGTCGCCATGATCAAGCGGCACACCAAGGCGCGCTCGGAGAAGGAACGCGGCGGCATCATCGAGCGCGAGGCGCCCATCCACCGCTCCAACGTCATGCTCGCCGCCCGGTTTGACGGCCGCCGCGAGAAGCGTGGCGGAGCCCCGGTCGCCGCCCAGGCTTAATTTCGCCCACTCCCTTTTAAACTTTTTCCCGCCATGCCCGTTCCGTATCTCAAGCAGCTTTATCGCGAGAAGGTGGTCCCCGAGATCACCAAACTGCGCGGCTACACCAATCCGCACCAGGTGCCCACCTTGGAAAAGATCGTGCTGAACTCGCGCATCAAGGCCGAGAGCGACAAGAACTTCGTCCAGGATGTGGTGAAGGACATCACCACCATCTCCGGCCAGAAGCCGGTCATCACCCGCGCCCGCGCCGCCGTCGCCAATTTCAAGGTCCGCGAAAATATGCCCGTCGGCGTCGTCGTCACCTTGCGGGGTGACAACATGTGGGACTTTTTCCTGCGCCTGGTGGCGGTCACGCTCCCGAACATCCGCGACTTCCGCGGCGTGTCGCGCAAATTTGACGGCCGGGGCAACTTCAACCTCGGTATCGCCGACCACACCATTTTCCCGGAAATCATCATGGAGCCCGGCCGCAAGACCGTCGGCCTCGACATCGTGGTGGTGACCACCGCCAATTCGGACGACGAAGGCCGCGACTTGCTCCGCATGCTCGGCGTGCCCTTCCGCTCCGGCCCGACCGCCGCCCAGGTGGCCGCCCGCGAGCTGCACGACAAGGAACACGCCGCCAAGATGGCCGCCGAGCGCGCCGCGGCCCTGGCCGCCGCCGCCGCGGCTGGCCCCGCCACACCGGCTCCCGCCGCTGCTGCTCCTGCCGCCAAGGCCGCACCGGCCAAGGCTGCTCCCGCCAAAGCTTAATCTTTCCCGCCATGGCCAAGACCTCCTCCATCGAACGCAACCTGAAGCGCCAGCGCCTCGTGCAAAAATTCGCCGCCAAACGCGCGGAGTTGAAAGCCACGCTGGCCAATTCGAAGACCTCCGACGAGGACTTCTACAAGGCCCAGCGCGCCCTGGCGGAACTGCCCCGCAATTCCTCTCCCGTGCGCGTGCGCAACCGTTGCAGCATCACCGGCCGCCCCCGCGCCTACATCCGCCGTTACGGCGTCTCCCGCTTGACTTTCCGCGAGCTTGCCCTCAACGGCAAGATTCCCGGCGTCATGAAATCCTCCTGGTAATATCTTAAGCCATGTCCGCCTCTCACGACGCCATCGGTGACTTTCTCACCATCCTGCGCAACGCCCTGCGGGCGCAGAAAGAGTCTTGCGCGACCTCCTGGTCGCGCCAGCGCGCTGAAATCGCCCGCATCCTCAAGGATGAAGGCTACGTCAGCGACACGCAGGAAGCCAAAAGCGCCGCGGGCCACCGCCAGTTGGTGGTCACGCTGAAATACGTGGACGGCTCGCCGGCCATCACCGGCTTGCAGCGCCTGAGCAGCCCGGGCCGCCGCTTGTACTACGGCTATCAGGAAATCCCGCGCGTGCTCGGCGGCCTGGGCGTCGCCATTTTGACCACCTCGCGCGGCTTGATGAAGGACGCCGAGGCCCGCCGCCAGAAAATCGGCGGCGAGTTGCTGTGCAAGGTCTGGTAGTCCCGCCTTTTCCCTTTTTCCTCCCTAACTATTTTCGCCATGAGCCGCATTGGAAAACTTCCCGTCGTCATCCCGGACAAAGTCAAAGTGTCCCTGCAGGGCAACACCGTCCTCATCGAAGGCCCCAAGGGCAAGGTGCAGAAGACGTTCGACCCGACCGTGACGATTTCGTCCGACGGCAAGTCCGTGCAGGTGACGCCCCGTATCGACAGCCGCCTGGCCCATGCCAGCCACGGCACGACCCGCGCCGTCATCAACAACATGGTGCTGGGCGTGACCACCGGTTACTCCAAGGACCTGGAAATTCAGGGCGTCGGTTTTAAGGCGATTCTGAAAGGCAAGATTTTGGATTTGGCCCTGGGTTATTCGCACCCCATCCCGTATTCGATTCCGGAAGGCATCAAGATCACCGTGGGTGAAACCGCGTCGAAAAACCCGACCATCAAGGTCGAGGGGCCCGACAAGGCGCTCGTGGGTCAGGTCGCCGCCGACATCCGCCACTACTACCCGGTCGAGCCGTACAAGGGCAAGGGCGTCCGCATCACCGGTCAATACGTCCGCCGCAAGGAAGGCAAGAAGACCGCTTAATCTCATAACTATTTGCGTCATGAATCTGCAGAAAAAACACAAACTTGAGCAACGCCGCCGCTGGCATATCCGCAGCCGCGTCATCGGTACGGCCGCCCGCCCGCGCTTGTCGGTGCGTTTCTCGCAACGGCACATCCACGCGCAAGTGATTGACGACCGCGCCGGCCGCACCGTGGCCGCCGCCTCGACCCAGGCGAAGGAAGCCCGTGCGCAGAAGCTCAAGCCCAACGCCGCCGGCGCCACCGCCCTCGGCCAGCTCCTCGCCAGCACCGCCCTTGCAGCCGGGGTCACCGCCGTCGTGTTCGACCGCGGCGCCCGCCGTTATCACGGCTGCGTCAAAGCCTTTGCCGACGCCGCCCGCGCCGGCGGCCTGAAATTTTAAGTCCGACTCCCTTTTCCAATACGCATGAGCACTGAACCCGCCAGTAAGCCAGAACGTTCCTCCGGTGGTGACCGCGGCGGCGACCGCCGTCGTCGCGACCGTGGTCCGCGCCCCTCCGAACCCGCTTCCGAGTACATTGACAAGGTCGTGGACATCAACCGCTGCGCCAAGGTGGTGAAGGGTGGCCGTCGTTTCAGCTTTTCTGCGCTGGTGGTGGCCGGAGACGGCCGGGGCCGCATCGGCCTGGGTTTCGGCAAGGCCAAGGAAGTGCCCGACGCCATTAAAAAAGGCACGGAGCGCGCTCATCGCCGCCTGCGCCTGGTGCAGTTGCGCGGCCCGACCATTCCGCACGAAGTCATGGGCGAATCCGATGGGGGCCGCGTGCTGTTGCGTCCCGCCAGCCCGGGCACGGGTGTCATCGCCGGGGGCGGCGTGCGCGCGGTGCTCGAAGCCGTGGGCGTGAAGGACGTTTTGACCAAGTCGCTCGGTTCGAACAATCCGATGGCGATGGTGAATGCCACGCTCAACGGCCTGTTCAAGCTCCGCACGGCGGAACAAATCCACCAAATGCGGGCCCGGACGACGAACTAAGAATTTGGAATGATGAATTAAGAATGTTGAATGTCCAAACGACCGGTACTTCCCACCGGTTTCGGTTTGAATCATTTATCTCCCTTGGTTCTGTCCTTCTGTTGAATTTTCAATTTTAAAACTTTAATCCCCATTCCGTCATGAAGCTGCATTCACTCGTCAATTCTCCCGGCATGAAGAAGCGCCGCCGGCGCGTCGGTTGCGGAATCGGTTCCGGCCACGGCAAAACCTCCGGGCGCGGCAACAAGGGCATGAAGGCCCGTTCCGGCGGCAGCGTGCGCCCCGGTTACGAAGGCGGCCAGATGCCGCTGTACCGCAAGCTGCCCCATCGCGGCTTCTCCAATTTCAAGTTCCGCGTCGAGTACACGCCGATCAACATCGGCGATTTCAGCCGCATCACCGGGGCGGAAATTGACGCCGCCGGGCTGGCCGCGGCCGGTTTGATTCGCAAGGCCGACGCCCTGCTCAAAGTGCTCGGCTCCGGTGAAATCACCCGCGCCGTGACGGTCAAGGCGCATCGCTTTTCGGCCTCCGCCCGCGAGAAAATCGAAAAAGCCGGCGGCAAGGCCGTCGAACTCTCCCCGCCCGCCGTCGAGGCGCCCGCCGCTCCCGCCGCCAAGTAAATTTGCCCCATGTTTTCGGCGTTTCTCAATTGCCTGAAGATCCCGGAACTGCGCCAGCGCATCATGCTGACGCTGGGACTGCTGTTTGTTGTGCGCGTGGGCGCGCACATTCCTCTCGCGGGCCTGGATCCGACCCCGCTGCATACTTATTACGAGCAGATCGCGCGGCAGCAGGGTGGGGGCGTGCTGGGCTTGGTGAACATGTTCACCGGTGGTGCGCTGTTGAGTGGTTCGATTTTGACGCTCGGCATCATGCCGTACATCAGTGCGTCGATTATTTTGCAGTTGTTGTCGGCTGTCGAGCCGCACCTCGCCCGCATGGCGCAGGAAGGCGACGTGGGCCGGCAGAAAATCGCGCAATACACGCGGTACGCCACCATCGTCATCGCTATTGTGCAAGGTCTGATGGTGCTGGGCTCTCTGGCCTACCATCCGGATCGTATGTTCGTGGGCTACAGCGTGGAGAAATACGGCCAGATTGTCTTTGCCGATCCCGTATGGTTTATGATTTCCGGCGTGATCATTCTTACGGCCGGCACCATGCTGCTGATGTGGGTGGGCGAGCAGATCACGCAATTCGGCATCGGCAACGGCGTCTCGCTTTTGATCACGGTCAACATCCTGGCCAGCTTGCCGCGCGCGGCGACGATGGCTTGGAACATGATTTTTGCGCCCATCGGGGCGGAAGACGGCAGCCTCGATCCCGTGCAGTTGCTCATGATGTTTGTGCTGCTGGTCGCGGTCATCGCGGGCATTGTGGCCCTGACGCAAGGCCAGCGCAAAATTCCCGTGCAATACGCCAAGCGGGTGGTGGGCCGCCGGGTTTTCCAGGGCCAGAGTTCGTATCTCCCGTTGAAAGTCAATTACTCGGGCGTGATGCCGGTCATTTTCGCCAGCGCCATCCTGCTTTTTCCGCAACAGGCGTTCTACTATCTCAACGCGTGGTTCAAGATTTCGTTTTTCCAAAACATGTCGGAGGCCCTGTCGCGCGGCTCCACGTGGTTTTACGTGGGTTACGCGATTCTGATTTTCGGTTTCAGCTTTTTCTGGGTGTCGCTCATGTTCCGGCCCATCCAGGTGGCGGATGACTTGAAGAAGTACGGCGGCTACATTCCCGGCGTGCCGCCCGGCGAGCCCACCGCCAAGTTCCTCGATTTCACGATGACGCGCCTGACTTTTGCCGGCGCCATCTTCCTGACCATCATCGCGGTGCTGCCGGACACGCTGACGTACCTGAATCACGTGCCCTACCAGATTGCGCAATTCTTCGGCGGCACCGGCACCTTGATCATGGTCGGCGTGCTATTGGACACGATGCGCCAGGTGGAAACTTTCCTCCTCCAGCGCCATTACGACGGCTTTCTCAGCAAGGGCCGCGCGAAAAACCGCAATACGGGCCGCGCCGTCCAGACGCTCGACCGCCAGGAGATTCGCAACCTGCGCCCGCTGTGGATTCCCTTGATCGTGTTGTTCGCGCTGGGCCTGCTGGCCTGGTTCCTCAACCAGAACGCGGCCTAGCCGCCGGTTTTCGTTTGCGCCTTTTCCCGTCGCCTGTTTTCGGTCCGTCCGTCCCTCCGCCATGATCGCCCTGCGTTCCGAAATGGAAATCCAAGCGATTCGCGCCGCCTGCCGCGTCGCGGCGGAAGTGCTGGACCGGGTGTGTGCGCTCGTGGCGCCGGGCGTGACCACGTATGATTTGGACCAGGCGGCCAAAAAATTCATGGGCGAGGCCGGCGCGGAAAGCGCCTGCTACAATTACAAGGTCGGCGGCCGGCGTTTCCCCGCTTTTACCTGTCTTTCCGTCAATGAGGAGGTCGTGCACGGCATCGGCTCGATGCGGCGGGTGCTGCGGCCCGGTGATATTATTGCGGTGGACATTGCGGTTAAATATCATGGTTGGATTGGCGATAATGCCCGCACCGTCGCGCTCCAGCCGCTCGCGCCGGAAGTGCAGCGCCTGCTCGACACCACCCAGGACGCCTTGCGCGCCGGCATCGCCCAGGCCCGCCCGGGCAACCGCGTGGGCGACATCGCGCACGCCATCCAGTCGCTCGTGGAAGGCCGCGGCATGAGTGTGGTGCGGGAATTTGTGGGCCACGGCGTGGGGCGGACGATGCACGAACCGCCCCAGGTGCCAAATTTCGGCTCCCCGCGCACGCTGGAAAAACTCAAGCCCGGCATGTGCATCGCCATCGAGCCGATGGTGAATCTCGGCCGCCCGGAAATCGACTACGGCGACGACAAGTGGACCGCCATCACGCGGGACCGCCGCCCCAGCGCGCACTACGAGCACACGGTTTTAATCACCAACACCGGCAACGAAATCCTCACCGTTCGCCCCGCCGTCAAGCCGGCGGTGGCGGCCGCCACCACCCCGACCCAGGCGGTCGGAACCCCGGTTTAATTCCCTTAAAAATTTTCCTTCCCAAGGCCCTCGTAACCCTCTATTGTCCTCCGTTTTCCCCACATCCGCCCTTGGGCGTCGGGGTACATTTCCCTTTTCACTCGATTTTCCACCACCGGCTTTTTCGCGCCTCCCGCCATGCCTCGTCTCCTCGGTATTGATATTCCCAACAACAAAAGGGTGGTTTACGCCCTGCGTTATCTTTACGGCGTGGGCCTGACCCGCGCCGAGGAAATCGTGCAGCACGTCGGGCTCGACCCGGCCCTGCGCTCGCAAGACCTGACCGAGGAGCAGATCAACCGCATCGTGCAGTTCATCGGCGAACGCGGTTGGAAAGTCGAGGGCGACCTGCGCCGCGAAGTCACCGGCAATCTCAAGCGCCTGCAGAGCATCAAGTGCTACCGCGGGTTGCGCCACATCCACCGCCTGCCCGTCCGCGGCCAGCGCACGCGCACCAACGCCCGCACGCGCAAGGGCGCGCGCAAGACCGTCGGCATCATCAAGAAGGCTGAGTAAACTTTTTGCCTGGCGGGTGACCGCGCGGGCCCAACCCTTTAGGCATATTTAATTTCATGAGCGACGAGAAAGAAAAAACCGCCCCCGCCTCCGCCGATAAGGCCGCGCCGGAAAAGAAGGCCCGCACGCCCAAGGAGAAATCCCCAGGCGCCGCGAAAGACAAGCCCGCTGCCGGCGCTCCCGCCGACGCCAAAGACGCCACCGCCACCGCGGGTGCGCCCGCGGCGGACGCTCCGTCCCCCGGCTCCGTCACCGCCAAGGATTTGCTGACCGACGACGCCAGCGCGCTCAAGGTCCGCAAGATCAAGGGCAGCAAGAATATTTCCCACGGCGTCTGCCACATCCTGGCGACGTTCAACAACACGAAGGTCACGTTTGCCGACTTGCAGGGCAACGTCATTTCGTGGTCCAGCTCGGGCAAGTGCAATTTCCGCGGCTCGCGCAAGTCCACCGCCTACGCCGCGCAAGTCGTGACGCAGGAAGCCGGCCGCGCCGCCATGGCCCACGGGATGAAGGAAATTCTCGTCAAGGTGCGCGGTCCCGGCCTCGGCCGCGATTCCGCCATCCGCGCGCTCCAGGCCCTCGGCCTGACGGTGACTTCGATCACGGACGCCACGCCCGTGCCCCACAACGGCTGCCGCCCGCCCAAACGCCGCCGCGTCTAACCTCTATTTCGGAGAAATTATTTCATGTCCCGCTATACCGGACCCGCCCAACGGATCAACCGCCGCTTTTCGCAGGCGATTTTCCCGGCCTCCAAGGCCTTTGAACGCAAGCCGCACCCTCCCGGCATCCACGGGCCGCGCCTGCGCCGCAAGACCTCGGAGTATTCCGCCGGCTTGAACGAGAAGCAGAAGCTGCGCTACATGTACGGCCTGCAGGAAAAGCAGTTCCGCCTCCTCTTTGATCGCGCCAAGGCGATGCGCGGCGTCACCGGCGACCAGTTCCTGCAATTGCTGGAAACGCGCCTGGACAACATCGTTTATTTGCTCGGGTTCGTGAAGTCGCGTCGCGCCGCGCGCCAGCTCGTCAACCACGGGCACGTGCGCGTCAACGGTCACAAAGTGGACATTGCCAGCTACAGTTGCCGCGCCGGCGACGTGGTGGAGATGTGCGAACGCCCGTCCTCCCGCCAGCTCGCCACCCGCGGCCTCGAGGGCAACCAATTTCGTTCCCCGCCCGCCTGGCTTTCGCTGCAAGCGGACACGTTGCGCGGCCAGGTCAGCCGCCTGCCGGCCAAGGAAGAGATGGAGCCCGGCGTGAACGTCCAACTCATCGTCGAATTCTACAGCCGCTAAATTCGCCTTTTTTCACTTACTTTAATCTGCTTTCAAACCATAGGAGTGCCGCCATGCCCAAACGCCTCGGAAAATTCGAATTGCCCAAACGCCTCGTCAAAATCGAGGACAGTGCCACGGACACGTACGCGATGTTTGTCGCGGAACCGTTTGAAACCGGTTACGGCCACACCATCGGCAACGCGCTGCGCCGCGTGCTGCTGAGCTCCATCGAGGGCGCGGCCATCAGCTCCATCCGCATCGACGGCGTGAAGCATGAATTTCAGAGCATCGACGGCATCGTCGAGGACGTGACCGACATCGTGCTCAATCTCAAGCAGGTGCTCATCAAGTCCCACAAGCGCGACACCGTGCGCCTGGCCATCAACGCCGACAAGGAAGGCCGCGTCACCGCCGCCGACATCCAGGCCGACAGCAACATCGAGATCGTCAATCCCAACCAACTCATTTGCACGCTGGACCGCAAGCGCCGCTTCCAGGCCGAGATCGAAATCAAGGTCGGCCGCGGTTACTGCCCGGCGGATGAGAACAAGGTCGAGGAGCAGCCCATCGGTGTCGTCGCCATCGATTCGCTCTTCAGCCCGGTGCGCCTGGTCAAGTACTCCGTCGAGCAGACGCGCGTCGGCCAGATGACCGACTACGACAAGCTGATTTTGGAAATCACCACGGACGGGCGCATCACCCCGGACGAGGCCCTCAAGGAAGGCGCCGCCATCCTCAAGCACCACCTCGACGTGTTCGACGCCGTGTCGTCCGAGCAGATCGAGTTCGCCACCGAGGGCAAGGAAGTTTCCGAGGAACAGAACCGCCTGCGCAAGCTGCTGAACATGTCGGTGAACGAAATCGAACTGTCCGTGCGCGCGGCCAACTGCCTCAACAACGCCAACATCACCACGGTCGGCGAATTGGCGATGAAGTCGGAGCAGGAAATGCTCAAGTACCGCAATTTCGGCAAGAAGTCCCTCAACGAGATCAAGCAAAAGCTCGAACAGCTCGGCCTCTCGCTGGGCATGAAGTTCGACGAGCGGATGCTCGAAAAACCCGCCGAAGCCTCCTAGCCGCCCGGCGCGCCCCGCGCGCCGTAAGACCGAAGCACCCTTGTCATGCGCCACCAGAAACACCGCCACTCGCTTGGCCTCAAAAAAGAGCACCGCGTTGCCATGATGGCCGCGCTGGCTACCGCCTTGTTCACGCACCGCCGCATCAAAACCACCCTGGCCAAGGCCAAGGCGTTGCGCCCGTTTGCCGAACACTTGATCACTTACGCCAAAAAGGCGGCGCAGACGGAGCAGGAATCCGGCAAGCTGCACTATCGCCGCCTCGCGGCCTCGCGCCTGCGCGATCCGGGCGCCGTGCGCGCCTTGTTCGACGAGCACGCCAAGGAATTTCTCAACCGGGCCGGCGGCTACACGCGCATTTACAAGCTCATTCCCCGCGCCTCCGACGCCGCCCTCATGGCATTGATTGAAATCATTCCCGCCGGCGACGAGGGCTACAAGAAGGCCCGCCGCAAAGGCAAGGGCAAGAGCCGCAAGGGCGCTCCCGCCGAAGCCGCCACCCCCGCCGCCGCGCCGGCTGAAACCCCGGCTGCGCCCGAAGCGAAAGCTTAGGCGCCCGGAGGGAGTGACGGAGGCCTCGCGAACGCAACTTGGCATGGCGTCCGCTTCGATCTTGGTTTTTCCCCAACCCTTGATCACGCTCGACCTCAACGTTCTGGTTTTATTGTACATCTCGGTCGCCCTCGTCCTGGTGATGGGTTTGTGGTTGTACTACGACGAACGCGACCGGCGCGTGTACGAACGCGAACGTTCCCACTCGCTCCTGCACTGCTTGAAATGCGGCCGCCTTTACACCGCCCCACGCCACGACCGCGAGGCGCCGTGCCCGGCTTGCGGCTTCGTCAATTCGAAACTCAAATTCTGACCGGCCCCCGCCCATGACCGCCCCGGCCACCATCGCCGTCCTCGATTTCGGCTCGCAATACACGCAAGTGATTGCGCGGCGCATCCGCGAGTGCCAGGTCCATTCCCGCATCTATCATTTCACCACGCCGGCGGAAAAGCTGCGGCAGGACGGCGTCATCGGTCTCATTCTTTCCGGCGGCCCGAGCAGCGTGTTTGCCAAGGATGCGCCGCTGCCGGACGCCGGTATTTTCGATTTGGGCGTGCCGATGCTCGGCGTCTGTTACGGCATCCAACTCATGGGCCGGTTGCTGGGCGGACAGGTGGCCAAGAGCGACCACCGCGAATACGGCCACGGTTCCCTGGCGATCAAAAAGCCCAGCCGCCTTTTTGCCGGCTTGCCGAAAAAACTCCGCGTGTGGAATTCGCACGGCGACCGCCTGATTAAAATGCCGCCCGGCTTCACCGCCATCGGCACGACGGAGAATTCCCCCTTCGCGGCCATCGAGCACCGCGCGCGCAAGATTTTCGGCATCCAGTTTCACCCCGAGGTTTTTCACACCGAGCGCGGCATCGAGGTGTACAAAAACTTTTTGTTCGGTGTCTGCGGCGCGAAACGCAATTGGACGATGGGCGAATTCATCGCCCAATCCGTGCGGGATATTCGCGCGCAAGTCGGGAAGGACCGCGTGCTCCTCGGCCTCAGCGGCGGGGTGGATTCCTCCGTGGCGGCCGCCCTTCTCCACAAGGCCATCGGCAAGCAACTCACCTGCGTGTTCGTGGACAACGGCCTGTTGCGCCAGGACGAGCGCCAGGCCGTCACGGATCTTTACGCAAAGCATTTTCGCATCGATTTGCGGGTGGTGGACGCGTCGAAGCAATTCCTCCGCAATCTCAAGGGCATCGACGAGCCGGAGCGCAAGCGCAAGGTCATTGGCTACACCTTCATCAAGGTTTTCGAGAAATCGCTCAAGTCCATCGGCCACGCGAAATTTCTCGCGCAGGGCACGCTTTATCCCGACGTGATTGAGTCCGTCTCCATCGGCAACAACCCGGCGGCGGTCATCAAGTCGCACCACAACGTCGGCGGCCTGCCCGCGCGTATGAAGTTGAAACTGCTCGAGCCGCTGCGCGAATTGTTCAAGGACGAGGTGCGCGAAGTGGGCGAAAAGCTCGGGCTGCCGCGCGAGGTGGTCTGGCGCCAGCCCTTCCCCGGCCCCGGCCTCGGCGTGCGCGTGCTCGGCGAAGTCACGGCCGACAAACTGGAGATTTTGCGGAAAGCCGACGCCATTTTGCAGGACGAGATGATGACCTCCGGCTGGTACTGGAAAGTCTGGCAATCGTTTGCGGTGTTCCTGCCGGTGAAGTCGGTCGGCGTCGTGGGCGACGAGCGCAATTACGCCTGGGTCATCGGCCTGCGCATCGTCGAGAGCATCGACGCCATGACGGCGGACTGGACCCGCCTGCCGCACGATCTGCTGCAGAAAATTTCCAGCCGCATCACCAATGAAGTCCGTGGAGTGAGCCGCGTCGTGCTCGACATCTCCTCCAAGCCCCCCGCGACGATTGAGTGGGAGTAGGGTGATGTTTTCAATTCGCTTAACTAGTCATCCGTCATTTTTGCTTCATGGGGTAATGTAGCCCGAATGGTTGCTTTCAGATCTTGTGCTGCTTCGTTTGGAGAGATGAGATTCCAGATAATTGTGTGATGGTGATTGGTGTCGAAGTGTGTGCTGTTTTTCTTAAACTTCGTTTCCTCACAAATGTAGATAACAGGCTTACCCAGTCCTTCTGCGAACCCAGCTTCCCAATAAGCGCCATCGTTGTCATGAGATAAGTCGGCAACTAAGAATCGCGAATTTCTTATTTCCACCCGAAGTCTATCATCAATAAGCCCAGCACGCGGGTTTTCATTAAGCTTGCAGAGATCGAAGCCTGTTTTTGCGACAGCCGGTTTTAGAACAGTCAGAAATAAATTTTCCAATTCACGATTTCCGTATTGCATCGCCATGAAAGCGATTTTGCTCAACGGCCTATTTTTCAAGAGCGCTTCGTAATGTCTCCATCCGTCCACAGTCAATGTCACATGAGCCTTCATTGATCGGCCTCGTGCATTGATTTCAGAATCAAGAAGTTTGCGCTCTAGTAAGTAGGCCAAAATTTGGTCGAAGCCAGCGTCGGTGGCAGAGCCGGCTATCGCCCTATGAGAAGCTGATTCAATCCATACCCGGTCACCGGGGGCACTAAGATTTTCTCCAAACCATCGGATGAGATTGTCGCATTGTTCGACTACAGATGGTAGCTTTCCTGCAAGAATTTTGGTCAGCATTTGATCAGTCAAAACTGGCGTCCCAATGCGTTGCATCTTGCGCAGCGAGTGGCTCAAAACCGCCCGCGGAACTCTATCCGAGCGAAGTACAGGCTTAACGTCACTTACAAAATCAGAGATGTCATATGTTCCACAATTTGGGCAGGCATGCCTAATATGCCCATTGGGAAGTTCCTGCGGGACATCAATTAAAGCACCTTCGCAAATGGGACATACATCCACAACTTGTCAGCATTAATTCGATTTATCTCCCAGTCAAACGCGAACGCAGAGAACCATTGAGGCCTTCAAGGCCTATTTCAAGTCCACCAACTCGCCCCGGTCTGCTTCCGCGACGCTTTGACGCAGGGTTTCGAGAATTTCCGCCTCCTCCAGTTCCCGTATTTTGGTAAACAATACCCGCCGCTTTTTCGGCGGCAGACCCTCTATCTCATGCAGCAATTCAGCGACGCCCATAATGCACTTCAAGTTAACCGCTTTTGCCGGAGATTCAAGCCTAACTGGCAGACGGGAAGCCGGTTGGCAAATGAACTCATGGGCTTCCCTGCTTGACGCTGCGCCTTGTGTGCTACATAAGTAGCACATGGCCGCCACCCTGACCACCACCATCCGTCTGACGCCTGCCGCCAAGCGCCGCGTCGCCGCCGCCGCACGCCGCCAGGGCGTGAGCACCCATAAATTTATCCTCGATGCCGCTTTGGAGCGCGCCGCCCCCGCAGCGCCGAGCGAGGTCAGGCTCGCCCGTCTCGAGGCCATGGTTTCCCGCCTGCAGGAATACATTGAAGACGAGCAGGATTATCAATTGGCAGATGCCCGCTGGCGGCATCACGTGAAGCACAAGACCAAGCTGCTCACTGGAGAGGAGGTCTGGCGTGGCCTGGGATTACCAGATTGAGCCCGAGGCAGCCCGCGATTTGCATCGCCTCGGCCCGTCGGCGGCAATGGAGATTCGCCATTTTCTCGACAAACGTGTCCGCGGCGCGGCAGATCCCCGGGCCTTCGGCAAGCCTCTGCGGGGCGACCGCAAAGGTTACTGGCGCTATCGCGTGCGCGACTGGCGTCTTCTTTGCCGTTTGGAAGACCGGGTTCTCATCGTCGTGGTGGTCGCGGTGGGCCACCGGTCCAAGGTCTATGATAATTGAAGTCGGACGGATGTGAAACTCGCAGACACCTTGGCGCGGCGGCCTCGCTTTCACGGCTGGAGCACTGGCGCACGGTGCGGCACCGCTGTCCCGCCGCCTCCCTTTCTGCTTGCTAACCGGGCCGGGCTGGAGCAAAAAAGACCTCTTGCGCCGGGCCGGGCGAGCCATCGGCCGCAACCTTTCTCACCCCGCCGCGTTTCACCCATCTTTAAGCCGAGGAACCACCGTGGAAATCAAAACTGAAGTCATCAACAACGTCACCGTCGTCGGCCTCAAGGGGCGCCTCGACATCAACACGCACGGCCAGCTCGAAGCCGAGTTGAACAACCTCGCGGGCAAGGGCGCCACGAAGGTTTTGGTGGACGCCGGCGGCCTCGAATACATTTCCAGCGCGGGCCTGCGCGTGCTCCTGGCCGCGGCCAAGAATTTTCGCAAAGTGCAGGGCTCCATCGGGCTGGCGTCGTTGACGCCCACGGTGAAGCAGGTTTTCGAAATCTCCGGCTTCACCAGCATTTTCCCGATTTACACCAGCCGCGAGGAAGCGGTCGGGGCGATGAAGTAGATAACCGGGCAAGTCTATGACCCCGTTTCCCCCAGAGCAGCAAGCGGCGGTAGTCTCGGGTGCTGCGGTTCCGGGAAGGTCGCTGCGGGAAATGATCACCTCGGCCCTGCGTTTTTGGGAGCCGCGCCGTGTGCTTTATAACTTGGTATTGGGGGCCGTGGTGTTTTGCTACTTTTTGGCGGGCGGATCATGGTCATGGATGATAGTTTCGTCGTTAAATTTTCTACTGATCTTTTTTATTTTGGCGGTGTTGGCCAACGTTTGTTATTGCGCCGCCTATGTCGTGGATGTTTTTGTGCAGTTTTCCGGTTACCAATCAGCCTGGGGTCGATGGCGCTGGCTTTTGTGGATTTTGGGCACGGCCTTTGCGGCGGCCATCACGCGTTTTTTCGTCATGTGGCTTTTTGTTGGACCTCGTTGAGTTGAATTGAGGCGGAACGGGGGTAACGGTGTCGTGAATTGTCCGCTTCGGGCTTGCATTGGGGTTGTATCGGTTTAATTTGCGCGTGCGCTCCATGCATGCTCGCCTGAGGAAGGGTTGGATGGCCATTGCGGATATTTTGTCCGCGAGAAAATGGGAATTTGAGTGGTTCAGCCCAGTGGCGTGGGGTTTTTTCGTAGCGCGGCGCTTCAGCCCGCGCTCTTTTTCCCCGGCTAGTATCCGGGCGCGGGCTGAAGCGCCGCGCTACGAAAAAGGGCGTCCGAGTCGTCACTCGGAGACGCCGCGGCCGACATGGAGTGTGGGGTGGGGTGCTTTGGTTTTATTACTCGCAGGATGCTCCGCCAAAACCACGCCGACGGCCCTGCCGCCGCCGACGGTGCTGGTCGCGACCGTGCAGCAGCAGGATGTGCCGATCACGAGCGAGTGGATCGGCACGGTGCAGGGCATGGTGAATGCGAACATCACCGCGAAAGTTACGGGCTATTTGCTGTCGCAGGATTACAAGGAGGGCACGTTAGTCAAGCAGGGCGACGTTTTATTCAAGCTCGATCCGCGCCAGTATCAGGCCGTCTTGGACCAGGCGAAGGCGCAACTCGCCGAGGCCCAGGCCAATCTCGGCAAATCGGAACAGGATGTGAAGCGCTACACGCCGCTCGCCGCGGAGAGCGCGATCAGCCAGCAGGAGTTGGACGACGCCGTGCAGTCCAACTTGGGCAACAAGGCGACGGTCGAGGCTTCCAAGGCCGCCGTCGAGACCGCCCAGCTCAACCTCGATTTTTGCACGATGACTTCGCCGATCAATGGTCGCGCCGGCATTTCGCAGGCGCAGGTGGGCGACCTCGTCGGCCCGAGTTCGGGCGTGCTGACGACGGTTTCGACGGTGGACCCGGTGCGGGTGTTTTTCCCCGTGACCGAACAGGAATATATCCGTTTCTATCAGCGGCAGGACGCCGCCGGGAGTTCGGTGGACCAGCCCGACTCACGCCTAAAGCTGCAACTTTATCTCGCGGATGGCTCCTTGTACCCGGAGACGGGGAAATTCTATGTGGCCAACCGGCAGATTGACCAAAACACCGGCACTATCGTGGTAGTGGGGCTGTTTGCGAATCCCCAATACAACTTGCGTCCGGGCATGTATGCGCGCGTGAAGGCCGTGACCGGCATCGACCAGGGCGCGCTGCTGGTGCCGCAACGGGCGGTCGGGCAGGTGCAGGGTTCCTACCAAGTCGTCGTAGTGGGCGCGGACAACAAACTGGAAATTCGTCCGGTGAGCGTCGGCGACAAGGTCGGCGAAAACTGGATTATCAAAACCGGCTTGAAGGCCGGCGAAACGGTGGCGGTCGAAGGCGGCGGAAAAGCCGCTCCCGGCAGCGTCGTCCAAACCCAGCCCTATGTCGCGACCAATGCCAGCACGTCAACCACCGTCGCCGCACCGCCGCCCGCGCCCACGTCGAACCCGACCACGTCCGCACCCGCCGCTTCCACCACGCCCGCGCCCGCCGCCAAATAATCCCACTACGCCGGCCTCGGCCTTCGCCTACTTTCGGAGCTTAACTTTAGCCGCGCCATGGCCCGCTTTTTTGTCAACCGCCCGATCGTCGCGATTGTCATCGCGATTATCATGACGATTTTGGGACTGGTTTCGATGGCCGGCCTGCCCATTGCGCAGTACCCGAACATCGTGCCGCCGGAGGTGCAAATCCAGACGAGCTACACCGGGGCCGACGCCATCACGGTGCAGAATTCGGTCGCGGTGCCCGTCGAGCAGCAAGTCAGCGGCGTGGACAACATGACGTACATGTATTCCACCAACGCGGGCAACGGCCAGATGACGCTGAAAGTGGATTTTGCCTTGGGCACGGACGTAAACACAGACCAGGTGCTTACGTATTTGCGGGTCGGCCAGGCCCAGGCGCAATTGCCCGCGGAGGTGACCAATTACGGCGTGAATGTGCAAAAATCGCTGTCGTCGCCGCTGCTGGTGTTGTCGCTGTACTCGCCGGACGGCTCGCGCGACGCGCTCTTTCTCGCGAACTACGCCACCATCAATTTGAACGACGCCCTCACGCGCACTCCCGGCATCGCGAGCGTGACGGTTTTCGGCGCCGGGCAATACGCCATGCGCATCTGGGTGAAGCCCGATCAGTTGGCAAGCCTCGGCATCACGGTGCCGGAAATCATCAGCGCGATTCAAACGCAGAACACCGTCAATCCCGCCGGGCAGCTCGGCGGCGAGCCCGTGCCGGCTGGCCAGCAATTCACTTATTCTGTGCGCGCGCAGGGGCGGCTGACTTCTGTCGAGGATTTTGAAAAAATCGTGCTCAAGGCGAATGCGGACGGCTCGCTGGTGCGCGTGGGCGACGTGGCGCGCGTGGAACTCGGCGGGCAGACGTACAACCTCGTGGGCCGCTATCAAGGCAAGCCCGCGGCGGTCCTGCTAGTGTATCAACTGCCGGGCTCAAATGCGCTGGCGGCGGCTGGCGGAGTCAAGGCGATCATGGAAAAAATGAAGGCCGCATTCCCCACCGGCGTGGATTACAAGGTCTCGCTGGACACCACGCTCGCGGTGACGGAGGGCATGCAGGAAATTGAAAAAACTTTTGTCGAGGCGGTGGTGCTGGTGATTTTGGTGGTGTTCGTGTTTTTACAGGGCTTTCGCGCCACGCTGATTCCGCTGCTCGCCGTGCCGGTTTCACTCATCGCCACCTTTGCGGTGTTTCCGCTGCTGGGCTTTTCCATCAACACTGTTTCGCTTTTTGGTCTGGTGCTCGCCATCGGCTTGGTGGTGGACGATGCGATTGTCGTCGTCGAGGCGGTCGAGCATTATATTGAAAAAGGCCTGGCGCCGAAGGAGGCGACGCTGAAGGCGATGAGCGAGGTGTCCGGCCCGGTCATCGCGGTGGCGATGATTTTGTCCGCGGTGTTTTTGCCGACGATTTTCATCCCCGGCATGACGGGCCTGATGTACCAGCAATTTGCGGTGACAATCGCGGTGTCCGTTTTATTCTCCGCATTCAACGCGCTCACGCTCAGCCCGGCGCTGGCCTCGCTGCTGTTGCGCCCGCGGCGGGAAATGCGCGGCCCCTTGGGCTGGTTTTTTCGTGGCTTCAACCGCGTGTTTGGGCGCGCGCAAAACGGTTACGTCGCGGTGTGCGGCGGGCTCATTCGCAAGGGCCTCCTCGCCGGTATTATTTTCGCCGTACTTTGCTACGGCGCGGTTTGGTTTGGCGGGAAGCTGCCGGGCGGATTCATCCCCAATGAGGACCAGGGTTACTTTTTTGTGAATCTGCAATTGCCGAACGCCGCATCCCTCCAGCGGACAGCGGCGGCGTGCGCGGCCGTGGAGAATATCCTGCGGCAGCAGCCAGGGGTGCAGTCCGTCACCACGGTGGGCGGATTCAGTTTGTTGAGCGGCGTGCAAAATACGTACAGTGGATTTTTCTTCGTGGGCATGACCCCGTGGAGCGAGCGCAATAAGCCCGACGAGCGGCTGAGCGCGGAAACGTTTCAGCGCTTGAATATTGATCTGCGCCAGGTGGTCGAGGGCACGGCCCTGGCGTTTCCCCCGCCGGCGATCCCCGGCGTGGGCAGTTCCGGCGGGGTGTCATTCGTGCTCGAGGACCGGGGCGGCGTCGGGCTCGACGAACTCGCGAAAAACACGCAGGCCTTTTTGGCGGCGGCGAACCAGCGCCCGGAATTTTCCAGCGTGAGCACCACCGCGCTCCTCAATGTGCCGCAACTTTACCTCGACGTGGATCGCGACAAGGCGCTGAAGCAGGGCGTGTCGCTCTCCGATGTTTATTCGACGGTGCAGGCGTTCATGGGCGGTTACTTCGTGAATTATTTTAACCAGTTTGGCCGGCAGTGGCAGGTGTACGTGCAGGCCGAGGGGCAGTTTCGCGACAAGATTGAGAAAATGGATTTGTTCTACGTCTTGAACAGCAAGGGCGAGCATGTGCCGCTCTCGGCGGTGACGAAGGTGGTGGACACCACGGGCCCGGAATTCACGATGCGTTACAATCTCTACAGCTCGACCGCCATCAACGCCATGACCAACGCCGCCTATAGCAGCGACCAGGGCATGCGCGCGCTGGAGGAGGTTTTCGCGCAGACGATGCCGGCGGGCATGGGTTACGATTACATGGGCATGTCGTACCAGGACCAGCTTTCCCAAAAGAGCATTCCGGTGTCGGTGATTTTCATGCTATCGCTGCTGTTCGTTTTTTTGATACTCGCCGGGTTGTACGAAAGCTGGTCGCTGCCCTTCAGCGTGCTGGCGAGCACTCCGGTCGCGGTGTGCGGCGCGCTGGCGGGGCTGTGGGTGCGCCACCTCAACATGACCTTTTTTGCCAACAACCTCTACGCACAAATCGGCCTCATCACGCTCATCGGTCTCGCCGCGAAAAACGCCATTCTCATCGTCGAGTACGCGAAGCTCGAGTACGAGCGCGGGCGCACGCTTTTCGACGCGACCATCGAGGGCTCGAAACTCCGCCTGCGGCCCATTTTGATGACTTCATTCGCCTTCATCCTGGGCTGTCTGCCGCTGGCGGTGGCGACGGGCTCGGGCGCGGTCTCGCGCGAAATTCTCGGCACCACGGTCATCGCGGGCATGCTGGGTTCCACGCTCATCGCCATCTTTTTCATTCCTGCGGGTTTTTATTACATCGAAAAGTTCAGCGGCGCCAAACCCGGCCATGCGGGTGGCGAAACCGCGGCCTCTGCTTCGCCACCGCCGGAAAAGCACGGTTAGCCAGAATTTCCTTTCCCATGTCCTCGCGCCCCCAAGCCAATCGCACCGCCGCCGTTTCCCTGGCGGCGCTCGTGGTATTGGCGGGTTGCACGATGGGCCCGGATTACCAGCGGCCCAAGGTGGATGCGCCCGCGGAGTTTCGCGACGCGCCTCCGGCTGCTCCCGCGACGACATCAGTTACGGGAAACACCACCGCGATTTCGCCAGCGGCGTCATCGGTGGCGGATTTGCCTTGGTGGCAGGTGTACGACGATCCCGTGCTGCAAGCACTCATCACTGAGGCGCTGGAGCACAATTACGATGTACGCATCGCGGTGCAAAATGTGCTCGAGTCGCGCGAACTCGAGCGCATTCAGGAAGCCAACCTGATGCCGCAAATCACCTACAGTGGTGCGGCCACGCGCGGGCGCAACCAGTTGCTTGGCAATCTCGCCCCGCAAGGCGGCGCTTACAGCGACGGCGCGCTCGCGCAGGTCGGCGTGTCGTGGGAAATCGATTTGTGGGGCCGGTTGCGCCGGGCGGACGAGGCGGCGCGGGCGAAATACCTCGCCACGCTAGAGGCCCAGCGGGGCGTGTGGCTCTCGCTCGTGAGCGATGTCGCGACCACGTATTTCCAACTGCTTTCGCTGGACGCGCAATTGCAGGTGGCGAAGGACGCCACCAAAACCTACACCGACACGCTCAAAATTTTCCAGGACCGGCTCGAGGGCGGGGTGGCGTCGCTGCTCGATGTTTCCAGCGCCGCGGGGGCACTTGGCGCGGCCGCCGCGCAGATTCCGGAACTGGAAAGTGAAATCCGGCAGACGGAAAACCAGTTGTGCGTTTTGCTCGGACGCAATCCGGGCCCGATTGCGCGCGGCCAGCCGTTAAGCGCGCAGACGCTGCCGCCGCAAATTCCCGCGGGTCTGCCCAGCCAGTTGCTCGAGCGCCGGCCCGACATCCGGGAGGCGGAACAGAATCTTGTGGCCGCAAACGCGCAAATCGGCGTCGCCAAGGCGGACTTTTTTCCGCGCCTGAGCCTCACCGGCGCGCTCGGGAAGGTGAGCAGCAGTTTTACGGACTTCACGGCGGGCGGTTCAAATGCGTGGGCGGTGGCGGCGAATCTCGCCGGGCCGATTTTCGAGGGCGGCAAGCTCACGGCCCAGTATAAGCAGACTCTGGCCGAGTGGGAGGCGGCGAAGTTGCAGTATCAGTCCACGATTCTCGGCGCGTTTCAAGAAGTCTCCAACGCGCTCATCAGTGGGGAGAAGCTCGGCGCGGTGCGGGAGCAGCAGGAATACTCGGTGAAATCCTACGCCCAGGCCGTGGATGTGTCGATGAAGCGCTACCTCGCCGGCAAGGCCAGCTATTACGACGTGCTTGACGCGCAGACGAAACTTTTCCCCAACGAGGCAAACCTCGTCAACACGCGGCTGAATCAATTGCTGGTGCTGGTCCAACTTTACAAGGCGCTCGGCGGCGGCTGGTCGCTCAAGGACGAGGATTATGCGCATGAAACGGAACCCACTGCACCCTCGCAGTGAATTGGGACGCGGTAGGAGCGCCAACTATCAGCTAAGGGGCCGCATCGCTCAGGGCTTCGACTCATCCGGCCACACGCCGCCCTGCGTGATCCACAATTTCATCATGGCGATGTCGTTGGCGGTGGGCTGGGGCTGGTCGGGCGGCGGCATATGGCCGTCCGGGGCGGTCATCGCAATGTAGATTTCGCTGCGGTTAGGCGCACCGGGGGTGATGAACCCGCCATGGCTGGCGACGTTGGCCTTGCTGTCGAAGCGAATCCGGTTGGTTTGCCGTTCGGGCCCGTGGCACTTGTAGCAATACGTGGCGAAAATCGGTTTGATGGTTTGGTTAAAGTCCACGAGGGCCGCCGGGGCGGCGGGTGCTGTCGCGGTCGACGCAGCGATCGGCGCTGCGCTTTTTGCCGGCGCCGCCACAGTGGGCGCGGGCACGGGTGCCGGAGTGGCGACAACCGCCGCAGCCGTGGCGGGCTTGGGAGCGGCCGCGGTCGTTGCGGCCGCTTGGGCGGCTGAGGCGTTAGGCGCAACGGAATTGTGGTCGGTGGCGCAGCCGGCGAGCGCCAGCGCGAGGCCGCTTAAAATTAAGAATCTGGAAACGGACATGGGGGTAATTTTCACGAGCGGGAGTAAGAAATATGATTGATGAAGTTCGTCTGCCGCGTTGTCAAATAGTGTTGTGGATGTTTCCGCCCGCTGTCTCGTCTGCTCGCCTCGTGGGCGGGCATAGCCTAGCCTTGCTAAAAACCGGGGTTGGGGCAACATGGCGGCTGGCCCTCGCCACGGCGCGGGCCGCCTTCGGCTTATGAAGTTTCGCCTCCGCCACAAAGTCACCGGCCTCGCCGTCATTTCGGCCCTTCTGCCGGTGTTGGCGTTGCTGCTGTTGTTCGGCTTTCAAGAACGGCGCATCAACAGCATCGTGTTGACGCAATTCGAGATTGGGGCGGACAAGAGCCTGCAAAATACGCTGCGGCAAATGCAGGGCTTGCTGGTGACGGCGGACAAGCTGATTCAGTCCAAGGTCAACGCCAGCTTGAATGTAGCGCGGGCGATTTTCACCGCCGCCGGGCCGATGAGTTTTGGGCCAGACACCACCGAGTGGTCGGCGGTCAACCAACTCACGCAAATCGCGCAAAACGTCACCCTTCCGCGCTTCCAGGTCGGCGGAAAATGGCTGGGGCAGAATCGCGACCTCGCCGTGTCCACGCCCATTGTCGATGAGGAAAAACTGCAGATGGGCGGCACCTGCACCCTTTTTCAGCGCATGAACGAGGCGGGCGACATGCTGCGCGTGGCCACCAACGTTCAAACCGCGACCGGCAAGCGCGCCATCGGCACGTTCATTCCCTCGACCAGCCCTGTCGTGCAAACCATTTTAAGGGGCAACACCTTTCGCGGCCCGGCCTATGTAGTCAATGCCTGGTACCTGACCGCTTACGAGCCGTTGACCGATGCGGCGGGCCGGGTCGTCGGCATGTTGTACGTGGGGGTGAAGGAGGAGGACGACAACTCGCTGCGCGACACCTTGGGCAAGGGTCAGGTCGGTCCCAACAGCTACGCTTGGGTAACCTACGGAAAAAATCCGCAGAAGCTACCGCCCTTTCTCCTTTACGGCGGCGGCCCGAAGCTCCCCGACAAAATCGACGAAATCAAAGACGCCGCAGGCAATCCCGTGTTTGCGCCCATGGTGGAGGCCGCCCTCGGCGCCAAGCCCGACGAGGTTTTGATTCAGTCCGACACCTGGCGCGATTTCAAGGACCCGAATGATCCCGCATTCTATTCGAAACGCGTGGCCTACCTTTATTACCCCGCGTGGGACTGGGTGATAGGGCTCACTGCGTATGACGCGGACATCATGGAAGTGCGCGACCCGGTGCGCGCGGCCTTTAGCCGGATGCGGCTGGGGGCGAGCCTCGGCGCCCTCGTGTTTTTAATCGTGGTCGGTGTTTTGGCCACTTACCTCGGCGGGCGCCTGGCCGGCCCCATCACCTTTTTGACCAACGTCGCCCGGCACGTCGCGGAGGGCGACCTGGCGCAGGCAACATTTATGATTGGCGAGGCGCGGCAAGGCCGCATTTGCACCATGGTGGCCCGCAGCACGGATGAAACCGGCCAGCTTTACCAGGCGATTTCGACGATGATCGAAAATCTCCAATCCCTGCTCGGCCGGGTGCAGTTATCGGCGCGGCGGTTGCGCGACAGCGCGGGCAAGCTCTCCGGCGCCGCGCGCGAGCAGGAAGGCATGGTGCAGGATTTCGGGGCCTCGACAAACCAGATTGCCGCCGCCGTGCGGGAGATTTCCGCCACGGCCCAGGAATTGGCGAACACCATGAACAGCGTGTCCGACCTCGCCACGCAGACGGGTGCCGCCGCCAATGCCGGTCGCAGCCAGATCGAGGCCATCCACGCCACCGGCGTCGAATTATCCCGGGCCACGGCGAGCATCTCGACGCGTCTGACCGCCATCGCCGACAAGGCCCGCAACATCAATTCCGTCATCACCACCATCACGAAAGTCGCGGACCAGACGAACCTGCTCTCGCTCAACGCCGCCATCGAGGCGGAAAAGGCGGGCGATTTCGGCCTCGGTTTCTCCGTGGTCGCCCGCGAAATCCGCCGCCTGGCCGACCAGACCGCCGAGGCCACCCTGGACATCGAGCGCATGGTGCGCGAGGCGCAGTCGGCGGTCTCCGCCGGAGTGATGGAAATGGATAAATTCTCCGAGGCCGTGCGCGGCGGCGCGGCGCGCGGGGCGGAGGTCACGCAGCACCTCGCGAGCATCATCCAGCAGGTGGAGGATTTGACCCCCCGCGTGGCCGCGGTGAAGGAGGGCATGCAGTCGCAATCGCAGGGCGCGCGGCAAATCAGCGAGGCGGTTTCCTCGCTCAACCAGTCCGCCCATCGCACGAGCGAATCGCTCGAGGGCTACAAGGACACGACCAACACGCTGCGGGAAGCCGTGGCCAGCCTCGAAGAAGGGGTGGCGCGTTTTCGCCTGGGCGAGGAGACCGCGGCCCCGCCGGAAGCGTCGTCGCCCGCCACCCCGCCGCCGCCGAAATCGGCGCCAGGTTTGCCCGGCTCCACGTCCACCTTCCCGCCGCGGCCCAACGCCTGATTTCTATTTTTGTCTGCCATGAAACTCCGCGCCAAAATGTCGTTGACCGTGCTGTTGCCGATTTTATCGGTGCTGTACGGCGCTTTGTTTTGGAACCTCTGGCGCAGCTCCCGCGAACTGCTCGACGGCCAGTTGCGGACCATCGAGCTGAAACTGGAGCGCGCCGCGGCCGAGGTGGACGACGCCAACCGCGAGGCCGTCACCGTGGCGCGCACGATGGCCCTGGCGCAGGAGGGCGGTTTGTTCGGGCATCGCGAGGAATCGCTGCGCTACGCGCGCGCCGTGCTCGAGGAATACCCGCAGTTCATCGGCGCCTATTTTGGCTACGAACCGAATGCCGACGGCCAGGACGCCGCCTACCTCGCCGCGCATCCCTACCGGCCCGACGGCGCGACGGACGACGCCGGCCGTTTTCTCCCGTACTGGGTGCGGCTCAAAGGCACCGTCTCCCTTGAGCCCTTGTTACAGATGGAAAATCCCGACAGCTTGTACTACCGCCAGATGAAGGAAAACTACCAGGCCCGCGGCGAGAAATACATCATCACCGAGCCGTACTTATACAACGACGGCAATTACATCGTCGAACAAACCAGCCCGATTGTCGTCGGCGGAAAGTTCCAAGGCATCGCGGGCGTGGACCGCGGCCTGGACACGATCAGCGCGATCCTGCGCGAATTGCAGGCCAGCCTCGCGCCGCTGGAAACGGCGGATTTCCTCGTCGTCAGCACCCGCAACCGCATCGTCGCCTCGACCCACCGGGCGGAGGAGGAATCGCAGCAACTGCGTTCGATTCCCGTCAATTTGCTCTATGTGACGAAGGATGGTCGCATTGCGACGCACTTCCTCGGCAACGACAGCGTGGGCAAGCACATCCTCAAGCCCGGCGCAGCGGACCCTGCGACCGAACCCGCGCTCGACGGCACTTATGCGCGCAAGCTCAGTGAGATTTTGCAGCAACGCGAGCAGAGCCACCCGTTCGAGCCCTTTTTCGATCCGTTGCGCCATACGGACTCCTACATCGCCGCCGCACCGGTGAAGACCGGCGGCTGGATGCTCATCCTCACCGTGACGGACAAGGAATTGATGGTGCCCGTGTACAGTCGCTTCTGGTACACGTTTGGAATTTCCAGCCTGGGTATTCTGTTGGCGGCCGCTGTCTTTTTGCGCGCCATCAACCTGCTCTCCGCGCGCATCAACCGCGCGGTCACCGTGGCGCAGCAAGTGGCGGCGGGCGATTTGACCGCCGAGGTGCATGTGGACGTGACCGATGAAACCGGCCAGTTGCTCGTCGCCAACCGCGACATGATTGCGAGCCTGAACAGTTTGATCGGGCAGGTGAAGCGCTCGAGCATCCAACTGATTTCCACCGCCAATGAAATTTCCGGCACGTCGAAAATCCAGGAGGCGACGGTGCAGGACTTCGGCGCCTCGACCAACCAGATTGCCGCGGCGGTGAAGGAGATATCCGCGACCTCGCAGGAGTTGCTCAGCACCATCACGAATGTTTCCGATGTCGCGGGCGAGACCGCGAACGTCGCCGAAACCGGCCGCCGCCAATTGACCGGCATGAAGCACACGATGCAAAACCTGTCCGGCGCGACCTCGTCCATTTCGCAGAAACTTTCCGTGATCACGGAAAAGACCCAGGCCATCACCGGCGTCGTCACCGCCATCACCAAAGTCGCCGACCAGACGAACCTGCTCTCGCTCAATGCCGCCATCGAGGCGGAGAAAGCCGGCGAGTACGGGCTGGGCTTCGGTGTCGTCGCGCGCGAAATCCGCCGGCTGGCCGACCAGACCGCCGTGTCCGTGCTGGACATCGAGCAAATGGTGCGCGAAATGCAGTCCGCCGTTTCCGCCGGGGTGATGGAAATGGATAAATTTACCGGCGAGGTGCGCACCGGGGTGGACGAGGTTGGGCGGCTCGGCCAGCACCTCGAGGCCATCTTGCACCAGGTGCAGGCGCTGCTGCCGCGATTCAGCCTCGTCAAGGAGGGCATGTCCGCGCAGTCGCAGGGCGCGCAGCAAATCAACGAGGCGATGGTCACGCTCACCGACGGCGCGCGCCAGACCTCCGACTCCTTGCAGGAATTCGACAAAGCCGTGCGCAATTTGCACGGTGCGGTCGAGGCCCTGCGCCGGGAAATTTCCCGCTTCAAGGTTTCCGACCGCAGCAACAGCACGGGCCTCACACGGGCGCCGTTCCCGCCGCGCGGGCCGGCGGACACCACGGGTAAAAAGGCGTAAGCGTTTTTCACCATTTCACTTTCATGCTGCTCGTTCTCTTCACGCTCGGCGACCAGCGCTACGGCCTCGATGCCGCCGTGGTGGAGCTGATTGTGCCGGCGCTGCCCTTGCGCGCGGTGCCGGGCACGCCCGCGGCGGTGGCCGGAGTGTTTTCCTTTCACGGCGCAGTCACGCCGGTCATCGACCTTGCCCAGCTCACGCTGGGCCGGCCGGCGCGCGCCGCGCTGAGCAGCCGCTTCATCGTCGCGCGCTACACGGCGACGGAGGGTGGGGCGGAGCACTTTCTCGGCTTGCTGGCGGAGAGCGTCAATGAAGTGCGCGACATCCCCGATGCGCAGTTGCGCGAATCCTCGGTGCGTTCGCCCGGCGCGCCGTTTCTCGGGCCGGTGGCGGACACGACCTGCGGACTCGTGCAAACCGTCACCTTGCAAAATCTGCTGCCGACGGACTTGCGGGCGATACTCTTTCCGGAGGCGGTGGCGTCATGAGCCTCCCCGCGGTCATCACTGAGCGCCTGCGGGCGCAATACGGCCTCGACCCCGCGACGCTGGGCGAGGGCACTTTGCGTGCGGCTTGGCAGCGCGCCCGCACGGCCAACGGCGCGGAATCAAATATTGCCTTCGAAACCCAGCTCTTGCGCTCGCCGGCCAAATTCGACGCGCTTGTCGAGGAACTCGTCGTACCGGAGAGCTGGTTCTTTCGCGACGGCGCGCCGTTCGCCTTTTTGGAATCCTGGGTGCGCGACGAATGGCGGGCGACCACGGGCCCGAGCCGCTTCTTGCGCATCCTCAGCGTGCCTTGCGCCGCGGGGCAAGAGCCCTATTCCATCGCGATGACGCTGCTCGACGCCGGGTTGCAGCCCGGCCAGTTTCAGGTGCAGGCGGGCGATGTCAGCGTGCGGGCCTTGGAACTCGCCCGCGAGGCCGTGTACACCGGGCTCGCGTTTCGTGGCCAGGAACTCGCCCGGCGGGACCATCATTTTGAAAAAGAGGCCCGCAACCGCTTCCGCGTGCGCGGGGAGGTTTGCGCGTGCGTGCAATTTCGGCGCTGCAATCTCGTGGACCCCGATTTTTTCCGCGATGCTCCGCCGTTCGACGCCGTTTTTTGCCGCAACGTCCTTATTTATTTCGATGCCGCCGCGCGCCAGCGGGCCCTCGCGAACCTGCGCCGTTGCCTCGCCCCAGCGGGGCTCTTTTTCAGCGGCCACGCCGATAGTTTGCCGATGCTCGATGCCGGATTTGTGGCGGCCGGGCCCCCCGGGGCGTTTGCGTATAAGTTCCGTCCGGAGCCTGCTTCCTCGGGCACGCGCTCACCCCTCGCGCGCCGCCGCACGGGCCGCACCCGCGCGCCACTGCGCGTGACGGCGCCAGGCTTGCCGGTACCGGCGCCCGCCGCGAAGAAATCCGCCGCGCCATTTTCTCCGGCGGCGAATCGGGTGGTGGCCGACCCTTTATTGAGTGACGCCCGCCGTCTGGCCGATGCCGGGGTGCTGGCGGAATCCGAATCCCTGTGCCGGGACTTTTTGCAAAAACGCGGCCCGCATCCCGAGGCGTTTCTGCTGCTCGGCCAGTTGGCCGCGGCGCGCGGCCAGGTGCGCGAGGCCGAAAATCTTTACCGCAAGGCGGTTTACCTCGATGAGAAACACCCCGAGGCCCTCGCGCATCTGGCGTTGCTGGCCGAGCGCCGGGGAGACCGCGCCGCCGCCACCCGCCTGCGCCAGCGGGCGCGTACTTAATAATATTATTTTTAATGGACACACCCGTACCCAACGCTCTGCCCGCCGCCGCGCCCGCCGTAAGCGCGGTCGTCGATCGCTGCTGGAGCCGCATCGGCGTGTGGGGCGACGGCTCCTGTCCGGAATTGGCCAAGTACGTGCATTGCTGCAATTGCCCCGTGTACAGTGCGGCGGGCCGCGGCCTGCTCGAGCGCACCGCCCCCGACGATTACGCCGAGGAATGGGAGACGGCGTTGCGCGGCGTCGAGGAACATCGCGGTCGCACGATGCCGGTGCTGGTTTTTCGCCTCGGGCCGGAATGGCTATCGCTGCCGGCCTCCACCATTGGTTATGTGACCGAGCAGCGCCTCGTCCACCGGCTGCCGCACCGGACGGATCGGGTGCTCGCGGGCGTCGTCAACATCCAGGGTGAATTGCATCTCGCGTTCAATTTGCGCTCACTGCTCGAATTGTCCGGCGAGGCTCCGGAAGGCCTGTCGCTGAGCCGCCGGATTTATCCGCGCATGTTGTTGTTCCGCCGCGGACCGCAGGCTTTCGCTTTTGGTGTGGACGAAGTTTTCGGCATCGCGCCGCTGGAGTTGGAGAAGCTGCAGACGGTGCCCGTCACCGTCAGCAAGGCGCTTGCGACTTTCACGCGCGGTTTGTTCACCTTCCGCGAACGCTCCGTGGGCTTGCTCGATGATGAACTGCTGGTCCACAGCGTCACCCGCCAACACCTTTGATATTTCCGTGAGCGCCTCCGGCCCCATCGACGAGTCCCTGCTCGACCTCTACCGCACCGAGGCCGAAACGCAAACGGCTGTCCTCACACAGAGTCTGATTGAACTGGAAGCAAACCCGGGCGCGGTGAAAAAAATCGAACCGGCCATGCGCGCGGCGCACTCGCTCAAGGGCGCGGCCCGCATTGTGGGCCTGGAAATCGTTGTGCAGCTGACGCACGTGCTGGAGGACATTCTCGTCTCCGCCCAGGAGGGAAAATTTGCGCTCGCTGCGCCGGGCGTGGAGGTGCTTTTGCGCGCGGCCGACTGGCTGGCAAATTTTTCTCAGGCCCAACTTTCAGAGCTGGCCGCCCCCACAGCCGCAAAAATCGCCGAGCACGCGGCCTGTTTGGCCGCCTTGCAGGCACTCCGAGGCCAAGGCAAAATTTCCGCCCCGAAAAAAGGGGCCGCCCCCGCGCCGTCAGCATCTTCCCCTGCGCCGCCGCCGCCGGTTGCGGCCACTCCGGTCACGCCGCCGCCAGTCGTAGCGGCTCCCACGCCCGCGCCAGTCCCGCCTCCTGTAGTTCCCGCGCCCGCGGCCCCGGTGGCAGCCGCCGCGGAAGAGCCGGCCCCGCCGCCGTTGAAACTCGATTTAAGTTTGCTCGACCTCTACCGCACCGAAGCCGAGACGCAGTTGGCGACCTTTGTGCAGGGCATCGTCGAACTCGAAGGGGATTTGACGAACTCGAAGAAAATTGAACCGGTGATGCGCGCGGCCCATTCGCTCAAGGGCGCGGCCCGCATCATCGGCCTGGATCCCGTGGTCAAACTCGCGCACACGATGGAGGACGCCCTCGTGGCGGCCCAGGAAGGCAAACTCGCGCTCAATTCCTCCGGCATTGACGCCCTCTTGCGCGCCGCCGACTGGCTCGCGCAATTCTCCAAGCTGCCCGCGGGCCAGCTCGCCTCGCCCGCGGTCGAGCAGCGCAACATTTTCAACGCGTCCCTCGCCGAGATGCAGGCCGTGCTCACGGGTCGGCCTGTGGCGCCGCCTCCTGCGCCGGTGCCTTTGGCGACCGCGACCGCGCCGTTGCCGGCCGCCGCCATTCCCGCGTCCGCGCCAGAGGTGGCGAAAAAGTCGGACACGCCGCCGCTGCCCGCCGGGCACAGCGCGGCGACGATGCCGCCGCCGACCACCGCCCCTTCCGCGGAAGGCGTGGTGCGGGTGTCCGCGGCGAGTCTCACGCGCCTCATGGGCTTGGCGGCGGAGACTTTGGTCGAGGCCCACCGATTGCAACCGTGTCGCGACGCCCTGCTCAAGGTGAAGAACGCGCAGTTGAATCTCGTCTCGCAGTTGGAGGCGGCGATGGTCGTGCGCGCCGCGAGCGCCGGCGAGACCGCCACCGCCTCGAACACCCTTTCCGTGCTCGAACTGCTGCGCCCAGCCGCCCAGGCCCAGCTCGACGCCCTGCGCCGGCAGTTGGAGAACTTCGACGCCATTGTCCGCCGCCACACGCTGTTGTCGGGCCGCCTTTATCAGGAAGTGATTGCCAGCCGTATGCGGCCCTTTGGCGACGGCACCCAGGGCTTTCCCCGGCTCGTGCGGGACGTGAGCCGCGCCCTCGGCAAGCAAATCCGCCTCGAGATCGAGGGCCGCGACACGCCGGTGGATCGCGACATCCTGGAGCGCCTCGAAGCCCCGCTCAACCATCTCCTGCGCAACGCCTGCGACCACGGCATCGAGCCGCCGGCCGAACGCCAATTCGCGGGCAAGCCCGAAACGGGCATCGTCAAGCTCACGGCGCGCCACCGCGCGGGAATGCTCGTGATCCAGGTGAGTGACGACGGCCACGGCGTGCCCATCGCGCGGCTCCGGGAAAAGGTGGTGGAGAAGGGCCAGGCGACCCCCGAGATGGCGGCGCACATGAGCGACGACGAGATTTTGCAGTTTCTCTTCCTGCCCGGCTTTTCCACGGCCAAAACCGTCACGGAATATTCCGGGCGCGGGGTCGGTCTCGATGTTGTGCACACGCTGATGGCCGAGGTCGGCGGTACGGTGCGCATCGCGACCACCGACGGCCGCGGCACGACGTTTATTTTGCAACTGCCCATTACGCGCTCCGTCTTGCGCGCCTTGCTCGTGGAAATCGAGGGCGAGCCGTACGCATTTCCGCTGAGCCGCCTGAGCCGCACCGTGCGCGCGCCGTATGACGCTGTGAAAACCATCGAGAACCGCCCCTACCTGGCGGTGGAGGGCGCGAACATCGGCCTCGTGCCGGCCCGCGTGGCCCTGGGCCTGCCGGGGGAGGCGCACGCGACCGCGCCGGAGTTGTCGGTGGTCGTCGTGGGCGACGGCAAAAACCTCTACGGCCTGGAAGTGGACCGCATTCAGGGCGAGTCCGACTTGGTGGTGCGCCCGCTGGATGCGCGCCTCGGCAAAGTCCCCGGCATCAGCGCCGCCTCACTCACCGAGGAGGGGCACCCGGTTTTGATTGTGGATGTGGACGACCTCGTCGTCGGCCTCGAAAAACTTTTGGCGGGCGGGCAGATCGCGCGCGGCCGCCGCCAGCGCGCCACCGCGCAGACCGTCATTAAGAAAGTGCTCGTGGTGGACGATTCCTTGACGGTGCGTGAAACGGAACGGCAGATTTTGGAAAACGCCGGCTTTGAGGTCGAAGTCGCGGTGGATGGCGCGGACGGCTGGAACGCCGTGCGCCTGGGGCAGTTCGATCTCGTGGTCAGCGACGTGGACATGCCGCGGCTCAACGGCTTCGATTTTGTCAAACGCATCCGGACGGACACCCGGCTGCAACGCCTGCCGGTCATCATCATTTCCTACAAGGACCGCGAGGAGGATCGCCTGCGCGGCCTCGAAGCCGGGGCCGACCATTACCTCACCAAGAGCAGTTTTCAGGACGACACTTTTTTGCGGGCCGTCACCGATTTGATTGGCGCGGCGGAGCCCGCCGCGAAATAATCGCCTTTTACCGTGCGCATCGCCCTCGTCAACGATCTCGGCCTCGCCGTGGAAGCCTTGCGCCGCGTGGTGCAGAGCGTGCCGGCGTACGAAATCGCCTGGGTGGCGCGCGACGGCCGCGAAGCCGTGCGCCGGTGCGCCGAAGACTTGCCCGACCTCGTCCTGATGGACCTCATCATGCCCGAGATGGACGGGGTGTCTGCCACGCGTGAAATCATGTCGAAGACGCCGTGCCCGGTTTTGGTGGTGACCGCTTCCGTGGGTGTGAACTCCGCGAAGGTTTACGAGGCCATGGGCTATGGGGCGCTCGATGCCGTGCGCACGCCCACGCTCGGGCCCGCGGGCGCGCTCGAAGGCGCGGCAAATTTGCTGGCGAAAATCCAGCGAGTGGCCGTGCTCACGGGCAAGGCCACCGTCCGCGAAACGCGCGCGGGCCTGCCCGCCCTGGCTCCGCCGCTGGCCGCCGATCCCATCCAGCACCCACCCTTGCTGGCCATCGGCTCCTCGACCGGCGGGCCGCAGGCGCTGGCGACGATTTTGGCCGCGCTGCCCCGGCCCTTTCCCGCCGCCGTCGCCATTGTGCAGCACGTGGACCCGGATTTTGCTGAAGGCCTCGCCACGTGGCTGGCGGCGCGCACGGGTTTTCCCGTCGCCTCGGCCCAATCCGGCGACCGCCTGGAGGTGGACAAAGTCACCATCGCGGCCTCGGACGACCATCTGGTGGTGGATCCTTCCGGGCGGCTCTATTATACGCCCATACCGCGTGAGAATGTGTATCGGCCTTCGGTCGATGTCTTTTTCCGCAGCCTCTCGACCCAATGGACGCAGCCCGGCGTGGCCCTGCTCCTGACCGGCATGGGCCGCGACGGCGCCGAGGGCCTCAAGCTCCTCCGGGGCCGCGGCTGGAAAACCATCGCCCAGGGCCAGCGCAGTTGTGTCGTGTATGGCATGCCCAAGGCGGCGGCCGACATCGGCGCGGCGGCGGAAGTGCTCGAACTCGCCGACATTGCCCCCGCGGTGGCGGCGTACTTTCATGGTTTCCGCGTGGCCGGTTCGGGGAAATAGCAACGGCGATGCGCCCTGGAGGTCTTGGCCCCCACGTGAAGGGCTTGCTCTCACCGGGAAATAAAACTAGGTGGAGGGTGCTCCCACGGGAAAGACTTTTTCCACCCGGGGAATTATCTCCATGAAAATCCGCCCGCTGCTTTGCCTATTCTTGTTGTCCGCGCTGCCGGCCTGGGGCGGCTTCGGCTTTATTTTCATCAGCTCCAATTTAATCATCACCTATGGCACGCCGGTGAACCCGCAGGCGAACACTCCCGTAGTGGGGCCGAGCATCCATCGCCAGCCGGTTTCGCAAATCGCCTCGACCGGCGACCTCGCCGTCTTCACCGTCTCCGCGTCGGGCACCCAGCCGCTGAAATTTCAATGGACGAAAGGCGGGAAAAGCCTCCTTAATGGCGGTCGCATCAGCGGGGCGACGGCGGCTACCCTCCGCCTCCGCAAAATTAACCGGCACGACGCCGGCCTCTATCGCGTGCAGGTGTCCAATAGCGCCGGCACCGCCGTCAGCGCCAGCGCGCGCTTGACGGTGACGCGGCCCCGGTAGCGGGCCGGGCGGGTGACGGGCGCCCCGGGCGGGCGTGCTGTTGGAAAATAAGTATTTATGGGGTAATATATTCCAGTTTTTACCTTTGCCATTGCCATCTGCCTGCTGTCTTCGCCATCCTGCCTTCTGCCTTCCCCATGTCCGCGCCTGTTTCTTCGTCCGACCAACCCGCCGCCCTCGGCAAGCTGGCCGTCACTGTGCTCATGGTGGACGACCAGGCCATGGTCGGCGAGGCCGTGCGCCGGATGCTCGCGGAGCACCGGGATATTTCGTTCCATTTTTGCAGCGATCCGACGAAGGCCATGCAAATGGCCCGGGAAATCCAGCCGACGGTGATCCTGCAGGATTTGGTGATGCCGGAAGTGGACGGCCTCCAGCTCGTGAAATTTTTCCGCGCCAACGAATCGACGCGCGATGTGCCCATGATCGTGCTCTCCTCCCGCGAGGAGCCGGAGACGAAGTACAAGGCCTTCCAACTCGGCGCCAACGACTACATGGTCAAGCTGCCGGACAAGCTCGAGGTCGTGGCGCGCATCCGCTACCACTCGCGGGCCTACATCAATTTGCGCGAGCGCAACGCGGCGTTCGAGGCCTTGCGCGCCAGCCAGGATGCCCTGAAAGCGGAACTCAACGAGGCCGAGCGCTACATGCGTTCGCTGTTTCCCGAGCCGCTGGAAGACGCCACGGTGCGCGCCGAGTGGGTGTACCTGGCCTGCACCTCCCTGGGCGGCGATTCATTTGGCTACCATTGGCTCGGGCCGGACCATTTTGCGATGTATGTGCTGGACGTGTGCGGCCACGGCGTGGGCGCGGCGTTGTTGTCCGTCTCCGCCATGAACGTGATGCGCGCGCAATCGCTCTCGCAGGTGGATTTTAAAAATCCGGCACAGGTGCTCGCGGGCCTTAATGAGGCCTTCGACATGGAAAAACAAAACCAGATGTATTTCACCATCTGGTACGGCGTTTATTGCAAATCGACCCGCGAACTGGTTTTTGCCTCCGGTGGCCACCCGCCCGCGGTGCTGCTCGGGGCCGGTGGCGCGGCGCCCCGCCTGCTCAATACCAACAACGTCATCATCGGCGCCATCCCCGGCCAGTTGTATGTGGCCGATCGCACCCAGATCGCGCCCGGCGACCGGCTGTTTGTGTTCAGCGACGGCGTGTACGAGGTCGATTATGCCAGCCGTCCTGGCATGATGACGGTCGAGGAATTTGCCGCCGCGCTCGCACTCCCGGTGACCGCCGGTGTGCGCAAGGTGGACGAAGCCGTCGCCTTTGTCCGCCAAGCCCAGGGCCACGACCATTTTGAGGACGATTTCTCCCTAGCGGAATTTCAGTTCAAGTAAGACTTTTTTGACAGAATTAACTGAATTAACAAATTTGAATCTGTTTCATTCACACCCCCGAATGCAATGGCTTTCTCTTCTTTCTGATTTCCAGATAATTCTCTAAATTCTGTTCATTCTGTCCCAAGATCTTCCCTTCTTCTCTCCCGCCCGTGCCGTCCCGCCCCATGCACTACCGCTATCGCAACGACCTCGCGGAATTGAGCCATCTGGCCGCCGACATCGAGGCTTTCGTCCATACCCACAAGCTCGACCCGGAAGTCGCGCACATCTTCAACCTCTGCCTCGACGAGCTCTTTACCAACATCGTTTCCTACGGCTACACCGACCAGGCCCCGCACGAAATTGAGCTGGAGTTGAACACGAGCCCGCTGGAAATGACGGCGGTGCTGCGCGACGATGCCCGGGCGTTCGACCCGCTGACCCAGGCTCCGCAACCCGATATGCACTCACCCATCGAGGAGCGCAAAATCGGCGGCCTCGGCGTGTATTTCGTCAAAACCCTCATGTCGCGCGTCCATTACCACCGCGCCGGCCAGCGCAACGTCATCGAGCTCAGCCGCCGGCATGATCACAAGCACGAGCACGGGCAGACGTAGAAGGCGAGGAGCAACCAATCTCATCTTCAGCGCCCCATGAGAAAATGGCTCAAAATCAATGCATTATTGCTTATAGTTTTAATTGTATTGGGCGTGATTTTCTGGAGTTTTTTCGGGCAAAGCGAATTGGATACCCGGGAAAAAATGCTGGTGTCGGTCAAGGCGAAAGACCCCGATTTTCCCGACGGTAATGCAGTCAAACTGACCCATTTCTCCTATTTCGGGACCGTACATACTCGGGAGGGGATTTATTACGTCGCCTACCTGCGTGCAGTTCTCACGGGAATGCTGGCGCCCCGAGGCATCTCTTACCTGGAGTTCTTCGACCACCAATTGAATTGGGTGGACAAACAAGTTTGCTACGAGTGGCCGCTCTGGTGTGACAATGGTGGCGTCTTTCTCTATGGCTTTGCGCCGGCAGGTACCGCGGGCGCCGGAGACAGCGCGGGGGGGAACTATTGGGATATGTCGAGCGGGATTGAGGCGCGTAGACTCGTGAGTAAACCGTCCTACGGGAGTTACGTTCCAGATGAACAGATTCAACTTTATTGGACCGGCAAACCCTAAGGGTGCGGCCGGGCGCCCCGAAAAGGGCCCGGCTGTACATTTCGCCCTGAGCCGCAGGCGTGACAGCTTGAGCGTAGGATTTTTCACCGGAGGGCCGACAGAACAAGGTTGACCCACCCGGAACTCATCCCAGAATTTCTGCACAGAAATTCGCCGCCGAAAGCACAAGCCCTTGAGGCGACTTACCGCATCCGTCATGAAAAAACCGCACCTCTTTTTCGTCTCCGCCTGGGCGCGCGGAGTGAGTATCGCTGCGATAGTCCTGGCCTTCACGGGCGGGGCTTCGCCCTCCGCCGCGGCGGCCGTCACCGGTTCCTTGCCCGCGGCTTTGCAGGGCACCTATAAAATCGTTTCCTTCAAGGTGCTCTTCAATGGCCAGAATAAGACTCCGGGTTTTACGCCGGTGACGATCAAGCTCGGGCCCAAGGGGCTCAAGGCCGTGACGACGGCTGACGTCCAGCGCCTCATCCAGGCCACCGGCGGCGGCACCCAGGCGCACGTGGCTTTCGTTTCGACGACCCCGACCACCAGCGTCGTTTCCTTGACGGGAAAATTGGGTGATATGACAGTCACGACCGGGAAGGCCGTAAGTAATTTGAATACCTCGGGATTTACCATTATTGATACGCTGAGCGGCACCAGCAGGGGCCAGCCCGCGACGGCCAAAACCACTTTGGTTATGAAAAAGCAGTAAGTCTCGGGGCGGTCGATAAGGCGGGTCTCGTGGGGGTTAAGCCCTAGGCCGGGGCAAATATAGAGCGAAAACGTTCGCTTGTGGAACCGTTTTCACGTTGCCACGACTGGGAGATTCCATTCAGTGGTGTTACGCTGGTTACCCCTTATGCCCATGACCACGAGAAAAAAATCTGCGCATCTCACGATTTTTCTTTTCCTTTGCATGGCACTGGGCATGCAGGCCGATTGGCCGAACTACCCGCCGTGGTGGCTGGAGAGTAACGTGGCGATTGACCAGCCTGCAGCGGCTGGCGCGCCCACTTACCCTTGGTGGACGATGTATCAAAACTTGACCCCCAATGTCGCACGAATGCAGCAGGTGGCGACGGCCGCGCGCGATTATTTGGACGTGCAGCTGGCCTCGGTGGGTGGCGCCGGGCCCGTCATTGACGGCGTGGTGGCCAATTTCACGACCAACGACACCTTGCTCAACAGCGGCCTCACGCTGGCCCAATTGAACGGCGTGGCGGAGGCGTTTTATGACCGCCTGTTGGATGTCGGCTACGATCCACGCGCCATGCTCGTGGCGCGCGGCTATCCCTCGAACTGGCCCTACGATTATGCCTGGGCGCCGGCGGACATGACCTCGCCCCTGCTCACCACCAATGCCCATCTCGCCGATGTGTTTGGTTTCGACCTCACGAATTTCACCATCCCGGCGGATGTGGATGCGGATTGGGACGGCCTGCCCGATATCTGGGAGGTGGCGCACAACCTGAGCCCGTTTTCTTTCTCCGGCAATGACGGGCCCGACGGTGATCCCGATGGCGACGGCCTGACCAACGCAGAGGAATACGCCTTCGGCACGAACCCGCAATCCAGCGACACCAACAGTGACGGCATTTCCGATTACGAAGAATTCATGGCCGGCCAGGATTCCAGCAATGTGGACTCCGATGGCGACGGCCTGTCTGACGCCGAGGAACTGGCCTACAGCACCGACCCGTTCAATGCCGACACCGACGGCGACGGGCTTTCCGATGGCTTGGAACTGAGCTACGGCACCGACCCGCATGTGCGCGACACCGACGGCGACGGGATTTCCGACGGCGACGAGGTCATGTGGTATGGCACCGATCCGCTCAACCCCGACACCGACGGCGACGGCGTGAACGATTACTACGATGCCTACCCGTTGGACCCGACCCGCCAGCATCTGCTCGCGGTCGAGTTTAGCGTGGTGGACTTGGGCGCCGGCGAACCGGTGGCGATCAATAGCGGCGGCGATGTGCTGGTCAGCGGCGGATGGTATTACCATAACCACCAATTCTATGCGGTTCCGGACGGGATTTCCTGGGACACCGTCCGTGAGGACGGCCGGTTGTCCGGCACCCAGGATGACACGGGCTACGATGCAGTGTGGGGGCCGCGCGACGGGGACCCGTGGATTTACGTGCCGCCCTCCGGCGGGGGCGATGGTTCCGGCGGCGGTCCGGATTCTTTTGACGACGGCCTCGCGATGCTGGATTGGTACCCGGATATCGAGATTTTGGACGGGCCCAACCTGGAAAGCGTGGACAATGGTTTGTACACCTACGATGTCTGGTATGCGGCCGATAATTCAAACTACCACGAGGAGATTTCTTGGGGCGTGAACGGCGGCTGGGGCGGTTCCGGTTATGACGCCGGGCAGGGCGGCGGCGGCACGAGCGGCGGCTGGACTGGCGGCGATGGCAGCGGCAACGGCCCGGACAGCGACGGCGGTGCTCCCGTCGCAGCCGCGGATTTGGAAGGCATTATGCCTTTCTACGTGGAGGCCGACTATCCCAACCCGCCGTGGACCGGCGGCCCCATTCAAATTAACACCGGCAGCGGTTTCGCTTTCGCCGGGACTTACGCGTCGAGCGACGGCACGACGAACACGGTTTTGCTGATCGGCGCCGCGCGCGACACGGATGACGACGGCGTCAATGACACGTGGGACGGCCAGATTTATGTGCCGCCTCCGCCCTCGGACAACAGTGCGCCTGCGCCCGCCACGCCGGGCAGTTTCTCCGTGGATAATACCTTGCCCGAGGCCTGGGTGACCGCGAGCACCCTGAACCTGCGGCGGCTGTTTCTGTCCTGGGACCCTGTCACGCTCGACGGTGAAACCGTCGTGTACGATTTGCTGCGCCAGCGCCAGCGCCTCAACCCCTACGAAGCCCCCGGCACCTGGGTGATCATCGCCGCCGATTTGACGGCTCCGTCCTACACCGATACCCTCGTGAGCACCGTATACCACTACCGCTACCGGGTGCGCGCGCGGGTGGCGGGCACGGCCCGGTCCTCCACCTGGAGTGATCCCACGCCCACCAACTTCCTCACCCCGCTGGCCCCGCCCTCCATCAACCTCGCCGCGGACACCGATGGCGACGGCCTCACCAACGCCTACGAACTCGCTCACGGCACCAATTACGCCGCCCTCGACACCGACGGCGACGGCCTGCCCGACGGCTGGGAAGTCGCCCATGGCCTCAACCCCCTCAGCGCAGTCGGCAACGACGGCGCCGACGGTGATCCCGATGACGACGGCTTGAGCAACCTGCAGGAATACCTCCACGGCACCGACCCCCACAACGCCGACACCAACGGCGACGGCGCCTCCGACGGCTGGGAAGTCGCCCATGGCTACAGCCCCACCAGCACGGACACCGACGGCGACGGCCTCCCCAACGCCTGGGAACTCGCCTATGGCCTCGACCCCCTCAGCGCCACCGGCGACGACGGTGCGGGCGGCGACCCCGACCACGACGGTTTGGAGAATTGGGAGGAACTTTTCTGGGGAACCAATCCCAAAAACGCCGACACCGACGGCGACGGCATGAACGACGCCTGGGAAATTGAATATAACTTCAATCCCAAACATGCGTCCACCTCCGGCTTCGACGCCCCCGGCACCGACCTCGACGGCGACGGCTTGACCAACCTCCAGGAATCCCAGTTGGGCACCAATCCGCGCGTGGCGGACACTGACGGCGATGGCTGGAGTGACAAGTGGGAATACGACCATGGAAAAAATCCGCTGGTCGACGACCGGTTTACCGATTGGGATGGCGACGGTATCAACAATGCCACGGAGCGGTCCGCAGGCAGCGACCCCCTCAATGCGGCCTCGCATCCGGTCATTCCGGCCGCGCCGGGGAACGTCACGGTGAAAAACTTGCGGCCGGTGTATGATGGCTATGGCAACGTGGTCAGTTATCTCGGCGGCGTGATTGATGTGCAATGGAGTCCGGTGACGGTGCCTGGTCAGGCCGTCGGCTATTTCGTGCAGCGGAGCGAAGGTCTTTCCGGCAACTGGGTCTCGGTCGCTTTTTCCTTGGGCGGAACCAGTTGGGCCTCCCACACGGAGGTGGCCGGGCACGCTTACCGTTATCGGGTGTGCGCGGCCTACTTGGGCATCAAGGGTCCGTATTCGAATCCCGCTCCGCTGCAGCCCATCCAGCGTTTGACCGACGCCGTGGGCTATGCGAACGCCAGCGGCTGGATCGAGATTTCCGCGGGCGCTGATTTGGATGGCGACGGCGTCTCCAACGCCGCCGAGATGGCCGCGGGCACGGACCCGTTTAACGCCGATTCCGATGGCGACGGGGTGATAGACGGCCAGGACGGTTCGCCCCTGGACCCCACGACGACCACGGGCTCCGGCATCGGCGGCGGCGGCAACACCTCCGGTGGCGGTTCCGGCGGGAACACCTCGGGTGGCGGCGGGCCGCCGACTCTGGCGGTGCCGGCCGGGTTTACGGTGATGAATGTGCGGCCCGTCACGTCCGATGGCCAGCTGACCGGCGTGCGCGGCGGGATGATTGATTTGACGTGGAAGCCGGTGGACGCGCCCGACGCGGCGGTCACTTACGACGTGCAGCGGACTCTTTTTGGTTCGACGAACTGGGGCGATCTTCTCACCGGCCTGACGGT
>Ga0265320_10000176_pt1 | contig 54264 bp, 38 predicted proteins | sample 4827metaG_FD_202087 | JGI IMG/M metagenome (GOLD analysis project Ga0265320, IMG submission 202087) | Rhizosphere microbial communities from Carex aquatilis grown in University of Washington, Seatle, WA, United States - 4-8-27 metaG | ecosystem: Host-associated > Plants > Roots > Rhizosphere >...
GTAGGTAATTCCAAATCATTGGCTCGCTCCAGAATTTCCTCGCGCAGCTGAAAATGCAACTTGATGACCAAGGCGGAAATAAACCCTCCGGCAAAAAAAAGGAAGGCCAGGCAGAGACGCAGCGCCCATCGGCATAGTTTTGTTTTCATTGGTCAATTAGCCTGAGGCGCCATGTATGACAGGCGCAATCAGATCGGGCATGGCCCTCTTCAAAACCCCGATTTGGTCTGCAGAAAGAAAAGCGGCCGCCTGCTGCAAGATTTGGGGAACCTGCTGCGCCTGGACGGCGGGATCGTCGTTAGCGCTAACCCGGCCTTGATAGACCAGGTTCACCAGTTGTTCCTCTTGAGCCAAGGTAAGTGGCAGCACACCCGCAGAATCCAAGTTGTCGGCATATCCATTCACTACGATCATGCGTTCCTTGTTTTGATCCGTGTAAGTTCGGTAGTAGTCATAATTGTCATCGTTGCCGAGCAGTTGCCGAAGTTGCGCTGCCGCGTTTTGTTCAACCGGCTGCTCCTGCGATTGCAATTGCTGCTGGTATTGGTCAAACGCCATGGCGATCTCGGCCTCAGTGCGCGGGCCGCTCTGCGGATTTTTCATTGGGTTCGCTTGCATGATGGCGGCCTCTTGATCTTGTTTGTCCGCCAAAATCTCGACGAAGGCTTCTGCTTGTGCGGGCGTGAACCGCATCTTTTGCATCAGGTTACCGTATTGGTTGCGAATGGCATCAACGGAGGGAATAACCACCATGCCGCCCGATTCCGACGAGTTGGCCCGTGCTGCAGCAATCAAGGCGCTCATCCTGGGCGCAGTAGGATACACTTCCGGCGAAGGTACGCGCCGGTTTACGGGCGCAACGTTGGGCGCTTCGACTTGGACCGGTTTGGGCACAGGCGCTGACGCGATAGATTTTGGCGCCACAGGAGTCTCGGCAACTTTCGCCGATGCGGACGCTTCCACCACCGGCCGTGTGAACCACCAAAGCGCGGTTCCGCCAAGGGCGAGGAGAATAATGATCGCAAAAATGCGTTTCATGGCAATAGATGGCTGGTTATTTATTGCCAAGATGGGGCGGCATGGCGTCTAGGGAATACCATAAGCCGCCCACTTGCTCGAACCTCAGCCGCTGAATGCTTCCAATCGGCGGGGTGAGGTTGAAGACAGGCAGGGTAGGCACGCAATATGCCTAACCCATCTTGGTCTGAAGATTTCATCCGCTTATGGGCCGGTAGCTTTTGGATTTAACAATTTCTGCTGGCGTTCAGCGGGTAGCCCGCTTTGAGCCAGCCACGCGCCAGCGGCTTTGGGATCCGAGCCGAGCCAGGTTTGAGCAACTTTTTCGACGGCGGCATTGCGCGCCATGGGATCGTTGATGGCCCCGGCCCAAGCAGCAGCCGCGGCGGGATACGATTTGGTGAGCACCCCAACGTAAGTTTGCAGGGCAGCGTCTTGGGATGTTTCGGAGGGCAATGTCTCAATCCATTGGCCAGCGGCTGTTGGGTCGTAGTTGGCCCACTGACTGACGACGTAATCAAACGCCTTGGCACTGGTTACTCCTTCCGGCAGCGACGACATCCAGGCAGCGGCAGCGGCGGGATTGCTTTCGGCTAGGCTAAAAGTGACCCGATCCTCGGCAGCGGCCTGTTTGTCCGGAGGGAGGCTGGAGACAAAGTTCGCAGCGTCGGGTGGCGAGCTGGACAGCAAACCATTGAAAACGCCAGACAAGTAGCTGTTGCGGTCTGGCCCTTCGGGTAGGTTTGCCGCCCCGGCGATGGCGTCTTGAGGCGCATTCTGCGACCAGCTTGAGGCGATGCCGCTCAATAGTCTTTGGGAATTCGCCAGAGGTGAGGACAAACTTTCAAGGAAAGTAATGGCTCCAGCCGGGTCGGATTCCGCCCATCGGTTCACAATCGAAACCTCGGCTTTTTGCTTGGCATTGCCATTTGGCAATTGCTGCGCGAGCGTCCAGGCAGCATTGGGGTCATTTTCCGCCAAAACCATCGTGAGATAACCTATGCTGTCGTCGCGTTCCTGGCCCTGAGGCAGGTTGAGGACATAATCAGTGGCTTCTTGGGGATTTTTTGTAGCGAGGCCTTGCACGGTCATGGTCAGTGCTATGACTTTGTCCGGCCCTTCGGGCAGGGATTCGGCCCAAGCCTGGGCTGCCTCGGGGTCACTTTGCGACCAGCCCATCGCGAGATCGCGAAAAGCCAGATCGCGCAATTGCCCGGGACTCATCTGGGAAGCTTGAGCAACAGCGGCGGCGGGATCGGTGCCAGCCCATGACATAAAAACGTCCTGTATTAGGCTGCTTTGCAGTTGGTGATTGGCGGCCAAGGTAATTTCGTAAGCCCTCTTGGGATCTTTTTCCGCCAAGGCGTCAATGACTGTCTTGGCGGAGTCGGAGCGCAATTGGCCAGCTGGAAGTTGCTGCCACCACGCCGCCGCAGCTTCGGGGTCCTTATCCGCCCAACCCTCCAAAACCGCCTCGACCTCCATATCGTGGTAGGATCCCGAGGGATATTTATCCATATAGGCCAAGGCCGCTTGCGGGTCGCTTTTCGCCCAGAGGGCCAGCAAGGGCCCGAGAAATATTGTCTGATCGGGATGGGTAAAAAGCTGCTCAAGATCAGCCCTTACCTTGGGTATATCGGCGGGGTTCAAGGCATCAATGAATGCCTGCCATTTTTTCTGTAAATTCCCGCCGCCATTTTTTATGGCGATGATTTTAGCCAGGATTTCCTGCTGGGTGAGTTGAGGCGGGGCCATACCGGCTTGACCGGTGGCTTGATTTTGGCCGCGAGCGGAACGTGCGCCATCGTGCTGGGCGGCGGCGAGTTGTTTGGTTAATTGCGCTATTTTCTGATGTTGCTGGAATAGCGGAATGGCCATGAGGGCCACGATAACCGCCGCCGCAGTAATGATTTTGGTTTTGGTTGCCATATAAAGTGCCTTGATAAGTGCATGGCCGAGACCCAACCCTTTCGCGTGGGCAAAGGAAGCCGCCGTCACTTCGCCGACGAAACTTGTCGGGGCCGCATGCGCCGCATTCACCGTGAGCGCCTCAATTAACAAGGCCGTCGAAGTGATGATGCCGCTCTTCGCAAAATGGCGGCGTAATTTTTCCACTGCACGTTCGGTGCGCACCCGCGCAGTGTCTTCGCTCAAGCCAAGCACAGCACCCACTTCGCGGTGGCTCTGGCTTTGAAAATATCGCAGTAACACGGCCTGACGGTCAGGCTCATTAAGCCGCCCGATGGCTTCATCAAGCAAGGGGCATAATTGTTCCCATGGCATATCTGACGCGGAGTTGGTTTGCATGGCGGCAGCCTCTTGTTCGTGTTTTGCTTGTCTCCACCCAGCGCGAAGAGCCCGGAGCGCGACATAACGAGTGGTGGTGTGCAGCCATCCCGCTAAAGTCTCGTGCTCGATCAATACTGGCGCTTTGCGGATCAGGATAATAAAAACCTCCTGGGCAACTTCTTTGGCCAGATGTTCCTTGCCACCGACCAACCGCAACGCCGCGGAATAGACCAGCCCGGAATAGCACTGGACTATACTTGTGAAGGCGGTTTCGGACCCATCCTCCACATATTGCCGGAGTAATTCAGAGTCAGCAGGCATAGTGGCTTTTACCCTATTATCCACTTATTCAAACAAACCGGACAAAGAAAATAGCCTCTAAACCCATTTATTATAACCCCGGTCAGGCCACTTAGGCTCACAATATGGCGAATCCCACCCCGCAGACCGCGGCGGCTACCTGGCGTGCGTTCCGTGTGCGCTACACCTCCCGCCCGTTCGCTCCCCGGACTGCTGCCTCCCTTCTTTTTGGAAAAAAGAACCAAAAATTGCGGGCCATCGCAGACCCCGGCGCAGGCTTCCCTGGCATCAGCATGTCCGGGGACTTCTTTGGGCTCGCTAAGTGCCCCAATCAATACCCTTTCACGTTGCCTCGGTGTTCAAGTTGGCGTTTGCCTAGTCTAAACGCAATGTGCATGGGTGATTTTCCTTATAACCCACTTACTTGCAACAGTTAACAGCAATGTCGTTTAAGAGGGTTCGTATCCCTGGCATTTGCTCTTGATCAACAATCTGCAGTAGGGGTGCGGAAACATCCCCTTCCGCTTTTAAGAAAGCAAATAGAATATTAATTTGAAATAATATTAGATATATAGCAATTTATAAGTTGCCGCGTGTTCCATCGTCAAGGGGCCTCAAGCACACCGCCCATGACCCTTCGCGGCTCGTCACTAATCCCGACGTTTTGCGGGCTATACCCCATTTTATATCGGTTAAATTAAGTTAATTCTGACCTGCAGCCTCTGCGGATTTGCCTGATCTTGATACGCAAGCGGATTGTCACCAGCATTGTTTTCGCCGCAAAACAAACAACCTCGGCAATTGGCCAACAACGGAATCATGGCTGGCAGAATTTGCATCGGAATATCGGGCTGGCGCTATGCGCCCTGGCGGGGGACATTCTACCCCAGAGGGTGGCCGCAGCGTCGCGAACTGGAATTTGCCTCCCGGGTATTTTCATCGATTGAGTTAAATGGCTCTTTCTATGGGTTACAAACGCCGGCGAGCTATGCGCGTTGGCATGCGGAGACACCGCCGGGCTTCATTTTTTCCGTCAAGGGCAGTCGGACAATCACTCATGAACGGCGTCTGCAAAACGCAAGTGGGCTGCTGGCCGATTTTTTCGCCTCTGGAATTTTCCACCTGAAAGAAAAACTTGGACCCATTCTGTGGCAATTGCCGCCCAGCCTGGCCTACCATCATGAGACCTTGGAAAGTTTTTTGAAATTGCTTCCCCGCAACTTTGCCGAGGCGTTTGCCTTATCCGCGCAAACGCAGACACTGAGAGGTGGCCAAGGACAGTCAGTCGCGGAAATTGATCATGCATTGCGGCATTGCCTGGAAGTTCGCCACCCCAGTTTCAAGCGGGAATCTTTCATTGATCTGTTGCGAAAGTACCGCATCGGCTTGGTGGTGGCTGATGCCGCCGGGAAATGGCCTTGTTTTGAAGACCTCACTGCCGACTTTGTTTATATTCGTCTGCATGGCGCCGAAGAACTTTATTCCAGCGGCTATACGGAAGAGGCCCTGGTCCATTGGGCCACGCGCATCCGAGCTTGGAGCGAAGGCCAAATACCATCCGATGGCCATGATGTTTCCACCCAACCATCCAGGCCTGCTCCTTCACGCGACGTGTATTGTTATTTTAACAACAGCATGAAGGAGAAAGCACCATTCAACGCCCGGCAGTTGATCAAGAAACTGGGGCTGGAAGCAGGGTTGTTGGAATTTCCCTCAGCTGACCATGGTGCGGGGGAGCAACTGCGGCTTATCTAGCAAATGGGCGTTTCCTTCAGCCCTTGCAAAAGGGAAAGCCGCCATCGAATTGCGCTTGCCTGTCCCATGGATTCGGCTAAGGTTGATTCAACCTTTTTAACATGCCCAATCAACTGGCCCAATCCAAGAAACGGCAAAGCCTCGCCGAGCATGAGGCCGTGTTGGCCGCGCTGGCGGAGATTGCCCGCGATGAGGATACCACCGTCATGGCCTTGTTGCGCCAGGCGGCGCGTGAATTGGTCATGAAGCGAGGAGCGAACCCCGCGCAGGCAAAAGCACTCAGTGCAGTCGTTTGGCGGTGTGCCCCACAGATGCCCGCGCAATTCAAAACCGCAGCGCAACTGGCGCGATTCAAGCGCGCCCAACGGGAATTTGACCAGGTCATCTTGGACTTGCGATTGGCCAGTCCGGAAGCCATCCAAGAGCGCAACTCTCTCGTTCCTTCGCGTCAGGCTATTCGCTTGCTTGATTTTGACCGTGCCCATGTCGCCCTTGCCATTTGATGCAACGCCCCGTCCGCCTGCCGATTTTGCGCCGATGCTGGCGACGGCCAAGCCGCTGCTTTTGGTCGGCGGCCAAGCGGTCAATCTCTGGGCGCTATATTATCAGGAGCGTACCACGGGACTGACTCCTTTCGTTTCACGGGATGCGGATGTGCTCGGGGATCGGGAGACATTGAAGGCGCTGGGAAAGCTGGCGGGCGCCAAACCGCAATTTTTCCCGTTGCGTCCGCCCAGCAACGAAGTGGGCGTGGTGATTACCAAAGACGCCAAGGGGCAGCCGCTGCTCATCGAAGTGCTGCGTTACGTCCATGGCGTGACCAACGAGGAACTGACCGATCCAATTTACACCATGGCGATCGGTGCGGGCGGCGTCCGTGTTCAGGTGCCGGGGCCGATTGTGTTGCTTAAGGCCAAGATGGCCAATTTGGGGGACTTGCCACAAGCGGGTCGGCAGGACTCCCGACACGTGGCCATCCTTGCCCGGTTGCTTCCGGCCTATTTGGAGGACCTGCAAAAGGCCGCTCGCGAGGGACGCATGGAGGAACGCAAGCTCATTGGTTTTCTTGAGCAGTTGCTGACGGTCGTGACGAGCAAAAATGGCAAAAAGGCATTCGCCCAATTGCATATCGAACCCCACGCCCTGCTTGCCGGACTCAAAGCCGGAAAGCTGCCGAAACTTCAGGCATTTATCGAAAAACGGTTGCCCCGAGTTACTCAAAGGCGGGTTTAAATATATCTATAACATTTTGGAATGAAGGTACTTGTAATGGTTTTGCGGAGAGGGTTCGGAACCCATGCATACGAACCCGCAGGGTGAATGCCACGTATGGATTCAGAAACATTTCCTTCCGCCAATTATTATCCATCATACGCTGAAAGTGTCTTCTATTTGCATATGATTTTTAGGGATGAATTCCCATCCGGCCGCCAGCCGGCGTTCCTCAGGTGAGAATTTCGCTGAGCACGCCGGTGGTGCCGCTGAAGTTTTCATGCGGGATGCCCATCTGCGCCATCATCGTCAGGAACAAGTGGTTCATCGGGGTGCCGATGGGATAGGCAAGGTGCCGGCCCGTCTTGAGCTGGCCGCTGCCGTGGCCGAAAACGACGGTGGGCAGATTCGAATGGGCGTGATTGTCGCCATCGCTGATGCCGCTGCCGTAGACGACCATGGAGTGATCCAGCAGCGAGCCGTCGCCGTCGGGCGTGTTCTTGAGCTTGTCGACGAAGTAGGCGAACAGCCGGGCGTGGTAGGCGTTGATTTGGGTGACTTTTTCGATGAAGACGGGGTTGTTGCGGTGGTGCGTCAGCGGGTGGTGCGAATCGGGCACGCCGATTTCAGGATACGTCCGCAGGCTGCCTTCGCGGCCGATCATGAGCGTCATGACGCGGGTCACATCGCCCTGCCAGGCCAGGATCTGCAAATCGAACATGAGCTTGAGGTGATCGGCGAACTGGACCGGGATGCCCGCGGGTTTATCCATGTCGGGCGCGGCCTGCGCTTGCTCATGCTCGGCTGCCTGGATGCGCTTTTCGATCTCGCGCACACCGTAAAGGTATTCATCCACCTTGCGCTTGTCGGCGGCGCCGAGCGTGCCCATGAGGTCCTGGGCGCGATCGCTGACCAGGTCGAGGATGCTCGAGCGATATTGGGCGCGGCGGGCGCGAACCTGGGGATCCAAGCCGAAATCTTCCGTGCCGAAGAGGCGCTCGAAAACCATGCGGGGATTGGTTTCCGGCGGCAGCGGGGAATTGGGGTTCCGCCAGCAGATGGTGTTGTTGTAAACACAGCTGTAGCCACCATCGCAGTTGCCGACCGAGCGGGTGTCGTCGCAGCTTAATTCCAGCGAGGGCAACCGGGTTTTGCCGTTCAGGGCGGCGGCGACAATTTGGTCAATGGAGGTGCCGGATTGCACGTCCATGCCGATGGTTTTCTTCGGGCGGACACTGGTGAGATAGAGCGACCCGGCCGTGGCGTGCCCACCGGGCTGGCCGGGGATGAGTTCGTCCGCCACGGGTGCGGCCGGGGCGGCTTGGGGTGGCGGAGCGGGAGGTTCGTCGGCGTTCTGGCCGGCCGGGCGAGCCGGGCGGGGCGTCTCGTGGCCGAGGCCCGAGAGGACCATGAGGTCTTGGCGATAGGGCTCGAAGGGCTTGAGAATGCGGGAGAATTCAAAAGTTTCCCCTTCGCCCTTCGGGGTCCAGTCGGCCATGATCACGCCGTTGGGAATGTAGGCGAAGCCCAGGCGGATGGGGCCGGAGGCGGCGGCGAGTTCGGCGGCACGCGCCCTCGCGGGCACCATGGCATCGAGCAGGGGCAGGGCGAGGGAGGCGCCCACGCCCTTGAGGAACGTGCGGCGGTGGAGGCGTTTGCGGGTGAGGATGTTCATGTGTTTTCCCTGGTGCGTTTTTGAAAGGGCAGGCTGTTGACAATTTCCATGACTAAAGCGGAAAAACGGTAATCATCTTTTTCCAGCCGGCTGGCGAGGTCCCGGAGGGCCGGGCGGTCGGGGGCTTCGAGACCCCGGCCCAGCGCGTAGATGAGCATTTTCTCGGCGAGGCACGCGGCGAAGGCCTGGCGGTCGGCGTCAAGGATGGCGCGCAACTCGGCGGGGCCGCTGAACGTGCGGCCGTCGGGCAGCTTGCCGGAAGCATCGATGGGCTGCTGGCCGTCCATGGTCCGCCACGCGCCGATGGCGTTGAAATTTTCGAGTCCCACGCCGAGCGGGTCCATGCGGGAATGGCAGCCGGCGCAAGTGGGATTGGTCCGATGCAAGGCGAGCTGCTCACGCAACGAAGCGTCGGGATTGCCTTTGATGGTTTCCGCCAGAGCGGGCACATTGTCCGGCGGCGGGGGCGGGGGCGCATTGAGAATGTTGTCGAGGATCCATTTTCCGCGCAGCACCGGCGAGGTGCGCGTGGCATAGGAGGAAACCGTCAGCACACTCGCCTGCGTGATGATCCCGCCGCGCTGGGTGCCCGTGAGTTCGACCTTGCGAAAATCCGTCCCCTTCACGCCAGGCACGCCGTAAAAACCCGCCAACCGCTCGTTGAGGAAGGAGTAATTCGCATCGAGGAATTCCGTGATGCTGCGGTCCTCGCGGACGATATTATCGAAGAACATCTCCGTTTCCTGCAGCATGGACATCCGCAGGTAGGCATCGAAGTCCGGAAACATGACAAAGTCGGGCGTGACGGATTCCAGCTTGCGCGTCTGGAGCCATTGGCCGGCGAAATTCTTCGCCAGCGCCACCGACTTGGGACTTTGCAGCATCCGGCGAACCTGCTTTTCGAGCACGTCCGGCTGGTGCAGCGTGCCGCGGTCGGCGGCGGCGAGCAATTCGGCGTCGGGCATCGAACTCCAAAGAAAATACGACAGGCGGCTCGCCAGCTCGTGGTCGGAAATCGGCGCTTCAACTTCCTGGGCCGGCGGATCGCGTTCAATGCGGTAGAGGAAATCCGGTGAGACCAGGGCGGCCTGAATGGCTACGGCCATACCCTCTTCAAAGGAATCGCCCGACTTGCGCACCATGTCATACAACCCGACATATTTGGCAACCTCCGCGGGCGTGACCGGGCGGCGAAAGGCGCGATGGAGGAACGGCGCGAGCACTTCGGCAGCCGCGCCGGGCGCATTGCGGTCAAAGTTTTCCCGCGGGAAAAGTTTCGCTACACTCTCGGCGCTCGGGCCCTGCGCCTGCTGGTAGGGGCCCACGATATCCACGTAATCAATGCCGATTTGAGTGTCGATGGGCGCCAACCCGTTGCCGCGACCACCCCCGCCGCGTCCCCCTCGTCCACCGCGGCGGCCTCCGGCGCCGGCGGGCGGCGCGGGCGGAGCATCGGCAGCGGCCAGTTGAGGTGCGACGGCGGGAGGAGTTGCCGCATCGCGAGGTGATGGCGGAGCCGGTTGGGCGGGCGCGTTATCCGGCGTGGCGGGTGCCTGCGCCTCGGCGACAACCGGCGCAGGTGCTTCGGGCGGTGGGGGCGGCGGTGGATTGCGGTTCGACGGGTTGGGCCCGTTATAGATCGGCGGCAGACCTTCGAACATCCGTAGCACCGACGCAGCGACCCAATGATCACCGGCCGTCACGAACATCCGGAATTCCTGCGGTTTGCCGAACAAATCCTGCCGTCCGCCCAGCAGCGACGGGCCGTCCTCCTTCGGATCCACTTTCAGTTCCGTCACGAGCTTGCCATCGAGCCAGAGCCCGAGTTCCAAAGGATTGGAACCCAGCGGACGAAACCCGCGCGCCACGACGCGGAAAAGATATTCGCCGTCCACCGGAAAACGGTGCATCGCATGCAGCGCACGATCCGTGTTCAAGCCGGTCACATCGTATTCCTTGGGCACTTCCGTGCGGTTGAGCACATCGCGCTCCAGCTGTTCGAGCTTCGCGGTCGCTGGCGGCAGCAGTTCCGGGCCAAAGACGGCGGTCCGCGCCGCCCGCTCCGCCGCGGTCATGTATTTTTCCATCAGCAACGGGGACAACGTGAGCGAATCGGCGATGTTGTCAAAACCGTGGGAGGCATCGTCCTGCGGAAAATCGTCCGCCGGCCACAGCTTGATGCCCAGCAGATCCTGGATGGTATTATTGTACTCGACGCGGTTGAGCCGCCGCGCGGTCACGCGTCCGGCGAGGGGCTGGATCGCGTCGTCGTGGCGCGCGAACTCCCCGCGAATCCATTGGACGGCCGCCTGCCGCTCCTCGGGCGTTGGCTTGGGCAAGCCGCCGGGCGGAATATCCTTCGCGGGCAGTTCGGTGGGAGGCATTTCCCCGGCTTCGACTCTCTGCAAAATCAGCTTCCAGGCTTCCCGATTTTCACTGAGTGAGGAAAACTTGTCGAACTTGGTCAGATTTAAATCGCCCTTCTGTCGCTCGGCACCGTGGCAAACGAAGCAGTTCTGGGCCAGGAAAGGCCTGAGCTGTTGGTTGAATTGGGCTTCGACCGCCGCGTCATCGGATGGCGCAGGCGCCGCCGGAGCCGCGAGCGGAACCAGCCCTGCGGCGAAAACGAGGGCGAGCCTGGGGTAGAGGCGGGGCATGTTAGTCGGGATCCAGTCGAGACGAACAAATCACGGAAACATGTCCCAAACTAGAGGGGAAACCGGCAACCATCAAGGCCAATCACGGCGACGCGGGAATTGCCGCCGGCGGAGGCCGTTGCCTCCGGCCAGCAGGCTGCGTTCCCGCCGAATTATCCCTTACGCAAAGGGCTGAAGCTTAAATAATTAACCGCGCCTCGACCGGGAAGGTTCGGAATCCGAACTAATGCTCATGATCGATAAAATGCAGCAAGGATGCAGAAACTTCCCCTTACGTCCTTTGAGGAGCAACCGACAGCCAAATAACACTATTTTCAATACTTATATAGCGACAATTAATCAATTTCATTAACAACAAAGTCCGTGCTGAGGCTCCCCAGATAGATATAGCTCGGTCGCCATGCGCCCACTTTCAAAATGTGCAACCAACGCACCCGAGCATGCCATGTCCATGATGCCCTTCACCCAGGACATATTTTGCCAACATTAATTGCCAATGACCCATCGACCTGAATTCGCAAGCAATTACTTAGCAGCAGCTTAAAGCATGCGGGGCATCGGTGGCATGCAAACTGCAAATGAGGGTGCGCAAGTATTTATTAAGCATTTTGTTTTCGAATCAATTACATTATTTGCAGTTTTGACTTGGCCATGCCTGATCGTCATTCCATCCTTCTGCAAAGCGGTCAACCCTGGCCGCGGGGATGCGCTTCGGCCCGAACGAGTAGGGGAATCTCATGCGCGGCAGTTGCAGCAAACTACGCCCACCTTACCGAGAACTGTTGTCACCATTAATGCACGATGTACCCCTAGGCTTCAGCGGCGTGGCCGGCGTGCTCGCGCCCGAGCGAGTTTCGCTCGCGGAGCTCGCCACGCGTGGCCTCTTGCTTTCAACGCCAGACACTCTCGCCAGTCTTGGTTTCTCCCATGCCCATCTTGCCGATGCCGAGCATGACGCGGGCTGGCTGGCACAAACCGCCGCGCGGGCCGCGCTCCGCGATGCGGCCCTCGAGCCGGGCGCGATTGACGTGCTCATCTGGGCCAGCGCGTTGCCCGAAAATCACATCCACCCCGTGCCCATGGATGCGAACGTCGCGCCCATTGACGCATTGCTCGCCAAGTTCAACTACGGCGCGAGTTGGCTGCAGGACACGCTTGGGCTCGATCGCGCCACGCTAATTGGCAACGCCCAACAGGGATGCAGCGGCATGTTCAGCGCGCTACGCACCGCCCGCGCGCTGCTTATCGCGGAGCCGCGGGTGCAACATGTCCTGTGCGTGGGCGTGGACGTGCTGCCGCCGGGCGCACCGCGCGAGATTCTCTACAATGTCATCAGCGATGCTGCTTCCGCAGTCGTCGTTTCCCGCGGGGCGACGCGGGACCGCTGGGTCGGCTACCACCAAGTGTCCAAGGGCTATTATTGGAATGTTCCCGAAAAGCAAAAGGAGATCATTGCCTCCTATTTTCCGACCTCGCGCTTCGTCATCACCCAACTCCTTGCTCAAACCGGGCTCAAGGCCACCGACCTCGATTGGATCATCCCGACCGGGGTGGGTGCTGACAGTTGGCGCATCCTCGCGCAACTGCTGGGCCTCTCGCCCGACAAAATCTACCAAGGAGCGCAATCGTTCGGCCACACCGTCGCCGCCGACAATTTTCTGCATCTGGCCGAACTCCGCGCGCTCGGTCGTATCCCAGCCGGCCAACGGCTGCTGCTTTTCACCTATGGCTTCGGCTCGAGCTGGTGCGGGCTGATCCTCGAACACTGACGCGCCATGACCCGCACCCTGCTCATGACCGGCGCCACTGGAGCGCTCGGAGTACCATTGCTGGTGGAACTGCTCCGCGCAAGTGAGTTCGGGCGTGTCATCGTGCTAGTGCGCGGGGAGCCCGCAAGCTTGCGGGCCGCGCTGCTGCGCGAATCCCCAGGCCTTGACCTGGGCGCGCTCAATCCATTGACCGCCGAACTTGGGTCAGCGAGCGCCCCGGCGGCCCTGGCCACGCTAGCCAAAGTTGATTGCGTCATCCACGCCGCAGCCTGTACGAAGTTCCGTGCCTCGCTCGCACAACTCACGACGGCCAATGTCGAGGGTACCCGGCAAATTCTTGCATGGGCAGCAGCGCAGCGCCTGCCGCCGCGTGTTTTGCACTTCAGCACCACTTGTGTGGCTGGCCAACGCACGGGTGAAATAGCGGAGTCGCCGCTGCCTGAGGAGGCTGGCTTCGTCAATGACTACGAACGCACTAAATGGCAGGCGGAGCAGCTTGTGGCCGCATCGCCCTTGCGTCCGGAAATCATCCGGCTGGCGACTGTGATTGGCAGCGCGCGTGACGGTCACTTGCAGCGACCGGGCGCATTTCACACCACCTTGCGCTGGCTGCACGCCGGCCTGCTGCCCATGGTGCCGGGTGATGAATCGACGCGCCTCGATTTGCTTCCAACAGAACTCCTGACCGGCTTTGTGCCGCGCCTGTTGGCGCACGCACCCGAACCGGGCGGCTTATACCACGTAAGTTGCGGCGCGCACGGGCTGCCACTGGGCGAACTGCTCAATTTCGTGGCGCAAAAATTCGCGACCCGCAACGCCGCCTGGCGCTCCGGCCAGATTCTTGCCCCCGTACTCGCAACGCGGGCGGCGTTCGAGGACTTTCGCGCGTCGATCGTCAAGAGTCGCGACTTTCTGTTCAACCAAGTTTTTGAATCCGTGGATTCGTTTCTGCCCGAGCTGTTTTACCCAAAACATTACGCGACCGCCCGCGCCGAGGGGGTTTGGGGCGGCCCATGGCCGCGGCCGGACTGGCGGGAATGGATCGGCAAGGTAGTGGATTACGCACTCGACACGGATTTCGGCCGCCAGGAAACTCCCCTCCACCCCCGATGAGTCCGCCCGCCAACACCCCTTTCTACGCGAACCGCGAGGAGTTCGCCCACGCGCTGCGCGACTTTATCAACCTCGAACTGCCGCGGCTGCACAAAAAGGTGCAGGCAAACCCCAACGTCACCGCCGACACGCTGCTTTTCGCCACCGGCGTGATTGACAGCATGGCGATTCTGCACCTCATCGGCTTCGTTGAGCGAGCGACCGGACAGGCCATCCCGCAGGAGAAAATCGTGATGAAATATTTCCAATCTATTACCGCCATCGCTGTTTCGTTCTGGATGCCGCCGGCTACGCCATGAGTACTCTGTCACCTCGCCCCACCGCCGCCCCCGTGCGTGGCGATGCCGAACTGGCCCGCTTCGAGGCCATTGATCGGCACTTTCTCGACTGGGCCCGCGAGTGGCGGGCCGAGGAGGTGCAGTTTCCCGCGCTCATTGATGGGCCGACGCTGGAACGCGCGGAGTATTCCGCGGCGTTCCCGCACCTGCTGATGGGTGCGTGCAACTGCGTTGATCCCGCCAAGCCTAACGCCGAACTCCTCTGCGCCGCGAACCTTGCGCCGACGGGCTGGCTGCTCTCTCCGGCCGTGTGTTATCATGCGTACCCTCGTTGGGAGGGTGAGACACTCGCGCAACCGCATCTCCTGACCGCGCGTGGACGTTGTTTCCGCCACGAAGCCGAATTCATCCCTGGCCGACGGCAACTCGAATTTGAGATGCGTGAGCTTGTGCTGTGCGGCGACCCGGCGTGGATTGAAACAAAGGCGGCGGAAGCCCGTAGGCGTATCGAAGCCATTGCCGCCACGCTCGGTTTTCTCGGCACCTGGGAAACCGCCGAAGACCCTTTTTTCCTGCCAACCGCGCAGGGCAAGGCCCTTATCCAACGCCTCCAGGAAACGAAAAAGGAATTTGTCGTGCGCAATCCGGCGCCGCTCGCCGTCGCCAGCATCAATCGCCATGGCACCTTTTTCGGCGAACGCTTCCACATCGCCCTCGCGGCCGGCGGCCCGGCGCACACGGCGTGCATCGCGTTCGGCCTGGACCGTTGGGCCAGTTCCGCCGTGGTTGCCTGAATTATTTCCCCGCCATGTCCGAAACCATTCCGTCCGGCCCCTGGCAAAGTCTGCCGCCGTCGGTACAAACTATTCATGCACGGCTGGCACAGAAGATGCCGGGGCTCGGGGCGCAACTGCGGCCCGGAGCGTCGTTTGCCGAGTGCGGCGGTGACAGCATCGAATTCGTCGAGCTGCTGTGTGCGATTGAGGCCGATTACGGGGTGCGCCTGCGGACGGACGAGATTGCCACGCTTCAAACCGTCGGCGAACTGCTCCTCCTCGTCGATCAACGTGCCACCAAACGCCCCGCTCCCTTGCCATGACCTACGCCGAATACCTCTCCATTTCTGAGTTGCAACGCTGGTTTATCGAGACCGACGTTGCGTGGGACGAGATTGATGTGGATCTGGCGCGCACCCAAACGGACATCCTCGGACGCCTGCGGAACTCGGCGCTGATCGAATCGTTTTTCCCCATCCTCACGCCCCGCGTGCTCGACGTGCTCTGGGACGACCCCACCGCCACAGCCATTTTCAGCGTCCAGCTCTATGAGAGCTACAAGCACTTCCATGTCTTCAACCTTTACCTCGAAAAAATTGGCTGGTACCCGCTGACGGACGACGACCTGATTGCGGTGCGCCGTCGCAATCTGGGCCTCAAGTATACCTCGGCCACGCGCGTGCTCACCCAGTATTTCATGAGCGAGCATTTTGCCGCGCATTCCTTTTTCAAGGATTCCCGGGCCTCCCAAGAACCGGTCTTGAAGCATATTCTCCATCTCGTGGCCCAAGATGAGGTGCGCCACTCGCAATTTGGCTATGAGCTACTCGCTCGTCGGGTTAAGAGTGACCCCGCCGAGAAGGCGATTGCCCTCGACGCCGCGCGCAATTTCACCCACTTCGGCGCCCTCGTCGTGGACGAAGTGCCGGTGGCGGCGAAGAATGACTTTACCGCCATTATCGGCATCAACCAACGCCTCGTCCGGATCTGCGGTGAAGGCATCGCCGGCTGAACGCCTCCACTCTGCCCCATGGATGATGCCACTCGTAATCTCGCCTGGAAGCTCAACTGGTTTCGCCAGAGCGAACTGGACGGTTCATTGCTACTCGGGCGCATGGTGCGCGTGGCAGGCGACGGTGAATTGATCGCGCGCCTGATGAAACACTGCGCCGACGAGGCTCGGCACGGCGAACTCTGGTCCGTTTGCCTGCGCCAGCTCAGCCTGCCCTATATTCGCATTCATCGCAGCTACCAGTCCTTCTTCCTCGAACACGGCGGCACGCCCACCAGCCTCACGGAGGTGCTGGCCTTCACCCAGATTTTCGAGCGTCGTGTCCATAAGGTTTTCACCGACGAACTCACCGCGCCCGACTTAGCGGAACCTGCGCGCGCGACGTTTGAGACCATGATCCACGACGAGCGAGAGCATCTCGAATGGGTGCACCACTGGCTCAAGCCTAAGGCGGAGGCTCCCGCACTGCTGAAAAAATACATCGAAATCGACAATCATCTCTACGCCTGCTTGCTGCCGTTTTTTTCGCATCTCTGGGATATTCCAGGCTTGGGCGAAGAACTAGGCGTCTAAATTCCCCACCGTCATGACCCTCGCTCCCACCCTCGCCTTCGGCGAAAATTTCACGCCTGGCTTCGCCAACCAGAGTGAGTGGCTGCGCCTGCTGCTGATCCAGTGGCCGATAACCCTGGCCCCGGCCCTTTTTACCTGGTTGCTGCCGTCGCTCTTGCGCTATCGGCGCGGTGGCATGGCGTGGCTGGGCGCAATTCTGGCCGTGTTTTTTACGATACTGCTGCCGCTCAAATTCACCTCGGCTACCATCTACACTGGCTATGAATTTGTACATCCGTGGCTCTATGGCGTGTTCTACCTCTACGCCTTGGCGGGCCTCGCGCTTTGCGCCGTCGGCCTTTACGACCGCAAACGCAGTGCGTGGTGGGCCACCTTGGCCGTGCTGAGCTTGCTTGGGGCCGCAATCATTGACACCCTCATTTGGCTCGGTGCGTTGCACGGCTCGCCCGCCGTGCCGTGGGGTTTTATCGGATTCGGAGTCTTTCTTGGCCTTGGCTGGCTGCGCCGTCCCGCCGATCCCGTGGAAGTCTTCGATGTAATCACGGCGGCCAAAAACCTCGCTCACAACCGCACCCGCCGCGCCCGCAGCATCACCCGCAAACTGTTGCGCGCGGGCCAGCTGCACTTGTTGCCCGCCTACTACGTCGCGATGTTGAGCGACTTGGGCCGCGAAGGGATAATTAATTCCGGCAGCTACCGCTTTGCCGATCACATCTACCGGATGGAGCCGTCGGGCCGAGGTGCACTCGGTCGGTGGATTGACAAAAAATTCCTCCATATGCCGGCGCCGCTCGCGTTTCATCTCCGTTATAAACGCGCCCAGACAGCGATGCGCGCCGCGCTCGAGTCGTTCCCCAGTTCTGAGAATCCTCTGCGCGTCTTGGCACTCCCCTGCGGCTTGCCGCGCGATCTGACCGAGCTGGCCGCCACGCTCGCCCGAGAAAATCCCGCGCTGCTGGCGCGACTCGAATATCATGGCATGGATATTGACCCGGAATTACTGAAGCTCGCAGAGGCCTTCACCGCCGACTGTCGTGTGCCCCGGCGCATTTTCCACCAAGGCAACGCGCTGCTGGCCGCGGACTACCCACCCGCCGGTTTCCATGGCATCGTCAGCACGGGCCTTGGGGAATTCTTGAAAACGCCGGAACTGGAGCTTTTTTATCGCAATATCCACGCCATCCTTTTGCCTGGCGGTACATTTTATACAAGCGCCACTCGTTATGAAAAGCGAAGCGAAGTGTTTCTGCGCGCCTTCGATCTCATCACGCAGTACCGCACGACTGAAGACCTCGAAAGCATTTTTAGCCGCTTGCCCTGGAAGCGACTCACCCTTACCCAGGACAACAGTGGCCTCCAGACATTTGTAGTCGCCGTAAAATAGCTAGCCGTCGATAAATGCCACGAAGGTGGCGGAATTGTGTTTGAGAGACGACCTAACGCTGAATCACCGCCGATTCACCATTCGAGCAAACGATTGATGCATAATGGTTAAAGCTAACTATGTGGCGGAGGGTAAACCAACTCAAATTAGGCCGATGCCTTTTGAGGTCGAGGCGTCAGCGGCGATGTGGGAGAGATATGCGCTTGAGCGACACCTTGTAGCCAGAGTGCAGAAACATCCCCTTGCGCCGTTTGAATTATGGACGGCTGGCGATTTGTTAAGTAGGTCATAAACGCTTTTTTTCCGCGAGCGCCTCAGATGGGTTACACCCCACTTCAGAAAAGCGGCGACACATGGTACGATGCCGTGGTTGAATTGTCTCCTGCCAGCACTGGTGGAACCGGGGCACCTCAACACCGACTAACTGTGGCTCATTGACTTGGATGCCGATGGCAAGCGTGGTGCGTCCCGAAAGCCCTGAACCACGAATTAGCATCTTGAACATGACACCCCGGCCAATCTTACGCGGGCTGCTCGCGTTGTTTTTTATCATCGCCGGGGCCAATCATTTTCGCACGCCGGAGATTTACCTTGGCATGATGCCAGCCTGGTTGCCCCGCCCGGAGGTCATGAATGAGATCAGCGGCGCAGCAGAAATGCTCGGCGGCCTCGGGCTGCTCATCCCGCAGACGCGGCGCCTCGCCGGCTGGGGCCTGATCGCGCTGCTCGTGGCGGTTTTCCCGGCGAACCTCCATGTGGCCTGGCAAGGCAGGATGCCTGGAACAAATTTCCCGCCGCTCGCGCTCTGGTTGCGGTTGCCGTTTCAGGCGGTTTTGATTGCTTGGGTGTGGCTGGTCGCCCTTTCGCGTCAGGCAACTTCCTCCCCGCCTCCGGCCGTTTGATTTTTCCCCTCAAGCTCCACTGCTTAAATGAAATCCACCCTCACCCGGGAAAGAAAAGGAAGTGTGCGCCATACCCGTGGCAAAAAAATCGCCCTCGTTTTGTGCCTGCTCCTTATCGTTGGTGCGGTGACCGCACTGACGCACGACGGAATCCGCCTTTATTTTCTAGTCAAAAACAGCGAGCAATTGATTAAAGCCGCCGTTCCCTTCAATCGCACCGACCCGAATGCCACTATGAAGATTTTAGTGTTGGGCGACAGCACGGCTGTGGGCACGGGGGCCGCGCACCCGGAGGATTCCACGGCGGGTCGCCTCGCGGCCAGCTACCCCAAGGCCGCGGTGGTCAATCTGGCGGTGAATGGCTTGCGCATCGAAGGACTGCTCACCCTCCTTAAGACGGTGGATGCAACAACGCACTACGACCTCGTGCTGATTCAGATCGGGGCAAACGACATTATCCGGCTAACTTCCATGCCTGATATTGCAACGGGCATAGACAAGGTACTTGCGCGGGCCGAGTTGTTTCACGGGCAGATAATCCTCCTGCATTCGGGCGCTGTCGGCGAAGCGCCCATCTTTCCGTGGTATTTTCGCTCGTGGCTTTCCCGCCGGAGCCTGGCCGTTCGGGAACTTTATAAAAAAGCCGCGCCAGCCCATGGCGCGGAATATGTTGACCTGATTGATTCGCCCGTCGCCGAACTTTTGCGAAAGGACCCTGAAAAGTATTACGCCAACGACGGCCTGCATTTAACGGATGCGGGCTACGGCTTATGGTTTGAGGAGATAAAAAAACACTTGGCGCCGCCGCCGTTAATGAGCCGCGCGTCAGGACCGTAAACTTTCCTTTGCCTCGACGGCTACGATTGCCGGCTAAGCACCCGTCGTTTTCAGGCGTGGCGTCGCGGGGCACCAGACGGGTTACACCCCACTTTAGAAAAGGCCCGTGGCATGGTAAAATGCGGAGCTGACCTGCTCCGGGCAGAAAATAGCACGAAAAAGTTCTTGGCGGGGTAATACCCCATTTCCAGACCGGTAAGCGCCTGCTATTTTGGGGAGTACGGCCAAGCGGCCGCGCCCGCCTCCGCCCTTGCGGCCGGAGCCGCTGAATAACCTTTCCAGCCATGATGAAATTCTCCGCCAACCACCTCAAACGCTACCGGCAAATCGCCGCGTTGTTATGGAAATACGGACGCGCCGACCTCGTTCAGCATATGAACGTGGAGGAGGGGTTTGACCTGCAAGCGCCGAAGCCGTCGGCGGATAAAATCACCCCGGAACAACTGGCTGACGATCTTGAGGCGCTCGGCCCCACCTATGTAAAACTGGGCCAAGTGCTCGCGGGCCGGCCCGATTTGCTGCCCGAGGCTTATTTAAAGGCGCTCGCGCGGTTGCAGGATCACGTGAAGCCCTTTTCGTATGCCGAAGTGGACGAGACTGTGCACGCGGAATTGGGCGTGCGAATTTCCAAGGCCTTTTCCCGCTTTGACCAGGAGCCGCTGGCCGCCGCGTCCCTGGGCCAGGTGCACCTCGCTGCGCTGCGGGACGGGCGCCTGGTGGTGGTGAAGGTGCAGCGTCCGCACATCCGCAAGCAAATCGCGGAAGACTTTGAGGTGCTCGCCGAAATCGCGGCTTTCCTCGATGCGCACACCGAAATCGGCCGGCGGGCGCGGTTTGCCCGCGTGCTGGAGGAATTCCGCCTGACGATCCAGCAGGAGCTCAATTACGAGCAGGAGGCCCAGAATCTCATCACGGTCGGAAAGAACCTCGTGGAGTTTGAACTCCTGCAGGTGCCGCAGCCCATACCCGACTACTGCTCCCGCTGCGTGCTAACCATGGATTACGTCCGGGGGCGGAAAATCACCTCGCTGGGTCCCCTCGCCCGGTTGGAAATGGTCAAGGGCGGACCGTTGGCGGAGGAGCTCTTCCGGGCCTATTTGAAACAAGTGCTGGTGGATGGGATTTTTCATGCCGACCCGCACCCGGGCAATGTGTTCATCACCGACGGGGGCCACCTGGCCCTGCTGGACCTGGGCATGGTGGGCCATACGGGACCGGTGATGCAGGAAAAACTGTTAAGATTAATCATCGCCATCAGTTCGGGGAATGGCGACGAAGCGGCCTCGATTGTCATCCAAATGAGTGAGAAAATGGATATTTTCGATCCGGCGGAGTTTAGCCGCAAAGTCGTCCAGCAGGTGGCCCAGCACCTGGACCAGGGGTTGCAGCAAATCAATTTGGGGCGAACCCTGCTGATCGTCAGCGCGGATGCCCGCAATACCGGCCTCTTCGTGCCCTCCGAACTCACCCTTTTGGGCAAGACCCTTTTGCAATTGGATGAAATCGGCCGGATCCTGGACCCGGCCTTTGACCCCAACGCCGCCATCCGCCGCAATCTGGATAAACTCATTTCCCAGCGCATGTTCAAGGATGCGACCAAGGGGAATGTTTTCTCCTCGTTGCTGGAAATGAAGGATTTTGTCGGCAATCTCCCAGGCCGCCTCAATCGCATCCTGGATGTGTTCACCAATGCGGAGTTTGAAGTGAAGGTGAAAGCCATGGATGCGCCCGTGGTGATGGACGGCATGCAAAAGATCGCCAACCGCATCGCGTGCAGCATCGTCCTCGCGGCCCTGATCATGGGTGCCTCCCTGCTCATGCGCATCGAAACCAGTTTTCGGGTTTTTGGCTACCCCGGCCTGGCCATCCTCTGCTTTTTGGCCGCCGCCGCGGGCGGCTTTTGGCTGGTGCTCAGCGTCTTCCTGCATGACAGTCCGCGCCCGAAAAAGCCGACGCATCATTAGACGACCGGGAAAAAAGGCCGTGCACCAGCACAGGACAAGGATAGTTACGAAGCCGACCCGGCTTACTTCCGCCGCCAAAAGCCCGCGCCGACAAAGGCCGCGAGGCTCAGGCCTAATGCGGTGAGGGCGGGTTCGGGCACCGGGGCCGGGAGGATTTGGCTGGCGACTGCGAAGTTTTGATAAAACCAAGTATTGTCGGTGAAGGGCAGGATTTCGACGCCCGGAGGCGGGAGATACTGGGCGATGGCGGCGTTGTCCGTCGGATCAATGGGCAAGCCGGTGTTGGGGTCGATGGGCAAGCCCGTGACCGGGTCGATATTGCTGCCCCACACGTCGAAAATCGAGGGGGTGTTGTCGTGGCTGCTGATGACCAGAGGCACGCCCGTGGAACCGCCGCCGACATTGGTGCCGTAGATGCCGAGCCACACGACAACGTGGGAGATGGAGGCGCCGGGATTGCCCGAGATGTAGAGCAAATCGCCGGGGTGCAGTTGGGAAATGACGCTGTCGAGACTGCCGGGCAGATTGATATTGCCCGTACCGTAATTAGGGGACTCGAGGAAATTCGGATTAATGACGGCGCCGTCGGCGGCCAGCACGGCGGAAGACGGCGTGTTGCCGGGCGAGGGTTGGTTATTGGTGGAAAAAGTGATTTGCGTGGAGGTGCCGGAGGGCATCTGGATGCCGAGGGCGACATTGTAAAGGTAGGCGGCAAAATCGGTGCAATCGATGCCGGAGGTGCCGGTGCCGTACTGCGCCTGATATATATTATTAACCAGCGCGCCCTGGGTGGTGAAGTTTTGCACGGCGTTGCTGACGGGAGCCCACGGCCAGTTGGGCGGCGGGCCGGGGGCCACGGTGTAGCCGTTGGTCCAGGGATCAAACGTGGGGAGATGGATGTGCTGGTAGGGCGTGCCGATTAACGTACTGGCCACGTAGAGCAGGCGCTGCTCGTCAAAGGTCGTGGGGTCCACGCCCGGCGGCGGCGAATTGATGGCGACCGAGGTGTCGTAGGCCAGGCCGCGGTCGAATTGGATAATATTTTCGACGGCTTGATTCGCCGGGGTGATGGGCGTCGCCGTGGAAAAGAGCTGGACGTTCGTCGGGCCGTAGCCCAGCACCGTCGGCGGGGTCGTGTACCAAGTGCCGTCGTTGGTGTTGACCGTGGTGTTGCGCGCGGCGATGTCGGAGGTCCAGGCCCCGATGTTTGCGGACAGGCTGATTTGAAACGGCGAGACGTACGTCACCGGCTGGGCGGAGGCGGGCGCCAAAGCCGCGACCCACAGGCAGACGGCGAAGGAAGCAGTCCAAAACTTGGCCCCAAAATGAGTCGGCATGGGGAAATATTTCTCCAAGAAGGCCGGAGGGCAATGGCAATCCGAAGTCTGCTCGAAAAGATGGAAAAAGTAACGCCGGCCAAAGGCAGTGACGATTATTCGGCGACCGTGATGACCAGCAACGGATCGCCGACCGTGACAGGCCGGCCCGGTTTGCAGTGAATCGTGTGCACGGTGCCCGCCACGGTGGCCATCACCGTGATTTCCATCTTCATGGCTTCGACAATGACCAACGGGTCGCCGACCGCGACAGCCTTGCCGGGCTCGACGAGCAACTTCCAGATGTTGCCGCTGATTTCGACGGCGACCACGTGCCCATCCACTTCCAGCGTGGGCTTGGCGGCGGGCGCGTTCGTGTCGGTGGCGGTAGTGGCGGCGTCAGCCTGCCAGCGCGCCACTTCGGCTTCGAAGGCGGTTTTTTGCCGGGCCTTGAAAGCCGCGATGCTGGCGGCGTTGTCCTCCAGGAATTTTTCGTGGCTCGCCAGATCAAAAACCTGCTCCTCGATGTCAATCGTCAGACGGCCCTCGCGAAAGGCGTCACGCATTTCAGTCAGCTTGGCCTCCTCGACCGGATAGAAACGCACTTGGTCAAAGAATTTCAGCAACCACGGCTCGCCGTTGCCGAACACGGGATTTTTGAGGAACTTGTTCCAGATGGGCAGCGTGCGTCCAATCAATTGGTAGCCGCCCGGAGAATCCATGCCGTAGATGCACATGTACACGCCGCCGATGCCCACCGTGCCTTCGGCGGTGAAGGTGCGCGCTGGATTATATTTGGAGGTGAGCAGGCGATGGCGCGGGTCCACCGGCACGGCGCAGGGGGCGCCGAGATAAACGTCGCCCAGTCCGAGAATCATGTAGCTGGTGTCAAAAATCGTTTTTTGCACTTCATCGACGGAGGCGAGGCCGTTAATCCGGCGCATGAACTCGACGTTGCTGGGCAACCACGGAGCGGTGTCGCGGACCGACTGCCGATAACGCGCGATGGCATCCAGCGTGGCGGAGTCCTGCCACGCCATGGGCAGGCGCACAATGCGGGTGGGGATTTTGATTTTATGCACGTCGGGCAGGCGGGCCTCGAGCGCCATCAACGCCTCCAGCAGCTTCCCCTGGGAAATGATGCGGCTGTCGTAGTGAATTTGCAGCGAACGCACGCCGGGCGAGAGTTCCAGCACGCCGGCGATGGGCTCGTGCTTCAAGGCCTCCATCAATTCGTAAATCCGAAAACGCAGGCGCAAGTCGAGCACCATGGGACCATATTCTATCAGAATGTATTTATCGCCGGCCTGGCGATAGGCCACGGCAGGCTGGCTGCCCTGAGCGGGAATTTCCGCCAGGACACAAGGCGAGACGGTGCGTGGAAGTTTCGCCGCCGGGCTGGATGATTTCGCCGGGGCCAGGTCCGCGAGCTTCGCCACAGACTCGTCGCGGCTTTGCTCCAAGGCGAGGGCCTCGGCGAATTCCATCTGTTTAAAGCGAATCCGGTCGCCGGGTTTCACCTGGCCGATTTTCCACAATTCCGCCTTCACGATGGTGACCGGACAGACAAAGCCGCCGAGGCTCGGCCCGTCGCGCGTGAGAATCACAGGCATGTCCCCGGTAAAATTGATGGAGCCGACGGCGTATTCACAATCGTGCACATTGGACGGGTGCAGGCCGGCTTCGCCGCCGTCACTGCGCGCCCAGGACGGCTTCGGCCCGTTGAGGCGCACGCCGAGGCGGTTCGAGTTGTAATGCACCTCCCAGTCCGTCGCGAAGAACTGCTTGATGGAATCTTCCGTGAAAAAATCCGGCGCCCCATGCGGGCCATACAGCACCCCGACCGTCCAGTGGTTCTGATATTCTGGAATCAGCGAAACGGGCGCGGCCGCGGGCGCGTAGGGCGGAGCCGGGGTGTTGGAGTTGGGCAGCGCCGGGTTGTTGATGGTGAGCATGTCGCCCCCGCGCAAAGGCCGGCCCGCATGCCCGCCGAACTGGCCGAGCGCAAACGTCGATTTTGACCCGAGGTAAACCGGCACATCGATGCCCTCGCGAATGGCGATATAACTGCGGCAGCCCGAAGTCGCCTTGCCGATTTTTAGCACCTGACCGGTTTTGACTTCGAACGGCGCCCACCACGGGACCAATTGGCCGTCCAAGGTGGCCGGAGTTTTGGCGCCCGTCAGCGCAACGATGGCGGCGCGATGAAAACGCAGGGTGGGACCAATGAGCGTGGTTTCAATAGCCGCCGCGCTCGGGTGGTTGCCCACGATGCGGTTGGCGAACCGAAACGCATAATCATCCATCGGCCCCGAGGGCGGAACGCCGACATCCCAATAACCGATGCGACCGGGATAGTCCTGCACGGTGGTGTAAGTGCCGGGCTCGGTCACTTCGATGACCGGCGGATGAAACGCAAAACTTTCGAGAAAGCGGGTGGAAACCAAACCGTCCCGGAAGGGCTTCGAGGCAATGATCTGCCGCAGGTATTCCAGGTTCGTCGCAATGCCGGAGAGGCGGGTCTTGGCCAGCGCGACCTCGAGCTTGGCGATGGCATCGGCGCGGTCCGTGCCGTGCACGATAAGCTTGGCCAGCATCGGGTCGTAGTGCGGCGAGACTTCCGTCCCGGTGGAAATCCAGCCGTCGAGCCGGACATCCGCAGGGAACAGTACTTCCGTCAGCACGCCCGGCGAAGGTTGGAAATTCTTGACGGGATCTTCCGCGTAAATGCGCACTTCGATGGCGGCCCCTTGGGGTTGCGCGGCAAATTTGGCGAGGTCGGGCGGCTCCCCGGCGGCAGTGCGAATCATCCATTCCACGAGGTCAACGCCCGTAACGGCTTCGGTGATGGGGTGCTCGACCTGGAGGCGCGTGTTGACTTCGAGAAAGTAGAAGGCGTCGCGGGCGGCGTCGTAAATAAACTCCACGGTGCCGGCATTGGCGTAGCCGACGGCTTCCCCCAACCGCACGGCGGACGCGAGCAACTGGGTGCGCGTGGCCGCGGGCAAACGGGGCGCGGGCGTTTCCTCCACCACCTTCTGGTTGCGCCGCTGGATCGAGCAATCGCGCTCGCCCAAGGCGACCACCTTGCCGCGGCCGTCGCCGAAAATCTGGACTTCCACATGGCGGGCGTTGTCCACATAGCGTTCGAGAAAGACGCCGCTGTCGCTGAAAAAATTCTTGCCCAGGCGCTGCACCGACTCAAAGGCCGCGTTCAAGTCTTCTTCTTTCGCGCAGCGGGTGAGGCCGATGCCGCCGCCGCCCGCCGTGCTCTTGAGCATGACCGGGTAACCGAGTTGCGCGGCCAGTTTTTGCGCTTCCGCCAGACTGGCGAGCAAGCCGGTGCCGGGCGTGAGCGGCACATTTGCCGCCTTCGCAATTTCCCGCGACTCGTGCTTCAGGCCGAAGCGGCGAATCTGATCGGGCGTCGGCCCGACGAACACGAGGCCGGCTTGCGCGCAGGCATCGGCAAATTTGGTGTTTTCCGAGAGGAAGCCATAGCCGGGAATGATGGCTTGCGCGCCCGTGCTCAGTGCGGCCGCGATGATCAAGTCGCCGCGCAGGTAACTTTCCGCCGCGGAATTTCCGCCGAGGGAAACCGCCACATCGGCGGCGGTGACGTGGGCGCTGTTGCGATCCGCCTCGGAATGCACGGCGACACTTTTAATGCCCAGGCGTTTGAGCGTGCGGGCGATGCGGACGGCGATTTCGCCGCGGTTGGCGATTAAAACGGTGTGAAACATAAACAGGTGGTGTCTAGGATTTGGGCGGGTTTGCGCGCGCCACTTCAGCCATGAAGGCGCGCCAGCCGCCAAAAGAAGTGATGTCGCGGGCGCCCACGGTGGCCCACGGTTCGCAGATAAATCCTTTGACCTGCCGGCCATCGGCCAACGCCAGCGTGCCGATGCCCAGGGGCGAGGGAATGAGCGCGACGAAAGAACCGAACGCCTCCACCGGCACGTCCCAAAGTTCGACGATGATCGGCGCTCCCTGGCCGGTCTTCACCAATCCGGGCTTGGGGGGAACGGTGCCGGGCAGCGCATAAAACTGGTAGTCGGAACTCGTCGTGGTCTGCTCGACTAAAACCGCGCCGCGTTCCGTGAGCTGTCCGTTCAGCGGCATGCCGGAAAGATGCGCGCCGACGACGGCCAGGCGCACATTCTGCGCCGATGGAAATGGCAACGTCGCAGCGCTCTCGGGCATCGGCATCCCGGTGGCGCCCAGCTTCCACGGTGCGTGATTTTGCCAGCGCAGGCCGAATTCCGCCAGAGCGGCGTCGGCCCACGCCGGGCCGATCAAGGTGATGCCGAAAGGCAGCCCATCGCCGCGGAAACCGGCGGGCAGCGAGAGGGCGCACCAATCGAGCAAGTTGACGAAATTGGTGTACGTGCCCAAGCGGCTGTTGAGCTCGACCGGCTTGGCGGCAATTTCGTCGAGGGTGTAAATCGTCGGGGTCGTGGGCACGAGCAAGGCATCGACTTGCGCGAGCAACGCATCGCAGGTGCGCTTCAGCTCGGCGAGGCGGTAGTGGGCTTTGAACGTCGCCACTGCACTGTATTGCGTGGCCTTTTCGAGGATGCCCCGCACCACCGGATGGATGGCGTCAGGCCGCGCTTTAATAAATTCTTCGATGGCCGCATAACGCTCCGCCACCCACGGGCCCTGATAAAGGAGCGCAGCCGTTTCGAAAAGCGGCGTAAAATCCAGCGGCACCACCGTGGCGCCCATTTTCTCAACTTGGGCGCCAGCCTGGGCAAAGGCCGCCTCGGCTTGAGTGTCACCGAACCAATCCGGCCGCAGCGGAACGCCCAGTTTGGGGCGGGCCGGCAGCCGTTTCGTGAGCGCCCGCGGCGGGACGGCGCGCGAGTAGCCGTCCACATCGGGGCTGCCGGCGATGCTCGCCACTAATGCCGCATCTTCCACTGTAGAGGCGAAAACGGACACGCAATCCAAGGTGCGGCAGGCCGGCAGGACGCCCCGCGTGCTCAGCCAGCCGCGCGTCGGCTTCAAGCCCACGAGATTGTTAAAACCCGCGGGCACGCGCCCCGACCCGGCGGTATCCGTGCCAAGCGCGAACGGCACCAAGCCCTGGGCGACGACTGCCGCAGAGCCGGCGCTGGAGCCGCCGCAGATATAGCGGGCATTAAAAGTGTTCGGCACCGCGCCGTAGGGTGAACGCGTGCCGACGAGACCGGTGGCGAACTGGTCCAGATTGGTTTTTCCGATCAGGATGGCTCCCGCGTCCAAAAGACGTTGCACCGTCGGTGCGGTTTTTTCCGCCACATAAGAAAACTCCGGGCACGCGGCGGTCGTGGGCAGGCCCGCGACGTCGATGTTGTCTTTGACGGCGAAGGGGACGCCGAACAACGGCAGCGCCTCGGTCTTGCCGCGCTCGGCCAGGGTGCGGAATTGCGTCTCCACCTGCGCCGGCGTTAAGCGCAAAATCCACGCCGGATCGGTGGGCGGCAACTTTTGCAAAAGCGCCGCGACCCGCGACCAGGCGAGGGGTCCGGCAGGGGCGGTGCGCCAGGAGCGGATGGTCGGAGCCGGGCCATCCTCAGAGAAGTCGGCCATCTTGTGCACAAGTTTAAATCCGCCACGAACCCCAGCACAGTCCATGCCATTGCCGGTTCTTTTGACGGGCGGAGGCAAAACTTTTCGCTGCGCCTGCTGGGCCCGTAACTACGGCGGAAATTTCTTCGGTTTGCTGCGGCGGGGGGCCACCCCGGCGCGCGCACGCCGGAGGATGCCGGGGTCGAATCCAGGCCAGAGTTGCGGGCGGGGAGCAAAATATTCCACCCCACCCCGGCCGAAAAATCCGGCGCGCGGATATGGGCACGCTTTCTGCTCCAGCAACCAATCGCCGCGGGGCCTTTCGCCGAGGCGAATTCAGTTGTCAAATAATAATAAATTTTCGCAGGAGGAGCGCGATGATAACGGCGGGGTGCTTTGGAAGGGAAAAATTCGCCGCGGGTTTTTCACTGAATTTTGACGTGATTGTCACAGATTGGCACCGCGGCTGCTCAAGCCCACCTCGCTGCAATGACCGGCTGAAAGCTCATCAACCATCAACCACAACCACTGCTGGTGCCCATTGCAGTTGAGAGGTAAATCCTATGAACAAATCATCCACCATAAAAATGCTCGGACGGAGCGCGCTTTTGTGCGGTGTTTTGGCTGGCAGCGCGCCTTGGGCGCTCGCGCAAGACGCGCCTTCCCTGGCTTCCTTGCAGCAACAAAACCAAGCGTTGAGCGACCGTCTTAAGACGCTCGAGGCCTTGGTGCAAAAACAGGGCCTGGAGCCCAGCGGCGCCCCCAAACCGGCGGGGCCCTTCAGCAACATCAGCCTCAGCGGCTTTGTGACGACTTCTTATTTCAGCGACCTGAACAACAGCTCGTCGCAGCGCATCGCCAGCTACTTGTGGAACAACAAGAACAACAACTTCTCCGTCAACAAGGTCAAGCTGGTCTTCGCCAGCACTCCGGCCGTTCGGAGCGATACGGACTGGAGCGCGGCGTTCCGGGTGTCGTTCGTGGCGGGTGAAGACGCGCCGATTGTGAACAGCGGCAGCGCCATCATCGGCTTCGACTACTTGCGTGAAGCCTATGTGGAGGCAAACGTGCCACTGGGCAGCGGCGTGATTGTCCGCGCGGGCGAATTGATCTCCTTGTTGAACTGGGAATCCGGTGACGGCGGCGCCGCCAACCCGAACTTCTCCCAGGGTTATCAATGGTGGTACACGGGCAACGGTCCGTCCGCGGGCGTGCAAGCCAACTATGCGTTCACGGATTGGGTCAGCCTGACCGCGCGCATCGACAACGGCCTGTATGCCGGCCCGGTCGGCAACGCCAACAAAAAGGCGGGCATGGCCTCCATCAACTTCAAACCCACCAAAGATTTGTGGTTCAATATCATCGGGTTTGCCGGCTTCGGTGCGGGGGCCCTGAACGCGAACGGCGGGTCCATCATCGGCGGCTACCAAATTACGCCGAAGTTGGGCACCGGGTTCGAGTTCGACTACTTCAGCTTCCATCCCTCGGCGGGCGCCTCGGGCAACCTCCCTTCGATCGGCGGCTGGATCTGGTATGACTTCACGCCCAAGTACGGCCTGGCCTTCCGCGCGGAGTACTTGGATGCCTACGAAGGCGTGGGCATCAACGGTGGTCCGAATCCGTTTGGCCCCGGTTCCGGCGTGTTGTCGCCGGACGTCAATGGCGCGCTGCAAAGCTACACCCTGACGTTCAACTGGCATCCGTTGCCTTACTTGAAAGTGCAACCGGAATTCCGCTGGAATCACACCAACTTCTCGGGTGGCTTCAACGGCAAGCAAGACGAATACATCATCGGCACGGGTGCGACCCTTTCTTTCTAGGGCGCGCCTTTTCTTCCCAGCAATCTTCAACTTCTCCTAAGCTAGTTTTAAAAAATACATACTATGAAACGTTATCTGCTCGCAGGGGCGGCCATGGTGGCCGCCCTGAACCTGACCGCCCCCGCCTCGGCGGCGGCGGCGGAAGACAACACCGTCAAGGTGGGTGTCCTCCACTCCCTCAGCGGCACCATGGCCATCAGCGAAACCTCGCTGCGTGACGTGTTGCTCTTTGCCTTCGATCAAATCAACGCCGCCGGCGGCATCAAGGTGGGCGGAAAAGCCTACAAGATTTCGCCCGTCATCGTGGACGGCGCCTCGAACTGGCCGCTGTTTGCCGAAAAGGCCAAGCAGTTGCTGGAAGAGGACAAAGTGGCCGTCACCTTCGGTTGCTGGACCTCGGTGAGCCGCAAATCCGTCCTGCCCGTGTTCGAGAAGGACAACGGTTTGCTGTTCTACCCGGTGCAGTATGAGGGTGAAGAGCTCTCCAAGAACATCTTCTACACTGCGGAAGCGGTCGGCCAGCAGGCGACCCCGGCGGTGGACTACTTGTTGGCGCAGGGGAAGAAGAAATTCTACCTCATCGGCACCGACTACGTCTATCCCCAGACCACCAACCTGATTCTCTACAAATATTTGCTGCTCAAGGGCGTGCCCGTGGCGAATATCGGGGGCGGTTTGCGCAAGGACGCCGACGGCAAGGTGATTTCCGCCGGCCAGTATGTGCCCTTCGGCCATACCGACTTCCAGCAAATCGTGGCGGACATCAAGCAGTTTGCCGCCAGCGGCGACGCCTGCGTGATCAACACCATCAATGGCGACTCCAACGTGCCGTTCTTCAAGGAAATCGTCGCCGCGGGGTTGACGCCTTCCGACTGCCCGGTGGTTTCGTTCAGCCTGGCGGAAGACGAACTGCGCAGCATGCCGACCAAGGACATGGTGGGCGAACTCGGTTGCTGGACGTACTTCATGTCCCTCAACACGCCGGAAAACAAGTCCTTCCTCGCCGCCTGGGACGCCTGGTTGAAGACGGAATCCTATCCGGGCGTCATCAAGGAAAAGCGCGCGGTCGACAGCCCGATGGTGCTCTCCTATGACGGCGTTTACCTGTGGAAGCAGGCCGTGGAAAAAGCCGACTCCTTCGATGTGGACAAGGTGCGCGCAGCCCTGGAATCCGGCACCATCAGCTTCATGGGCCCCGGCGGCAAGATCACCATGCAGGCGAACCACCACGCCACCAAGAACGTGTACATTGGCGAAACCAAGGCCGACGGTCAGTTCAAGATTCTGAAGACCTTCGACCAGGTTCCCGGTGAGCCGTTCCTCTTGAAGGACTTGGACGCCAAGTTGTCCGCTGGCAAGTAAAGCCAGTCCTCCGGTGGATTTAACCAATCTCCATTACAAAGGGGGCGGAGCAGGCGCTCCGCCCCCTTTTTTGTTAAATGAAACCATTCTGGCTTAAGACCATATTCTTCTCAGCCTTGCTGCTCCTGCGCCTTCCTGCGCCCGCCGCCGTGGCGCCTGACGCTCCGGCCCCGGACGAGGTCGCGGCTCGCAAGCTGCTCGTCCAGGCCATCCTGAGCAGCGGCGCCGATCAACAGAAGCAGTTGACTGAAGTCGGTGACACCGGATCGAAAATTGCCGGAGATATTTTAAAGGCCTGGGTGCGCGATGAAGTTTTTCTGTATCCGGCGTCCGACGGCTCCAAGGTGCCGGTGATGCTCGAGGATCTGCATGGCGCCAGCGGCAAGGCCCGCGCGATTCGCATTAGCAACGGACTGTATGTCAAGGATGCCAGCGGCGCGGAATTGCGCTTTGGGGAAAGCGAACTGGATACCGCCGACACGGACATGCGTTTGCGCACGGTGATCAGCCAAACCGTGGACACCCTGGGGCTGGCGAGCCCCGATGTCCAAAGCCGCTGGTCGGCCGTCAGCAAACTGGGCAATTCCCAAAAAATCAGCTACATTCCGATTTTACAGGCCCGGCTGCTCAAGGAGCCCGATGCCACGGTGAAGCGGGCCATCATGGAAGGCGTCGCAACGCTGCAACTTCACGACAAGGATCCGGCCGTGCAAATCGCGGCGATTGAACAATTGCAGAAATTGGATTCCATCGGCGATGTCGAAACGCTGCAACGGCTCGCCGATGAAAAGGACATCGACCCCAAAGTCTTGCAGGCCGCCAAGCGGGCCATTGCTTCGATTCAGAGCCACATTTGGTTTGTCAATTTCTACGGGACCATTTTTCGCGGCCTGAGCCTGGGCTCCATTTTGCTGGTGGTCGCGCTCGGCCTCGCCATCACCTTTGGCTTGATGGGCGTCATCAACATGGCGCACGGCGAAATGATCGCGGTGGGCGCCTACACCAGCTATGTGGTGCAAAATCTGTTCGGCACCGGTTTTTCCTTCGCCATCACCCTGCCCTTCGGTTTTGGCGGCAAGGCGTTTAGCTTTGGCTTGAGCCTGCCCGGCCTCCACGCCACGGGCTGGTTTTATGAGAGTTATTTTTTGTTCGCGATCCCGCTTAGCTTTCTGACGGCGGCACTCGCGGGCTTGGTGCTGGAGCGCTCGGTCATCCAATTCCTTTACCGCCGCCCGCTGGAGTCGCTGCTGGCCACCTGGGGCGTGTCCCTGGTCATGCAGCAGATGTTCCGGATGGTTTTTGGCGCGAACAATGTGCAGGTCAACTCGCCCGCGTGGCTGCTCGGCCATTTCACCGTGTTTGACGTTTCCTTCGGTTACAACCGCGTGTTCGTCATCGTTTTTGCCTTTTTGATTGTGCTGTGCACCTGGCTGCTGCTCACGAAAACTCCTCTGGGCCTGCTGATTCGCGCGGTGATGCAAAACCGCCTGATGGCGTCGTGCATGGGCGTGCGCACCAGCCGCGTCAACATGCTGACGTTCGCCTTTGGCTCCGGGTTGGCGGGCTTGGCGGGCGCCTTTCTCTCGCAAATCGGCAACGTGGGCCCAAGCCTCGGCCAGAGTTACATCGTGGACAGCTTCATGACCGTGGTGGTGGGCGGGGTCGGCAGCATCATTGGCACGGTTTACGCAGCACTGGGCATCGGCACCGCGGACCAGGTGCTGCAACAGTTGTTCGGCTCGCCGGTGATGGGCAAAATCATCGTGCTGGCCTGCATTATTCTTTTCCTGCAATGGAAGCCAGGAGGGCTGTTTTCCATTCGCGGACGCAGCCTCGACTAACACCATGCGGGCCAAAACGATCAATGTTGAACTATGGTTTGTCGCGGCGGCAGCCTTGCTGCTGCTAGTGATCCTGCCCGGCTTGAATGCGTTTACCGCCGTGGACAGCCCGCTGCACGTCAGTGATTTCACCATCAACCTGTACGGCAAGTATCTCTGCTACGGGATTGTGGCGATCAGCGTGGATTTGTTGTGGGGCTACACCGGCTTGCTGAGCCTGGGCCAGTGCCTGTTTTTTGCCTTGGGCGGCTACATGATGGGCATGTACCTGATGCGGGAAATTGGCGACCTGGGGCAGTACCACATGCCCATTCCGGATTTTCTCGTGTTTTTGGGCTGGAGCAAACTGCCCGGCTTCTGGAAGCCGTTCTCCAGCTTTCCCTTCGCCGTGATGATGGTGATCCTGCTGCCCACGGTCGTGTCCATGATCTTTGGCTTCATGGCTTTTCGCTCCCGCATTCGCGGGGTGTACTTTTCCATCCTGACGCAGGCGCTCACCTATGCCGCCTGTTTGCTGTTTTTCCGCAATAGCATGCTGATGGGCGGCAACAACGGATTTACCGATTTCAAGTTCATGGCCGGTTACGACCTGCGCACGCCGTCCACCCAGCGCGGGCTTTATCTCTGCAGCGTGATACTGCTCCTGGGCACCTACTTTCTATGCAAATGGCTCACCGGCACCAAATTTGGCAAAGTGCAGCGGGCCATTCGGGATAGTGAAAATCGCGTGCTTTTCTCCGGTTATGCCACCGCGCATTTCAAACTATTTGTCTTTGTGCTCGCCGCCATCATCGCCGGGCTGGCAGGTGCCCTCTACGTTCCGCAGGTGGGGATAATCAATCCGAGCGAAATGGCCACGGACAAATCGTTGGAAGCCGTGGTGTGGGTCTCGGTGGGCGGTCGCGGCACGTTGGTTGGCCCGGTGATCGGGGCCATCTTCATCAATGTCATGAAAAGCTGGGCCACTCGCGCGTACCCTGACCTTTGGCTATTGTTCCTGGGGATGACCTTCATCCTGGTGACGCTTTTCATGCCCAAAGGCATCGTCGGACTGCCCGAGCAACTGCGCGGACTCAAACGGCGCTTTTTCAGCGCCAAGCCCGCGGAAACAGACAGCGACCCGGTGGCGGCGGTGTTGCCCACGGTGTCACCGGCGGGTGAAGGCGCGCCGAATCCGAACCCCAAGTGACCATGTCCATCCCGAAAAAATTCATCCTCACCCTGGAAGAGGTGAACAAGTCCTTTGAAGGCTTCAAAGCGATTTCCAATCTCACCTTCTATATGGACGAAGGGGAGTTGCGGGTCATCATCGGCCCCAATGGCGCGGGCAAAAGCAGCATGCTGGATTTGATCACCGGACGCACCAAGCCGGACAGCGGCAAAATTGAATTTGGCGTCAACATCGACGTGACGAAAATGAACGAGGCGGAAATCACCCGGCTCGGCATCGGGCGCAAATTTCAAACTCCATCCGTTTACATCGATCACACAGTCTTCGAAAACATCTGGCTCTCGCTGGAAGGCAGCCGCAGTGTCTGGAATACGCTGTTTTCGCGCGTCACGCCGGAGCGGCGGGATCGGATTTTTGAGGTGCTTAAAATCGTCGCCCTCGAGGAGAAGGCCGAGTGGAAGGCGGGCGCGCTCAGCCACGGGCAAAAGCAGTGGCTGGAGATTGGCATGTTGCTGGCGCAAAATCCCAAGCTGCTCCTGGTGGACGAGCCCGCCGCCGGCATGACTGACGAGGAAACCCACAAGACCGGCGAGCTCCTGCTCAGCCTCGAGGGCAAGCACAGCATTGTGGTCATCGAACACGACATGGCCTTCGTGCGGCAAATCGCCCGCAAGGTCACGGTGCTGCACCATGGCACGGTGTTGTGCGAGGGCTCGGTGGATGACGTGCAGAACAGCGAACAGGTCAAGGAGATCTATCTTGGGCGCAAAAAGCGAAACTGACCATGCTGCAACTTTCCAACATCACCGCCTCGTACCAGGGTTCGCGCGTGCTGCGCGGCGTCAACCTCACCGTGCCGGCTCGCAGCCTCGTGTGCCTGATGGGCCGCAACGGCGTGGGCAAAACCACCACGCTCAAATCCATCGTCGGCCTCGTGAAAGCGGACACCGGCACCGTGACACTCGGCGACCGGGAATTGAACGGTCTTTCTTCCGACGCCCGCGCCCGGCAGGGCATTGGCTACGTGCCGCAGGGGCGCGATATTTTTCCGCATCTCACCGTCTGGGAAAACTTGAAAGTCGGCCTCGTGGTCCACGGGGTCAAGGGCACGGCGCCGGTGGACCGCGTGCTGGAGCTTTTCCCCATCCTCAAGGAATTTCTGCCGCGCAAGGGCGGGGTGCTCAGCGGCGGCCAGCAGCAGCAACTGGCGATTGCCCGGGCGCTGCTCACCGACCCCAAAATCTTGATTCTCGACGAACCGACCGAGGGCATTCAGCCCAACATCATCGACCTCATTGGCGACACGTTGCTGAAAATAAAAAAAGAAGGCAAAATCAGTATTCTCCTGGTGGAGCAATATCTCGATTTTTGCCTGAGTGTCGGCGACAGCTTTTATATCATGGATCGCGGCGCGGTGGTCGCGGAAGGCCCGATTGCCCAACTGACCGACGAGGTGGTCCGGAAGCACTTGACGGTTTGAAGCCCGGCCACGCCCATCCACGCCGTCTTGCGAGGGCGTGGTCTATTCTCCGGAAGGACGTTCCCAGAGGCGAAAGGGTGGTGGTGGAAGCTTCTTCGCGCAGGAAACCTAGCGCATTTTAAGCTCCTGCAAGCGTCGCACCGCGACGCCTCTTGCCCCACTTGGTTTCCGTCCGTGGGCTGAAGCCCACGGTTACGCTTCCCTTCGCCGCTCCGCGACGACCATTTCGCATCGCCGCCCAAGACCCCAACCCACGGCTGCACTTCAATTGAAACCACTTTAGGTGGTTTGAAATATTACGGGGTGCCAGAGCGGGCACATACGGACCCACGGTAAATATCAACGTCAGCGTCAGCGCGAAAAGTATCCCTGGAGGTAATATCAGGCACTTCCACGGAAATATTTTGCACGCCATGGCCGCCTTTTATAAAAGGCCGCATAGGCCGGCGACAAACAACGGAAAATCCGCCCTTTTTCCGTGGCTTGGCTGGCCCGCCGCTGCCGGAGGGTGGCGCGAGGCCGGCCGGCCGGCACGGAAACGTAAGGAAGCGGCCATATATATGAAATATCAACTCGGTTTGAAAATTATATTCGGCTTGTACACGGGCCATGGCGCTGGACGTGCTAAATTCTTGGCGTGGTTCTACTAAAATTAAAAACGTCCGCCGCCGGGCGGTCCCACCTCGCCGCGGGCTAACCGCGTTTTGCGTCTTCCCTCAATCTTAAACCATCCAATCGAGAAAGCACCATGGCTGAAACTAAAACACCCACCAGTCCCACCATGAAGCCCACCCTGGGCCTCACGGGGCTGACCATTAACGCAATGGCGCTAATTGCCCCTGGCGCCTTTCTTTGGCTGACCTTCGAGGAACAGGCGCTTTACGGCGCGCCCCTGGCCGGCATGTCCATGTGGTTTGGCATCGTGGCCGCCCTGCTGCTGTGCCTGGCCACCGCCATTAGTTATGCCGAGCTGACCAAGCTCTATCCCGGCGCGGGCTCTTCGTACTTTTACGCCGAGCAGGCGTTTCTGTCGAAACCCCACGCCTTTAAGTACGCGCGCGTCATCAAGTTCTTCACCGGCTGGGCCAGCCATCTCTATTACTGGGTGTATCCCGGTTGCATGGTGGGTGTGACGGCCTTACTGGTCGGGTATATTTCCTCGCAGTTTTGGCCGGACACGTTCAGCAGCAGCTACAACAGCCCGCTGGAAATGTATATCGTCTGCGCGGTGTTTGCCATTGGGGTGTCGTACATCGCCTTCCGCGGCGTCACCGGCACGATGGTCGTCAACATGGCGATCAACATCATCCAGATTCTCGCCTTGCTGGTGTTCTCCGCGATTGCGCTGGCGTACCACTTTCAGCACCCGGATGGCTCGCAGGCCATTCACCTGTCCAACGGCGTGGCTATCAATTACCAAGTCGCGACCTCGGACGTGACCGACGACAAGGGCAAAGGCGTGCCGGATTCCTATGCGGACGGCTCACCCATTTACGCTCAGGACGCTGACCGCAAAGTCACCGCCGATGATTTGAACAAGGACAAAAACAAAGACGGCGAAGGCGCCGACCGCCTCGCCGCCTTGACCACTTTGGGCTTGGCCGTGGGCGACAACTATCCCGCGTTCGACACCAAGGACGGCGCGTTGGTCAAGGACAAGGACGGCAAGCTCTCCCCCACTCCGTCCATCAAACAGTCCGACCGCCAGGTGGTCGCCGATGATTTGGATCCCGCGAAAAACAAGGATGCCGCCGTGCTGGCCTCCTTGAAAGCCATGAATCTCGGGGTCGGCGATCCGTATCCCGTGCTGACCAAGGGCAAGGATGGCAAGATGACCGCCGCGCCGTTCACCCTCAGCAATGCCGCCACGGACGCCGTGACGGGCAAGGCCGGCGACCCGAAGAATCCGCTGACGTTCAACTTCCACACGAGCGCGAGTTCGGTGATCGCCCCGCACAGCTTCAACTTCCTGTTCGTGCAGGCGTGCGTCGCGATTCTCATCCTGGTCGGCTTCGAGTCGGTCAGCTCGATGGGTGAAGAAGCCATCAACCCTAAGAAGGACATCCCGAAGGCGATTGTGCTCTCCCTCGTGATTCAAGGCGCGGTTTGCTATCTGATTGAATACTTCTGCGCGAATTACTTCTTAAACAGCGGCTACACGATGGTGAATGCAGGAGCCTCCAGCGCGCCGATCGGCGACATGATGCTCATCACCGGGACGTGGCTGTTTGGCAGCGCCTCGGCCGGCAAAGCCTACATGCTGATCCAGGCGTTCACCGTGTTTCTCGCGCTGATTGGCACCACGCTGTCCTGCCTCAGCACCGGCGCGCGCGTCACGTACGCGATGGGTCGCGACGAGGAACTGGGCGCGCACTTCGGGCTCTTGCACGAGAAAACCCTGTCGCCGCACCGCGCGATTTGGACCCTCGGCATCCTCTCGATCTTCATCGGCATCGCCACGGTGACCATCTATCTCGGCGGCGCCTCGCCGGCGGCGCTCGACAAGCATAACATCTGGTACAGCTTCGGCATCTTTGCCAATGATGCCTACGCGCACTTGCCGAATACCCTGCTCATCGTCACCTTGGTGAGCAACTTCGGCACCTTCCTGCTGTACATGACGACCTGCATCGTCGCCATCGTGGCCTTCAACGAGCACCATATGTTCCACGGCTTCAAACACCTGGTGGTGCCGATCTTCGGCTTGGTGGCGAACTTCGCCTGCATGTTGTTCTACATCGTCGGGCCGTTCACGGTCGCCGGCATGAGCTACAAGGAGCCGTTCTACGCTTTGGGAATCTGCTTGCTGTTTGGCATCTGGGGCGCGATTTATTTCGCCCGAACCAGCAAGGTGAAAAATCGGCCGGCCATTCTCACCCAAAAACCCGCCTAGGAACCGGGCGGTGGGCCCGCCAAACTCCGCACCTCGGCCCGGCCGGGCAAGGCCTTCTGCTTGTCCGACCGGGCTTGGTGTTTTTTTAACCCCATGAGCATCCGCTACGCCCGCTTCACCACGGCCGGTCCTGTCCGGCCCAACAACGAGGACTGGCTCGATTTCTGGGAAGACCACGACCCGCTGGTGCGCGACAAGCAGGGCAGTGTCGCGCTCCTGGCCGACGGCGTCGGCGGCCTGGGCCACGGCGAAGTCGCCAGCAAACTGGCGGTCGAGGAGGCGTTGAAAGCGTTTCAGGAGGCGAGCCTGCAAACGATGCCCGCCGTCCTGCTCAAGTTGATGTTTGCCCGCGCCTGCGCGGCCGTGCACGACACCGCACTCGCGCGGCGCTACGGAACAATGGCCACCACGCTGGTCGCGTCCGTTATTCGAGGACACACGGCTCATGTGGGCCATGTGGGCGATTCGCGCGCGTACCTCATCCGCGCCAAGACCATCCGGCGGCTCACCGCCGATCACGTGGCCACCGCTTTGCCGGTCAAGTTTGGCCTGATGCTCGAACGACAGGCCATGGCCAGCGCGCAGCGCAGCCGCCTGACCCGCAGCCTGGGGCTGGATCCGTTTTGCCAGCCTGACCTCACCAGCGTGGACTTGCAGCACGGCGATTTCGTCCTGCATTGCACCGACGGGCTGCACGCCTTCGTCATGGACGAGGAAATCTGCGAAATCGTTTCGAAAAATCACCCCTTCGACGCGTGCCGCAAAGTTTCTGCCCTTGCGGAAAAGCGCGGCTCCGACGATAATCTCACCCTGCAGTTGCTCCAGATAAACGACTACGAAACCGTGGCCAAACGCAACGCCAGCACCGGCTCAACCCCCAAGGGCACCTCCTCCGGCGGAGATTTGGCGGTGGGCCAGGTGCTGGACGGCCGCTTTGAAATCACCGACCTGGTCGCCCGCAGCAACATGGCGAGCATTGTGCGCGCCAACGACAACCAAACCGGCGAGAGCGTGGCCATCAAAGTCCCGCTCATGGCGCTGGAGAGCGATGTGGCCGGCTTTGAGCGTTTCAAACGCGAGGAGGAAATCGGCCTGCGCTTGAACCACCCGTCCATCCTCAAAGTCATCAAGGTCGAAAGCAAAAGCCGGCCGTATCTGGTGATGGAATTTCTGGAAGGGGAAACGCTGGCGGATTTATTGGCCCGCCAAAAACCGCTGCCCGAGCCCACGGCCGCGGCCATCGTGAGCCGCATTTGCGACGCGCTCGACTACCTGCATCAGCAAGGCATCACGCACCGGGACCTCAAGCCGCAAAACGTCATGCTCTGTCGCGACGGCACGCTGCGCCTGATGGACTTCGGCATCGCCCGTGCGGAAGGCGCGCGGCGGCTGACCTTCGTCGGCTTTTCACCCGCGATGGGCACGCCCGACTACATGTCGCCCGAACAGGTCAAAGGCAAACGCGGCGATCATCGCAGCGACATCTACAGCCTGGGCGCCATTCTTTACGAAATGACCACCGGGTCCTCACCCTTTCAGGGCGAAAGTCCCTACGTGGTCATGAATGCCCGCGTCACCGGCGATCCCGAGGCGCCGCGCAAGCTCAACCCCAGCCTCACGCCGGTCATCGAGGAAATCATCCTGCACGCGCTCGAGCGCAACCCCGAGGCCCGCTATGCCTCCGCCGCGGAGATGAAACGGGAACTGGATAATTACGAATTAGTGCAGCTTATCAAACGGTTTGAACGCCTGCGGGCGCCGCAACCCTGGCGCGGCGGCAGCCGCCTGTGGCTGATCGTCGTGTTTTTCGGCGTGTTGTGGGTCGCCTCGTTTTTGTTGCTGTTCTGGTACCTGAAGACCCACCGCTGATCTCGCCTCGAACTCACCGGGCGGCAGGCCGGCCCGCCAGGAGCCAGCGCCGGAACGCCACCCCGGACCAAACCGCCTCCACGAGTCCAAACGGCCACGCGCCCTGCAAAAAACCATAAATCGAACCGAGCACGCAGGCCGCCGCAAAGGCCAGAATGAAATGCCGGTGGCGCGTCTCCAATGCATAGCAAACCAGCATCGCCGTCACGGCGAACAAGCCAAAGAGCGTCAAAGCATCCATGGATGCGCCTATTTATATTTGCAGCTCCAACCCGAGAGCAAGCTTCGCCGGTTTTCGACGCCTTCGCCCACCGATTTCGCGCGGGAGAATGGGCGGCGGGCCTCGCTCGTTCGCCCTCCACCCAAAATTGGATGGTCTGTGCGTCATGGCTGGAGTAAAAAGTCCCGGGCCCCCCTTTTCGCATGAGGAATGATTCGCCACCGCAGTCGCTTATGGACGAGGCCTTGGCCAATGCCGACGCCGGCCGTTCCCCTGCGCCTGCGACGCCCGTGGCCCAGCGGGAGCGCTCCCCGGACGCGGCCGTCCCGCAACCGGGAAAATTACTCGTGGCGATCGCCGCCAATTCGTTTTCCGCAGCCTTGGTCCAAACCGCCGCCCGACTGGCGGAGGCGTTCCACCTGCCGTGGATTGCCGCCTACGTCAAGACCTCCTGGCCACTGGCCCCCGATGAGCGGCGCTGCCTCGACGAGAGTCTGGCGCTGGCCCGCAAGCTGGGCGCGGAAATCATGGTGACGCGGGATGATGATGTGGCGGCCGCCATTTTGCGCCTGGGGCAGGAGCAAAAAGTGACCCAACTGCTGGTCGGCCGTGCGCGCGGTGACCGTCGCATCCCCTGGCTGCGCGGCGCGCCGCTGTCGGACCGCCTGCTCGAAATGGCGGACCGTTTTGAGATTCATGTCATGCCCACGGAACCGGCGCCCGCCTGGAAACCGCGCTCCCGTTTCGACACCGCCCCGCGCAGCACTTGGGGCGAGTATGCGCTGGCCCTCGGCGTCCTGGCGGTGGTCACGGGTGGCGGTCTCCTCTTGCCGGAAAGCCACTACATGTCTGTCGGCTTGGTCTATCTGCTCGCCGTCATAGCGCTGAGTCTGCAAGTGGGCCGCGGCCCGATGCTGGTCACGGGCATCCTGAGCGCGCTGACCTGGGAGTATATTTTCATCCCCCCCCATTTTGCTTTCGCCATTTATACGGGGGAAAATCTGCTGCTGTTTATAACTTATTTTGTGGTGGCGTTGATTGCCGGGGAATTGACGGCCCGCATCCGCGCCCAAGCCCAAAATGAACGCCTGCGCGAAGTGCGCGCGACTGCGATGTTTCAATTCACCCGCGCGCTGGCGGAAGCCAAAACCCTCGACGAGGCCGCCTCGGCCGGGCTGCGCCAAATCGACGACCTTTTCGGCGCGCAAGCCACCTTGGCGCTGGCCGATGAATCGGGGGCCCAGCTCTCGCCACAGTTCGCGGGGTCGTTCACGCCCGACGCTTCCGAGCGCAAAGTGGCCGACTGGGTGTTTCAGCAGCAACGGCCCGCCGGTCGCGGCACCGCGCCTTACCCGGCCAGCGCCGGTTATTACGTGCCCTTGTTGCGCGAAAACCACGCGGTGGGCGTGCTGGGCGTAAAGTTGTCGCCCGAGGAAACCTGGCGGCTGAACCAACTTGATATTTTGGAGGCCTTTGCCCGGCAATTGGCGCTCATAGTGGAACGCGAACATCTCCGCGCGTCCAGCGAACGCGAGCAACTGCTCGCCCAATCGGAAAAACTACATCGCACCCTGCTCGAGAGCGTTTCGCATGAATTGCGCACGCCCCTGGCGGTGATTACGGCCACGAGCGAGGAATTGGTCGAGGCCGGCGGCCAGTTGCCCGTGGCCCGCGCGGCGGAAATTCACCGAGCGGCGATGCGCCTCAATCGCCTGGTGGGCAATTTGCTGACGCAGACACGACTCGAAAGCGGCGCCTTGCAGCCCCGCCTGGACTGGTGCGACGCCCGCGATTTGGTGAATGCAGCGGTGGCCAACGCCCGCCAGGCGCTGGGGGGCCATCCCTTGAGCATTCAGGTGCCGCGGGATATGCCCTTGGTCCGCGCTGACTTTGCGCTCACGGAACAGGCCTTGACCAATTTGCTGCTCAACGCCGCCCTGCACACGAAGGCGGGCACGCCCGTCTCCATCACCGCCGGCTATGAGCCCGAGCCGCGCCGGATTTTTTTCGCCGTGGCCGACCGCGGCCCCGGTTTTCATCCTTCGATGCGCGAGCGCCTTTTCAAAAAATTTGCCCGCGGCGAAGGCGCCCACGCCGGCGGTCTCGGCCTCGGCCTGGCCATCGTGCATGGCTTTATCACGGCCCAGGCGGGCGAAGTCATCGTCGATGAAAACCCCGGCGGCGGGGCACGAATACTGCTTTACCTTCCTTACGCCGTCCCGGAAAATCCCCCTCCCGAATGACCCCCGCTCCCAAAGCCAATCTCCTCGTTATCGATGACGAGGAGCAAATCGTCCGTTTGGTGCGCTACACCCTGGAGGCCGACGGCATGAAAGTGTTTGAAGCCAGCACCGGCACAGTGGGGCTGCTCGAGGCCGCGAGCCTGCAACCGGACGCCATCATCCTGGATCTCGGCCTGCCCGACCTCGACGGCATCGAGGTGCTGCGCCGCCTGCGCGAGTGGACCAAAGTGCCCGTGCTCGTGCTGACCGTGCGTGATAGTGAAAATGACACCATTACCGCTTTTGATGTCGGGGCCGATGATTACCTCACCAAACCCTTCCGCAGCCGCGAACTGCTCGTGCGCACCCGCGCCATCCTGCGCCGCGCGCATGTCCCGGAAGGGCCCTCCGTGGTGCGCTTTGGCGACGTGGAAATGGATTTGTCGGCCCGGCTGGTGCGGCGGTCGGGGCAGGAGGTCCATTTGACGGCCAAGGAATATGCCATGCTCAGCCTGCTGGTGCGCCATCGCGGCAAGGTCATTACGCATCGCCAGATTTTGCACGACCTCTGGGGGCCCGGCGCCGAGCAGAAGTCCCACTATCTGCGCACCTATATGATTCGTTTGCGGCAGAAGCTCGAGGCCGATCCGGGCGAGCCGCGCTTTCTCCTGACGGAATCCGGCATCGGCTACCGTTTGCTCGAGTGATCTCGCCCCGCCGGGCTCCCCGCTCCAACTGTGCGGGCTTTAATAATACGTCCCATTTTATCGGTATTGTTCGTCGCTGACCTTTTCCAGCCAGTCGACCACTTTGCCGTCGAGGCTTTCCTGAATGGCGAGATGGGTCAGGGCCGTCGTGGGCGCCGCGCCGTGCCAGTGTTTCTCGCCGGGCGGAAACCAGACGACGTCGCCGGGCCGGATTTCCTCTACCGGCCCGCCCCAGCGTTGCGCGCGTCCGCAGCCCGCGATGACGATCAGGGTCTGGCCCAACGGATGCGTGTGCCAGGCGGTGCGGGCCCCGGGCTCGAAGGTGACGCTGGCGCCGGCCACGCGGGCCGGGGCGCCGGCTTGAAACAGCGGGTCGATGCGCACCGCGCCGGTGAACCAATCGGCCGGTCCTTTAGTGGAGGGCTGGGTGCCCATTCTTTTGATGTCCATGGTTCAATCCTCGGTTGATTTTTCCGTATTTTTTAGAAGCACTCCCGCTCAGCGTCCCACCAGCTTTTGCAAGTGTTCGGGGTAGCGCGCGCCTTGCAGCCCACTATACGCCGGTTTCGCGCAATTGTCATGCGCGGCACCTGGATTGGGTCTTTTCCAACAGCATTATTCCCGCCTTCATTTTATTGAGGACACCTTTATTTCATGGGCAGCGGACCCAGGCGCTGGGTAGCGAGCGCAATGTCGTCGTAGTAGATATCAAAGGCTGCCGGGGCCGCTCCCCAGAGGCGAAAGCCGAAGGCGACGTCACTAAAGCCGCCCACCAAATCACTTTTGGCGTTGCGCGCGGCGACCGTAAAATCCGTTTCGTAGACGAGATTTCCATCCACCCAGACTGTCGCGTGATTGGGATGATCGTTGAATTCCCATTCCAGGCAAAACCAGCGGTTGAGCGGGGGATTGCCGCCGCTGTGGTAGTCTTCCCGGTCGCCGTTGGGCCGCAAATCCACATAGGTCAACTGCCAGCGGCCATTGGCAGTCGCCACCTCCTCGAATCGGTTGTTGGGAAAGCCCGGCGTGCCACCCATGATAAAGATGGTATGGCGGGCGGGCGGAGCGGGCGTGATGTACATGGAGACGCGGCCATAGTAATGCTGGCCGAGCGCCGCGGGCAGATGTTGCGCCAGAATAAACGCCCAGGTGCGATCGCTCGGGGCCGGACAGCGGACGCGCAACGCATAGTGGCCGTGGGCAACGTTGTCGCTTTGCACTGCGATGGTGTTGTTGCCGGTGATATTCTCTATCCAGACAGCCGGGGAAAGTTTGCCCGACTCAAAATCCTCGGTAAAGAGCGGGTGCGCAGGCGCTGGAGACGAGGCCGCTTTTTCCGCCGGCCCGAATTGGGCGCACGAACAGAGGCTGGCGAGCAGTGCGGCGGCGAACGCCCGGACGAGCAGCGGGAAGGCAGGATGGGTTTTTTGCGGAGTCATGGGGTAACGTGCGGGCAGCCACAGACTGATGCTGGAATGGCCCAGCCGCGGCGCAGCCAAAACATTTTAGCAATAATGCGGCCATGTCAGCCTATTTGTCCGCCGGCCGGGCGAAGGCGAACCCATTATTTTCGATTGGGCGGTCAAACCGCGGCTTCCAAATAAAAATATTTTGCAACCCTCTTGTTTTTTACTGGTTAAGTGTCGTTGTTATAAGGTATAGTCGCCTTTTCCCACCTTCCACCATGAACCGCCTAATACAGTCTCCGCGCCATCGGCGTTTCCTCTCCCAGGAAACCCGCCGGGGTTCATTGTGCGCGAGAATTTGGACCCGCGAGGGCGGGAGCCCTGATTATACGAGTTTTACGCAAACGGATAATCTCGGTGCGCACGGAAGTGGTATGTCTTGAGCGATTGCTGTCGTCAACTCACGGACCCACTTCCCCCAGGAAGTGGGTTTTTTGTTTTTTCCGCATCGGATCCACCGCCTCACGATTGAACCTTCATTTTTTAAACAACTCCTCCGTGGCTTCACCGCTGAGCCCAATTGAATCAGCCTGCGCCCGCGCCAAATCCCGCGGCCGTCCAATCCGCCTGGCTTTGGCCAGACGAGAGGGGCGACGGTGTGTGTTCTTTTGCGAATAGTGCCCGGGCTGCGCTTCCCAAGCGTGGCCCGGGCTTTCACGTCTCGTCGTCTAACAGTGCAGGATTTCGGCGTTTCAGGCCGAAGATGCGGGTGCAACTCCCGCCGGGACGTCCTTTTTTTCGCGTGCGTGGCGTAGCAGCAACGCGGCGGTCTGCCAGTCCGCAGTCCCGGGTGCGATTCCCGGCGCGCGCATTTTTTACGCAGTCTTGGTGTCAACAGCAGCACGGCGGACTTTTACTCCGCGAGGTGCGGGTGCAACTCCCGCAGGCTGCAAATTTTTTTGCGCAACGTGCCCGAGCAGCCCAAGGGGCCGGCCTGCAAAACCGGTGTGCGCGGGTGCAAGTCCCGCCGTTGCGTCCATTTTTTCGGGGGCATGGTGACCAACAGCAACACGCGACGTTTGCATCGTCGAGATGCGGGTGCGACTCCCGCTGCCTCCACCTTTACGCCTGTAGTTCCAGGGAACTGCCCGGTCTCCAAAACCAGGCGGGCGGGTGCAACCCCTGCCAGGCGTGCCCTTTTTTCGGAGGCCAAGCTAATCTAGTGAAAGCGCGCGGCTGAAGCCCGCGAGAGCGCGGCGCAAAACCGCGGGCCTCCGCCATTTTTTTACGCAGGGAAGCCGAGGGCTCGCCGAGCTTCATAAGCTTGCGCGCGGTTGGTGCGACTCCAACCCCTGCCTCCTTTAACGCAGTTGAGGACGAACCGCAGAGTCGCCACCCTGTCACGGTGGAAATAGCGGGTGCAACACCCGTCAACTGCGCCATTTTAATTCGAGGCGTCGCCCAGCAGCCAAGGCACCTGGCCCACACCCAGGCCTGCGGGGGTGCGAGTCCCTCCGCCTCGATGCTTTGTGTTGCCGGGTAGCTCAACAGCAGAGTGTCCGGTTGTTACCCGGATGATGCAGGTGCGACTCCTGCCCCGGCAGCCCGCGGAGATTAGCCTAGAAGCCAGGCGCTTGTTTCGGGGACAAGACCAGGCTGGTGCGAGTCCAGCATCTCCGACCCTTTATTGTGCGGTGTCGTCCAACAGCAGGACGCCGGGCTTTGAACCCGGGAATGAAGGTGCGAGTCCTTCCGCCGCAGCCCGGAGGCCAAGCCACAGCAGACCGGCAGCGGATTCTTAATCCGCCACGGTGAGGTTGCAACTACCTCGGCCTCCACGCTTTGTTGGTTCCGTGGCGCAGCAGCAGCGCGTTCCCCTCATAAGGGAAAGGCCGTGAGTGCGACTCTCACCGGAACCCCTTTTTCGGAAAGGTGGGGGAACAGCTTAACCCAGCACGCGGTAAACGTGCCGGCCTTCGGCCTTTGCGGGTGCAACTCCCGCCCTTTCCACTTTTTTCGCCGGCCAAGCGTAGGCAGCGACGCATCCCGTTGGTATCGGGAAGAGCGGAGCGCAAGTCTCCGGGCCGGCCCTTTTGGCGGAGGTGGCGAAACCGCAGACGCACCGGCCCGAGGCGCCGGCGGACGCCAGCCCTTGAGGGTGCGGCTCCCTTCTTCGGCACTTTTTTCGGCGGGTGGTGAAACGCAGACACGCGAGTCTCAGAAACTCGTGGGCGCGAGCCCGTGCAGGTGCAACTCCTGTCCTGCCGACCCTTTTCAGCCTCGTATAACTCAATAGCCAGAGTGCGCGCTTTATAAGCGCGAAGTCCGGGTGCGAATCCCGATGCGAGGACGAAGCCAGCCTGGCAGAGCAGCGATGCGCCGAATTTGTAATTCGGAAAACGCCGGTGCAACTCCGGCGGCTGGCCCCCTTTTTTAATTTTCCGGGCAGTGAGGAATGCGGCCACGTCGATCTCCTTGAGCCGCCGCCGCTTCACTTTCTTCTGATGGGGTTTGTGGTGTAGCAGCAGCACAGGCGTTTGTGGAACGCCGAGGCCGAGTGCAATTCTCGTCAAACCCCCTTCTTCTCGTGGTGAAACAGACGATCACACGGCTTTGCGAAAGCCGGATTCCGGGTGCGATTCCCGGCGAGAGGACCATTTTCAACTCCGCGTGGTGAAATGTACCATCATGCCTCGCTTCGAACGAGGGGTTGCGGGCGGGAATCCCGCCGCGGGGACCCTTTTTGATTAGAACCTAGCTCAAAGTCGACAAAATGGGCCGCCGCAAGCGGCGCCCCTACTCCCGGCTTGAGCAACATCGCCCTGTAATTTCGGCCTGGCGTAGGGGCGTCGCTTGCGACTGCCCTGGAAAATCCCGTCGGAAATTGAATTTGAGCTAGGTTCTAAACTCCGCGTGGCCGAACAGACACAGGCGGCGCCCTTCTAAGGCGCAGCATGCGGGTGCAATTCCCGCCGCGGGGACTTTTTTCACGGAGAGCTAATCCGGCGCCAGGCTGGAAACGGTCTCGAAAACCGATTGTCCCTTCACCGGGATGGGGTGCAAGTCCTCAGTTCTCCGCCTTTTTCCGCCCGTAGCTCAACCGCAGAGCCGCCGACCGATAATCGGCAGACCTTGGTGCGACTCCAAGCGGGCGGACGTTTTCGGAGGGTTAATCCCGCGAGGCGGGAGCCGCGGTGCTAACGCGTGCGTCCGGCTTTGTTCGGATGAGGAGCATGACCTCAACCCTCCGCCACTTTTTTGCTCCGCAAGCATAGGCCGCGATGCAGTGGCTTCGTAAGCCACCGAGGCCGGCGCAAGCCCGACGCGGAGCTCACCCTTTTTCGCAAAAGCACACACACCGACGCAGGCTATTCATGCCCAGGCCCCGACTTTTCCCATGAACACCAGCATCCTCGACAAGCCCATCGTCCTTGCGCTCAACCGCGCGTGGCAGGCGATTGGCCATCGCACCGTCAAGCAGGCGCTCGTCGCCCTCAATGGCGGCGGCGACGGCCTGCCGCCCGCCCTGGGCATGGACATCGGTTATGCCCAACTGGCCGACGGCGCCTGGGACTTTGACCGCGCGCTTTACCTCAACCCCGTCCCGTGGGCGGAGTGGGTGAAGCTGCCGGTGCGCGAGTTCGATTTTGCCATCGCCTCGACGCGCCTGCGCGTGCGTGTGCCGACGGTCATCATCTCGACGAACTACAGCCGCATGCCGCTGCGCACCCCGCGCGCCACGCGCGCCGCCGTTTACGAGCGCGATGGCGGCGTGTGCCAGTACTCGGGCGAATTCGTCGGCCGCCACGGCGGCAATCTCGACCACATCGTGCCGCGCGATCGCGGCGGGCGCGACTCGTTCGAGAACCTGGTGTGGGCCAAGCGCGAAATCAATTCGCTCAAGGCCAACCGCCTGCCGCACGAGGCCGGCCTGCGCCTGCTGCGCCGCCCGCGCGCGCCCCTGGCGCTGCCGGTTTCCGCCACCTTCCGCGAAGCCCGCCACCCGGACTGGCGGCACTTTCTGCATCTGTGATTTGAACTTCTTCCCTTCATGACTTCCGTAATCCAAGTTCCTGTACGCGCCACGCTGGCGGAATCGCTCGGCGTGGTGGAGTCGGTGCTGGCGCTGCTGGCCCGCCGCCTGCCGCCCCATGTGTCGCGCGAGGACCTGGCCAGCGCCGGCAAGGTGGCGCTGGTGGAAGCCCTGCTGCGCTTCGAAGGCCCGGCGGGCGAGGCGCGGGCGTTTTGCTTCGCGCGCGTACGCGGGGCGATGCTGGACGAACTGCGCCGGCTCGACCCGCTCTCGCGCCGCGCCCGTGCGCAAGTTTCGCTCCTGCGCCGCGCCGCCGCCACGCTCGAACGCACGCTGGGCCGCGTGCCCACCGTGCTCGAAGTGGCGGAGGCCACCGGCTTGGCGCCGGATAATGTGCGCCGCGTGGAGCGTCTCGCCACGGCGGCGGAGTCGTGCTCGGTTTACGTCACGGACGCAGAGGGCGATTTGCTGGAGGCTGTGGCCGACGACGAGGCCTGCGGCCCGGCCGAAAATGCCGAAGCCGGCGATGTCACCGACTGCGTGCGCGCGGCGCTCACCCGTCTCGCACCCAACCACGCGCACGTCCTGCGCCGCTACCACCTCGACGACGCCACGCACGAGGAGATTGCCGATGAACTCGGCGTCTCCAAGGAGCGCGTGCGCCAGCTCCGCGAAGCCGCCGAAAAGCGCCTCCGCGCGGACTTTATCGTGCTCGCGTTGTGGCAATCCTTCTTCGCCCGGGCTCGCGAATAAAAGAAATCCGGCGAGCCGCCCGCCCGCCTCCCGTCGAAAGATGGGCTTTCACCCCTTGGCCTTTTAATCAACTATTACCTATGAACATGGAAATCAAAGCCCGTGATTTGCTCGCGGCGGGCTGGCCGGAGGGCCGCCGCTTCGGCGAAGCGCTGCGCCGCGCCCGCCTGCTCGAAAATTCCGGGCTGGAACGCGTGGCCGTGCTGGCGCAACTGGAACAGGAGTTTCCCAAGGATCTCCCGCGCGTGCTGCCGCGCCTGGCACGGGCGCCGCTGGCCGAGGCCATCGAGGCCGAATCCGCCGAGGAGCACGCCAACGTCGCCGCGGCACGCGCCCGCATGCACGAGCTGCTCCATGTGCCGGTGGTAAAGCGTGGAGTCATCATGCCCGACGCCTGTCCCGCCGGCGCCGGCCGCGCGACGATTCCCGTGGGCGGCGGCATTGAGGTGGAAAATGGCATCATTCCCGGCGCGCACTCGGCGGATATTTGCTGCTCCATGTTCGCGACATTTTTCACCGCCAATCATCCGGTGGCGGAAATGATGGACCAACTGCAAAAGTCCACGCACTTCGGCCCGGGCGGTCGTCCGCGGGGCGATCAGTGGAAATCCGCCGTGCTCGAGGAACCGGTGTGGGACAATCCGTTCCTGACCGGACTGCGCAGCCGCGCGCAGGATTTTCTCGGCACGCAGGGTGACGGCAATCATTTTGCCTACCTCGGCCGCGTGCAATTTTCTGAAACGCAACGGGCGGCGCTGGCCCAGGCCGGCCAGGAAAACCTCGCACAATGGATTGAGCGCCGGGAGGGTGAATTTCAGGTGCTCGTGACCCATCATGGTTCGCGCGGGCTGGGGGCGCACCTCTACAAGCGCGGCCAGGAAGCGGCGCGCCAGTGGTGCGCTGAAAACGCGCAGGATATTCCCGACGCCGCCGTCTGGCTGCCGGGTGACTCCACCGCCGGCCGCGCCTATTGGGATGCCCTGCAATACATCTCGCGCTGGACGCGCGAAAATCACGCCCTCATCCACCAGAAGTTTTTGGACCGCCTGGGCCTGCGCGCGCTCGCGCAAATTGGCAATGAGCATAATTTTGTGTGGAAGCGCGGCGAGGTCTTTTATCACGGCAAGGGCGCGACCCCGGCGTGGCGCGATGGCGAGGGCCGTCCGCAATTGGGCCTGATCCCGCTCAATATGGCGCGGGAAATCCTTCTGGTGATCGGTACGGACAACGACTCTTTCCTGTCCTTTTGTCCGCACGGCGCAGGCCGCAACCAATCGCGCACCGCCATGCTGGCCCCTTACAAGAACGCGGAAGGCCTCGTGGACCCGGCGCGCGTGAAACAAGCCTTGGCGGAAACTACCGCCGGCCTCGACATCCGCTGGTTTGGCGGCATGCCGGATTTGTCCGAATCGCCGCTGGCCTACAAGGATGCCACGAAGGTGAAGGCGCAAATCGCGCGCTTCAACCTCGCGCACGTCGTGGGCGAAATCCAGCCGCTGGGCTGCATCATGGCGGGCCAGGCCGGAGAACAGCCGTGGGAGCGCGCCCGCCGCGAAAAGCGCGCCGCCCACAAGGCCGAGCGCCGGGAAAATATGAACGAATGAATAAGTCTGGGCGTAGCGGTCCTGCAGTAGGTTGGCCAGGGTGGCAGAAGTGTTGAATCACCCTGATTCTCCACCAGCCCGCGAGCTCCCAGAGGCCAATATTCCGTTGCCATCAGGCCGGGCGGGAATAAAATTTGGTCTTGGTCCGCCACGCCTCCCCGCCGTGGCGGTTCGTCCTTTTTCGTCCAACGACGTCTTGTTCATGCCCCTTCGTTCTCCCTCCTTGGCGCTCGGCGCTGCAGCGGTTCTGGCTGCGGCTGGAATGCTGCTGGCCGCCACGCCTCCGGCTGCTCCCGCAACTCCCGTCGCCTCTCGGGCGCAGGCAGCGGCTGATTTTCACCAAAATATCGAGCCGCTGCTGAAGCAGTATTGCTACGACTGCCATGCAAACGGGGTGAGCAAGGGCAATATTTCCTTCGACCACCTCGGAACGGACCAGGAATTGCTGGCGAATTCCGCGTTGTGGGTGAATGTGTTGAAGAACGTCCGCGCGGGACTCATGCCCGCCGAGGGGCCGAAACCCACCGCGGCCGAGATCGGGCGCCTCGCTGACTGGATAAAATTCGGCGCCCTCGGCCTCGATGCCGCGAACCCCGATCCCGGCCGCGTGACCGTGCGCCGGCTCAACCGCGTCGAATACCGCAACACCGTCCGCGACTTGCTAGGCGTGGATTACGACACCGCGAAGGAATTTCCGCCGGACGACTCGGGTTTCGGCTTCGATAACATTGCGGAGGCGCTGACGCTTTCGCCGATGCTGTTGGAGAAATATGTGAATGCCGCCCGCAGCATTGTCGACCAGGCGGTGCCGACGGTCCCGCGCGTGCCCGTCGAGCAGGTATTGGACAGCCGCACGCTCGCGGGTGGCGCGGACCCCGCCATCAATTTGTCCTACTACGCGAATTCCACGGCCTCGCACCCCGTCGACCTGACGCAGGACGGCCACTATCACTTCGTGCTCGATCTCACGGGGGCGGAAAAATTCGTGGACAATGTCTTCGACTATAACAAGTGCCATTTCGTGGTGAAGCTGGACGGCGAGGAGCTCTTTGCGCGGGATTTCAACCGCGAGAACAACCTCGATTTTCAATTTGAGTTTGACCGCGACCTGAAGGCCGGCGCCCATGTCCTGACGTTTGAAACCGCGCCGCTGGAACCGGCGATGCCCCAGGTGCGCGCGCTGGCCATCCGCATCAAAGACGTGAAACTGCGCGGCCCGATGGAGCCGCAAGCCTGGATCGCCCCGAAAAATTACGCCCGCTTCTTCCCCCGGCTGGTGCCGACTGATCCGGTCGAGCGCCGTGCTTACGCCCGCGAACTGCTGGCGAATTTTGCGGGCCTGGCCTACCGCCGCCCCGTGGACGCGCCGACAGTCGACCGGCTGGTGGCTTTGGCGGAGGGAACGTATCAGCAACCCGGCGTGACCTTCGAGGCAGGCGTGGCGCACGCGATGGTCGCGGTGCTGGCTTCCCCGCGCTTTCTTTTCCGCGATGAAGGCTTCGAGCCGCCCGCGCCGGGAGCGACCGTCCAACTCGTGGATGAGTACGCGCTGGCGTCCCGGCTTTCCTATTTTCTCTGGTCGTCGATGCCGGATGCCGAGCTCACCCGGCTGGCCGCCGCTGGGCAACTCCGCGCCAATCTTAATGAACAGGTGAAACGGATGCTGGCCGACCCGGAGTCCTCCGGCTTGGTCACCAACTTTGCCGGGCAATGGCTCGAGGCCCGCGACATCGACGCCATCCCGATTGACGCGAAAGCCGTGCTGGCACGCGAACCGGCACCCATTGCACCGCCCGTCGCGGTTCCGCCCGTCGCGCCCGCCGCAGAAACTCCCGCCCCCGCGGCCGCAGACCCAGAAGTGCCAATTCCTGCGCCAGCGGCCAACCAAGTTGTCGCCGCCGACACCCCTCCGTTGCCAGCTGCCGACACTCCTCCGCCGCCTGTCGCCGGTCGCCGGGGAGCGCGCGGCCAAGGCCAGGGGGCAGGCGCGAATGCCCGGGGTGCCGGTGGCCGGCGCGGCGGCCGCGGCGCTCCGCAAATCGACCTCACGCCGGACCTGCGTGTCGCCATGCGCAAGGAAACCGAAATGTATTTTGACCACATCATGCGGGAGGACCGGCCCCTTGTGGAATTTCTGGACAGCGACTATACCTTCTTGAACCAAAAGCTCGCACAACATTACGGCATTCCCAACGTCACGGGCGACGACCTGCAGCTCGTGAAATTGCCGGCCGACAGTCTGCGCGGCGGAATCCTTACCCAAGGGACAGTGCTGGTCGCGACCTCGAATCCCACGCGCACCTCGCCGGTGAAACGGGGGCTTTTCATCCTCGATAATGTCCTCGGCCTGCCTGTGCCGCCGCCGCCGCCAAACGTGCCGGCACTGGATGTCGCCACCCAATCGGTGGCCGATCACGAGCCGCTATTACGGGAATCGCTGGCCCTGCATCGCACCCAGCCCGTGTGTGCCTCGTGCCACAACCGCATGGACCCCATCGGCC
>Ga0265320_10000179_pt1 | contig 53742 bp, 57 predicted proteins | sample 4827metaG_FD_202087 | JGI IMG/M metagenome (GOLD analysis project Ga0265320, IMG submission 202087) | Rhizosphere microbial communities from Carex aquatilis grown in University of Washington, Seatle, WA, United States - 4-8-27 metaG | ecosystem: Host-associated > Plants > Roots > Rhizosphere >...
ACGGTGAGGCCCTTGACGCCGCTGTCGCGGAGCGCCGCGATCAGCATCTCCGGGATGCCGCACAGGCCGAAGCCGCCCGACATGATGGTCATGCCGTCGAACAAAAGGCCGTCGAGCGCGGTCTTGGCGTCGGGATAGACTTTTCGCTTCATGAGGATTCCGTGCGTGCGAGGCCGCGACTATAGCGCGGCCTTCGGCCGTTCGCGCGCGTCATTCCGTCCAGGAGAAGCCGACCCGCAGCACGCGCGGGCTCGCATAGCTGGTGACCAGGTCGGCGCTTTCGGTGGTGGCGACGCGCGCGTTGAGCAGATTGTCGCCCGCGACATAGGCCGACAGCCCGCGCCACAGGCGCTGGGCGATCCTGGCGTCGAGCGTCGTCGCGGGCGCCAGGCGCAGCGTGTTCTGATCGTCGGCGAAACGGGTGCTTTCATGGCGCGCATCGAGACTGATCGTCAGTCCGTCCCTGGGCACGGCGCGAAAGCCCGCGGTCAGGGTGAAGGCCGGCGCCTGGGAGGGGCGCTTGCCGGTGAGCTGGGACGCGGCGAGGCCGCCTTGCACATGGGCGTCGACGTAGTCGAAGGCCGTGTTCAGCGAGAGCCACGACGCCACCTGCCACTGCGCATCGGCCTCGATGCCATAGGCGTCGATATTGCCGGCGTTCTGGCGCTGGATGAGCAGCCCGCCGAGCGGCACCATGCCGAGCCCCGGCACGGTGACCGGGCCATGGTCGACGGTGACGTTGGTGATGGCGCTGTGGAGCTGGTTGTAGAAGCCGGTCAGGTCCCAGGAAAAGCTCTCGCCTTGTTCGCCGGCGCCGAGTTCCGCGCCGTAGAGTTTTTCCGGCGTCAGACCGGGATTGGCTTCGGTGATGTTGTTGCCGAGCCGAAAGGGGCGGTAGAGCTCGTTGAGCGAGGGGGCGCGAAACCCACCATAGGCGGCGGCGCGCAGATACAGGTCCTCGCCGATATTCTGGCGGAGGCCGAGACGGGCGGTCGGCACGACGCCGCTTTTGGACGCCGTGCGCTGATCCAGCGAAACGGCGCCGCTGGACAAGACCGTCTGAACGAGATGGCCGCCGGTCGAGGCCCATTGGTCGGCGCGCAGGCCGATCGTCAGCAGCGTTCCGGCGAGCTGCGCCGCGCCCTCGGCATAGAGCCCGCCGACGAAGGTGCGGCCCCCGCTGTCGCGTCCCATCGTCGGCACGCCCGCCGTGTAGGAGTAGTGTTCCTTGGAGTCGCCTTGGGTGACGCGCGCGTCGCCGCCGACCTCCCAATCGAGCGCCATGAAGCTGCCGCGCAGCGCCGCGTTGAAGCCGAAGCCGAGGGCGGGTGTGGAATATTGATCGTTGGTGAGCGTGGTCGAGGCGCGATGGGGCGGGTTGACGCTCGCGGAGGTGTTGGAGAAATCCGAATCGCGCAGCCAGGCCTGCACGCGATAGCCGAGCGCGGCGCCGCTTTGCGGATGCGCCAGGGTGAGGCTGGCGGTGACGCCGTCGGCCGAGGAGCGCGTTCCCACCAGGCCGGAGTCGCGGTTCTCGCCATAGGCGCCGAGCCGCAGCGAGATCAGCGCGCCATCGTAAGGCGTGACCTCGGCGCGCAGCGAGGCGTTGCGGGCGTGATAGGTCACCGCGTCGTCGGCCGGCCCCCGCTGCGCGGGCGCGATCGCAATCCAGCCATCGCTGTCTTCATCGGACGCGCTGGCGAACAGAGAGATGGGGCCGAGCGTCGTGCCGCCCGACGCGGCGAGGCGCTTGCCGTTCAACTGGGCGAGCGAGGCATCGGCGGCGGCGAGGCCGTCGCCATGCGCCTCTTTCAGCGCGATCACGCCGGTGAGCGCACCCGCGCCGTAGGGACCGGCGCCCGCGCCGCGCACGGTTTCCGCGCCTTCGATGTCTTCGGGCGGCAGCGACGACCAGATCACCCAGCCGCCGAAGGGATCGTTCTGCGGCACGCCGTCGAGCGTGACGAGCGCACGGCCGGCGCCGGACGGCGCGATCGAGCGCAGCGACACGCCTTGCGTGGTGGGGTTGGCGGAGAGCGAGGAGTCGCGGCGGAACAGCGACAGGCCAGGGACTTGGGCGAGCGCGTGATCGAGTTCGGTCGAATCGCGGATGTCGGCGGCGCTCAACGTGGCGACGGAGAAGGCGGCATTGCCGACGGGATCGGGCGGCGCGGCGGTGACCACGACGGTCTCGACCTCGGCGGCGGTGGCGGCCGATACCGCGGCGGCGAACCCGGCGGCTGCGATCCAGAAGTTACGCGAGGTCATTCTCATCCCGGCCCGACGTTACGATGAGCGAAGCCGTTAGACCATGCTCCAGCAGAAATCCGAGGCATGACATGAGGGACACCGTTCAAAGGAGCGCGACTGGCTTGCCGACGCCGTTCCAATTGCTCAAGTGACAACTTTCAAAACCAGAGCCTATACTTTCGAGACCAAGGCAGCAGGAGGGGCAGGTTGTCCGACGGCAATAATGTCTTGACGCGGGATGAGATCGACCGCGCGGAAATCGCATTTCGCGACCTCATCCGGCACGAGAATGATTTGGTCAATCAGCGACTGACCTGGTTGATCCAGAGTCAGGGCCTGCTGTTTACCGCGCTGGGTGCAAGCTGGGCGAACGGGTTGTCCTCCAACGTCGGTCTCGTTCTCAGCCCCTTGGGAATCGGCGCGGCCATTTCTATTTGGCTTGCGATATCGTTCTACAGTCCGACGGTTCGGAGTCTTCAGCAAGCCTGGGTCAAATTTGTGCCCGAGGAAGAGCGAAAACGCCGCTTCGTCATCGGCACCTATGCTCCATCGAGCGGCATTGGCAAGATGCTGCGACCGTGGCGGGCTCTTCCCCCAATGTTCATTCTAGCCTGGTGCGGCGTGGCATTGCTTTGTCTTCGCAAGGCCGGTTTTCTTTGACCTCCATCGACGGAACCGAATATGCGCAATCCGGGCGGATGACGCCTACTTGGAGGGCGGGCCGGAGATGCCGATCGCGGCGCGCAGGGCCTGCGCGTCCATGATCTTGCCGTCGCGCATCACGAGTTCGACCTGCCGCAGATCGCCGATGTTCTTCGCCGGGTCGCCGTCGATCAGCGCCAGCTCCGCAAGCTTGCCCCTGGCGAGGGAGCCCGTGACCTTGCCGAGCCTGTAGAGGCGCGCCGGATCGATCGTGGCGGTCGCCATCGCCTCGGCGGGCGTGAGGCCCGCTTGGACATAGAGCTCCAACTCGTGGATCAGCTCGAAGCCGTTGCCGTCCGTGCCCGCCACGACGGTGATGTGGCGGCGGTGCAGTTCGGCCACCAGCGCGACCAGCTTGCGGATGCTGTCGCGCATCAGGCCGCGCGGCACGTCCGGCGTCGGCGCCATGGCGCTTTGCAGGAAGCCGCGCGCGAATTGCGGCGGCAGCGTCGACGCATAGGGCGCGACCGCGGGCGGATATTCGCCGGCATCGGGCCACAGCGTGCTTTCGAGCACGACCAGCGTGGGATCGACGGCGATGTGCCGGCGCGCCAACTCGTCGAGATAGGCTGTCATCTGCGGCGAATGCAGATCGACACCGGCCGCGTATTTGGCCGTGCCCATGATGCGCGCGATGGTGTTGGACTTCGCCACGACGTCGTCCGGCATCGCCTGCATCATCACGAAGTTGATGTGGGTGATCTCGTCATAGCCGTCGCGCACGGCATCGAGCGGGCGCATGCCATGCGGGATATGGCCGTGCACGTGGAGGCCGAGCTTGTGCGCCAGCGCCGCCATCGGCTTGACCCAGGCCGGATCCATCGAGCCGTAGATCTTGATCGCGAAATAACCTTCGTCCTTGGCGCGGTGTACGGCGGCCAAGGCCTCGTCGACATTGTGCACGACGACGGCGACCTGGGCGGTGTAAGGGCTCTGGCCGTCGATCAGCAGCGACGGCACGATGCGCGTGCCGAGCAGCTCGCCGCGCTCAATGCGCTTGCGCCGTTCCGGCGCCTGCTGCGGATCGTTGCCCGGATCGCGCACCGAGGTGATGCCGGAAGCGAGCAGAAGCGGGCCGGTGGAGTCGTCGCCGAAGTGTTGGTGACTGTCCCAAAGGCCCGGGATGAGCGTCTTGTCCTTGCCGTCGACAATCTGTGCGCCGGCAGGAACCTTGACCTTGGCGGCGGGACCGACGGCGGCGATGCGGCCGCGGTCGACGACGACCGTCATATCGTTGCGGAAGGCGCGCTTGTCGGCGTCGTAGAGCTTCACGCCGACGAAGGCGACGGGGCCGGTCGGAGTCTTGGCAATCTTGGCGACGAGCGCGGGCGCGAGCTTGGCCAGCGCATCGTCCTGCGCCTTGCTGAGTGCGGGCACGACGCTCTCCCAACCCTGAAGAACGTAGCCGGGCGTGATGGCGAAGAATCGATCGCCGTCCAGCCACACGGGCTGGGGCGACAGCCCGAAGCCGGTGACGGCATAGGCCGTCAGCGTCTTCTTTTCCGTGCCGTTGGAGACGTCGAGCGTCGTCAGCGGCTCGATCTGGGCATGGCCGGAGGGCAGCAGATCAATGCCGTGCGTCGGCGATTTCAGCATCGCATCGACGAGATAGATGAGGGCGTCGAAGGTGCCGCCGAACGCCGAATAGGCGAGGCCCGGTCGTGCCGGGCCGCTGCCGCGATCGACCGGGCTGGTCCAGCGATAGGCGCCGTTGGCGACCATATAGGTTTCCGCCGCATCGCCGCCCGGCGTCGCGCCGCGCACCACGAGCGATTGCAGCGTTCCGTCGGGCGCGAAGCGGTTCTGTTCGTCGATCTCGCTGATGAAGCCGCGGATGTTGAAGCTCATGCGCGACCAATGGGTGCCGTCGGGCGCGGTCCACAGCGACACCTGTCCGTGATGGGTGCCCAAGGGATCCACGATGGACCAGACCTTCGCATCCGCGGGCGGCTTGGCGAGCTGATCGGGCGGGACTTGCGCCGCGACCCCGACGGTCGCGAGCACGGCGAGAAGTGGAAGAAGCTTGCGAAGCATGGGCGGTTCCCTCGGAGCATTGCCAACCTAGCGCGCAGAGGGCAGGCGTAAAGCGCCCGACAAGCGTGCGCCGCCTGTGCCGAGCACATCGACACGAACTAGTGATCGGCTTGACCGCGGCGAGGATGTCGTACAAAGTACGCGTACAACGTACGAGACATCATGCCCCTCGCCTTGTCCACCGATGACTTCGAAGCCGTGCGCGCCAAGATCGGCGCGGCGGCGACGGCGCTCTATGCCGAGCGGGGCCTTAGCGCGATCACCATCCGCGACATCGCCAAGAAGCTGGGCCGCAGCCCGATGGGTCTCTACCGCTACTTCGCGGACCGCGACGCGATGCTGGCCTTCATCCGCGCCGACGCGTTCGATCGTTTCGCCGACGCGCTGGAAGCCGCCTTCGCCAGCGGCGCCGATCCGTTCGCGCGCGCCCGCGCCGTGGGCCGCGCCTATTTCGGCTTTGCGCTCGCCCATCCCAATGCCTATCGGCTGATGTTCGACCTCGATCCGCCGGACGAGTCCAAGCACCCCGATTTGCGCCGCGCCGCCAAGCGCGCCGGCGAGACGGTGACGCGGCACGTCAAAGACCTGGTCGCGGCCGGCATCGTGAACGGCGATCCCAGGATGATCGGCAACGCGCTGTGGGCGGCGTCGCATGGCGTGATCGTGCTTTACCTCGCCGGACGCCTGCCGCCGGGCATGAAGGTCGAAGACCTCTATTTCGAGACCATGCGGCTCACCTTCCGCGGCGCGCGCACGGCGCCGTCGCGCGCAAACCATCCGTCATCGCCATCGTAATCGAAAGGACCCTCCATGGCTCTCAAAGGCGCATTGACCAAGAAGCTTTCCGTGCCCGTGATCGGCTCGCCGCTGTTCATCATCTCCGGTCCCGACCTGGTGCTGGCGCAGTGCAAGGCCGGCATCATCGGCGCCTTCCCGTCGCTCAACGCGCGGCCGCTCTCGATGCTGGATGAATGGCTGGCGCGCATCACCGAGGAACTGGCGGCGTGGGACCGGGCGCATCCCGAAAGCCCCTCGGCGCCCTTCGCGGTCAACCAGATCGTGCACAAGTCCAACGACCGGCTGGAGCAGGACCTGGCGCTGTGCGTGAAATACAAGGCGCCGGTGGTCATCACCTCGCTGGGCGCGCGCGAGGACGTCAACGCCGCGATCCATTCCTATGGTGGCGTGGTGATGCACGACATCATCAACAACCGCTTCGCCCACAAGGCGATCGAGAAGGGCGCCGATGGCCTCATCGCGGTGGCGGCCGGCGCCGGCGGCCATGCCGGGACGCTCTCGCCCTTCGCGCTGGTCGAGGAGATCCGCGAATGGTTCGACGGGCCCCTTGCCCTTTCGGGCGCGATCTCCACCGGGCGCGCCGTACTGGCGGCACAGGCGATGGGCGCGGATTTCGGCTATGTCGGCTCGGCCTTCATCGCCACCAAGGAAGCCAATGCGATGGCGGGCTACAAGGAGATGATCACCGCTTCCGCCGGCGACGACATCGTCTACACGAACCTGTTCACCGGCGTGCACGGCAATTATCTGCGCCCATCGATCGTCGCGGCGGGGATGGATCCGGACAACCTGCCGGTCTCCGATCCCTCCAAGATGAATTTCGGCTCTGGCGGCAACAGCAAGGCCAAGGCGTGGAAGGACATCTGGGGCTGCGGCCAGGGCATCGGCCAGATCAAGTCAGTCGTCTCCGCCGGCGAACTGGTGGCGCGGCTGAAGCGCGAATACGATGCGGCGCTGGCGAAGCTCTCGGCAAAACAGAAGGAACGGTTGGCGGCATGATCCGGGCAGGGGTGGGCGGCTGGAATTTCGAACCGTGGCGCGGCGTGTTCTTCCCGAAGGGCACGCCCAAGACCAAGGAGCTTGCCTATGCCAGCCGCCAGCTCACGACCATCGAGGTCAACGGCACCTTCTACTCGACCTTCAAGCCGCCGACGTTCAAGAAGTGGCATGACGAGACGCCGGACGATTTCGTCTTCTCGCTGAAGGCCAATCGCTTCGCGGTGAACCGCAAGGTGCTGGGCGACGCCAAGCCGTCGATCGATCGCTTCCTGGAAAGCGGCGTGTCGGAATTGAAGGGCAAGCTTGGGCCCATCCTGTGGCAGTTCATGCCCACCAAGAAATTCGATCCGGCGGATGCCGAGGCGTTCCTGGCCCTGCTGCCCAAGAGCATCGACGGCGTGACGCTGCGCCACGCGATCGAGCCGCGCCACGACAGCTTCAAGACGAAAGAGTTCGTCGCGCTGGCGCGCAAACACGGCGCGGCGATCGTGTTCGCCGATTCCAAGAAATATCCCGCGATCGCCGACGCGACGGCGGACTTCGTCTATTGCCGGCTGCAAGAAAGCCAAGAGAAGATCGCCACCGGCTATGCGCCCGCCGACATCAGGCGCTGGGCGGACGCCGCGAAGGCATGGCAGGCGGGCGGCGCGCCGAAGGGCCTGGAGCTGCTCGGCAAGGCGGCGCCCAAAAAGACGCGCGACGTGTTCGTCTATTTCATCGCGGGCGCCAAGGTGCGCAATCCGGCGGCGGCGCAAGCCTTTCTGAAGGCGGTGAACGGCTAGCGCGGACGTCGCGCGAAACGGGCGCGTCTTGCGACGCGCCCGGCCCGCGGCGTCTTAGTACCAGCCGCGATGGAAGTGATGGCGGTGGCGCCAGCCATGATCGAACCGGTCGTGGCGGCCACGGTCGCCACGGTGGTCGTCGCGATCGCGCGAATAGCCGTCGCGGCGGTCGGTTTCATGCGCGCTGGCAGGCGCGATGGACGCGGCGCCGGCCAGGCCGATCAGGGCCACGAGGACGGCGGTCTTGAGGCGTTTGGACGAAAGCATGTCGTTCTCCTTGAGGGTCATCGAGGAGGCGAGAATGAAGCCCGCCGTATGAACGCGAGGCGCGCAGCGGCGTTCATCACGGCGGTTTCTTCGCGGCAAACGGCGCTGTCCGAGCGGCTTTGCGACAAAAGCCGCGAAATCCGGCCGCCGCGCAATGCACCGTACACGGCCGAAATTTCCGCACCGCAGCGCAGCAAATTCGGCTATACTGCACGCCAGTTCTTGCGCCGATCGCAGAGCCCCTGCCCGCTTCGAAAGCGGACCGGAGACCCCGCGCCGGCAGAGGAGTCCTCCATGTCCGAAACCCTGAAAGACCCCCTTCGCCGCAAGCCCGGCACGACCTTCACCGCCTCCGAGGCGCGCGACGCGCTGGTCAAGCGCGAGCTCGAGGCCGAGCGCCACGCCTTCGAGGCCAAGACGGCGAAACTGCGTGCGCTGAGACTGGCCAAGGAGGCGGCCGACGCCGCCCTGGCGGTCAAACTGGCGGCCGAGGCGCCGCCGCCCAAGAAGGCGCCCGCGCGCAAGAAGGCGGCGAAGGCGTCCTAGTCCGGCGCCCTATTTGTTGCAGACCAGGCGCGCGTCCTGCGCGACGCCGGAATCGCCGTCATCGACCACCGTCTCGCGGTAGCGCTCCGCCGAGCCGATATCGTAGATGCGCAGTTCGAAATTCCTCGCGAAATTCTGCGTGCAATCGACGGCGAAGAATTGCTCCCCGGTGTCCTGGCACATCCGCGTCGCGTAATGCGTGAGCCCGTCCGGCATGAGCTTGATGCTGTCCTTGTCCAGACACATGGGCTGGCCGCGGCCGTTGTCGCGAATATGCACCCAGTTGGCGGCCTGCGCCGAGGCGAGGGCGGCGAGAACGGCAACGCAACCGACGAACGCGAAACGCATGGCGGCACTCATGATGGACGGCGCTGCCGATTATATCCCAGGTCCCGACTTTGCGGTCATGCCTCGCGCCGGCGGGCGCGACGGCCGTTCGGCCTTGGGCACACGCCTGCCATCTCGCACGCCATGCAGGTATTCCGCAAGGAATCAGGAGAATACCGTGCCGTATTAACCAAGTTGTACCAATAGAAGATCGTACTGACTTAGGTTAACATCGGGCGGTTGGAGTTAACCGCAAAGAACTCCGATCAAAATCTGCGACGTCGGGCCGTCTGAGCCCTGCGCTCGCAGCGCGCGGGGGCGCCTCATTCGGGCAATGGCCGAATGAGATCGGCGATGTTGGGGGACGCGATGGCATTTCGACGGACACGGCGCGCACCGGCCGAATTGGCGCAGCCGAAACGAACCGATCTGCGCGATCCCAGAATGCCGCATCGCGCACCGCACTGGGAGGCACTGGGCGCCAAGAAGGGGCCGAGCCTTGCGAGCCGCCTGTCGCTTCTCGATGCCCCGGACGGCGAGATCGCGCCGGCACCGGTCAAGCCCGTGGCGGATGCCCCGTCGGACGTCCGGCCCGTCATCGAAGCGGACAGGATCGCCAAGGCCTTGCGCAGCGGGCAGAAAGCCGATGTGCCGGCGAACATGTTTCTCGACGACGAACAAGGCGCCCGCTGCGAAGGCGCCAAGATCGTCGGCTTCCTCAATCTGCGTTTGCTCAAGTTCAGCAATCCGATCAACTTCATCGATTGCCAGTTCGACGATGCGATCGACCTCAGCGATGCGCATGTCGAAAGCATCCACCTGCGAAAGAGCACGCTGAAGGCGTTGGTCGCGTCGAGCCTGCGCACGGCCGGGGACCTGAACCTCGTCGGATGCACCGTCGAGCTGGGCATAGACCTTATCGACGCCCATATCGGCGGCAGCGTCTTCGCCGACAAGATCAAGCTGGGCGACGGCGAAAAGCCGGTGGACAGCGAGGTGCTGGACTGCCACCGCGCCGATATCGGCGCGAGCATCCTTGTGCGCGCGGCGAAGATTTTCGGGCAGGTCGACGTTTCATACGCCACTGTCGGGATCGGAGTCAGTTTCGACGGCACGACCCTAATGGTGGCCACGCCAAAATCCGTCGCTTCGCTGAAGGGCACCGCATTGCGCGCGGCTCGCTTCTCCATCAGCGACGATGGCCAGCCGTTCACCGCGAACGGCTGCGTCGAGGCGGTCAATGCGGAGATCCGGCAGAACCTGAATTGCATCGGAAGCCGGCTTTCCGGCGGCCTCGACATCCTGGGCGCCAGGATCGGCGGTGTGTTCAACTGCGCCCGGGCGAAATTCGCCAGCACGGTCGATCTTGCCCTGTGCGCCGACAGCATCGACGTGCGCGGAAGCGTCTTCCTCCGCGGCGGTTTCGAAGCGCAGGGCGAGGTGGACTTCACGCATGCCTCGATCGGCGGATCGTTGCAGTGCTTCGGAAGCAGCTTCAGCAACATCGAGGGTTTCGGCGCGGCGCCCGTGGCCATGCGGCTGCGGTCGACCAAGATAAACAAGGGTCTGTATTTCAGCCCACCCATGGACGGCGACCAGCATGCCGACGCCAAGCACATCCCCGCCGCCGCAAAAATCACCGGCGACGTCATGCTGGTGGGCGCCTCCGTCGAAGAGGTTACGATTCCGCCCAAAGCGTCCCTGGCGAGCGGCAATTATCAGCTCGACGGATTCCGCTATGAGCGCATCGGAACCCCCGACAAGGCGAATCGGGGAAAGGCCGCGCTGCTGGCCTGGCTGTCGAAGCAATCCGCCGCCGATTTGCGCGATCGATTCAAGGCGCAACCCTGGATGCAGCTCGTCAGCGTGCTGCGCAAGGCGGGTTACGAATCGGACGCCCGCGACATCGCCATTGAGTTCGAGAGACGGCGGGCCAAAAGCCTGTCTCCGCTGCCGTGGCTGTTCTCGCAATTCTTGCGCTTTTCCGTGCTGTACGGATATTCGCCGTGGCGCCCGCTCGCATGGTCGGTCGCCTTCGTCCTGTTCGGCTGGCTCGTGTTCGACGCCGCCGACCACTTTTCCTACATCGCGCCGCTCGACAGCAATGTGATGGTCTCCGGAAATTGGGAGAAGCAGCACCGGCTGCCCGCCATGTATCCGCCGTTCAACAGCTTCGTCTACGCGCTCGACGTCTACCTGCCGATTTCGGGATTGGGCGAAAAGGACAAATGGTATCCCGTGAACGCACCCGTCGCATTCGGCGGCGCCGCAGGTCATCCGGTCGAGACGACGCTTTCGAAGGTCGGCCTGTACCGCGACGCGGCGGTCAACCAATGGATCGCGGCAAGGCTGAAGCAAGGCTGGCATCGTGGGATCATGTGGTTCGAGATGCTGCTCGGCTGGGTGTTCAGTGCCGTCTTCATCGCCGGCATCACCGGCATCGTGAAGCGCCAATAGGGGCGAGGCCGCGAATACGCTGATGCGAGCCCAGGAGCGTCTTCGTCCGGCGATTTGCCAAAGGGCTTCGCGATACACGAAAATGCCGGCATGACTCCCGACAAGGACATGCCGTCGACCGGTCCGGGCGAGGCGCCGGCCGCCCGCGCCGCCTTCCGCGGCCGCGCGGTCGATCCGCGCCTGCTGGAAGGGCCGATCCCGCGCTCGCTGTTCCTCCTGGCGCTGCCGATCATGGCGGGCAACATCCTGCAGATCGCCTATCAGCTGGTGGACGCGTTCTGGGTGGGGCGACTGGGCGCGGCGGCGGTGGCGGCCGTTTCGGTGTCGATGCCGCTGATGTTCCTGATGATGTCGATCGGCATGGGCTTCACCATCGCCGGCTCGACGCTGATCGCGCAATATGTCGGGGCGCGCAACCGCGCGATGATCGACCACGTCGCCGGCCAGACCATGCTGACCGTGGTCGCGGTGTCGCTGGCGCTGGGATTGTTCGGCTTCGCGGTGGCGCCCTATCTGCTCGAATTGATGGCGGTGGCGCGCGACGTCTACGACAACGCGCTGGGCTTCCTGCGCGTGCAGTTCCTGAGCCTGCCGCTCGCCTTCGCCTTCTTCTGCTTCCAGTCGCAGATGCGCGGGATGGGCCAGGTGACCGTGCCGCTCTATCTGACGGCGGGGACGGTGTTCATCAACTTTGCGCTCGATCCGCTGTTCATCTTCACGCTGCATGGCGGCGTGATGGGCGCGGCGCTGGCGACGATGGTGAGCATGTCCATCGCGGCGATCGCCGCGCTGGTGCTGCTGGCGAAGGGCCGCTACGGCATCCAGCTCAAGCTCGCCGAGCTACGGCCCGACTTCGCGTTCATCCGGCGCGCCTTCAATCTCGGCTATCCCGCGGCGATCGAAGGTTCGGCGCGCGGCCTGGGCGTGACGGTGATGATGTTCCTGATCACCAGTTTCGGCACGGTGACGACGGCGTCCTATGGCGTGGGCGGCAACGTGCTGCAATTCGTGGTGATCCCGGCGATGGGCTTTTCGATGGCGACGTCGACCCTGGTCGGCCAGAACATCGGCGCCGGCAATCTGAAGCGCGCCGAGGACGTGGCGCGGCTGGCGGCGCTGATCACCTTTTCCGCGCTGAGCGCGTTCGGACTGTTCGCCCTCGTATTTGCCGACCACATCGCGGCATTCTTCGTGCCCAGCGATCCGGACGTGATCCGCGAGGCGGGCACGTTCATCCGCATCGTGTCGTGGAGCTTCGGTTTCGTCGGCGTGCAGTTCGCGCTGATGGGCGTGCTGCGGGCCAGCGGCAACATGTTCGCCGCGATGGTGATCAGCCTGGTGTCGCAGTGGATGCTGACGTTCCCGCTTGCCTATGTGCTGTCGCACCGCGCCCATCTGGGCGCGCACGGCATCTGGTGGGCGTTTCCCATCGCCAACGTGCTGACCGCCGTGGTCAGCGCGATCTGGTTCAGCCGCGGCGACTGGAAGAAGCGGCGCATCATCGAAGGACTGACCCAGGCCGAGGAAGAGGAAGAGGAGGTCAACGAGCAGGTGATGGTCTGACGCGCCTACTGGTTCGGCTGGAAATCCGGGAAGCGCAGCACGACGCGCTTCTGCTTGCCGGTGCCCACGGTGAAGGGTGCCGTGACCGCCTTGGCCGTCGATCCGTCGATGGTCGCGGTGACGCGATAGGAACCGGCCGGACCCTTCACGAGAACCCAGGGACCCGCGCAGTCCAGATCGGCGATCTGGTTGCGGCCGCTGCTCAGCGCGACATGCGCGCCCGAGAGGTACTGCGCGCCGCCATTGGAGAATTCGATGCGCACCGGATAGGACGCCCATTGCGGATCGTCCTTGGCCGAACCGACGCCGGTACACACGGTCTGCACGTTGCCATACGACACCGGCGTATCCATCGCGCCGGGCTGGGGCAGGGCCGGAGCCGTCATCGTTTGAGCCAATAGGATCGCCGCGGCGGGAAACATCATCATTTTGTCCTCCAGGACCGGAGCGCAGGGTGGGCCGCTCGCACGGCGACAACGTCGATGCGGATGAAGAGTTCCGCCGAGGCATCTCGTCCGTCTTGGCTTGCCCCATAAAGGTTGTATTCTGCAATCGGGCGGCAACGGGGGCGTGCAATGCGGGTGGCGGTATTTTGCCTGGTTTTGGCGGCGGCGGTGGGGTCAGTGACGCCCGCGCCGGCTGCCGCGTCCAAGGCGCGCGCGGTGGCCCACCTGATCGGGCGCGACGGCGGCGGCGCCGGGACCATCAGCTTCGCGGCGACCTCGCATGGCGTGCTGATCGATTACGATCTCAAAGGGCTGACGCCGGGCGTGCACGCGATCCACATCCACACCTCGGGCAATTGCGATCCCAAGACCGCCTTCACCTCGGCCGGTCCGCACTTCTCGCCCGATCCGACCAAGATGCACGGCTTCATGGCCAAGCATTCGCCGCATGCGGGCGATCTGCCCAACGAATATGCGGCGACCGACGGCACGCTGCGCGCGAGCGCGATCAGCAACGCGTTTTCGCTCGGCAACGGCAAGAAATCGATCTTCGATCGCGACGGTGCGTCCATCATCGTGCACGCCAGGGGCGACGACTACATCAGCCAGCCGGCCGGCAATTCCGGCGACCGCATCGCCTGCGGCGTGATCATGCGCACGGTCGGACCGGCCGCGCGCAAAGGGGGCAAGCGCGGCGCGCATAAGTAGGCCCAAGATGAATCGGGCATGATCGGCGCGCCGGAGCGGGAGAGCGATCATGTACGTGCTTCATCAGATGCAGGTGTCGGGCAATTGCTACAAGGTGCGGCTCGCGGCGCGCCAGTTGAACATTCCGATCGCACTCAAGGAATATGGCCTGCACGACGGCTCGACGCGCACGCCGCAATTCCTCGCGAAGAACGCGAACGGCCGCGTGCCGCTTCTGGAACTCGAGGACGGACGCTTCCTGCCGGAGTCCGGCGCGATCCTGCATTTCCTCGCCGAGGGCTCGCATCTGATCCCGGCCGACCGGTGGGCCCGCGCGCAGATGCTGCAATGGATGTTCTTCGAACAGTACAGCCACGAGCCCTACATCGCGGTGGCGCGGTTCTGGATCAAATACGCCGACAAGGCGGAGCTGGCGAAGAAGCAGCATCTGGTTCCCGAATGGCACGCCAAGGGCCGTGCGGCGCTGGGCGTGATGGAGACACATCTCTCCGCGAACGATTGGTTCGCGGCAAACCGCTACTCCATCGCGGATATTGCGCTGTATGGGTATACACACAGCGCCGCGGATGGCGGGTTCGATCTGTCGACTTATCCCGCCGTGCGGCGCTGGCTCGCGCGCGTCACCGAGCAGCCTGGCCACATTCCGCTCGACACGAGTTGGTGATCGGCGCCGCGACTTGCCAGGGCGAAATCGAGTCACTATATCGCCGCCCCATCGAGGCCGTGCAATCGTTTGAGAAGTTTCTGCCTGAGCCCAAGCACCGCTCCATTCCACCGGAGCGCATCGCTGGAGTGACGACGACGCTTTTCCTGAAACACGTCGCGACTTCGATGATCGTGCGGACGCGGTGTCCGTCGCGATAGTGCAAATGTTTTCAGGAGAACGCCGTCATGGCAACGACAGGTCAGGTTAAGTTTTTCAACACGACGAAGGGTTTCGGATTCATCGCGCCGGAAGGCGGCGGCAAGGACGTGTTCGTCCATGTCACCGCGGTCCAGGCCGCGGGTCTGCGCGGCCTCAACGAAGGCCAGCAAATCAGCTTCGAGATCGAAGCCGACAAGCGCGGCCCCAAGGCCGTCAATCTGAAGCTCGTCTAACCCGCCTTCGCTGCGCTTGCGCGCGGCAGGGCCGGACGAATTTCTTGCCGAGCGAACGGCGCGGGAAACCTCCCGCGCCGTTTTGCTTTTCGGCCATACCCGTCGCAAAGTTCCCTCGAACCGTGTATGGTAAACAAAAGCAAACAGGGGGGCACATATGGACATGTCCAGGAAGATCGCGGCCGAATTTCTCGGCACATTCTGGCTGGTGCTGGGCGGATGCGGCGCCGCGGTGCTGGCGGCCGGCATTCCCGGCGTCGGCGTCGGCTATGCCGGCGTGGCGCTCGCCTTCGGGCTGACGGTGCTGACCGGCGCCTATGCCTTCGGCCATATCTCGGGCGGCCATTTCAATCCCGCCGTCACCTTCGGACTCTTCACGGCAGGGCGCTTTCCCGCGAAGGACATCCCGGCCTATTGGATCGCGCAGATCCTGGGCGGACTGGCCGCCGGGAGCGTGCTCTATGTCATCGCCGGCGGCGCGGCCGGCTTCGATCCGAGCGCCGGCTTCGCCTCCAATGGCTATGGCGATCACTCACCGCACGGCTATGCGATGATGGCCTGCGCGGTCTGCGAGATCGTGATGACCTTCATGTTCCTGATCGTCATCCTGAACAGCACCCTGGCGGCGCCCGGCTATGCCCCGATCGCCATCGGGCTGTGCCTGACGCTGATCCATCTGATCTCGATCCCGGTGACCAACACCTCGGTCAATCCGGCGCGATCGATGGGCGTGGCGTTCTTCCAGGGAAGCTGGGCGGTCGAGCAGCTCTGGTTCTTCTGGGTCATGCCGCTGGTCGGCGCCGGCCTTGCCGGCCTGGCGCAGCGCTGGTTGGCCTCGCCTTCGACGGACCGCCAGACCTCCCAGAAGCTCGCGTCCTAGGCCCGGACATGGCATCCTGAAACCCGGCGCCCGTCGCGCCCGGTAAGGATGTCGTGTGGGTTACGAAGCACCTTCGATCGGCGAATTGCTGGACGGCGATGCGCTGCGGCGCGCGCTGACCGCCCTGGCGCAGGCAACGGCCGACAAGACCAAGCTGCGCACCGAGGCGCTCGCCCTGATCAAGGCGGCGTTCCAGGACGGGCGGGCGCGCGTGAAAGCCGGCGTCGACGGCGGCACGATCCATGGGCTGGCGGCGGCGCGCGCGCTCTCGGCGCTGCAGGACGCCACCATCCAGGTGCTCTACGATTTCGCGATCAAGCATTTCTACTATGCGCAGAACCCGACCGCGGCGGAACGCATCTGCATCGTGGCGACCGGCGGTTATGGCCGCGGCGAGCTGGCGCCGGGATCGGACATCGATCTGCTCTTCATCCGCCCGTTCAAGCAGACGGCGTGGGGCGAGAGCGTCATCGAGTTCATCCTCTACATGCTGTGGGACCTCGGCCTGAAGGTCGGGCATGCGACACGCTCGCTGGCCGATTGCGTGCGGCTTGCCAAGCAGGACGTGACGATCCGAACCGCCATCCTGGAAGCGCGCTATCTGTGGGGCGACCACAAGCTGTTCGACGAGCTGCGCAAGAAGTTCTGGAGCGAGGTCGCGACCGGCACGGGGCAGGACTTCGTCGAAGCCAAGCTGGCCGAGCGCGACGAGCGCCACGCGCGCCAGGGCGAGAGCCGCTATCTGGTCGAGCCGAACATCAAGGAGGGCAAGGGCGGATTGCGCGACCTGCAGACGCTCTATTGGATCGGCAAATACGTCTATCACCTGGAGGATGCCGGCGACCTGGTCGATCACGGCGTGCTGACCCGCGACGAGTACAAGACATTCCAGAAGGCCGAGGCTTTCCTGTGGGAGGTGCGCGTCAAGCTGCACTATCTCGTCGGCCGCGCCGAGGAGCGGCTGTCGTTCGACGTGCAGCCGGAGCTTGCGGCGCGCATGGGCTTCGAGGGCGACAATCCGCGCCGCGCGGTCGAGGCCTTCATGAAGGCCTACTTCCTGGTGGCGAAGGACGTCGGCGATCTGACGCGCATCTTCTGCGCCGCGCTGGAGGACCAGAACCGCAAGCGCCGGCCGTCGCTCGCCTCGATGTTGCCGGGATTTTTAAGGCCGCGCACCAGCGGCGACGATTTCTTCGTGGAGAATGGCCGGCTGACCGCGCGGGCCGCGATCTTCCGCGCCGATCCGGTCAACATGATCCGCATCTTCCACATCGCCGACGCCAAGAAGGTCGATGTGCATCCCGACGCGCTGCGCACGATCACGCGCAGCCTCGATCTCATCGACGACGCGGTGCGGCAGAACGGCGAGGCCAACCGGCTGTTCCTGGAAATCCTGTCGTCGCGCAACGATCCGGAGCGCGCGCTGCGCCTGATGAACGAGGCCGGCGTGTTCGGCCGCTTCGTGCCGGAATTCGGCCGGGTCGTCGGCCTGATGCAGTTCAACATGTATCACCACTACACGGTCGACGAGCACCTGATCCGCGCGGTGGGCAATGTCGCGGAGATCGAGCACGGCGTGCGCAAGGACGAGCATCCGCTCGCCACCGACATCATCAAGCGCGTCAAGTCGCGCGAGGCGCTCTATGTCGCGATGCTGCTGCACGACATCGCCAAGGGCCTGCCCGGCGATCATTCCGACGTGGGCGCCGCCATCGCGCAGAGCCTGTGCCCGCGTCTGGGCCTGACGCCGGAAGATACCGCGGCGGTGATGTGGCTGGTCAAATACCATCTCGTGATGAGCGACACCGCGCAGCGGCGCGACGTATCGGATCCCAAGACGGTGAAGGACTTCGTGAGCCAGGTGCAGACGCCGGAGATGCTGCGCCTGCTGCTGGTCTTGACCGTCGCCGACATCCGCGCCGTGGGGCCGGGCGTGTGGAACGGCTGGAAGGGCCAGCTTTTGCGCGAGCTCTATTACGAAGCGGAGGCCGTGATGACCGGCGGCGACGGCGCGCCGGCGCGCTCGGCGCGGGTGGAACAGGCCAAGGGGGCGCTCGCCAAGCGCATCGCCGATCTGCCGAAAGCGACGCAGGAATGGCTGCTCGAGCGGCACTACGACAATTACTGGCTCGCCTTCGACGACGCGGCGCTGGAGCGCCATGCGCGGCTGATGGCCAAGGCCGACGCCAAGGGCGAGCTGTTCGCGATCGACGCGGAGAGCAACGATTTTCGCAGCGTGACCGAAGTGGTGCTGTACACGCCCGACCATCCGGGCCTGTTCTCGCAACTGGCCGGCGCGGTGTCGGCGTCCGGCGGCTCGATCGTCGAGGCCAAGGCGTTCACCACCACCGACGGATTCGCGCTCGACGTGTTCTCGATCCAGGACGCGGACGGCGAGCCGTTCGGCGACAAGGAGCGGCTGGAGCGCCTGCGCCAATCGATCGAGCGCACGCTGCGCGGCGAGATGATGCCGCGCGCCGCGATCGCCAAGCGGCCGGGCCGGCGGCGCAACAGCGCCTTCCGCGTCACGCCCAAGGTCATTTTCGACAACGACGCCTCGGCGCGCGCCACCGTGGTCGAGGTCGAAGGGTTGGACCGGCCCGGGCTTCTCTACGACGTCACCGACGCGCTGTTCCAGTCGGGGCTGTCGATCTCCTCCGCCATGGTGTCCACTTATGGCGAGCGCGCGGTCGATGTCTTCTATGTGCGCGACGGTTTCGGCCACAAGGTGCGGCACGAGGAGCGGCTGAAGGCGACCCGCGAAAGGCTGCTGGCGGCGCTGGAAGACCCGGCGGCGGCTTAAAGCCAAGCCCAAGGCCCTTTCGCGGGGCCCCTCAAGGCGCTATACCGCGTCCCGCGAATTCGTCGACGAGCATATCCGTGAGCATTCGGCACATTGCGGTCCGGGTTTCCTCGACGCTGCTGCCCAAGGGGTGGTGGCGGGCCTGATTGCGCCTGCCATCCCGTCCCTCAAGCTTTCGGAAAATTCCGCCATGACCTCAAGCCACCCCCAACGCGTCCTCTCCGGGATGCAGTCCAACAACACCTTGCACCTTGGCAATTATCTCGGCGCGCTGAAGAACTGGGTGCGCATGCAGGGCGAGATGGACTGCCTGTTCTGCGTGGTGGACATGCACGCCATCACCGACGACGCGGGCTATCGCAAACCCGCGCTGGTCAACCATGCGACGCATGAAGTAACGGCCGCCTATATCGCGGCCGGCATCGATCCCAAGCGTTCGCCGATCTTCAATCAGTCGCGGGTGCCGCAGCATGCCGAGCTCGCCTGGATCTTCAATTGCGTGGCGCGGCTGGGCTGGCTCGACCGCATGACCCAGTTCAAGGAGAAGTCGGGCAAGCACAAGGAGCGCTCGTCGGTCGGGCTCTACACCTATCCGGTGCTGATGGCGGCCGACATCCTGGTCTACAAGGCGACGCATGTGCCGGTGGGCGAAGACCAGAAGCAGCATCTGGAGCTGGCGCGCGATATCGCGCAGAAATTCAACAGCGACTATGAGGTGCCGGACTTCTTTCCGCAGCCCGAGCCGGTGATCACCGGCGCGGCGACACGGGTGATGAGCCTGCGCGACGGCGCGAAGAAGATGTCGAAGTCGGACGAATCCGACATGTCGCGCATCAACCTGACCGACGATGCCGACGCCATCGCGGCGAAAATCCGCAAGGCCAAGACCGACCCGCATCCTCTGCCGGCGAACGAGGAGGAATTGAAGGGCCGGCCGGAAGCCGAGAATCTGATCAACATCTATGCCGCGTTGTCGGACCAGGACGCAAAGGCGGTGATGGCGACGTTCGGCGGCCAACAATTCTCCGGCTTCAAGAATGCACTGGCCGATTTGGCAGTGGCGAAGATGGCTCCGATCACCGACGAGATCCGCCGGCTGATGGCCGACAAGGGCGAGATCGATGCGATCCTGAAGGACGGCGCCGAAAAAGCCGGAGCGATCGCCGAACCGATCGTGCAGGAGGTCAAGAAGATCGTGGGGTTTGCGGTTTAAAGGCGACCTGTCATCCCCGGCCGAGCGAAGCGAGGGGAAGGGGACCCAGGCGGTTGGGCCATTCGGGTTCTCGCAAATTTTGCAAAGACCGATCTCGGGACCACGACCTGGGTCCCCTTCCCCTCACGCCGCTTCGCGGCGCTCGGCCGGGGATGACAAGCATTGTTAATTGCCCACCGACGCGTCCGGTGGGATGCCGTAGGTGAACATCACGTCGCGGGTGCGCGGCTGCAGGTGCTGGCCGCCGTCGACCATGATCGTCGTGCCGGTGATCGCGGGGACGTTCACCAGAAACGCCAGCGCTTCGGCGATGTCGGCCGGCTCGCTGCCGAAGCCGAGCGGCGTCTTGGCGTGCGCAGACTCGAAGCCGGCCTGCGATTGCTCGCCGCTCTTCAGCGTCAGCCCCGGCGCGATGCCGCAGACGCGCACGCGCGGCGCCATCGCCTGCGCCAGGAGCCGCGTGGCGGCTTCCAGCGCCGACTTGGTCAGCGTGTAGGAGAGAAAATCGGGATTGAGGTTGAATACTTTTTGATCGAGCAGGTTGACGATCAGCCCCTTGGCGCCCTCGGGCAGCTGCGCGGCGAAATCGCGCGCCAAAAGGACCGGCGCGTGCAGATTGACGGCGAACAATTTCTCCAGATGCGCCCGGCTGATATTGGCGACGTCGTCATATTCGAACGCCGAGGCGTTGTTCACCAGGAGCGAGCAGAAGCCGAGGCCCGCGCGCGCGAACAGTTCGGCGAAGCTGTCCGGCGCGCCCAGATCGCAACCGAGCGCCACCGCGCGGCCGCCTCGGCCCACAATCTCCGTCGCCAGCGCTTCGGCCGCATGGTGGGAATCGTGATAGTGGATCGCCACCGCCCAGCCGTCGGCCACGAGACGCCGTACCAGGGCCGCGCCGATGCGTTGGCCGCCGCCGGTGACGAGCGCGTAGCCTTTGCGGTCTGGAAAATCCGTCATGGCCGCACGGATTTTTTAATTGGCGTGCGGCCTTGCGCCGAACCGGTACCCACTTCGGCGGGCCGCACTCTATAGACTTCGACGCCGGCGCCGGCCGCCTCGTTGTAGATGTCCGGCTTGAAGATCGAGACCCGCGCCGCTTTGACGCGCTTGTCCTTGAAGCAGAGCGTTACCAGCTCGTCGAGCAGCGTTTCGATGAACACGGTGTGCTTGCGCCGCGGCCATTTCTTGAGCGCCTCGCGGATGTGGTCGTAGTCCACCACCGAGGAAACGTCTTTGAACTTTGCGCGCGACGGCGCGGCGAAGAGCTCGACATTCACCACCACACGCTGCGGTTTCTCAGGATGCCGCTCCCAAGGGTGCAGGCCGAGCCGGACCTCGGTCACAAGGTCCTTGATGATCATGCGGATATAGCCGGTCTCGCTGGACCAGAACGGCACGGGCGGCGGGGCAAGAGGGGCTTTCTTCATGGCCACGCTTTAGCATTCGCCGCCAAACGGGTACAACTCGCCCATGAGCAACGCCACCGTCAGCCGCCTGCCCATCGCTTCCGCGGCGCTTGCCATCCGGCACGTCTTCATCCGCGACCTGCAAATGCTGGCGCAGATCGGCGTGCACGGGCACGAGCAAGGCAAGCTGCAACCGGTACGGATCAATGTCGATCTGGCGGTCGAGGACGCCGCCGTGCTGCAAGACGATCTGGCGCTGGTGGTCGACTACGAGGCGATCACGGGCAAGATCCGCGCCCTGCTGGCCGTCGGCCACGTCAACCTGGCCGAGACCCTGGCGGAGCGCATCGCGCAGGCCTGCTTCGAGGATGCGCGGGTGAAGACCGCCCGGGTGCGGGTGGAGAAGCTGCACGCCCTGGCCGGCGCACAGAGCGCGGGCGTCGAGATCGAGCGGACACGGCCGTAAATCACACTGCTGTCATTCCCGGCCGAGCGATGCGTTAGCATCCCGAGGGGATCCTGTAGCGACAGCGTACAGGGAACCCAGGTGGCCGGACCGGGGCAGATTTCTCCACCTGGGTCCCCTTCCCTCGCTTTGCTCGCCGACGCGAGCAAAGCTCGCCGGGGATGACATCGAGTATTATATGTCCACCATGTCCACTGATCATACTTCGGAGTTGTCGAAGGCCCCCCTCAAAGGCGTCGAGCGGATCGCGGCCTATCTGAAGACCCTGCCGGACGGGCCGGGCGTCTATCGCATGCTCGATGCCAAGGGCGACGTGCTCTATGTCGGCAAGGCCAAGAGCCTGAAGAAGCGCGTCGCGGCCTATGCCGGCGGGCGGCCGCATTCCGAGCGGCTGACGCGGATGATAGCGGACACCGCGGAGATGCTGTTCGTCTCGACCAAGAGCGAGATCGAGGCGCTGCTGCTCGAATCCAACCTGATCAAGCAGCTCAAACCGCGCTACAACGTCTCCTACCGCGACGACAAAAGTTTCCCCAACATCCTGCTGCGCGAGGATCATCCGTTCCCGCAGCTTCTGAAGCATCGCGGCGCCCACTCGATCCCCGGCTCCTATTTCGGACCCTTCGCCAGCGCGCGCGCCGTGGTGAACACGTTGAACACGCTGCAACGCGCGTTCCTGCTGCGCTCGTGCTCCGATTCCGTGTTCGAATCGCGCACGCGGCCGTGCCTGCTGTTTCAGATCAAGCGCTGCAGCGCGCCGTGCGTCGGCCGCATCGACAGGCAAGGTTACGCCGAGCTGGTGCGCGAGGCGGAGCAGTTCCTGACCGGCAAGAGCCGCAACGTGCAAGATATGCTGATCCAGGAGATGAATCGGCTGGCCGAGGTCACGCGCTTCGAAGAAGCGGCAAGGCTGCGCGACCGCATCCGCGCGATGAGCCATATCCAGCTCAACCAGGGCATCAATCCATCGACGTTCAGCGACGCAGACGTCTTCGCGCTGCACACCCAGGGCGGCGAGACCTGCATCCAGGTGTTCTTCTTCCGCGCCGGGCAGAACTGGGGCAACAAGCCTTACTTCCCCAAGCTCGGGCTGGAATTGTCCGACGGCGAGGTGCTGGAGGCGTTCATCGGGCAATTCTATGACGAGCGCACCGCGCCGGCGCTGCTGCTGCTCAGCCATGCCATCCCCAGCGCCGAGCTTCTGGCCGAGGCCTTGTCGCTGCGCGCCGAGCGCAGGATCGAAATCTCGGTGCCGCAGCGCGGCGAGAAGCGCGAGGTCGTCGAGATGGCGCTGACCAATGCGCGCGAGCAGCTCGGCCGGCGCATGGCGGAGAACTCGGCCCAGCGCGAATTGCTGGAGGGCGTTCAGACGCTGTTCGGGCTGGAGCAGCCGCCGCGCCGCATCGAGGTCTATGACAACTCCCACATCATGGGCACCAACGCGCTGGGCGGCATGATCGTGGCGGGCCCGGACGGCTTCGAGAAGGGCGAGTACCGCAAGTTCAACATCAAATCGACCGAGCTCACGCCCGGCGACGACTATGCGATGATGCGCGAGGTGCTGACGCGCCGCTTCGCGCGGCTGGTCAAGGAGGGTGATGATCCGAAGACCAAATGGCCGGACATCGCGCTGATCGACGGCGGGCCGGGACAGCTGAGCGTTGCCTGCCAGGTCTTCGCCGACCTCGGCGTCGAGGACGTGATGCTGGTCGGCATCTCAAAAGGACCGGACCGCGACGCTGGGCGCGAGCACTTCTACCTGCCCGGCAAGGCGCCGTTCCGCCTCGAGCCCAGGGACCCCGTGCTCTATTACCTGCAAAGGTTGCGCGACGAGGCGCACCGCTTTGCCATCGGCAGCCACCGCAAGAAGCGCAGCAAGGCGATCGGCGCCAGCCCGCTGGACGAGATCGCCGGGATCGGGGCTGCCCGCAAGCGGGCGCTGCTGCAGCATTTCGGCTCGGCGCGCGCGGTGGCGGCGGCGGGCATCAGCGACATCGCGGCGGTGGAAGGCGTGTCGGGCGCCATGGCGAAGAAGATCTACGACTTCTTTCATCCCACGGGGTGATCCAGAACATATTGTCATGGCTCGCAGTCGCGGGCCATGACACGGAGTTTTATGGGCAAAGAACCCGCAATACGAAAATCCCCACTTAAGACCAGAAAATCACAATCGCCATCGCACACGGGTTTGCTCTAAAGTCTCACCCATGTTCCAGGTTCCCAACCTTATCACGTTGACGCGCATCCTTTTGGTGCCGGTGTTCGCGGTCGCCTTCGTGCTGCCGAGCGAGGGCTGGCAGCTGACGGCCTTCGGTGTGTTCGTGATCGCGGGCGTGAGCGATTTCTTCGACGGGCTGGCGGCGCGCAAGCTGAACCAGAACAGCGATTTCGGCCGCATGCTCGATCCCATCGCCGACAAGATCCTGGTCGGCGTCGCGCTGATGATGCTGGTGTGGCGCGGCTCGGTGGAGGAGTTCAACCTGGCGCCCAGCCTGGGAAGCCTGCTCAGGCTGGTGCCGGCGCTCGTCATCCTGGCGCGCGAGATTCTGGTGTCGGGCCTGCGCGAATTCCTCGCCGGCGCATCGGTGAGCGTGCCGGTGACGTTCCTGGCCAAGATCAAGACCACCATCCAGCTCGTCGCCATCGGCGCGATGATCCTGGGACCGATCGCCGACCGCTGGGTGCCCGGCTCGCTCGCGCTGGCCTATACGGCGCTCTGGGTCGCGGCGGTTCTGACGGTGGTCACGGGCTACGAATATCTGCGCGCGGGCCTCGCCTATGCGCAGCGCCGGCGCGCGACATGAACGTGCTCTATTTCGCCTGGGTTCGGCAGAAGGTGGGCCGCGGCGAGGAAGTGGTGGAACATCTCCCCGCCCTGCGCACCGTGGGCGACCTTGCCGCCTATCTGCGGGCGCGCGGCGGCGGCTATGCCGAGGCCTTCGCCGACATGAGCCGGCTGCGCGCCGCGGTGAATCAGGTGCATGCCGGACCGGACATGACGCTGGCGGCCGGCGACGAGGTCGCGTTCTTTCCCCCGGTGACCGGCGGATGAGAACCAACATCCACATCCAGGCCGAAGACTTCGACGTCAGCGACGAGATCGAGGCGCTCGTGGCCGACGACCCGGCGGCCGGCGCGGTGGCGAACTTCGTCGGCCTGGTGCGCGGCGGCGACGGACTGGGCGCGCTGACGCTGGAGCATTATCCCGGCATGACCGAGCGCGAGATCGCCAAGATCGTGGCGGAGGCGGCGGCGCGCTGGCAGCTCTGCGGCGTCACCGTCATCCATCGCGTCGGACGGCTGGAGGTCGGCGGGCGGATCGTGCTGGTGGCGGTGGCGGCGGCGCATCGCGGCAGCGCCTTCGAGGCCTGCGCCTTCGTGATGGATTATCTGAAGACCCGCGCGCCGTTCTGGAAGCGCGAAGAGCGCGACGGCAAGGCCCAATGGGTCGAGTCGCGGACATCCGACGATGCGGCGGCGGAGCGCTGGCGCAAGACATGAATCTTCTCTGGGTCGTTTTCGTCGTCGTCGCGGCGGCAGGCCAGACGGCGCGCAACGCCATGCAGCGCGAATTGACCGCGAGCCTGGGCGCGGTCGGCGCCACGCATGTGCGCTTCCTGTTCGGCTTTCCCTTCGCGCTGATCTTCCTGGCCGCGGCGCTGATGGCGCAGCACGCCGCACTGCCCGCGACGAACGGGCTGTTCTGGCTGTGGGTGGTGGTGGGCGCGCTGACCCAGATCGGCGGCACGGCGCTGATGCTGAAGACGATGACCGAGCGCTCCTTCGTCGTCACCGTGGCCTATCTGAAGACCGAACCGTTATGGGTTGCGGCGCTGGGCCTTCTCTTCCTGCACGATCCACTGACGCCGGGCATGGCCGCCGCGATCGTGATCGCGACGGCGGGCGTTGTGCTGATCTCCCTGCGCGGGCGCATCGCGGAGGGCGGCGGCATCCATTCGGCGCTTTTTGGATTGTCGTCCGGCGCGCTGTTCGGCGTCTCCGCCATCGGCTATCGCGGCGCCATCCTGGCACTGCACCTGCCCGGCTATGTGCTGCCCGCCATCTTCACGCTCGCGGTGGGGCTGGTGGTGCAGGCGGCACTGCTGACGGCTTATCTGGCGATCCGCGATCCGGCGGTGCTGCGCGCCATCGCGCGGCTGTGGCGGCCTTCGCTGTTCGCCGGCTTCATGGGCGCGGCGGCGAGCGCGTTCTGGTTCCTGGCCTTCGCCCTGGCGACGGCGGCGGCGGTGCGCACGCTCGGCCTGATCGACGTGCTGTTCGCGCAAGCCGTGAGTCACATCCTATTCCGCCAGAAAACGACGGCGCGCGAGGCGGCCGGCATCGTGCTGCTGGTCGCCGGCGCGGTGCTGCTGGTTTATTCGCACGGCTGAGGGCTCCGCGGCGCCTTCCGCTCGGCGAGCGATCGCGGGGGCAGCCGTAACCTTACAACGCGCGCGTCGCGGCCGAATCGCTTCGGACGGCGGATATCTGGGTATGCGCGACGGTCACCACCGTGCCGGGATTGGCATCCACCACGCGAACCACCGCCTGCAGTTGTGCCGTGAGCGCCTGGACGATGTTGGTGCCGAGGCCCGGTTTCGCGTTCGACGCCTCCGCCGGCATGCCGACGCCGTTGTCGGCGACGGTGAGAATCCAGTTCGGTCCCTGCGAGTGATAGTCGACCTTGATCTTGCCGCTGCGATCGCGCGGGAAAGCGTGCTTGAGCGCGTTGATGACGAGTTCGGTGACGATGAGGCCCAGACTGACGGAGACGTCGGCGCTGGTCGCGCTGTTGTCCACGCTGACATCGAGCGACAACTGATTGTGGTCACGGATCATCGAGGCGCCGATGCTGTGGCAGAGCGCCATGAAATACGGCTTCAACTCGACATCGCCGACCTTGGACGCCGCGAGCTGCTGCTGCAGGGCGGCGACGGACATCACACGCTGGTGCGCGTCCTTCAGGTGGCTCCTGGTTTCTTCGGATTGCACGTTGCGCGCGCTTTGCAGAAGCACGCTGGCGATGATCTGCAGGCTGTTGGCGACGCGGTGCTGAAGCTCCTGAAGGAGGACCGCCTTTTCCCGCAGCATGTCGTCCTTCAACTTCTCGGCAATCCGGGCGTCGGTGACGTCGGAGACCGAGACGAGAAGCCGCACGGCGTCCCCCTCGCTATAATCGAGCTTCTTCGCGTTCAGGACGAGGCGGCGGCTCGGCCGACCGGGGCGGTTGAGGTCGATTTCATAACCATCGACCTCGGCATAGCCCGCCGCCGTCGCGTTGAGCAGAGCGAGGAGCTGCGGCACGGCCCACTCGCCTGCGCCCAACTCCGGCAGCGGATGGCCCACCACCTTTGCCGGATCGATCTGGAACGTCCGGCAGAAGGACGTGCTCGCCGCGATCAGCTTGAGGTCGCCGCCCAACAGGAGCAGCGGCGCCGTCGATGACGCGATCACCGCGAGGGCGAGGTTGAGGGAAACATCTGGGTGAGCCGTCGGGTGGGGAGCCATGGCTGCCCCTTTCTCAAAATACCCGAGGCTCGCGAAGCGAAAGCCGTACCGGGCGCAATCTATGATTTGAAGTTTTACGAACGCCAAGTCCGTCGTCAGGCAACCTTACCACAGGCAAGACCATTGTGAGTGACCAATCGTGGCGCGGGATGCGTTCCGAAGACGTCGTGCAGTGCCGCCTCGACGTGTTCGGCGGCATAAGGTTTGAGAATAAAGCGCCAATTGGCCGGGAATTCCGCGGCCGGCGACATGGCGAGCCCCGAGGTGACGATCAGGTGGATCGGCGGCCAACGATGCCGGACCGCCTGGGCCAACCGCAATCCGTCCATCGACCCGGACATGTGGACATCGGTGAAAATCGCCCGGATGTCCTTGCGATTCTCCAGGATCGCGATCGCCATGTCGGCATTGGCCGCATCGACGACACCGTAGCCGGCGTCCCGCACGATCTGGACCGCGCTCATGCGAATGAGCGTTTCGCTTTCGACGACGAGTACGACGGGCTGCTCCATCTCACGGTCCGTGGTTTTACTTGCCGAGTGGGTCGCGGCCAGCGGTTGTCGGATTCCCCGGCTTAGACAACGCCCGGATTGCACGAACGGATGCAGGGCGGCGCCCATGTGAGCCCGGCACCGACAACCGGCGAAAATGGCGGACTTCCGCGGAATCGGCGCTTAAGATTGCGGGCCGGCCAATATTGGGGCCAAAAAAACGGCCGTTCGAGCCGTGATAAACACCTATACCGCCCGTTTTCGCGCCCGCGCGCCGGCTCCCGGGAAGCGTTGGCGCCCTACCCCGCCTTCGCCAGAACCACGCGGCTCTTTTCGGCGCGGACTTCGTCGGCGTAGTCGTTCATCAGCGTCTCGCTGATCTGGCCAGGCTTGAAGCGATAGGGCCCGATCTCGCTGACCGGCGTCACCTCGGCGGCGGAGCCGCAGATGAAGCACTCGCTGAAATGCAGCATCTCTTCCGGCTTGATGTGGCGCACATGCACCGGGATCTGGCGGGCGCGCGCCAGCTCGATCACCGATTGGCGCGTGATGCCGTTCAGGAAGCAATCGGGCTCGGGCGTGTGCAGCGCGCCGTCCTTGACGAAGAAAACGTTGGCGCCGGTCGCCTCGGCGACATAGCCGCGATAGTCGTACATCAGCGCATCGGCGTAGCCCTGCGCCTCGGCGGCGTGCTTGGACAGCGTGCAGATCATGTAGAGGCCGGCGGCCTTGGCCTGGGTCGGCGCGGTGTCGGGCGCCGGACGCTTCCATTCGGAGATCCCCAACCGGATGCCTTTCAGCTTCTCCTTCGGGTCGAAATAGGACGGCCATTGCCAGCTGGCGATGGCGACATGGATATGGCTGTTCTGCGCCGCGACCGACATCTGCTCGCTGCCGCGGAACACGACGGGCCGGATATAGCCGTCGACGATGCCCTGGACCGCCGCCGCTTCGATACACGCTTTGTTGATCCGCTCCGGGGTGAACGGGATGTGCATGCCCAGGATCTTGGCGGACTGGAACAGCCGCGCGGTGTGCTCCTCCAGCTTGTAGATGCGGCCGTTGTAGATGCGCTCGCCCTCGAACACGCAGGAGGCGTAGTGCAGGCCATGGGTCAGCACGTGGGTCTGGGCGTCGCCCCATTTCACCATATGGCCGTCGAACCACAGCTGGCCTTCGCGCTGATCGAAGGGAATGACCTCGGCCATGAACGTCCTTTCGGCCTTGCCCAGGAAGCGGGTTGGGCCTAGTTATCGCAAGGGGTTAGCGTCCGTTGGGGGCTATTATAGCCTCGCGCCCGGGCATGCAAATATAGGCTACGAGAATAGCAGCCATGACCGCCACCCAAGCCCTGCTGGAGGATCCCCACGTCCTGGTGGTGGACGACGACGAGCGGCTGCGCACGCTTTTGCAGCGCTATCTGTCGGCCAACGGCTATCGCGTGACGGTGGCGGCCGGCGCGGCCGACGCGCGGGGGCTGATGAAGTCGATCGCCTTCGACCTTCTGGTGCTGGATGTGATGATGCCGGGCGAGAGCGGCTTCGAGCTCACCAAGGCGGTGCGCGAGAACAGCCAGGTGCCGATCCTGATCCTGACCGCGCGCGGCGACGCCGGCGACCGCATCCAGGGCCTGGAACTGGGCGCCGACGACTATCTGCCCAAGCCGTTCGAGCCGCGCGAGCTGACGCTGCGCGTCAACGCCTTGCTGCGCCGGGCCGCACCGCCGGCGACCAGCTCGCATGCCGAAGTGCGGATGGGCGAGGCGGTCTACGATGCCGAGCGCGGCCAGCTTCGCCGCAAGGGCAAGCCCGTGCATCTGACGAGCTCGGAGAGCGCTCTGCTGAAATTGTTCGCGGCCAATGCCGGGCGCAGCTTCTCGCGCACCGATCTGTGCACGCGGCTCGGCGTAGCGCTGGAACGCTCCATCGACGTGCAGGTGACGCGGCTGCGCCGCAAGATCGAGGAGGATCCCAAGCTTCCCCTCTACCTGCAGACCGTGCGCGGCGTGGGCTACGTGCTGGTGCCGGACCGTGTCAGTTGAAGGCCCGCGCGGGCTGGCGCGCCTGGACCCCTGGCGGTTCATCAAGCCATTCCTGCCGCGGGGGCTGTTCTGGCGCTCATTCCTGATCATCGTGACGCCGCTCGTGCTGCTGCAGGCCGTGGTCTCCTATGTCTTCTTCGAGCGCGACGTCGATACGACCACCCATTGGATGGCGCGCGACATCGCCGCCGACGCGGCGTTCCTGGTGACGCTGGAAGACACCCATAGCGGGGCCGAGCGCGACGCCTTGCGCGCCCAGGCGAGCCGCACGCTGGCCTATCCGGTGACGTTCCTGCCCAGGGCGAAGCTGGAGCCGCCGGCGCACCGCCGCCGCCCCAGCACCATCGACAAGGCGCTCGACGAGGTGATCGGCCAGCTGGTGTCGGAGACCCGGCGCTTCAATGTCGACAGCGTGGACAAGGCGATCGATATCCGCATCGAGGTGCATGACGGCGTGCTGCGCATGGTGGTGCCCAGAAGCCGCGTGACGGTGACGAGCCCCGACATCTTCATCGTCTGGATGGTCGGCTCTTCGCTGATCCTGATCGCCGTGGCATGGCTGTTCCTGCGCAACCAGGTGCGGCCCATCGAACAGCTGGCGCTTGCCTCCGAAGCCTTCGGCAAGGGCCGCGCCGTGCCGGACTTCAAGCCCTATGGCGCGACGGAGGTGCGCCGCGCGGCGCAGGCCTTCCTCACCATGCGCCAGCGCATCGAGCGCCATGTCGGCCAGCGCACCGAGATGCTGGCGGGCATCAGCCACGACATGAAGACCCCGCTCACGCGCATGAAGCTGCAACTGGCGATGATGCCGGAAAGCGGCGACATCCAATCGCTGCGCGGCGACATCGCCGAGATGGAATACATGCTCGACGAATATCTCGACTTCGCGCGCGGCGAAGCTGGCGAACAGACGACGCTGGAGGATTTGAGCGAATTGGCGCGCGACGCCGCCGCGGCATCGGCCGGCGCGCACGGCATGGAATCCGCCGATATCGAAGTGGAAGCCACGGGTCCGATCCAAATCCAGATGCGGCGCAAATCGCTGCGCCGCTGCGCCACCAACCTGATCGACAACGCGCTCAAATTCGGCCGCCAGGTCAAGATCGCAGTGGCAAGCGACGGACGCTTCGCCCGCATCATCGTGGACGACGACGGCCCGGGTATCCCGCCCGAGCGGCGCGAGGAGGCGTTCCGGCCGTTTCACCGCCTCGACGAGGGGCGCAATCTGCAGGCCGGCGGATCGGGGCTGGGCCTTGCCATCGCGCGCGACATCGCCCGCGCCCATGGCGGCGACATCCTGCTCGACAAAAGTCCGCTGGGCGGCCTGCGCGCGACGATCCGACTACCGACCTGAGACCAGCACGCGGCCGAGCGAGCCGAGCGCTTGCGCCGGATTCAGCATCGCGCGCACCAAGCGAAGGCCGGCCGGCGGGCGAACGTGCACCAGATCGACATAGCTGCCGCTGGCGCCGTTCGTCAGCGGCTCGGTCGTCAGCGGACTGCGCTGAAGGAAATCGACCACCGCGACCTTGCCGCGGCAGGCGGCGTTGTGGCGCTGCGCATCGGCGGCGACATCGCGCTTGAACGCCGCGAGACCGGCGCCGTCGGTCGCTTCATACACCGCTTGGATCTCCGCCCGGTCGGGCGGAAAAAACGCGATCAGGCGCAGGTCGCGATCGCACACCGCCTGCAGGATCGCATCGAACTGCTCGCGCTGCGGCGGCAGCATGTGAAAGGCACGGTCGTGGCGGTAGCGAAGATCGCGCGCCATCGAGGCGGCCGTCATCCGCGCATAGGCCTCGAACAGATCGGGCCGGTCGGCCGCCGTCTGATGCGGCTTCAACTGCGCCAGCAGATAGGCGCCAAGCGCGTGCATGCCGAGCGCGCCGCCGCTCAAATAGCGCGTGGTGAACAGCCATAGCGCGCGGCGCGGCGTGGCCGCCCCGTCTGCGCCGACCGCCAGACGGGTCTCATCGAAGCCGTCGCCGACGGTCGGACCCGGCGCGTCGCCGGCAAACGCATCGAGCGCCAGCACGATCGTCTTGACCGATGCATGCGCCGCGGCGTCCTGGGCGAAGCGGCGGGCCTCGTAGGCCGTGATGCTGGAGACGCCGTAATTGAAGCTGCGCACGCCGAAGGCGGGGTCGACCAGCACGGGATCGAACCCGTCGCGCACGCGGCTGGAACCGACGAAGACGAGATCGGGCTGCACCGTTTCCAGCCAGGCCGGCTTCAACACGCGCTCGAAGCCGGGCACGGTTTCGACGCTGGGACCGTTGGGCGTGTTCAGGATGATGCGGTCGGCCGCGGCGTTGAACGCGACGACGACCAGCATCGCCAGCGACACGGTGACGAGAAACCAAGGGAGATATCGCGAGCGCTGCATGGGTTAGAACTGGAAGTAGATGAAGGGGCTGAGATTGGAGAGCGCGAGCACCGCGGCGATCGACAGCACGCCATAAGCGACCGCCTGGGCCGGCGTCGGCCGCCAGGCAAGCCGGCCTGGGTCGCCCAATCCGGTGTCGGTGCCCGGCGGCAGGGCGGGACGATACTTCCAGGTCATCTCCATGCTGTTGGGTGCGAACCAGACGAGCGCGAACAGCGCGGCGAGCGCGGCCAGCGCCAGCGGCGAGACGGTGACGATGTGCGAGCGGCCCTGGCCGACCAGCCCGCCGAACACCGAGGCCGCCGCGACGAGATCGCGGGCGCGGAACACGACCCAGGCGAGCGTCACGGCCATGAAGGTGAGCAGCACCGAGCCGGCATGCGCCGCGCGCGCGTATCGCGCCGGCGTCTTCCAGCCCGCGCGCGCCGCCCAATCGCGATAGGCGTGATTGACGACGAGATAGAAGCCGTGCAGCCCGCCCCAGATCATGAAGGTCCAGTTGGCGCCGTGCCACAGCCCGCCCAGGAGCATCGTGGCCATCAGATTGAGATAGCGCCGCGTCTTGCCGAGCCGATTGCCGCCCAAGGAGAAGTAGAGATAGTCGCGCAGGAAGGTCGAGAGCGAGATGTGCCAGCGGCGCCAGAATTCGATCGCGCTCACCGCCTTGTAGGGCGAGTTGAAGTTGAACGGCAGGCGGATGCCGAACAAGCAGGACGAGCCCAGCGCCATGTCGGTGTAGGCCGAGAAGTCGAAATAGATCTGAAAGCCGAAGAACAGCGTGCCGAGCCAGGCATCGCCCAGCCCCAGATGCGTGCCCTGCTGCGCGGCGGAAAAGATGCGGTCGGCATAGGGCGCCAGATTGTCGGCGATGAGCGCCTTCTTGGCGAGACCCATGCTGAACAGCGTGATGCCGAGCGAGATGTCCTCGCCGCGCTCCCATGGCGCGCGGCCGCGCCGGAATTGGGGGATGAGATCGTTGTGCCGCACGATGGGCCCGGCGATGAGATGCGGGAAATAGCCGACGAACAGCGCATAATCGAGCAGGCTGTAGCGCGGCGCCTTGCCGGCGCCCGCATCGACCAGATAGCTGATCTGCTCGAAGGTGAAGAAGGAAATCGCGAGCGGCAAGAAGAGATGCGGGATCGGCAGCGTCAGGCCGAACAGATCGTCCGCCGTGCCGGCGAAGAGGCCGGCATATTTGAAGATGCCGATCAGACCGAGATTGAAGATAAGACCCGCAGTCACCAAGCCGCGGCCGGACCGGCCGGCCGCCACGCGCCGCACGATGGCGCCGCCGAGACCGTAATTGACCGCGGTCGAGCCGATCAGGAGCAGCAGGAAATCGGCGCGCCACCACGCATAGAACACATAGGACGCCGCCAGAAGGAAAAGCCGTCGGCCGCGCCCCCGACCGATTTCGATCAGCCGAAACCCGATGACGACGACGACGATGAAGGCGATGTAGGGATAGGAATTGAACGGCATATGCGCGCCGTCATCTCAAGGATAGCGATTCCGTTCTAGAGGCCTATGCGCCGGGGCACAACCTTCAGCGGCCGAGCACGCGGGCGCGGCGCGCGGCGGCGGCGACGGCGCGGCGCATCAACGGCGCGAGCCCGTTCGCCGCCATCAGCACCTTGAGGGCGGCTTCCGTCGTGCCGCCCGGGCTCGTGACGTTGCGGCGCAGATCGGCCGGCGCGGACGGATCCGCGTCCAGCAGCGCCCCGGCGCCGGCGATCGTGGCCCGCGCCAGCTTCTGCGCCAGCGCGGGCGCGAGACCTTCGGCTTGCGCCGCCGCGGCGAGCGCTTCGGTCAGCAGAAAGACATAGGCCGGGCCCGAGCCCGACACCGCGGTCACCGCGTCGATGTCGCCCTCGGATTTGAGCCAGACGGTCTCGCCCAGGGCGGACAGCAGCGATTGGGCCAGCGCCTTGTCCTTGGCCGTCGCACCCTTGGCGGCGAACAGCGCGGTGATGCCGCGGCCGATGGCACCGGGCGTGTTGGGCATGGCGCGCACGATGCGCGTCTTCGCGCCCCAGGCGCGCCGCATCGATTGCGTGCTGGAGCCCGCCGCGATGGACAGCATCAGCGCGCCGGATCGCGCGATGGGCGCCAAGCTCGCCGCGGTCTGGCTCAGCACTTGCGGCTTGAGCGCGACGACGCAGGCGCGCGCGGCCAGGCTGTCGATGGTCGCGGTCGATCCGAACAGCGCGATCTTGTGCTTCGCCGCGAACGCCTTGAGGTCCTTTCCGGGCGAAGGCTCGACCACCAGGACCGGCCCAAGCCCGGCGCCGACCCAGCCCCTGAGCAGTGCGCCGCCCATGCGGCCCGCGCCGATGAGGAGGATGGGGTTCACGCCTGCCCCGCGCACTCCAGCACCGCGGCGGCGACGGCTTCTTCCGCGGTTTTGCCGCCCCACAGCACGAACTGGAAGGCCGGGTAATAATGCTCGCAGGCTTCCAGCGCGAGATTGAGCAAGGCTTCGCATTGCGAGGCGCTGGCGCGCGCATCGGGAAAGATCATCGCGTGGCGGAACACGATCGTGCCGTCGTCGGGCCACAGATCGAAATGTCCGATCCACAGCCGCGCGTTCACATACATCAGAAGATCGGAGACATGGCTGCGGCGTACGCCATCGGTGATGCGCATGTCGAAGGCGCTGGACAGGTGCAGCGATTGCAGGTCTTCGCGCCAGGAGAAGCTGAAATGGTGATCGCTCCAGCGGCCGGCGACGGAGAGATTGAGCTCGTCGCGCCCAGCCCGCTCGAAGGCCCAGCCGTTCTCCTCCACCGCGCGCTCGAGCATGTCGATGGGGTGGGAAGCGATGGGCGCCTGTTCGTGATGGATGACGGTCATCGCCTGCTCCAAATGGACCTGCCCGCAACGCGAAGCAGTTGCAGGTCAAACTGGCACAACATTTTGTGGCGGCCAAGAGTCCCCGGCGCCGAGACTCTGGACAGGTCGGGGCATCCACAGGCTTGGCCGTGCGGCGATTTGAATCGGGGGGCGTTCATATCCTCCCGTTCACGGGAGGGTCGAAATTTGCGCCAGCAAATTTCGGGGAGGGGAAAGAGCCGCAAGGGGAGCAAGATGCCAACCACCTTGCCCTCCCCGAAAAATTCATCGCTTCGCTCGAATTTTTCGACCCTCCCGTAAACGGGAGGGTAAGATCACGGCGCCAGCTTCGACTCCAGCGCGGCGATTCGTTTTTCCAGCGCCTCGTTCTCGGCACGCGCCTTGGCGGCCATCGCCTTGACCGCCTCGAACTCCTCGCGCGGCACGAAATCCATGTCCGCCACCAGACGCTCGAGCCGCTGCTTCACGAAGGTGTCGATCTCGTCGCGCACGCTCTTGGCGGCGCCGGCAGCGTCGGTAAACAGTCTCGCCATGCCGTCGAGAAACGGATTATCGGTCTGGGCCATCTTCGCCTAATCGTCCCAGCAATGGCATTCGGAATAATCCTCGCACTTCTTCGTCACCGGATCGCACAGCGTGATGAAGTTGCAGACGCATTGGATGTCGCTGACCGTGGGATGCTGGAACGTCATCTCGTGGCCGATTTCGGCGCTGAGCTGGCTGTCGCCTGCCGCGTAGCCCTGCGCCAGTTTCAGGAGCGCCAACGGCCCCAGCCGGAGCGGTGGCGCCAGCGAGCCGTGCGGCTTGACGGAGATGAAGGTGCGACGGCGGCCGAGCTGCCGCGCCGCCTGCAGCAGCAGGTGCGGATCGCGCATCGACAGGCCCTGATGCACGAGGCGAATCACGGCCATGGAGTCGGCGCCCGGCGGGCCGGCCTGGATTCGGGCGCGGCCAGGCGGCTCAGGCTGGGGGTTGAGCAAGGCCGCCGACGCGGCACCGGCCGTCAGAACCGCCGTCATTCCAAGCAGGAGTTCTCGTCTGTGGTGCATGGAGTAGCACGCTCCGAAAATCGCGGGCAATACATAGCACGAAAGACCGTCCGCTCCCATTCGATGCCTTGACAGGAACGGGCGAAGCAGACGTGGTTCGCGCATGAATCTCGCTCTTCTCCCCTTCCCCGACATGGATCGGGCGCTGGTCCATCTGGGTCCGATCGACATCCGCTGGTACGCGCTGTCCTACATCGCGGGGCTGGTGTTCGGCTGGTGGGCGGCGGCGCGCATGACGCGCGAGCCCAAGCTGTGGAAAAACCCGACCTTCGCCGGCAAGGCGCCGATCACCGCCGACCAGATCGGCGATCTCTTTGTGTGGGCGACCTTCGGCGTGATTCTGGGCGGCCGTATAGGGTGGATCCTGTTCTACGGCATCGCGCTGTGCGGCGTGTCGCCGGAATCGGCGTTCTGCCAGGGCCCGCCGGGCGAGCCCGGCCTGCCGATGGATTTCCTCGTCCATCCCATCCGGCTGATCGCGATCTGGCAGGGCGGCATGTCCTTTCATGGCGGGCTGGCCGGCGTGGCCGTGGCGCTGTGGCTGTTCTGCCGGCAGAACAAGCTGCAATTGCTGCCGGTGGCGGACATGGTCGCGGTGGTGGCGCCGATCGGATTGTTCTTCGGGCGGCTCGCGAACTTCGTGAACGGCGAGTTGTGGGGCAAGGTGACCGACGTGCCCTGGGCGATGGTCTTCTGCACGCCGCATATCCAGGCGCAGTTCCATGGCGGCTGTCCCGCAGGCGGCCTGCCGCGCCATCCCAGCCAACTCTACGAAGCCGCGCTCGAGGGCCTGCTGCTCTACGCCATCCTGCAGATCGGCCTGCGCCGGTTCCACTTCCAGGAGCGGCCGGGCCTTCTGACCGGCCTGTTCTTCGTCGGCTATGGCACCTTCCGCTTCATCGTCGAGTTCTTCCGCGAGCCCGACGGGCCGTTCCTCGGCTGGTTCTCCATGGGCATGGCGCTGTCGATTCCGCTTTGGGGCGCGGCCGGCTATTTCCTGTGGACGGCGCTTCGGCCGCACACCAACGGACGGGCATGACGGCGGCCGGCGAACGGATCAAGGCCCTGATCGCCAGCCAGGGACCGATCACGATCGCGCAGTTCATGACCATCGCGCTGCTCGATCCGGCCGGCGGATATTATGCGACGCGCGATCCGTTCGGCGCGGCCGGCGATTTCATCACCGCGCCGGAGGTGAGCCAGATGTTCGGCGAGCTTGTCGGGCTCTGGCTCGCACAAGCCTGGATCGAGCAGGGACGGCCGGCACGCCCGCTTCTGGTGGAGTTGGGGCCGGGGCGCGGCACGCTGATGGCCGATGCTTTGCGCGCGCTGAAGCTTCTGCCGCTTTTGCGCGATAGCCTCGATGTCGTGCTGGTGGAGGCCAGCCCGGCGCTGAAGCAGGTGCAGCAAAAGACCCTGGCGGATTGCGGCGTGAATCCGCGCTGGGCCGACAGCCTGGACGGCGTGCCGAGCGACCGGCCGCTGTTTCTCGTCGCCAACGAGTTCTTCGACGCGTTGCCGATTCATCAATATGTCAGAACGGAACGCGGCTGGTGCGAGCGCATGATCGCACGGGACGCGAACGGCGCGCTCGCCTTCGCGCCGGCGCCGGCGCCCTATCCGGACGGCAACGTGCCCGCCAATCGCGACGGCGCGCCGCCGGGCGGCGTGTACGAGACCTCGCCCGCCGGCGAGGCGCTGGCCGAGGAGATCGGCCACCGCATCGCCGGCCATGGTGGAGCCGCCTTGATCGTCGATTACGGCTATGACGCGCCGGGATTCGGCGAGACGTTGCAGGCCGTGAAAAGCCACAGCTTCGCGGGCGTGCTCGACGATCCCGGCGCCGGCGATCTGTCGGCGCATGTCGACTTCCGCGCGCTGGGCGACTCGGCAGCGCGCGGCGGCGCGAGCGTGTGCGGGCCGGTGGCGCAGGGCGATTTCCTCGTCGCGCTCGGCATCGTGCAGCGGGCGGAGAAACTGGCGCAATCGCATTGGACCGGCGGTCGCGCGACGATGCCGACGCTGGCCGACAGGCCCGAACTGATGGAGCAACTCGACCGGCTTATCAAACCCGAACAGATGGGCACGCTGTTTCGGGCGCTCGCCATCGTGCCCAAGAACGCGCCGACGCCGGCGGGGTTTTGATAAGCTCCGTCATCCTCCGGTCGCGAGTGCAGCGAGCGATCCGGGGGACCTAATTTTCTTTTGCACATTGCGCGCCGAGCCAACATGCGACGCGGATCATGACCAAGCGCTTCTGGGTCTACATCATGGCCAGCAAACCCTGGGGAACGCTCTACACCGGCGTCACCAGCGATATCGAAGCGCGCGTGTTTCAGCATCGCGAGGGCCTGTTTGAGGGTTTCACCAAGAAATACGGGGTCAAGACGCTCGTTTATTTCGAGGAGCACGGCGAAGCGCACGCCGCCATCCATCGCGAGAAGCGGATCAAGAAGTGGCCACGCACCTGGAAAATCAACCTTATCCGTACGGACAATCCGGATTGGAGCAATTTGGCCGAATCCTGGTATCCGCAGAGAATGACCGAGGTGGACATAGAAAATTGGGTCGCCCGCATAAAGCGGGCGATGACGGATTTGGGTTAGAGCGATGCTTGTTTTGACATCACAAGCCCTGTCCGCCCTGCCCGGTATTGCGCATGGTTTTTTTGGACGCAGCGGCGGCGTATCGACCGGTATCTATGAGTCGCTCAATTGCGGCCCTGGCTCCGGCGACGCACGCGCCAATGTCGTCGAGAACCGCCGCCGGGTGTCGCAGGCGCTGGACGGCGTGGCCTTGGCCACGCTGGGCCAAATTCACGGCACCGCCGTCGTCACGGTGACGACGCCCTGGCCGATCGGCGAGACGGCGGTGGAAGACGCCCAGCACATCCCCCTTGGCGACGCGATGGTGACGGCGACGCCCGGCATCGCGCTCGGCATCCTCACGGCCGACTGCGCGCCCGTGCTGTTCGCCGACGCCCAAGCGCGCGTGATCGGCGCGGCACATGCGGGATGGCGGGGCGCCCTCACCGGCGTGCTCGAAGCAACCCTCGCCGCCATGGAGACATTGGGCGCCGCGCGCGGCCGGATCGTCGCCGCGATCGGGCCCTGCATCGCCCAAGCCAACTACGAGGTCGGGCCGGAATTCCACGCCCGCTTCCTGGACGAAGACGCAAGCCATGCGCGATTCTTCGTCGCCGGCGCGCGCGCGGACCATTACCAGTTCAACCTGGAAGGCTTTGTCGCGGCCAGGCTTGGCGCCGCGGGTGTGGATAAGATCGAGGCGCTGGGCGCCTGCACCTATGCGCGCGATGCCGACTTTTTCAGCTTCCGTCGCAACACCCACCGCGGCGAAAGCGACTATGGCCGCGAAATTTCCGCCATCGTGCTCCGCTGACACTTTCGCGGGGCGGGTGCAGTTGCTACAAGCCCGTCATCAAAACATCACACGACGTGGGGCCGCATCCATGACCGAGACGAACGGAGCGCGGGGGATGAAGCTGTTGGCCGGCAATTCCAACAGCGAACTCGCCAAGGCGATCGGCGCCCATCTGAAGCTGCCGCAGGTCAAGGCCATCGTCCGGCGATTCGCCGACATGGAGGTGTTCGTCGAAATCCAGGAGAACGTCCGCGGCGAGGACATCTTCGTCATCCAATCGACGAGCTTTCCCGCCAACGACAACCTGATGGAACTGCTGATCATCATCGATGCGCTCCGGCGCGCCTCGGCGCGGCGCATCACGGCAGTGCTGCCCTATTTCGGCTACGCCAGGCAGGACCGCAAGGTCGGACCGCGCACGCCGATCTCCGCCAAGCTGGTCGCCAACCTGATCACCGAAGCCGGCGCGAACCGGGTGCTGACCGTCGACCTGCACGCCGGGCAGATCCAGGGCTTCTTCGACATCCCGACCGACAACCTCTTCGCGATGCCGGTGATCGTGCGCGACATCCAGGACTATCTGGGCAGCGGCGACCACCTGATGGTGATCTCGCCCGACGTCGGCGGCGTGGTGCGCGCCCGCGCACTCGCCAAGCGGCTGGGCACCGAGCTCGCCATCGTCGACAAGCGCCGCGAGCGGGCGGGCGAGTCCGAGGTGATGAACATCATCGGCGACGTCGAGGGCAGAAGCTGCATCCTGATCGACGACATCGTCGATTCGGGCGGTACGATCTGCAACGCCGCCGAGGCGCTGCTGAAGAACGGCGCCAAGGACGTGTGCGCCTACGCCACCCATGGCGTGCTGTCGGGCGGCGCGGTGGCGCGCATCGCGGGCTCCAAGCTCAAATCCATGGTGGTGACCGATTCCATCGCCGCGACCGAGGAACAGCGCAAGAGCGCCAACATAAGGCGCATCTCCATCGCGCCCTTGATCGGCGAGGCGATGCGGCGCATCAACAACGAAGAGAGCGTATCGAGCCTGTTCGATTAGGCGATTGCGCCGAGCCGGCCGCGATGACAGATAGCTCCGGGATCGATAGCCCCGAGTGTGTGCCGTCAGCGCCCTCCAATAAGGCGCAAATTGGTCTGCGCAACAATATCTTCCGGCATGCAGTCGAGGGCGAGTCTGAACTGCTGAGCCGCCTGCTCATACTCGCCATAGCGCATCATCAACAGTCCGGTCACTTTCGGCGCACTGAACTGGTGAGAGATAAAGGGTCGCGTGCGCAACATGAGCGAGATTGCCGTTGCGGGATCGCCGTTGGCTGCGATTGCATCCGCGTCCGCGGCGATCACTTCGTTGTCGAACAGCGGCAGGCGCGTCTCCTGCAAACCGTCGACAAATTTGAATAGCGCCGTCATATCCCGGTGCGCCAGAAGCGTTTCGTATCGGTCGACAATCGCACGTTCGCGCGTCAGCCCCAGCGCCATTGAATCGCGTTGCGCGTCCAACGCGCGCCGCGTCAGCCAGACGCCATTCGCCATGACTCCCGCCACGGAGGCCAACGCGCCGAGATCCGCGGTCGGATCGCGATCGAGCAAGAGCAAATCCGCGCGCGCGCCTTGACCGATGAACCCAAACTCCTCCTGCGCATGCTTCACGCTATGTTGTTTCAGGAACAAGCATGGGTTGCGCGTAGCCGCGCGCAATGCCTCGAAATTCGACAGGCCCACTTCATGAAGCAGCTGAATTTCCTCCAGGAGGCTCTGCCCTGCAAAGCCAATGGGCGCGTCGGTACCGGCCATCAACAGCACACCCGCCTCCTTCAACCGGCTCGTAATGTGCTTCAACAATCCGTGGCGTTGATGAATCACATCGGCAAATCGGTCGCCCCGCCTCGCGAACGAGTTGTTTGCAGGCAGGAAAGATTGATAAACGGCCGGCGCCATATAGTGGGCTTCAGGGTCACGCAAGATCGCCGATATATCGCGCGCTTGTTTCTCGATCTCAGTATAAGCGACGAGATTTGGGACCACCGCCACCTTGTTGCGGGCCGTTAGCTCAACAGCCAGCGCGATCTCGCTTTCCGTTGGCGATGTGCCGATCACGCGCGTGTATTCTTCCGAATGTGCGACGGCGTCGAAGCCGTTCTCGAAAATATCGATGAGATTGACGTCCTCCGGGATGTGACCGACGTGAGGAACGCGGTTGGCGTGTGCCCAAGCAGCGATCGCCCGGAACTCCGGGAGCGCCACCTTTGAATAGCTCTTTATCATGTCGGCCCCGGCACCTATTTCACGCTCCAGGAACGGCGCGACATCTTGCGGACGTCCTAGCGCGTGAAACCACGGTGTCACGCCCGCACGCCCTTCTATAGATCCAGTGGTTGACAAGAGATTGGGTAAAACTGCGTTGGGATACGGCGAGCGCCGCCGCCGCCACTCTAGCGGCTCTCCATCGTAAGCCGCGACCGTGGTGACGCCATGGACGAGATGCGAGAGCAATTCGGCTGGCCGGTTGGGGTGGGTATGAAAATCCACCAGACCCGGCATCAAATACTTCCCTTCACATTCGATGATCCGCGCACTTCGCGGCACTTCCGCCTGATCCGTTGGGAGCAACGCCGTCACGCGCCCACCCGTCACGATGACCGAATGACGATCCAGACGTACATCGCGATCCATCGGCAAGACCGTAGCGCCACGAAACACCGTGACACCTTCAGCCGCCGAAGAACGGCCAAGGACCGCAAGAGCACCAGCTGTTGCAAGAAATCCGCGCCGTGTCGGCCCGCTCATGCGCTCACCCAATTTCCTGTCCGGTTCCGACGTATCCCCCATCGGGATATTCCTGTATCTTCCGCGGAATGTCACAGCGGTATCGATGCAAATGGCAAAATCTCCCGCGTCGTTTTTCGGTTTTGTCTCATGCGAAGCGTAACGAAGCTCGATGAAATCGATCGGCGCCTCCTCAATCTGCTTCAGAAGGATTGCCAAATTCCGGTCATCGAGCTTGCCGCCGAGCTCGGTATCTCAACACCGACCTGTCACCGCCGCATAAAGCAACTGCGGTCGAACGGCGTGATCGAACGGCAGGTCGCAATCGCCGATCCTTCGCAATCGACGCGTCCGCTCTTGGTTTTTGTGGAGGTATCGCTTCAGACTCATGATGCCGCTGCGATCGACCGCTTTCAAATGCGAATGTGCGCGGAGGAAGACGTAACGCAATGCTTCAATGTCAATGGCGAGGTTGATTTTCTGGTTGCGCTCAACGTGGCCAGCGTCGAATCATATTACCAAGCCTCCCGCGAACTTTTCGGGGGTCACCCCGATGTCAAATCATATCGAAGCTTCGTTGTTATCAAGCGCGCAAAGTTCGATCCCAAGTTGAGATTCTGAACGATGTGCCTTGACCAAGGACGCCGTTCGCTCGGAATGCTGCCATTTTTGCTCCAGTCTGCTAGGTTTCGCAAAGACACATTCGGGAGGTCGGAATGCATGTCGGCATGGGGGTGATCTTTCAGGCGACGGATCCCAAGCGCAGCGACGGCGACGTGTACAGGGCCGAGCTGGCGCTGGGCGATCTCGCCGAGCCGCTGGGCTTCGATTCCATCTGGGGCGTGGAACACCACTTCACCGACTACACGATGTGCCCCGATGTGCTGCAGTTTCTGTCGTACTACGCCGGCCGCACCAAGCGCGTGAAACTCGGCTCGATGGTGGTCGTGCTGCCGTGGCACGATCCGATGCACGTCGCCGAACAGATTTCGGTGCTGGACCACCAGTCCGACGGCCGTTTCATCCTTGGCCTGGGGCGCGGCCTGGGACGCGTGGAGTTCGACGGCTTCGGCGTCGATCAGAACACGGCGCGCGAGCGCTTCGTGGAGTCGGCCCAGATGCTGCTGGAGGGACTCGAGCGCGGCTGGTGCGAATTCGACGGCAAGCTGATCAAGCAGGCCAGGAGGGATATCCGCCCCAGGCCCTTCAAGTCGTTCCGCGGCCGCACCTATGCCGCGGCGGTGTCGCCGGAATCGTCTGAGATCATGGCCAGGCTCGGCATCGGCCTGCTGATCATTCCGCAAAAGCCGTGGGACGCGGTGTTCACGGAGATGGCCAACTACCGCAACATCTACCGGCAGGTGAACAGGCAAGACGCGCCCGCGCCGATCCTGGCGGGCTGGGTGTTCTGCGACAAGGACGCCAAGAAGGCCGAGGCGATGGCGCGCGAATATATCGGCGGCTATTGGAAGACGGTGCTCAAGCACTACGAACTCGCCGGCGATCACCTGGCCAAGACGAAGGGCTATGAGAGCTACGGGAACATGCAGCAGATGATGAAGGCCGGCGGCGCCGACGCGATGATCGATTTCTTCCTGGGCCTTCAGATCTGGGGCACGCCGGAGCAGTGCCTGGACCGCGTCATCGACTTCACGGGAAAGCTGGGCGCGGAGACGTTCAACGGCGTGTTCTCCTATGCCGGCATGCCTTACGACATGGCGGAACAGAATCTTCGGCTGTTCGCGTCCGACGTGCTGCCGAAATTGAAGGCGCATCGCCCCGTAAGGGCCGCGGCGGAATAACGGTCATGCCGACCAAGACGGACGTCCACAAGATCGCCCTGTCGCTGGACGGGGTCGCGGAGATCGATCATTGGGGCCGGCCCGCCTATCGCACGACCAAGTGCATCTTCGCGGTGATGCGGCCGGACGGGCTCTATCTCAATCTCGAAGAGGAGCGCAAACAGTTCCTGTTCGAGGCGGCGCCCGACATCTTCGTCAAATACATGTGGGGCAAGACCGCCAACGTGATCGTCCAGATCGACAAGATCTCGCGGCGCGAGCTGGAGGCGCTGGTCCGGGAGGCGTGGCAGAAGAATCTGCCGCCGCCGCCGAAGACGAAAAAGGTCGCTTCAGCCAAGCGGACCGCCGCGCCACGTGGGAAGCGGGCGCGTTCCTAGCGCCACATCGACGGCGGCGCGCGCCAGGAGCCGCGTGCTGTCGAGGGCCGACAGCGGCGAGGTCGTGTCGTCCAGCAGCAGGGGAAGCTCGGTGCAGCCGAGCACGACGCTGTCGCAGCCTTCGCGCTTGAGCCCTTCGACCACGGCGGCAAAGCGGGCCCGCGAGACATCCAGGACCTTTCCGCGCACCAATTCCTCGAAAATGATGTCCTGCACCAGGTCGCGCTCGGGCTTGGGCGGCGTCGCATAGCCGATGCCGCGCCGGCCGAAGGCGCCGGGGTAGACCGGGCCCTCCATCGTCCACAGCGTCCCGGTGATGCCGACCTTTTGAAACCCGCGGCGCCGAGCCTCTTCCGCCACGATTTCGGCGATGTGCAGCCCCGGCAGCGGCAGCGGCACGGCCAGCGCCTCGAACGCCATATGCGCCGTGTTGTCGGGACAGATCCAGAAATCCGCACCGGCCGCGGTCAGGCGCTGCGCCGCGCGGCGGAAGCGCTCGCCGATGGGCGCGAGATTGCCGTTTGCCCAATCGTCCATGCTGGCGCCCATCGCCTCGATGTCCATCACGATGTCGGGATGAACATGTGCGCCGAGACGGCGCTCGCCTTCGTGGCAGGCTTCGAGGAAGCACAGCGCCGCGCCTTCCGCGCTATGCGCCAGGATTCCGATACGTGTCATGCGGGGCTCCTTGCTCGATCGTCAGTAGGAACAAGACGGAAGGGTTTCGAAAGCTTCCCCGGAGCGCGGGCGGCGTTGCAACCCATGCATGCCTCTTCCCGCTAGCATCGCGGCGCGTTTCGGAGCCCCCAGCCTCATGGAGAAAATCGCACTCGGCGAGGCATTCGCCAAGTTCAGCGAGCATTGGCGGCCCAAGACCGTGGCGCGCCTCAACGGCCAGGAGGTCAAGCTGGTCAAGGTCGAGGGCGTGTTTCCCTGGCATCGCCACGATGTGGCGGAGGAGATGTTCCTGGTGTGGCGCGGGCGCTTTCGGGTCGAGTATCGCGACCGCGTGGTCGAACTCTTGCCGGGCGAGTTCACGGTCGTGCCGCGCGGCGTGGAGCATCGCACCGCCGCGGACGAAGAGGCCGAGGTGATCATCTTCGAGCCGGCCGACACGGTGAACACCGGCGATGCGCCGGTCTCGGAGTTCACTGCCCCGATCAATGCGGGGATCTGATCATGCCTTCTTCTTCGCCGGCGCCTTCCTGGCCGCGATGTGCCCGGCCACGATCGTGTCGAGCACGGTGAGCGGCACCGCGCCCGCCTCCACCACCCAATCGTCGAAATCGCGCACATCGTAGAGACGGCCGAGCGCGGCCTTGGTCTTGTCGCGCAGGCGCACGATCTCGTTGTGGCCGACCTTGTAGCCGCAGGCCTGACCGGGCGTGCCGCAATAGCGGTCGATCTCGCTCGTCATGGCGGCATCGGCGCGGCCGGTCTGCTCCACCGCCCATTGCACCGCCTGCTCGCGCGTCCAGCGCATGGCGTGCAGGCCGGTATCGACCACCAGGCGCACCGCGCGGAACTGCTGCGCCTGGAGATAGCCCAGTTGGCCGAACGGATCGTCGGCATAAAGGCCGAGCTCGTCGGTGAGCTGTTCGGCGTACAGCGCCCAGCCTTCGACATAGGCGTTGAAGCCGCTCAGCAGGATGCGGATCAGCGGCTGCTTGCGGGTCTCGGTGAGATAGGCGCCCTGCCAGGCGTGACCGGGGATGGTCTCGTGATGGGTCAGCGTGGGCAGCGTGAAGCGCGGCCAGTTCGCCGTGGTCTTGAGGTTGATGTAGTAGGTCGAGGGGCGCTTGCCGTCGAGCGAGCCGGTGTTCATGTAGCCCAACCCGGCACCGTCCTGAATGTCCGGCGGCACGCGCTTGACCACCACGGGCGCCTTCAGTTTCAGACGCGAGGCGCGCGGCATCTGCACGCGCATCTGCGCGATCAGGCCGTTGAGGTAGGCGATGCACTGGTCGCGCCCGGCATCGTCGTCGGAGAACACGAAGCGCGGATCCTGCGCCAGCGCGCCCATGCGCGCGCCGACCGTGCCTTGGCTCAGACCTTGTTTCTTCAACAACCCGTCCATGCGGGCGACGATGGCGGCGTTTTGGTCGAGGCCGGTCTGGTGAATCTGCGCCGCGGTCTGCGGCGTGGTGGTGCCGACCTTCAGCGCCCAGGCGTAATAGGCCTCGCCATCCTTGAGCTTCCACACGCCGGCATCGTGGGTGGCCCCAACGAGCGCCGCGTTCAGCGCATCGAGCTGACGCTGCACGGCGGGGTAGACCTTCTCGGTGACGAGCTTGGTTGCGGGCGTGGCGAAATCGTCCGCGATTCCCTTGGCCCTGGCGCGTGCGACAAGCGAGGTCACCAGACGCTGATCGCCCGGCGTCATGGCGAGGAACCGCGTCATCTGTCCGGTGGCCGTGTGCAGCAGGAAATCGGGCGGTACCACACCGGCGGCCACATCGTTCTTGACGCGCGCGGTCTCCTGATCGAGCGCGACGGCGAAAGCCTCGAGGCGCGCGAGATAGGCATCGGCGTCGGCCTTGTTCTCGATACCGTGCTGGCTGTTGAGGAATTCGGGAACGTCCACGAAGGTGCCGGACTGCTGGCTGACGACATAGGGCGTGGCGGATTCGCTCATGGCGGTGGTGACCGTGTTGTCGCCAAAGCCGAACGCGCGGGCGTCGCGGCCGAGCTCCAGCGCATAGGTCACGACATCGCGGTTGAGACGATCCTGCGGCGTGAGGTGGGCCGCCGGCACCCGCGCCAGCTTGGCGATCCAGACGGTGCACGCCTCATGCGACCGGACGACCGCGTCCCAGGAACAATCGGCGAGCTTGGCCTTCAGAGCCGCGCGCGCGCCGGTATCGAGGCCGAGCGACGTGGTGAACTGGGGATTGGCATTCAGGAGTTCGTCGGACAGCCGATCGAACAGAGGCTTGATCGGCGACGGCGGCGCGAGTTTCGCGGCGAAGGCGGATGTGCCCAAAGCGGCCGTGGCGGCGGCGCCTTGAAGAAGCGAACGGCGACTGAGCGGCATGTCGATTTCCCCGGGAGCGAGCGACCGACTCTAGCCGCGCGTGGGAGCGGCGCAACGCCCATCAATTGGATTTGATGAAGCGCAGCATGTCGGCATAGAGCGTGGTGCGGTGGCGCAGGCCGCGCGCGAGCGACAGCAGAATGCCCAGATGCCCGATGCCCTCGTATTCGAAGAGTTCGACCTTGTTGCCGGCATCCGTCAACCGCTTTGCGAAGCGCCGCGAATTCCCGGCGCCGACCGTGGTGTCCTTGGTGCCGTGCGCCAGCAGCATGCGCGGCGCGCCGGGCTTCACATATTTGATCGGCTGCGTCGCCATCACGCGATCGCCGCCGAAGAGATCGATCAGCACCGGATCGCGGATCGGGAGGAAATCGTAGGGACCCGCCAATCCAATGACGCCGCGGATGGCGGACGGCGTCAGGTCGACCGCCTTCAGGTAGGTCTCGTTGACCGCCAGCATCGCGGCGATGTAGGCACCGGCGGAGTGGCCGCTGACGAATATGCGCGCCGCGTCGGCGCCGTCCAGTTCGGCCGCGCCGGCGCACAGGAATTTGACCGCCAAGGCGCCGTCCTCGATGAAGGTGGGGTATTTCACCTGCGGATAGAGCCGATAATCGGCCACGGCGGTGACGATGCCGCGGCTTGCGAACGCCTCGCCGAAGGCACGGTAGATCGCCTTCGAGCCGCTTTGCCAGCTTCCGCCATAGAAGAACAGCAGCACGGGCGCTGAGGACAGGGAGCCATCGGGAACGTATAGATCGAGCCTCTGCCGCGGCAGCGGCCCATAGGAGCGGTTTGCCAGGACGTGGTAGCCGGTCCGGGACACCAGGCCGTTGATGGCCGGAATGGCGGCCTTCAGCACCAGATCGCGGGCGGCGACGGCCAGGTGATCGAGGGCGCGGAGAACGAAGCTGGCCATGACGAGAACTCAAAGGCGTGGAAGGGGATCAATCGGCAGGGATTTCAGCCGGTTAAGCCGGGCATCATCTTCCGCCCGACCCCCGGTTGCGTGGCGCCCAAGCTTCCGCTAAAAGCCCCGCCTTCATCTGTCCTAGATGTGTTGACGGATGACATTGCCGAATTACCCAAGGAATTCAAGACCATGCGTGAGACACAAGAACTGCGCGCCGAGCCCCGCAGCGGCACCGGCAAGGGCCCGGCCTATCAGGCGCGCGGCAAAGGTCTCATCCCGGCCGTGGTCTATGGCGGCGACGCTGCGCCCGAGAACGTCTCGGTCGATTACCGCACGCTGGAGCGCCACTACCAGACCGGCAATTTCACCACCTCGCTGGTGATGCTCGATGTCGCCGGCAAGAAGACGCGCGTGATCCCGCGCGAGGTGCAGGTCGATCCCGTCACCGACCGCCCCGTGCATGTCGATTTCATGCGTCTGGGCGAAGGCGCCAAGGTGCGTCTCGCCATCCCCGTGCACTTCCGCAACCAGGGCGAGTCGCCCGGCCTGAAGAAGGGCGGCGTGCTCAACATCGTGCGCCACGACATCGAATTGCTGTGCCCGGCCGAAAGCATTCCCGAGGAGATCGCCGTCGATCTCGCCGGCCTCGACATCCACGACACGGTGCACATCTCGTCGATCGCGCTGCCCGAGGGCGTCAAGCCGATCATCCGCGGCCGCGACTTCACCATCTGCTCCATCGTCGCGCCGACCAGCGTGCTGGAAGAGCAGAAGGCCGCAGCCGCCGCTGCCGCAGCCGCCGCGTCCGCGCCGGTCGTCGAGGAAGGTGCCGCCCCCGCCGCGGGCGCAGCGCCCGCCGCCGGCGCCGCCGCCGCCCCGGCCGCCGCCGCACCCGCCAAGAAGTAAGGCCTCGTCCGCGGGACGCCGATGTCCGACACGCCGCTTCTCATCGCCGGGCTCGGCAATCCCGGCGCCGAGCATGCGCGCGACCGGCACAATGCGGGCTTCATCGTGGTGGAGGAGTTGCACCGCGAATACCGCTTCGGGCCGTGGCGCGCCAAATTCGAAGGCCTCCTGAGCGAGGGATCGCTGGGCGGGCGCAAGACGTATTTGCTCAAACCCCAGACCTACATGAATCTCAGTGGCCGTTCGGTTGGGCCAGCGATGCGGTTCTTCAAGCTGCCGTTGTCGGCCGTGGTGGTGATCCATGACGAGATCGACCTCGCCGCCGGTAAGCTGAAAGTGAAAACGGGTGGCGGCGACGCCGGCAATAACGGCTTGCGCTCCATCACCGCGTCGCTGGGACCCGACTATCGCCGCGTGCGCGTGGGCGTCGGTCATCCCGGCGCCAAGAGCGGCGTGACCGGCCATGTGCTCGGCAGCTTCACCAAGGCCGATGCGGACTGGTTCGTGCCGCTGGTCGAGGCCATGGTCGCGGCGGCGCCGCTGCTCGCGGCCGACGACGACACGGGCTTCATGAACAAGGTGCAGCTTGCCGTGAATCCGCAGCCGAAGAAGGAAAAACCGGCGAAGCCGGAAAAGAAGGACGAAGGCTGATGGGCTTCAAGTGCGGAATTGTCGGGCTGCCCAATGTCGGCAAATCGACGCTGTTCAATGCGCTGACGCAGACCGCGGCGGCGCAGGCGGCGAACTATCCCTTCTGCACCATCGAGCCCAATGTCGGCGACGTGGCGGTGCCCGATCCGCGGCTTGAGACGCTGGCCAGGATCGGCAAGTCGGCCGAGCTCATCCCGACCCGCATCACCTTCGTCGACATCGCGGGCCTGGTGCGCGGCGCATCGAAGGGCGAGGGGCTGGGCAACCAGTTCCTCGCCAACATCCGCGAGGTCGATGCGGTAGTGCATGTGCTGCGCTGCTTCGAGGACGACGACATCACCCATGTCGAGAATCGGATCGATCCGGTCGGCGATGCCGAGACCGTCGAGACCGAGCTGATGTTGGCCGATCTCGACAGCCTGGAAAAACGCATCAAGCCGCTCGAGAAGAAAGCCAATTCCGGCGAGAAGGAGGCCAAGGAACAGCTCGCGCTGATGATGAAGGCGATTGTCCTGCTGCGCGAAGGCAAGCCGGCGCGGCGGGCGGAGCTTTCGGCGGAGGAGCGCGCGCCGTTCTCGCAGCTCGGACTGATGACCAGCAAGCCGGTGCTCTATGTCTGCAATGTCGACGAAGGCGCGGCGGCGACGGGCAACACATTCTCGCGGGCCGTGGAGGCCATGGCGAAAACCCAGGGCGCCGGCACGGTCACCATCTCCTGCCGCATCGAGGAAGAGGTCGCGCAGTTGCCGGCTGGCGAGCGCGAGGAATTCCTTTCGAGTCTCGGGCTCGAGGAGCCCGGCCTCAACAAGCTGATCCGCGCCGGCTATGCGCTTTTGGGCCTCATCACCTTCTTCACCGTGGGACCGAAAGAGGCGCGCGCCTGGACCGTGACCAAGGGCTCGAAGGCGCCGCAAGCGGCGGGCGTGATCCACACCGATTTCGAACACGGCTTCATCCGCGCCGAGACCATCGCCTATGACGACTATGTGGCGGGCGGCGGCGAAGCCGGCGCCCGCGACGCCGGAAAATTCCGCCTGGAAGGCAAGGAGTACGTCGTGGCCGACGGCGACGTGCTGCACTTTCGTTTCAACGCATAAAGAAGCCGCAATCGCACCCCACTCGCGCCCCATTGCGGGACGAGCCTTCGTGTCGAACCGAGCGAAGGGGATACGTCATGGTTCGCAAATCCATCGTGGTCATTGCGTGCGCTTTGACGCTTGCGGGATGCGGCGACCGCTCGCCGCGGCCCATGCAGCTTAGAGCACGGATCAATGGTGTGCCTTCTCCTCCGCCGCCGGAGATCGACGTCGCGGCGGACGCGACGACGCCGACCAATTCAGTTTCGACCGCGATCCCCCAGCAGTTCAGCTACACGCATAGCTGGAATTTGCGCATGCCGCACGGCACGGTCTCGCCGCGCTTCCTGCGCGCCCGCGATCTTTGCCTTCAGGACAAGGCGCTCGCTTGCAAGCTCGCATCGGCAAGCATCTCGCAGGGCGACGGCACGCCCGACGGCGTGACATCGGCATCGCTGGAAGTGCAGCTGCCGCATGCGGGATTGGCGCCATTCGAACGGGCGCTCCTCACGCCGGTGCGCGGCGAAAAACCAGGCGATGCGGTCATGGTGTCGCGTCAGACCCAGGCGCAGAGCGTGGAGACGCAGGCGTCCGATACGGGACGCAAGGTGGCGCAACTCACGGGCTATCGCGACAGGCTGGCGGCGCTGGAGAAGCGATCCGACCTGAGCGTCGATGATCTCATCAAGCTGGAAGGCGAAGAGTCCCGCGTGCAAAGCGAACTCGATGCGGCGACCGGCCAACAGCACACGCTGACCGACGGGATCGCGCGCGAGGACGTCACGATCCAGCTCAACGAGACGCCAGAGATAGCCGAGTCGGTCGGGCCGATCACCCAGGCCTGGCGCGACGCCGGCGAGACACTCGCGCTGAACGCGGCGAGCGCGCTGCGGTTCGTCATCGCCGCGCTTCCCTGGCTGCCGATCATCGCGGCGGGAATTTTCGCGGTCGCGCGGCTGTGGCGGTTGTTTCGCCGGCGGCGCCAGAAGTCGGCATAAACCTCGCTGTCATGGCCCGCAAAAGCGGGCCATCCAGTTGACGCCTGCGATGCGATCTTCAGAATACGCTTCGCGATACCTGCCCGAGGGGTCGCCCTGCGATCACCTGGGTGGCCGTATTCGCGGGCCATGACAATCAAGTATGCGGAGAGAACGATGACCCTACGCGGCAAGATGGAGAAAAAAGGAATGCGCGATGGCGCGCAGATCGGCGTCTATCGCGTGCAGCCCGAGGGCGCGCGGCGCGGCGGGCTCGTCCTCATCCAGGAGATCTTCGGCGTCACCGAGCACATCATGGAATTGTGCGACGGGTATGCGAAGGACGGCTATGAGGTGCTGGCGCCGGCGCTCTACGACCGCGAGCATCCCGGCTTCCAGGCGAGCTATTCGCCGGAGGACATCCAGGTCGCGATCAAGCTGGCGCGCGCCGAACATCCCTTCGATCTCTCCATTGCCGACACGCAAGTGTGCATCGACGATCTGAAGGCGCGCGGGCCGGTGTTCATCACCGGCTATTGCTATGGCGGCAGCGTCAGTTGGGCGGCGGCGGGGCGCTGCGCCGGCCTGGCGGCGGCTTCGGGCTATTACGGCGGCAATATCGGCCAGATGATCGATCTGGAGCCGAAATGCCCGACGATCCTGCACTTCGGCGAGAATGATCACGGCATTCCAATGGAGACGGTGCAGAAGGTCGCCGCCGCCCACCCCAAGGTGCAGATCTATCTTTATCCCGCGGGCCACGGCTTCAATTCGGACCGGCGTAGCGACTTCCATCCCGAAAGCGCGGCGCTGGCGCGTCAGCGCACGCTGGAGTTGTTCCGCGCGCATGGCGGCTGATCCGCGCCGCATTTGCGCCAGATTCGGGAACCGGAACGGCGTTCGCGGATGATCGTTTTGGACAACGGGCAACGGGGCTTCATCAAGCTTAGGAGTTGCTCATGTCGCTTCGATCTTCCTTGAAACCGCTGCGGTTGGCGATGCTGGCCGGTGCCATCGGACTTTGCGGCGCGGCCGCCCAGGCACAGGACGAAGGCCGCTATCATGCGGTCGTCTACGGACCCGATGGAACCGAGGAGGTGATCGTGCATGCGCCCTACGATCGCGTGCATCACTATCCCGACGGCACCGCGACGCTGTCGCGCGAAGTGTCCTATGCCGACCTCGACTTGAGCACGCGCGACGGGCGCCACGAATTGCGCGCCCGCGTGCGCGATACGGCGCGCGACGTCTGCGTCGAATTGCGCGACCGCACATCGAACGCGACCGATCCGTTGGACCGGATGGACACGACCCGGTGCGAGCGCGAGGCCTATCGCGACGCGATGGACCAGGCGCACAACGCCATCGCCGACGCGCGCACGGGCGAGGACTGAGCGCGAACCGGCGGCCGTCACCGGCGTGTGACCGCCGGCATCTTCGATAGGGCGGAGCGCGCGCCGCGTTCCGCCCTTTTGATGCGGCGGCAAAGGAACTTAATCATGCCGATGGGGTTAATGTTGGAACCAACCAAGGTAAGACCAATGAAAACCCTGTTCGCTTCGATTGTTGCGTTGACCCTCCTATCCGGCACGGCCGCCAGCGCGGCTGGTATCGGCGTCCATGTCGGCGGCATCGGCATCGGCATCGGCGCCCATGGCGGTCACCGCCATTGCCACGGCTGGGGTTATCATCATCACCAGCGCTATTGCCGCGGCTGGTACTAGTCACGGACGATAGGCCAGGCGGAAGCGTCTGGCCTTAGGTCCCC
>Ga0265320_10000182_pt1 | contig 52982 bp, 26 predicted proteins | sample 4827metaG_FD_202087 | JGI IMG/M metagenome (GOLD analysis project Ga0265320, IMG submission 202087) | Rhizosphere microbial communities from Carex aquatilis grown in University of Washington, Seatle, WA, United States - 4-8-27 metaG | ecosystem: Host-associated > Plants > Roots > Rhizosphere >...
CCGCGCCCGCCACGCCACGCATCAACGGCCCGAAAATTTTTGGCGCGCGGCCCGGTTCGCCGTTCCTCTATTCCATCCCGGCGACCGGCGACCGCCCCATGAAGTTTTCCGCCGATGGTTTGCCGCGCGGTTTGCAACTGGATGCGGATACGGGGCGCATCATGGGATCATTGAAGAAACAAGGCGCCTACCAGGTTGTGCTTCATGCCGTCAATTCCCTCGGCCACGCGGATCGCCCTTTCAAGATTGTCGTTGGCGACGAGATTGGATTGACGCCCGCCATGGGATGGAACAATTACAACCTGACGGGCGCCCACATTGATCAAAAGACTGTGCTTGCGCAGGCTCATGCGATGGTGGATTCGGGTTTGGCACAGCACGGATGGGTTTATTGCAACACGGACGACGGTTGGCAGGGATTGCGCGGCGGCCACTTCAACGCCATCCAGCCCGACAGCAAGGATTTTCCCGACATCGCCGCCATGGTGAAGGAAATCCACGGCCTTGGCCTCAAGGCCGGGATCTATTCCTCGCCGTGGGTGACCACATACGATCGCCATATTGGCGGCACATCCGAAAATGCCAGGGGGGATTGGAGCCGCGATTACGCCAAAACCAACAGCCATGACCACAGTCAGAAATTTCCTTTTGCCATCGGAAAATATCATTTTGCGAAGCAGGATGCCCGGCAGTTTGCCACGTGGGGATTTGATTATCTCAAGTACGACTGGGCGCCGATTCATCTGGACGCCACCAAGGAAATGTTCGACGCATTGCAAACGACCCACCGTGATTTGGTTTTCAGCCTTTCCAACAACGGCACTTATACACTTTTGAATGAGATTGGCCAGGTTTCCGCATGTGCAAACTCCTGGCGGGTGACGGACGATGTGCATGATAACTGGAAGAATGTTACCAACAGCGCTTTTAGCCAGGACGCCTGGGCTCCTTCTTCGCGCCCTGGTCATTTCAACGATCCCGACATGCTGGTGATCGGAACCCTTGGCTGGGGTCGCCCGCATCCCACGCATCTGAAACCGGATGAGCAATACACCCAAATCAGCATGTGGTGCCTGCTATCGGCCCCGTTGCTTCTCGGCTGCGATTTGCAGAAGCTTGATCCGTTCACCTATGGTCTGGTTTCCAACGATGAAGTTCTGGACGTGGATCAAGACAGCTTGGGGAAGCAGGCCTCCTGCGTTGCCGAAAATGGCGACATCAGGGTCTATGCAAAACCCTTGGACGATGGCCGTTGGGCTGTCGGCTTGTTCAATCGCGGGCCTGTTTCTGCCAATGCCAGTTTTCGGTGGGCTGACCTCAAACTTACCGGCAAACAAGCCGTGCGTGACCTGTGGCGTCAGAAGGACCTGGGCATTTTTGACGATGGCTTCCAAGTTTCAGTGGCGTCTCACGGGGTCGTTTTGATTGGCGTCTCACCGGGTGATGCAGCCAATGAAAACCATGCCCAGCAGGTTTCAATGTGAAATTTCAAATTCATAACATGGAGAATTTATTTTGGAACTAACCCAGAACCAGTCACCGTGCATTGACGTCGCCATCGTGGAAGACGATACCAAGGTCTTGAGCCACTTGGCCTCGCTGATCGGTTCCACCGAGGGATTCGACTGTGTGGGGCGGTACAGAACTGGGGAGCGCGCTTTGGAAGGGATCCCTCATAGTCTTCCGGACGTGGTTCTGATGGACATTCAATTGCCTGGCATGGACGGCGTGGAATGTGCGCGCCGTCTCAAGAATCGGCTTCCGGATGTTTTGATCGTGATGCTGACTGAGTTTGAAAATACCAGTGCCATCATCGGTGCATTTTCAGCCGGAGCCTGTGGTTGCCTGCTCAAGCGCGAATCACCCGCAAAAATCTTTGAAGCCCTCCGTGGCGCATATAATGGCGGCTCACCCATGACGGGCACCATCGCTCGCCGGGTGGTGTCCGTTTTTCATGAGACGATGAGCGCAAGATGCAAATCCGCCCGCCTTTCAAGACGGGAACATCAGGTGATGGAGCGCCTGGCGCAGGGTTTCACTTATCACGAGATTGCCGCAGGTCTCGCACTCAGTTACTCCACGGTTCACACTCATATCCGGCACATTTACAAGAAGCTTCAGGTCAATTCCCGAACGGAGGCTGTAGTTTTGTATTTGCAGGGGCGTGCCCAACCAGAATCGGCGCGTCCCAAACCGCGTCTGCGAGCAAATCAATTGATTGGCAATTGGAGTGGACGTGGTGCGAACTGAATTGCGAACAAAATAATTTACGGAAACCCCCAAACAAAACCCACTATGAACCCCATGAAAAACGTCGCTAAGAAATTCATTCGTGGCGCTGGTGGCATTGCCTGCCTGGCCATGCTTCTCGCGCTGACTGCCCAAGGCCAAGACACCTGGGTGGGCAACACCAGCGCCAACTGGGCCGACAGCAACTGGACCGGCCACAATCCGCCTTTGACTGGTGACGGTTTGATTTTCGATGTCGCTGGCACGGCAGGGAGCAGTTTGACTGACAACCTCACCACGGGCGCCGGAGCGTGGACTTTTACGAACATCACCTTCACCGCGAATGCGCCCGCTTACACCGTCACGCCGGGCGCGGGCGCGGGTTTCACCCTTGGCACGACCACGCCAGCCACCGTGATTGCTCAAAATGGCGGCAATCTTCAAGTCATTCACGACCCCATCACGCTGGCCAATGCCAGTCAAACCATTTCGCTGACCGCCGGTAACTTGACGCTGGGCGGCTTGCCGACCAGCGGTCAGATTTCGGGGGCGGGCGGCCTGACACTGATCGGCAGCGTGAATGTGTTGACCCTGACCACCAACAGTGCCGGGTTGGAGGCCTACACCGGCGCGACCGTTGTGAACAGCGGCGAACTTGATCTGAACTTTGCCAATTTAAGTCTTGGTGGCATTTATACCAGCAGCAGCCTGACGATCAACAATGGTGGCACGGTCAACGTTCTTTCAGACAACTCGCTCGCCGGCTTTGGCAGCCCGGTGGGCAGCCTGCCGGTGACGATTAACCTGGGCGGCACGCTGATGCAGGGAGCCACCGCTTCCGGCTCGCATATCCGCGGACTGCTGACGCTTAATGGCGGTACGTTGGCGGCCGGCGGCGCGGGCACGGCGACATTTGGCAACTGGCATCTCGACGACGGGGTTGTTGTCAATGGCGGTGTCAACCAATCCGTGATCAGTTCCGGCAGGGTAATTCCGTTCCAAACCGGCGGCACGGTGTTCAACGTCGCCAGCGGCGGCACCGCCAGCGGAATTGATTTGGACGTCACCGGCGATCTTTACAACGGAACAACCGATCATGACACCGGCATCATCAAAACCGGCAACGGCACCATGGCGCTGGAAAGTGTCAACACCTACATCGGCGCGACGACCGTCAGCAACGGCATCTTGGTGATCAACGGCACGTTGGGTGTTGGCAGCAGCTACGCCGGGAGAATCACCAATTTTGCCTCTTTTGTTTACAACGGCTTTTCCGCACAAACCCTGTCGGGAGTTATTTCTGGACCCAGTTCGTTGGTTCAAAGCAACGGTCTTCTGACACTTTCAGCCACAAACACATACATTGGCAGTACCGTCATCGCCGGCGGCACAATGTCATTGACCGGCGGCGGCTCGCTGGCGAGTTCCAACATCATGGTTGGCAGCGGAACCACTTTTGACGTGTCGGCAGTCAACTTTGCGCTGGGCAGCGGCCAAACCTTGAGTGGCAGCGGCACAGTGAATGGGTCGGTCAGCGGTGGCGCCGGGTCGAGAATTGATCCAGGGATTCACGGGGCTGGCGCTGCTGTTGGCACTTTGACGATTAATAACAATCTCACACTTGGTGTCGGTGCCTCGGCCGCTTTTGATCTTGGTACCACGTTCAACGGGCCTAACGATCAGATCAACGTGGGAGGCATTCTGACCAACGATTTTGATGTCGTTCACATCAGTGCGCCCACCACCTCATCCTTGCTCGATGCCTCCGGCAATGACTATGTCCTGATCACTGCCAGTGGCGGTGTGTCCGGCGGTATTTCCGGGACTCCGGTGTGGGACGTGGCTCCGGCCAATTCCACCAATTTCGTCGTGCTGGTGTCCGGCAACAACGTGGTCCTTCATTATTTGGCCAGTGGCGTTCCCACCCCTCCGTCCGGCGTTGCCTCGGCGAGCCCGTCCACTCTCAACCACGGCCAGAGCACAATTGTCAGCGCCACGGTGACCAATGGAACCTTCCCGATCAGCACGGTGGTTTTGGATGCCAGCGCGATCGGGGGATCGTCTTCAATTTCCTTGGTGCGCTCAAACTCAACCAGCGTTTACACCAACTCCGTTGTCGTTGGCCTCGGCGCCAGCCTTGGTTCCCAAACCTTGGTCGTCGTCGTCACCGACAACCAGGGCCATGCTTCCTTGCCGATAACAGCCTCGGTGTCGATTGCGGCTGCGGGTGAGGTTTGGAACGGGCTTGGCGCCAATGACAATTGGAGCACCAGTCTGAATTGGTCCAGCGGGCTTGCCCCCGGATATGCCGGTGACAACATTACGTTTGCCGGCGCGACCCGCCTGACGCCGAACGTGGACACAAATTACAGCGTGACGGCACTGACCTTCAACAATACCGCGGGAAGCTTCACTATTGGCACTGCGAATGCCAGCACCTTGACGCTGAGTGGTGGTGGCGTGACCAATAATTCCGCCAACGCGCAAACATTGAACGTTCCGATCTCCCTGAGCGCGCCGGCATCACTGAACGCAGCCGCTGGCAGTCTTGTCGTCAATCAAAACATCACCAATGGCACAAGTCTCCTGACCATTACCGCCACCAACAATGTGAACATCAGCGGAGCAATTAATGGCACCACCGGCGGGTTGACCAAGAATCCCGGCACTGGAACCCTGGCGCTTTCCGGCGCGAACACCTATGGCGGCGCAACCACGATCAGCGGCGGCACGTTGTCTCTAACGGGTAGCGGCGCGCTTACACCGGCCGGCGATGGCACGGGTGCGTCCAGGATTCTGGTTGGGAATGTGGCGGGAGTTCCGGCGGCGCTCTATCAATCCGGCGGCACCATCGCAACCAGCGCGGGCACCGGCGGCAATTTGCAGATTGCCAGCGCGCTCGGCGCTTGGGGCTATTACAACTTGTCCGGCGGTCTCCTCATGATTTCCAACACGGCCGCCAATGGGGCGGAGATCAACGTCGGCGGCACCAGCGCCACCGCCGGAGCCGGAACACTGGCGCAGTTCGACATGAGCGGCGGAACAGTGCTGGTGGGCGTGGTCGGCACCACGAAAGCCTACTTCCAAGCTTCCCGCGGCGGGGTGGGGGTATATTCCGTGGTGAATCTTTCCGGTGGCAGCCTGATCGTTAACACCAATATTACGGATGACAATGGCGCCGGTTATTCCGCCAACTGGTCAACTGCGGCTGGTTCAAGCACCAATGTGACCACCATCAGCGGCACGGCCACCCTCCTGTCGCCAACCGTTTCCACCAAACTCAACCAGAGAAATAATGCCACCAGCGCCAACATCGGCATCCTGAACCTCAACGGCGGGTTGTTGCAGACCTTCGGTTTTTATGCGGCAGGAAATGCCTCGGCCACCATCAACTTCAATGGCGGCACGTTGATGGCGGGATTTACCAATGCGGCGGAGTCGTTTACCAACGCGGCAAGTTTCCTTGGCAACGTCGGTTCCGTTTATGATTACAACGGCGGTGCCTTCATCAATGACAACGGCTATGCCATCGCGATCAAGCAGCCTGTTTTGGCGCCAACCGGCAACGGCGTGACTTCCATTCCGGTCGCCACCGGCGGCGCGGGCTATGTCATGCCGCCATTGATTATGATCACCGGCGGCAACGGCAGTGGCGCCACCGCCTACGCGCAGGTTAATCCAGTGACGGGTGCCGTGACCAATATTGTGGTCACTTGTGCGGGTAGAAACTACACCACCGCGCCCACGGTGACGCTCCTCGGCGGCGGCGCGACCACCGCCGCGACGCTCGGCGCCGCGACGCTCGGCGCCAACACGAGTGGCGGCCTGGCCAAGAGCGGAAGCGGCTCTCTGTACCTGGCCGGCGCCAACACCTACACCGGCACCACCACGGTCAGCAACGGCACGCTGTTGGTGAACTCGACACAGCCGAATACCGCTCCCGTGGTTGTGAAGGACGGCGCCACGCTGGGCGTGATTGCTTCCGGCTCAGGCCAATTCTCGCCGTCTTCGCTGACGGTGGGCAACAGCACCGGTGCCAGCCTCGCCTTTGTGGTCAATAGCACCACCCAGGCGCCATTGACACCGGCGGCGTTCTCGCACACCGGCAATTACACCATCAATATTCTCGCCGGCAGTTTGGTGGCGGGAAACAGCTATCCATTGCTGACGCTCGGCTCCACGCCCAGTGGTTACACGTTGGGCACATTGCCTCTTGGAGTGAGTGCCAATCTGTCCACGACCGGCAACACACTTTATCTGAACGTCACCGCGGTGGCGGGCACGCTGTGGACCGGTTCGGTTAGCGGCATTTGGGACATCGCCACCACGCTGAATTGGACGAATAGCGGCGTGGCGAGCACCTACACTGACGGCAGTCCTGTGCAATTTGATGACACGGCGTCCGTCTTCTTGGTTGCTGGTAGCGTTTCGACCACGGTGTCACCGTCGGATGTCCTCGTCACCAACAACGTCAACAACTATAACATCTCGAACAACCTCGTGATTGCGGGTCTGGGCGGCCTCACCAAGAATGGTTCCGGCGCACTGACCATCGGGCCGGGTGCGTTCAATGGGCCTTACACCTACGCCGGGCCGACGGTTGTGAACGGCGGCACGCTTAACCTGAACTTCGGGAACTTTCCCAACAGCGGCATCTACGCCAGCAGCGGATTGTTCATCAATTCCAATGCCACGGTGGTGACGATGATAAACAACTCGCTTTGCGGCTCGGCCAGTCCACTGGGCAGTTTGCCGGTGACCATCAACGCCGGTGGTACGCTCACTGCTGCCGTCGGACAAGATTCTTCCCACATAAGGGGGTTATTGACGCTTATCGGCGGCACGCTCGGCGACCTCGGAGTCGGCAATCAGGGCGCAAACGGCACTTGGGATATCGATTCTGGAGTGGTTGCTAACGGTGGGCAGTTCACTTCCACCATGAGCGCCAACGATATGATTCCCGACCAGATCGGCGGAACCGTTTTCAAAGTCGCCAGCGGCGGCACGCCCAGTGGCATTGACTTGAATGTCACGGGTTCCATGATCAGAGGCACCGCGCTAGCCGATACCGGCATCATCAAGACCGGCAACGGTGTCATGGCCATTGCGGGCGTGACCAATAGCTACTCCGGCCCCACAACCATCAGCAACGGCCTGTTGACCATCAACGGCGGCAGTTCGCTGGGCGCTGGCGCGGTTTATGCCGGCGCCATCAGCAACTTTGCGGCGTTCGCATACAACAGCACCCACGCGCAGTTTTTGTCGGGTGTCATTTCCGGCAGCGGCGTGCTGAGCATCAGCAATGCCTCGGCACTGGTCGTCCTTACCAACGTGAATACTTATACCGGCCCGACCATCGTCGCCGCCGGAACGCTGGCGCTGACCAACACCGCATCCATTGCCGCCAGCACCAGCATTCAGGTGAACTCCGGCGCAATACTCGATGTTTCATCGGCGACTTCGCGCGCGTTGGCCCTGGCTGCCGGACAGACGTTGGACGGCAACGGTTTGATCACGGGCAGTGTGACCAACCTGCTGGGCGGGACGATCGAACCCGGCACACCGGCAGTGGCCGGCGTGCTGACCGTCACGAACATTGTTACCCTGGGCGGCAGCGGCAACACCCTCATGGTGCTCAACAGCGGCGGCAGCAGTTCCAAACTGATCGCCACCAACATCAACTACGGCGGTACGCTGACATTGAACAACGTCGGCCCCGCCTACGCTGCGGGAAACAGCTTCACGCTGTTTCAAGCCGTGAATTACAGCGGAACGTTCACCAGCCTCGTGCCTGCGACGCCGGGCGCGGGACTGGGATGGGACACCAGCGCCTTGAATACCAGTGGCGTCTTGAGTGTGGTGACTGCGTCCGCGCCAATATCGGCCTTGAAGTTCACCAGCCGCCCGGTGATTTCGGGCACGACGTTGACCTTCTCGGCAACGAACACCGGTGCGGGCAGCATTTATCTGCTCACCAGCACCAATATTGCGAATCAACTCAACACCTGGACGCCCATTTGGACCAATGTGCTGGGTGGCAGCAGCAGTTTCACGACGAACCTGCTTAACGCGGTGAATCCGGCCTACTCTCAGGATTTCTACATCTTGAGCACGACCAATAATCACTGACCTTAAGCAATGTGGTTTTGACACGCCCGGCCTTGTTTAGCGGCAAGGCCGGGCTTTTTGCAGCAGGGCGCAGGTTTCGTAGTAATTTGTATATTTTTATGAAGCAAATGCAGTTTCCGTTTTCTGTCTTTCAGCTGGCAAAATGTCTCCGCCCCTGTTGGCTGGCGATGTTGCTGTCCTTGACCTTCGCCGGAGCATCACACGCGCAATATCCGTGGAATGATTTTCCCGGCAATCCGCCAACCACTCCGCGCTGGGCCTTCGAGCCGTGGGTATGGAACGGAGTTACGTTCAATACGTTTGGCGCGACGAATCTCGTCGGCAGTTATTTGTCGAACAACATTCCCGTCGGCGCGGTCATCATTGACGATCCGTGGTTCACCTCTTATTGCGATTTCACCTGGAACACCGGCCAATACGCCGACCCGGCCGGTATGGTTCAAAATTTGCGCGCGCAGGGCGTGCGGGTGATCTGCTGGATGGTCGGCATGGTGAACAACACTTCGCCGCGCAACCCGCCGCCGCTCTCGCAAAACCCCGGCTACCCGTATGCCGTGGCAAACAATCTCGCCATTAACAACAACGCCAACTACTCTTGGTGGCAAGGCTCGGGCCTCGGCGTGGATTTTTCCAATCCCACCGCCGTCAACTGGTTCATGTCCGCCGCCACGAACTTGATTAACATGGGCGTCAGCGGGTTCAAGGTGGATCAAAACGACACCTACGCGTCCGATCCCGTCGTGACGTCGCCCGGCTCCATTTTCGGCGTCACGAATATGCCGCGCGGGCAATACTCGGAATTTTATTATGGCGCTGTGACCGACTGGGTCCGCGCCCAAACCAACGACTTTATCACATTCTCCCGTCCCGCTTCCGACCAGCGCACCACCGGCAGCAATCTGGGCTACGAAGGCCCGCCATCCCGGACGATGACAAGCTGGTGCGGCGACTATCCTGGGGACTTTAACGGGATGGTGAAACAGTTGACCAATGTCTATAACTCCGCCATCGCCGGTTATTCCTCGGTCGGTTTTGAAATCGGCGGATTTCAGACGCCGCAGCCCACGCATGATTCGTTGCTGCGCCAGGTGGAATTATCCTCGCTGTTGCCAGTCATGGAAAATGGCGGCGCACCCGGCGGCGAAACCACGCACCAGCCGTGGTATTGGGATACCCACGGATTTACGGACACCATCAGCACCTATCGCTACTACGCCACGCTGCACCACAATCTCGTGCCGTTCAATTTTCACCTCAGCGTCAACTCCAGTCTGACCGGCCAGCCGGCGGTCACCCAGGTCAGCCTGACAAAATACTGGCACATCCTTGGCAATTCACTTTTGACCTGGGCCGTCACCTCGGCAAGCACCGGTTCCACCAACGCGCTGACGCTGAATTTTCCAAATCCCGGCAGCCTGTGGATTGATTGGTGGACCAACTCACACACCATTTACGGCGGTTTGACTTCCAATCTGACTTACAATATTGACTATGCCCCGATTTATGTCCGCGCCGGTTCCATCATTCCGGTCAATGTGGACAGCAGTGTCTCCGGCCTGGGCGACGTCACTTCTTCCAACATGGACACCGTGCTGATGTATCCCTACGGAACCAACCAGTTCGTCTATCATCGTCCGCTGGGCGAGGCCGTCGCCTACGAAGACGTGACGCTGGGCGTGACTGAAGGCAGCAACGGCCTGGTGCAAGTCAGTTCGCCCGCGTCGCGGTCGTGGATTCTCAAAATCGTTTCCTTCGCGGCACCGACAAACGTCACCGGCGCGGATTCCTGGAGTTACAGCAGCGCCAGCAATCTTCTGACGCTCGTCAAAACCGGCGCGGTGTTCAACGTCACGGTCAAACCATTATCCGGCTATCTCACCGTGACGCCACCGCCACCGGTGATTCCCACCAACGGCAACACCACCTGGATCGGTGGTGGTGCGAATGCCAACTGGCAGACGACGAACAATTGGACGGGGCAGAACAATCCTGTCATCGCGGGCGACACACTATTGTTTGATGGCGCAGCGCGGCTGAACAACACGAATGATTTTGCCGCGCTCACTTCGTTTGCCGGTCTGACATTCAACGCCTCGGCCGGCGCGTTCACGCTTTCTGGTAACTCAGTTGATCTGGCCGGCGGCATCACTGACAATTCCGCCTCGCTGGAAACCATCAATCTGCCGGTGCAATTCGACACCGGACAAATCATTGCCGTCACCAACCCGACGGGAACACTGGCTATCGGCGGCGTCATTTCTGGCGCGATTGGTTTGACCAAGACTGGCCCCGGCACGCTGGTGTATTCCGGGGCGAACTCTTATAGCGGCGCAACCACGGTGGCGGGTGGCGCGATTTCCCTGGCGAATGGCGGCGCCTTGACGCCTGCGGGAAATGGCACCGGTTCGGCGAGAGTTATCATCGGCAGCGCCTCCGGTTCAGCCGCGGCGTTTTATCAATCCGGTGGCACCTTCACCAGCAGCGCAGGCGGCGGAGGCAACGTCCAGGTCGGTGGCGCAACCGGCGCTTACGGCTATTACAACCTGTCCGGCGGCAACCTCACCATTGCCAACACGACCGGGAACGGCGCGGAAATGAACGTCGGCGGCACCAGCGGCGGTCCCGGCACCTTCGCCCAGTTCGATATGAGCGGCGGGACGGTGACTATAGGTCAGACTGCCAATCAGGATGCCTATTTCATGCCTTGCCGCGGCACCGGTGAATCGGCCGTGATGAATCTTACCGGCGGCAGCCTGACCATTTTCAACGGCACCAAAGAGGACAATGGCAGCGGTTATTCCGGAAACTGGAATACGCCGGATACCAACGTTACCACCATCGGTGGCACGGCATTGCTTCAGTCGTTGAGTGCGTCGGTCAAGTTGAACCAGAGAAACAACGCGGCCAACGTAAGCGTCATGAATCTGAACGGTGGGACGTTCCAGGCGATGGGTTTCTACGCCAGTGGAAACGCGGCGGCCGTGGTCAATTTCAACGGCGGCACGTTGATGGCTGGCACCAACGCCAACGGCAATTTCCTGGGCAATGTCGCTTCCGTCTTTGATTACAGCAATGGCGCGACCATCAACGACAACGGAAACGCCATTACAATCAATCAGCCGATTTCGGCCGTCACCGGCAATGGCGTTGCCACAATTCCCGTCGCGACCGGTGGTGCGGGTTATGTCATGCCGCCACAAGCCGCGATCTCCGACAGCACCGGCACCGGCGCGACAGCTTATGCGACCGTCTCCGGTGGACAGGTCACTGGCATCGTCGTCACCTGTCCGGGCAGAAATTACACTGCGCCAACGGTCACGCTGGCCGGCGGCGGCTTCACCACGGCCGCAACTCTCAGTCCGGCGACCGTCTTGGCGAACGCCAGCGGCGGCCTGGCCAAGCAGGGCAGCGGCACGTTGACCTTGACCGGCGCCTGCACCTACACCGGCACCACGCTCATCAGCGCCGGCACGCTGGCGCTGACGAACAATGGTTCAATCACCAGCAGCACAAATGTCAATGTCGCCTTCGGCGCAATTCTGGATGTTTCCAAAACCACCTCAGGCGCGCTCACTTTGACGAGCGGCCAGACTCTCACCGGCAGTGGCGCGGTCAATGGCAACGTGACCAATCTGCCTGGCTCAATACTTGCGCCGGGCGGCCCATCCACGGCGGGAACTTTGACGGTGACGAACGTCGTCACCCTCGGCGGCAACACCATCATGCTGCTGAACAATGCTGGCAGCAGTTCCAAGCTGGTCGCCACCAACATCAACTATGGCGGCACGCTGATCGTGAGCAACATTGGACCGGCCTATGCCGCAGGCAACAGCTTCACGCTGTTCCAGGCGGTCGGTTACAGCGGCGCATTTGCCAATCTTTCCCCGGCCACCCCGGGCCCGGGGATGTCCTGGAATACCAACGCCTTGATCACCAGCGGTGTTTTGAGTGTGGCGGCGGCTCCGTTATCATGGCTGAAATTCACCGCCAGTCCGGTGGTTTCCGGAGCGAACCTGGTGATTTCGGCAACGAACACGGGGTCGGGAACGGTTTATATGTACACCAGTACGAATGTGGCGAACCCGCTTGATACTTGGACGCCAATCTGGACCAACGTGCTGATTGGCAATGGAAATTTCACCACCAATCTGGTTAATGCAGTCAACCCGATGCTGAATCAGCAGTTCTACATTCTTGGCAACACCAACCATTGATTCAGCCAGTCCATGGAAAATGGCGTCCCCAATTTACAAGACCAGGCCGGGTGTGGCATTGCAGGAGCGATGTGATGCCGTTTGGCATGAACCGTCAAACTGCATGCCGTGGAACCGAAACAAACCAGTAGATTGTACAATCTGACCTCCGGCCCGAACAATGAAGTCACGTCAGAAGCACCCTGTCATGAAAAATTTCCGGTTTCTCGCCAGCGTGCTGGGATTGATTGCAACCGGATTCGCTTTCGGGCAGGCCACGGCAACAAATGCCGCTTACGGCCCGGCAACACATTCCTTCGTCTGCACTGATTACACGCAAGGCAAGGTGTTCATGAATGGCGAACTGGCTCGGCCACAAACTATTTGGCACCACGGCGGACTTGATCGAAGTCACCCCGGACAAGCGGGTGGATTGGAAAGTTTTTGGCGGTGACAGAATCAGGACGATTTCGAGCGCGCTGATCCTGGACGGCCTGGCGTTCCAAAACGGCGCGCCCCTGGCACTGCATTGAGAGATTGATGTTTTCCGCCAACCCTATTTTGCCAAAAACTCCTCATACCGGCCGAAAAAAAGAACCCGGCCTGATAAAATATGGTGCCTTCAACTCATAATGAACACCAGTAAAATAAGGCGCAGTTTAATTTTAACTTTGATTAAACCAACGAAAGGCTGCCATGCCTGCTGAAAAGGGTCCATTTCTGGTTTGCCGGAAGCGCGGCAAGATCGTCGGCCTGAACCGGCGATGGCGCTGGTTCAAGTGGGTGCTCCCGCTGGCCAGCGTGCCGGCGCTGGCCTGGTTTCTGATCCGCGTCATTCCGAAGCCCAGCCGCGCGAGCTATCCCTGCCAGCGCGTGGCCGCACCGATTGCGCTTGGCGGGTTGACTTATTTTTTGAGCCTGTTCGGCGTGGTTTCGGCATTCCGCCATTCCCAAAAATTTCTCCGGCAAAAGCGTCATGTCGTGGCCGCGGTCTGCCTGGCAATTGCGTTTGTCAGCGCGGTGGTGGTGGTCCGGCAGAACGAATCGCCGGCACAGGCAGCCATTGAAAACACCGGAACTTTTGTCACTCCGGCTGACGGCCTGACCAACCCCATCGGCACCGCCCGCGGAATTTATCCAGGCCGGGTCGCCTGGAGCTATGACACGAACGCCTGCAATTGGGACGGCACCACGAAATATTGGTGGTCCAGCCAATTCAACGACCAGGCAAAAATTACGGCGCTGATGAACAATGTGATTTGCTCCGTGACCGGCCAGTCGTCGGTGAGCAACGCGTGGGATGTTTTGTTCCGCTGCAAGAACGGCGGACCAACGGCGCCCTCGTATGTCAGGGGCCAGTCCATCGCCATCAAGATTAATGAGAACAACGGCGGCAATGGCACGATGATTGACGCGTCGCCGCAGTCGGTCTATGCGTTGCTCGACGGCCTCGTCAACCAGTTCGGCGCGAGCCAGACGGATATTACGTTGTGCGACCCGGCCCGGACGGGCAAAAGCGCGGCGGTTCAGGCTTATTGCCTGACGGCGTTTCCGAACGTCAATTACAACAACAACGTGGGAACGTTTACAGCCAACGCCTTCGCTTACTCCGTCTCCGGCCCGACCGAAACTTCCCTGGCCACGACCATTGTCAACACGAAGTATCTCATCACGATGGCCCTTTTGAAGCGTCATTCCAGGCCCTACGCGACCTGGGGCGACGGCACTTTTGATGATGGCAATTCTCCGGTCACGATGATTTTCAAGAGCGACTGGGGAATCATCGGCGCCAACCGCTCCAGCCAGCATGAATTGCTGCATACCTGGATGAATCCGATCGCCAGCTACGACCTGCTGGTTGACATCTATGGCAGCACAAACATCAGCGGGAAAACGGTTCTGACCATCCTTGACGGCCTCTACTCTGGAAGTTTGTGGAATAGCGGTCCCTATAAATGGAACATGGCGCCGTTCAACGGCCACTGGCCGTCCAGCTTTTTTGCCTCGCAGGATCCGGTCGCCCTCGAATCGGTGGGGTTGGATTTTATCTGGGCGGAAATGGGGCTGGTCGCCAACGCCGACCGTCATCTTCGCGAAGCCGCGCTGGCCAACAACCCGCCGTCGGGAACGGTATATAAACCGGATGGCGTGCGGCTGCAAAGTCTGGGCGTGCATGAACACTGGAATGATTCAACGAACAAATTGTTCAGCCGCAATCTCGGCACCGGCCTGGGCATCGAACTGGTCACCATTGCGCCGGGCGTGCCCTGTGTGAGCATTGCCGGGCTCGCCAGCGGTATGACGGTCAGCCCCGGAACCAATCTGCCGATTCAATCTCTCGTCCTCAACAACACCAATCCCGTCAGCCAGGTTGACTTTTATCAGGGAACGCAACTCCTCGGCACGTCCACCGCCACGCCGGGCAGCATCATTTGGAACAATGTGCCGGCAGGCAATTATGTTTTGAAGGCGGTGGCGACGGATTCATCGGGGCTGTCGGTGACTTCCAACCCGGTGAACATTTCCGTTTCCACGCCGCCAGCACCGATCACCTGGGACGCCAACACCGGCGTCACCGGCGCGCAGGATGGCGGCGGCGTTTGGGATCTTGCTACGCCCAACTGGTGGAACGGCACGGCCAATGTCACTTGGAACAGCGCCGTTGCACCCCCGATGACCACATTCGGAACGGCCAACGCCGTAGCCGGAACCGTCACCCTCGGCGCAGCCATCACGATCAGCAATCTCACTTTCAACGCCGCCGGCAGCGGCGATTACACCATCGCCGGTGGAGGTAATGCACTGACAATCGCCAACACGCCGGTGGTCAGCGTCGCCGCCAATTGTTCACCGACCATTTCGGCGTCTGTCGCCGGCGGCGGATTTTCCAAGACCGGCGCGGGCACGCTCACGTTGAGCGGGGCCAACACCGCCAGCGGCACATTCTCGATCAGCGGCGGCACGCTGGCGCTTGCAGGCGACAACAGCGGTTCGACCGCCGCCGCGTCTGTGGCATCGGGAACGGTGCTGCAACTGGCCAATGCCGACGGACTCAAGGGCGCGCTCACGTTGAACAGCGGTTCGACGCTCCAGCTCCGCGCCGACGCCAACACCACGTTCGCGCCCGCCAGCGTTGCCCTGGACAACGCCTCCGACGTGAATAATTTTGACGTGAGGCCGGCCGGCTCGGCGATCGGCAAAACGCTGACGCTTTCCGGTGCGCTGGCTTACAGCAGCAGTTCGGACCAGACCATCAATGTCACCGGCAGCGGCGGCTACACGCTCGGCCTGGGCGCCATCAGCGTGACGGCCACCAGCCACAACCCTTACCGCATGATGAACGTCAACGTCGTGCCGGGCCTCGGCGCGGTCATCGCGTCGTTCAAGGCCGGCAATTATGGCAATTACTTCAACCTGACCGGCGGCGGAAAAGTGACCGTCACCGGAAATCTGGCCAATACTTCCAACGGCAGCGTCGATTTGTTCGTGAACGGCGGCACGACGGCAACATTGCAGGGGCAATCCGTCAAGAGCGGTGCCGGCGACGCCTATCGTTATTATGTGCCAAATGGTACGCTCGTGGTGGACAACAACAGCGCGCTCATCAACAACACGACGGGAGCGGGATTGAACTCCAGCCAGTTTGTTCTCGGCGCGGCCACGAATATTTACGCGGGCGTCAGTGGCGTCAGCGCACCGGCGGCGGCTTTGGTCAAGGCGAACAACAGCTACAATTGCGCGGTCTATCTCGGCGACACGGATTATCCAAATGGCGGACTTACCCTCGCGGCGAACGTGACCAACTACGTCTCCGACGGCGACGCCGGTTTCGCGAACTCCGGCACGATGACGATCGGCGGTCAGAACACGAGCGGCATCAACACCTACGCCAACCCGATCATCCTGGGCTGGACAGCGAACAAGGGCAAGAGCGTGACCTTGGCGGCGGCGACCGGCGGCGATGTGGATTTTACCGGAACCATTTTGCAAAATGGAACCGACAGCACCGCCGGGGTCAAGGTGGGCGACGCCACGCACGGCGGCATCGTGAAGCTGACCGGCGCGAACACTTACGCCGGCGGAACGACGGTTGCGAACGGAACGTTGCTGGTCAACAACACGACCGGCAGCGGCACTGGATCGGGCGCGGTCACGGTCAATTCCGGTGGTGCGCTCGGCGGCGCCGGCATCATTAATGGAGCGGTCACAGTCAACAGCGGCGGCGCAATCACGCCGGGAACCGGAACCGCCGTCGGCACGCTCACAATCAACAACAACCTCACGCTGGCCGGCAACTTTTTTGTGAAAATCAACAAATCCCTGTCGCCATCGAATGACGTGGTGACGGTCAGCGGCATCCTGACCAACGCCGGCGCCGGTGTTTTGACGCTCACCAATTTCGGTCCGGCCTTCGCCGCGGGCGATTCATTTCAACTTTTCAACAAATCGTTGTCTAATGGCGGAGCGCTGACGTTTAATCCCGCCGCACCCGGAATGGGATTGCGGTGGGTCAACAATTTGTCCGTGGATGGCACTGTCGGCGTTGCCATGGTTGCCACGAATTCCGTCTGGCTGGCGCCAAGCTTCAATGGCAGCAATTTTTCCATATTCTGGCCGGCGGATCATACCGGCTGGCGCCTGCAGGCGCAGACCAACCCGCCCGGCTCGGGTCTGGGCAGCAATTGGACGGACGTGTGCGGCGCCGCTTCGACCAACCAGTGCATCATGCCGCTTGGCGCCGCCGACGGGTCCGTTTTTTATCGCCTGATTTATCCGTAGCTAATTAATCAAAAAAAAAGAGAAACATATGACCATTGAAAAAGGTTGGTTACTCGTTTGTGGCAAAACCGGCCGGGTTGTCGGGCTGAATCGCAACTGTCGCTGGGTCCGATGGTTTTTTCCCATCATCGGGCTGGCCGCGCTCGTCTGGTATCTCGTCCGGGTGATTCCAAAGCCGTCCCGCGCGGAATATCCGTGCCAGCGGGTCGGCGCACCCATCGCCTTGGGCAGCATCGCGTATTTTCTGAGCTTGTTCGGCGTGGTTTCCGCGTTCCGCCATACACGGAAATTTTTGTATCAGCACCGTTACGCCGCGGCGGCAATTTGCCTGATGATCGGGCTGGTGTGCTCGGCGGTGATCACGAACATGAACGAAACCAAAGCCTACGCCGAAAGCACCGGAACCTTCACTCCGTCCACGGGACCGAACCAGCCCGTGGGAACGGCGCGCGGAATTTTTCCGGGCCGCGTGGCCTGGAGCTACGATTTGAGCGCGTGCAGTTGGGACGGTGCTTCAAAGTATTGGTGGTCCAGCAATTTTAACGACCAGGTCAAGATCACGAAGATCATGAACAACGTCATCTGCTCGGTCGCGGGTCAGACGTCCGTCAGCAACGCTTGGGATGTTTTGTTCCGCTACAAAAACGGCGGGACGCCGTATGTGAAGGGCGAAAAAATCGCCATCAAGCTCAACTTGAACAACGGCGGGAACGGCGCCGCCATTGATGCCTCGCCCCAGTCGGTCTATGCGCTGCTGGACGGGCTGGTCAACCAGTTTGGCGCGAGCCAGGCGGACATCACCCTTTGCGATCCGGCACGCGAGAACAAATGTTCGGCCATTTCAAATTACTGCCACGGGGTGTTTCCCAACGTGGATTACGACAGCAACCTCGGCGGCTTCACGACCAACGCCTTTTCCTATTCCGCCCCTGGCCCGACCGAAACCTCCATGTCCACCACCATCGTCAAAACGAAATACCTCATCACGATGGCGGTCTTGAAACGGCATTGCACGCCTGCGGAAACGTATCACGATCCTTCGGATAAAACGGATTACGGCAACGCCTCTGTCACGATGATTTTCAAAAGCAACTGGGGCATCATCGGAAAAAATCGCGCCAGCCAGCACGCGCTGCTGCACGACTGGGATTATCCGATGGCCAGCTACAACCAACTCGTGGACATGTATGGCAGCACCAACATCAACGGCAAGACCGTCCTGAACATCATTGACGGCCTCTATTCCGGCGACCGCTGGAACAGCCGGCCGCACAAGTGGCAGCTTGCGCCGTTCAACGGCCACTGGCCGTCCAGCTTCTTCGCCTCACAGGATCCCGTCGCCGTCGAATCCGTCGGACTGGACTTCCTGCGGTCGGAAATGCCGCTGATCAAAAACGCCGACCGCCATCTTTACGAAGCCGCGCAGGCTGACAATCCGCCGTCGGGAACCATTTACAAGCCGGACGGCGTCCGCCTGCAAAGCCTCGGCGTGCATGAATACTGGAACAATGCCACCGACAAAAAATACAGCCGCAACCTCGGCACCGGCAACGGCATTGAGTTGATTTGCCTGCCGCCGGGTGAATCTGCCAGCGCGGCGAACACGGCCAAACCGGACGCCAACACCCCGCTGTCGCCGGCGGTTTTGCCGGGCAAAGGGCTGGCGCAGCACGATTTCTTTTACGCGGGCGAAGCGAAGGAGGAGCGGATGTCCATTGTGCGCAACGGTGAAATCGTCTGGTCGTACACCCACCCGGGCCGGGGCGAAATCAGCGATGCGGTGCTGGAACCGAACGGCAGCATTCTTTTCGCGCACCAGTATGGCGTGACAGAAATCACCGCCGACAAAACGGTGGCCTGGAATTACGACGCGCCTACGAACACGGAAATTCACACCGCCCAACCCTTCAGCAATAACAGCGTCTGGTTCATCCAGAATGGGCATCCCGCGAAATTTATTGCGATGAATAAAACCACCGGCGCCATCGAATATCAATTCGAGTTGCCGGTGAATACCACCAACCGAATCCACGGCCAGTTCCGCCACGCGCGCATGACTGCGGCGGGCACGCTGCTGGTCGCGCACATGGACCTTGGAAAAGCCGTCGAGTATGACTTGGACGGCAAAGCGCTCTGGTCGGTGGACGTGCCGAGCCTCTGGTCGGCCACGCCGCTTCCGAACGGGAATATTTTGGCCGTCAGCAACCAGAAATTTGTGCGCGAGATCAATCGCCAGGGCAAAACCGTGTGGGAATGGACCACGGCTGACGCGCCGGATTACAAGTTTTCCGGCCTGCAAACCGCCATTCGCCTGCCGGACGGCAACACGATCATCAACAACTGGTTCAACAAATGGACGGACAAAATGGATGCCAGTCACTCCCCCGTCCAGGCCATCGAGGTGACGCCCGACAAACAGGTCGTGTGGGCTTTGCGCTCGTGGACGCCGCCGGCCAGTCTCGGTCCGGCCACGACGATTCAATTGCTGGGTGAACAGTCAACGGCTTCCCGTTGAGATAATTTTTTTGGCAGCAACGCCTTGACAACTTCAAGGTCCGCGCCACACATTTCTGATGTGATATATCAGTAAATGCCCAACGTTTCAACCTGTTGCGGTGGTTCGCCGATGTCCAGGGCGCACTTCGGTTTGAAAAGCCGGACGCCGCCGGCGGCGACAAAGTTTTTCATCTGGTCGCCGGGAATGTTAAGAACCGCGCCAACGGCATGATGATTTCCAACTACTTTTGAACAACGCCAAATCAAACAAGAATGTCTCTCCAACCAGTTTTTGATTGCCGGCCAGTCGCCGAAAGCTGCCATCAGCGGATAAAAAATATTCAAACCATGGCAAACCACAATTACTTTGGCACGAATGAGGTTGGTCGGGCGCGTCACTCCGTGCGCACCGTCACACGACATTTTACGGACGGCGCGCACGAAGTGACGCGCCCGACCTGTGCCAATATTGTCTGAAACTGTTATGCAACCAATAATTATGCGTCATCTCCAACTTGCCGGCCTGTTCGCGGCACTTGTCATCGCGCCCGCTGCGTCCGCTGATTCAAACACCAACATACCCGCCGTGAGCACGTCGTTTCCGGTGAGCATCACGGTGGACGCCGGGAAACCCCTCGGCGAATTGAAACCGATCTGGCGCATGTTCGGCGCTGACGAGCCCAATTACGCCACGATGAAGGACGGCAAAAAATTGCTCGCGGAGATTGGCGAACTGCGTCCGCACGATATGTTTTTCCGCGCGCACAATCTGCTTTGCACCGGCGATGGCAAGCCCGCGCTCAAGTGGGGCAGCACCGATATTTACAACGAGGACGCGGACGGCAGGCCCATTTACGACTGGATGATCGTTGACCACATCTTCGACAGCTATCTCGCGCACGGCGTGCGGCCCTACGCGCAGATCGGGTTCATGCCGAAGGCGATGTCCGTGCATCCCGAACCGTATCAGCACGAGTGGCGGCCCGGCGCGAGTTACTCGAAGATCGGAACCGGCTGGTCGTATCCGCCGAAGGATTACCAGAAATGGGCGGAACTGGTTTATCAATGGGTGAATCATTGCGTCGCACGTTATGGCCGCGAAGAGGTCGAGCATTGGTATTGGGAGGTCTGGAACGAACCCAACGGCGCCTCCTACTGGCACGCGTCGCCGGGGGAATTTTACAAGCTGCACGATTACGCGGTTGATGCCGTGCGCCGCGCCTTGCCGACGGCGCGGGTGGGCGGGCCGGACCTGGCGGGCAGCGGCGGTTCGTTCATGGTGAATTTTATGAAGCACATCGTCAGCGGGACAAATTACGCCACCGGCAAAATCGGCACGCCGACGGATTTTATTTCGTTTCACGCGAAGGGTTCGCCATCGTTCGTGGATGACCACGTGCGGATGGGGATTGCGAATCAACTGCGCGGCGTTGACAGCGGTTTTTCGATGATCGCCAAGGTGCCGGAATTGAAGGACAAACCCATCGTCATCGGCGAATCCGATCCCGACGGCTGCGCCGCGTGCCAGGGGCCGCAGCTTGGCTACCGCAACACCACGATGTATTCCAGTTACACGGCGGCGGTGTTTGCCCGCGAACGCGACCTCGCCGCGCGGCACGGCGTGAATCTTGATGCCGCGCTGACGTGGGCGTTCGAGTTCGAGGACCAGCCGTTTTTTTCCGGCCAGCGCACGATGGCGAACAACGGCATTGACCTGCCCGTGTTCAATGTCTTCCGCATGTTCAGCAAGATGGTTGGCAACCGGGTCGAGGCGAAAAGCTCCGGCGAAATCCCGCTCGATGACATGCTGCGCAACGGCGTGCATGGCGCACCGGACGTGGCCGCGCTCGCCAGCCTCGGCACCAACCAACTCGCCGTGCTGGTCTGGCATTACCACGACGACGATGTGGCCGGCCCGGATGCGGCGGTTGAGCTGGCGCTCGACAATCTGCCATTTGCGAACGGAGAGGCGACATTGACGCACTACCGCATTGACAACGAGCACAGCAATTCATTCGAGGAATGGAAGCACATGGGTTCGCCGACCGCGCCGACTGACGCAGAATACGCCCGGCTCTTGAAGTCCGGCCAACTCGGTGAACTCGGCGAGCCGGAAAAAATCCAGGTGCAAAACGGCAAGGCAACCGTCCATTTGAAATTGCCACGGCAGGCGGTGTCGCTGCTGATGCTGACATGGAATTAAGTCATTTGTTTGGTCTCCGCTATGTCCAGCAACTCAATCCATCCATGAAATACCTGAATTCCTTTTTAACGGTTCTTTTGTTATCTTCCTCCGCGATCCTGCCAATTAGTTTGCCGGCGGCGGACGCGCGTGTGATGCAGAATTTTGACGCCGACTGGTCCTTCCTGAAAGCCGACGCGCCCGGAGCGGAGCAGCCCGGTTTCAAGGACATCGGATGGCGCAAGGTGAACCTGCCGCATGACTGGAGCGTCGAAGGGCCATTTTCGGAAACAAACAAAGCCAGCGGCGCGGGCGCGTTTTTGCCGACCGGCGTCGCGTGGTATCGAAAAACATTTACACCGCCAAAAACGGATTCAGGCCGCCCCGTGTTCATCGAATTCGACGGCGTGATGGCGAACAGCGACGTGTGGATCAACGGCACGCCGCTCGGCCACCGGCCCTTCGGCTACGCCAGTTTCAGCTACGAACTCACCGGCCATCTGAATTTTGGCGGCGCACCCAACGTCATCGCCGTCCGCGCGGACACCTCGGTGCAGCCGGCGTCGCGATTTTACGGCGGCGCGGGCATTTACCGGCACGTCCGGCTGGTCATCACGGAGCCGGTCCACATTCCGCAATGGGGCGTGTTCGTCTCAACGCCGCAGGTTTCGGCGGCGCAGGCGACGGTGCAGGTTGAAACGTCGGTCACGAATGAATCCGACGCGGTGCGCGAAATCACCGTGCAGACCACGCTCATCTCGCCGGGTGGAAAATCCGTCGCCACCGGCGCGACGAATTGCACCGTTGCCGGCGGCGCAGCCATCACGGTGACGCTGCAGATTGCCGTGTCCAACCCGCAACTCTGGAACCTTGAGGACCCGAAGCTTTACCGCGCCGTCAGCAAAATCGTTTCCGGCAAAACGACGCTCGACGAAACGACCTCAACCTTCGGCATCCGCGATTTTCATTTCGACGCAGACACGGGCTTCTGGCTGAACGGGAAGAATTTCAAGGTCAAGGGCGTGTGTCTCCATGAGGACGGCGGCGCGTTCGGCATGGCGGTGCCGACGGCGGTCTGGCAGGAGCGGCTCGCGGGCTTGAAAAAGCTCGGCGTGAATGCCATCCGCACCGCGCACAATCCGTTCGCACCCGAATTTCTGGATTTGTGCGACCGCATGGGTTTTCTCGTGATGGATGAGATGTTTGACTGCTGGACGGTGGCCAAGCCCGATTTGGCCGGCCACAGCCTCGCGGATTATCATTTGTATTTCAACGACTGGTCGAAGATTGACGTGCGCGACACCGTGCGCCGCGACCGGAACCATCCGTCCATCATCCTCTACAGCGCCGGCAACGAAATCCATGACACGCCGCAACAGGAGAAGGCCAAGACCATTCTTTCCGGCCTCGTTGCCGTTTTTCACGAAAACGACCCGACGCGTCCGGTCACGCAGGCGCTGTTCCGCCCGAATGTCAGCCACGATTACGCCAACGGTCTCGCTGACATGCTTGATGTGGTCGGGCAAAATTACCGCGAGAACGAAATCCTCGCCGCGCACGACCAGAAACCGACGCGCAAAATCATCGGCACGGAAAACGGTCACGCACGCGCGACATGGGTGGCGCTGCGCGACCACCCGGCCTACGCGGGGCAATTTCTCTGGACGGGCGTGGATTATCTCGGCGAATCGCGCCGGTGGCCGGTGGTTTGCAGCGGCGCGGGTCTGCTGGACCGCACCGCCGCGCCGAAGCCGCCGGCCTTTGAGCGGCAGAGCTGGTGGAGCGATGCGCCCATGGTGCGCATGGCACGCCGTTCGGCCAGGGAGACTGCAAACCCCGACAACGCCGTCGCCAACGCCAACCCCGACCGGCGGCCGCAGACCGTCTTCTCCGACTGGACGCCGACGAACGCCGCGCCGCACGACGAAAACGTGGAGGTGTATTCCAACTGCAAGGAAGTGGAGTTGTTCCTGAACGACAAAGCGCTTGGCGTGAAGACCATCAACGCCGACGCCGCGCCGCGCAACTGGACGGTTTCGTTCGCGCCGGGAACCTTGAGGGCCGTCGCGCGCAACGACGGCAAAATCGCAGCCACCGACGAATTGCGCACGGCGGGCAGGCCGGAGAAAATCATTTTGACGACGGAAACAAAAACGCTTTCGCCGGGCTTCGACAACGTCGCGTTTGTGCGCGCAAAAATTGAGGACGCGAACGGCGTCACGGTTCCGCTCTCGGATGATTTGGTTTCGTTCGGGATCACCGGTCCAGGCGTCATCGCCGCTGTGGACAACGCGAACAACGCCAGTCACGAGCCGTTTCAGGCGGCCGGGCGGCGCGCGTTTCGCGGCGAATGCGTCGCGTTTGTGAGGGCGACCGGCTCATCGGGCAAAATTGTTTTGACGGCGACGGCTCCGGGTTTGACCGCCGGGTCCATCGCCATCCAAGCCGCGAAACCCTGATCTCCGAAAATCAGGTTGCATTCAATTCATAAAAAACGCGGGATGCCGGAAATGGCATCCCGCGCTGCGAAGAACAAGCCCAACCGCCCGTTCAGATTCTCACGGATAACGGGGTTGGAAGAACACGTTCGTCTTGCTTGAATCAACGTTGATCGTCTCATTGGTCACCGCCGCCGAGCCGGGCACCGGGAACCAGCTCCCGGTCGCGCTCAATCCCACCGAATTGGTGTAAAGCTGCCAGCCCTTGTGATCCGGCGCCCAGGTCAATTGCAACGTATTGCCGACTTGAACCGCCTTGAAATTCAGCGTCGCCGGATTCGTGTTCACTGCCGATGACACCACGATGTAATTCACCTTCGTGCTGGTGTACGCGCCACCATAGCCATTGGCCGTCAGGCTCACCGTGTAGGTGCCCGCCGCATATGTGTGGTTGACACTGGCGTTCGATCCGTTCGTCACGCTAACCCCGTCCCCCAAGTTCCACACCCAGTTGGTGATGCTCCCGCTCGAACTGTCCGTGAAAGTCACCGGCAACGGTTCCACCCCTCTCGTCGGCGTCCCGCTGAACCCGGCCACCGGCGCCGGCACTGGTATCACCTGGATGCTCCCGCTGCCGGTGATCAATGCCGTGTTGCCGGAATTATAAGTCCCTGCCGGTTTGCTCAGGCCATTCAAGACAAGCGCGTTGACTACGTTTACGTCCTCCATCCAACTGTTTGACGAAGCCGGTGTGCCGGAAAATCCCGGCGATTTGCAGCGGTAATTTGCAAGCAAGAAGTGCGCTTTTTGAAGTGGACCAGCTGAATCAATGAGCAGAGTGGACGGCTTGCTTCCGACCAGGCCTTCGCGCTCCAGTTGGTGCAGCGCCTCGCCGACGGGCGGCACGTTGATGTCCAAGGCCCCCGCCAGTTTTCGGCGGGCCAGCGTTATTCCAACCGGCAATTCGCCCTTCAAAATCTGGTTGCGAATTTCTAGATATGCGCGGCGAGCCAGGGAAACGGTCGCCCCCGGTCTTGCCTTCGCACTGGGGCGTGGTTTGGCTTCGGTTTTAATCACACCGCATAGGAACGAATTTTATCGAAGTCAGCCACAAGCCGGGTTATTCTCAACGCCGCATTCCCGTCGCGGTGTCAGGCGAAGATCAGGAACGGCAGGCTGCGCAGCTGAAAGTCCGGATGAAAATACCGAATGACATCGCCGGACAACGGCCCATGAAAAGCAAGCGAAGACGCATCGCGGTGGTCGGGTTGCCGATGTTGCAGTCGGTCAACAATCTCGGCAGCGTGGCGATCGCCAATTACGCGGAGCGCCAGGGCAACTGGCGTTTTGTCTTTGGCGCGGAGGCGACAGTCGAAGCCTTCCGGTTTTTGCGGACGGTTGACTGCGACGGCGCGATTGTCCGCATTCTGTCGCCGGCCATGCGGCGTGAGGCGATGAAGGTCAGCGTGCCCCTGATCAATGTTTCTTCGTGGCTGGAAAATCCGGGCGTGCCAACCATCCGGCATGATTACAGAACTTGCGGACGTCTGGTCGCGGAACATCTGCTGGAAAAAGGGTTCCGGCGGTTTGGCTGTATCATCGTGCCGGGAGGCTGCATCCCGAGACGCAGCAGGATGTTTTTGGAAACCATCCGGGCGCGGGGTTTTGATGCCAGCCTGTTCAACCTGCACAATCCAAAGCCGTTCTTGCGCGAGCCTATTTCGCCGCAGGAACGGAAGCGATTTGCCGAATGGATCCGGGGCCTGCAACCGCCGGCGGCGCTGGTCTTGATGGATGACTGGGACGCGCCGGAACTGATGCATGCGTGCCGGGAGGCCGGCTATGAGATTCCGCGGGATCTGGTGGTGATCTCCATTGGCATCCACAGCGAGACTCTGGCGATGTGTCCGGTGCCGTTGAGCGCGGTGCAGGAGGACCACGAAGCTCAAATGGGATTAGTCGTTGAAAAACTGGAACAAATGATGTCGGGCCGGCGGTTGGCGGAGAATCTCGTTGAAGTGCCGCCGTTGGGTGTGTTCGAACGGGCTTCTACTGCGACCCTGGCCATCGCGGATCGTTCAGTGGCCCGGGCCCTGGAATTCATTCGAGCTCACCTGGGCGAACCGATAAACGTCGCCACGGTGGTTGACAAGGTGGGGATTTCCCGCGCGATCTTGGACCGCCGGTTTCGTGACGAAATCGGCCAGACGCCGCACAATTATCTGGTTCAGCAGCGGATACGAATGGCGCAGGAGTTGTTGCTGGCCAAGCCGCCGCCCAGCCTGAACAAAATTTCGATGGCCTGCGGATTCACCGATCGCCGCCGGTTGAACGCGGTGTTCAAGCAGGTGACCGGTTTGCTTCCGGCGCGGTGGCGAAAAGCGCAGAGCGGTCGGGACGCGGTCCCGGCAGGTGCGGTTTAGCGCAAAATGTTTCCGGCGCGTTTGATTCGCCGTTCGCGCCTGTAATTCGCATCCGGCTGAACCTTCGCGCGGCTGACAAAAAACAACCCCCCTTCGCAAAAAAAAAGGCCCTTTCCGGCTCGAAATCCGTGGTTAGTATAAGTTTATATCGTATGAACTTATCGCCACAACAAGTTTTATTTCCAATCAGCCGCGCCAAACAACGGGGGTTTACGCTGATTGAACTTTTAGTGGTCATTGCCATCATCGCCATCCTGGCGGCGTTGCTATTGCCGGCCTTGGCGGGCGCCAAACGCAAGGCGCAAGAAATCCAGGATCGGAGCAATCTCAAGCAGATGGGCTTGGGTTTGTTCATGTATATGAGTGATTTTGGGACGATTGGTCGCAATACTACCACTGGTAACTGGGTGCCAACGCTTGATTCCGTTCAAAAGGGTGTGTTGGCAGCCGCTTATTGCCCGATGGCGACAACCAACTCTCCAAAATTTGTGGTGACTGGCGGCGCCGTGGCTGGCAAGGCCGATGTTCCTTGGATCGGAAATGACGGGAAAGCTTCGGACAGCGCCAGCTATTTTCTCAACGGATGGATTTACTACCCCGATAACAATGTTAAAACTTTTGTCCATAACCAAACTAGCGTCCAGGAAAAGGGACTGTTTGGGAAACAGGACGCCATTAAAAACAGCTCCTTAACAATCCTGATTTGTGATGGTCTATGGGAAGATGGCTGGCCGGACGGAGGAAGTTCTGCTGCCGCGGGAGACGTGTTGCCGTCACCCGTGAATTTATACAGCGGCGGACCAAATTTGCTCACGACTGGCACTCCACACATGGCTCGTGTTGCGACCGCAAGGCATGGCTTAAGGGGCCCCGCCAGCGCGCCCCAAGCCGCAGCAACAACCTCGCCGTTTCCGGGCGGAGTCAACGTGGCTTTGGCTGACGGTCATGTGGAATATGCCAGACTCGATAGTCTCTGGACTGTATATTACTGGCACGCGCAATCAGTGCCGAAAAAGCGGCCCTGATTGCAGTGCGAACGCCCCGACTTTTTACTCAGCATCGCTTTTTCGAGCGACACTGAAAGCTCGCATGGTGCTGTTCAATGAAATCCATTAAGAAATCTGCGCTCGGCGCTTTGCTGGTGACTGCCTTGGTTTCATTCGCGTTCGGCACCGGGGCCGACAACGCTTCAGCGCCGCCAGACGCCGCTTCCAACACCGCACCGGATGCGCGTCTGGATTATGCGCCCGGCCAGCCGCCCAGGTTCTGGTCCGTCGCCGCCGCCGAGACCGTCATGGCGCGCTGGCCGGATTTCTCGAAGGCGTATTTCAACGGCTGGACTTACGTGAACGGATACGAGCTTTTCGGATTTGAAATGCTCTATCGCGAAACGGGCGATCAGCGGTATTTCGATTATATCAGGCGCTACATTGACCAGCTCGTGGATGCCGACGGAAATTTCCGGCGCGTGGTGAATCGCAAAGGCCAGACCAACGTTCCGGCTTTCAACAACCTCGACAACATGATGACGGGCACCTCCCTCGTCATGCTTTACGAAACCACCAGGGACGAACGCTACAAGCAGGCCGCCGATAAAATCCGCCGCGCCTTCGACACTTATCCCACCAACAGCGACGGCGGCTTCTGGCACAGCCAACGCATGAACGGGCAGATGTGGATTGACGGCATTTTCATGGGACAGATGTTCCTCAACCGATACGGCAAATCCATCGGCGACAGCCGGTATTGCTGGGACACGGCGACGAAGCAGTTGTCTGTTTTTGCCCATCGCGCCGAGCGCGGTCATTCCGGCCTTTATTTGCACGGCTATTTTGAAGCCGGCCACGGCGGCAATGTTCCCGGCTGGGCCGATCCGCAAACCGGCCTTTCGCCCGAAGTCTGGAGCGAGGGACTCGGCTGGTATTCGCTCGTGCTGGTTGAGACGCTGGCGGTTTTGCCGAAGGATCACCCGCGCCACGCCGAAATGGAGGACATTTTTCACCGGCTCGCCGCCGGGCTGAAGCACACGCAGGATGCGAAGAGCGGCCGGTGGTTCCAGGTCGTGGACAAGGGCGACCAGCCGGACAACTGGACGGACAACTCCGGCAGCGCGATGTTCACCTACACCCTCGCGCGGGGAATTGAACTGGGCCTGCTCGACAAAACGGAATACGCGCCGGCCGTCGAAAAGGGATACCAGGGCATCATCGCCAACGCGAAGATCAACGACCGGGGATTATTGGACATTTACAGCGCGTGCGACGGCGTCGGCGTGCAGGTGGATTACGCGCATTACATCCATTTCAAAAAGTCCATCAACGCCAAGGAAGGCAACGCGGGTTTTCTCTGGGCCACCGCCATGGTCGAGAAGCCGCGGTTGGAGCTGTTGAAAAAGAAGTGATGCCAACCGCCGCCCACGCATGAAAAACTTCCTGTTTCTCGCCGGCGCGGCCGGATTGATTGCAACCAGATCCGCTTTCGGGCAGGCCACGGCAACAAATGCCGCTTCCGTCACGGTGACACATTCCTTCGTTTGCACCGATTACACGCAAGGCAAGGTGTTCATCGTTTCGGCCGGCGGCAACATTGACTGGGAGTACGACGGCGCGACGAATTGCAACGACCTCTGGGTTTTGCCCAACGGCAATCTGCTCTTCAACACCGGCCACGGCGTGAAAGAAGTCACGCGCGACCAAAAAGTCGTGTTCGACTTTGAATCCGCCAGCGAGATTTACGCCTGCCAGCGGCTGGCCAATGGCAACACCTTCATCGGCGAATGCAGCACGGGCCGGCTGCTCGAAGTGAATCCCGCCGGGCAGATTGTGAAGGAAATTCATCTGCTGCCGGAGGGCACGAACGGCGGCCACGCCTTCATGCGCAACGCCCGCAAATTGGACAACGGAAATTATCTCGTCGCCCATTACGGCTTGAACGTCGTGCGCGAATACGATTCCACCGGGAAGCTGGTCCGGGAAATCCCCGCTGCCGGCGGTCCGCACAGTGTTGTGCGATTGCCGGATGGCAACACGCTCATCGCCTGCGCCGACGGCCCCGGCGGCTCGCGCGTCTTTGAGGTGGACGCCAACAACCAAACCGTCTGGCAGGTGCAAAGCAATGAACTGGCCGGCGTGCAGTTGAAATTCATGGCCGGTTTGGAGCGTTTGCCCAACGGCGACACGCTGATGGCGAACTGGCTCGGCCACAAGCAATTTGGCACCACGGCGGACTTGATCGAAGTCACCCCGGACAAGCGGGTGGTTTGGAAAGTTTTTGGCGGTGACAGAATCAAAACGATTTCGAGCGCAATGGTCCTGGACGGACTGTCGTTCCGAAACGGCGCGCCGCTGGCGCTGCATTGAAAATGTGGCCGGCACGAAAACGACATTAATTATGAAACAAAAATTTCAACGGCTGGCCGGGTGGATTTACGCCCGCGCACAAAAATCCCGGCTCTGGTTCGCGGTGAAATGTTCCGGCGTGCTGGCGCTGGCCTGGTTTCTTATCCGCGTGGTTCCCAAGCCGAGCCGCGCAAGCTACCCATGCCAGCGAGCGGCGTTTCCGGTGGCGTCCGGTTTCGTGATCTGGCTGTGCGGCGCGTTCGCCCTCAAATCCGGAATGGCCCAGGCGGATCAACCGCCGTTGGGCACGGTCTATAAACAAGGCGACCATGTGGTTGCCAGCGTCGGTGTCCACGAACACTGGGACGGCGAGGCAACCAGGCCCTACTCGCGCAATCTCGATCCCGTCAACGGCAAAGGCATTGAGTTTATTTACCTGCCGCCGGGGGACACGAAAGTCCCGTCCGCGCCCGCGGCCAATGCCGGCAACCCGACGAACATGCCACCGCAAGCTACCGCCGTGCTGCCCGGCCAGGGGTTGTCACAGCATCCATTTGTCTATACCGGCGAGTGGGATTACCGGGGCAACCGTGACCGGACCATTTTTAAGTTGCTGTGAAATCAACCTGACTTGATATGCAAACTCATCCTCGATCATCAACCACTTCACCGTTAAATAAAATATTTGCGCCTTTGATCATTTGCGCTCTCGCCGCTTGTCTGGCCAGCGTGAACGTCAGGGCGGATGTGCCGGTTTTGAATTCTGTTTTCAACGGCACGACGCTCGCCGGCTGGGCGCAAAGACCTTCCGGCTCATTCATTGTCAACGCCACCGACAAGGCCATCGAAACTTCCGGCAGCGCCCGGGGATTTATCTACACCACGAACACTTACGCTTATTATCGGGTCATCTACAGCGTCAAGCAAAACGTGTATCTGCATTTCCCGACCGCGCTTTTCTTTGGCTACAGCACCACGGACGACGCCATGGATGCCATCCAGTTTCAGCTGCCGAAAGACTATGCCTGGGACTATCGTCCGGGCAAGAACGTCTCTCCCACCACCGGTCTTCACACCTATGGTTCACCGGATCCAAGCACTCCCAATGAACTGCTCAACACCTGGTTTCGCTGCGAGCTTCTGGTCAATTCAACGAACCTCGCCGGCCCCACCGCCGACTCCGCCGCCGCACTATTGGGCGGCACGGCTGTCCATGTCATGAGCATCACGGACGCCACCATCACCAACTTCCCATGTCCTTTCGCCATCCAAGCCCATCAGACTCATGTTGATGATGAATACAAAGACATCCTGATCGAGGTCAACCCGCAGTATAACGGGTTGGTCCTCCTCAACCTGCCCGCGCCAGCCCTAACGCAGGCTGTAGCCGCAACCACCAACCAGGTTGATTTGACCTGGACCATCAAATCAACCACGCAAACCGGCTTTGAGGTGTTTCATTCACCCGACAATTTGAATTGGCAATTGGTGGCAACCCTGGCCGCCAACGCCACGACTTATTCCGACACGAATCTTACTCCTGGTTCAACTTATTACTATCGCGTGTCCGCAATCACGGCGACAGCCATCTCGGACTATGCCACCACCAATGTCACACCGGGCTTGATTCCGAATGGGAGCGACACCTGGACGGGCGGCGGCGCGGATGCCAACTGGCAGACCACGAACAACTGGACCGGCTTCAACAATCCACCGACCGCCGGTGACGGTTTGTTTTTCGACGGCGTGACGCAATTGAACAACACCAATGATTTCCCGGCTCTCACGTCGTTCGCCGGTCTCGCGTTCAATTCCACGGCCGGCGCGTTCGCGCTCGCGGGCAACGCCGTGAACATGACCGCCAACATCGCCGACAACTCGCCGAACCCCGAAGCGATCAATCTCAACTTGCAATTCGCCTCCGGCCAAAACATCGCCGTGTCGGATCCGGCGGGCACGCTCTCCATTGGCGGCGTGATTTCCGGCACGGGCGGCCTGACTAAGACTGGTGCGGGCACGCTGGCGCTTTCGGGCGTGAACACCTACACCGGCGCGACCGCCGTCAGCGGCGGCACCTTGTCCTTGACGGGCAGCGGAACGATTGCGGCACCGCCGGCTTCGACGAGAATCAACATTGGAACCGTGAGCGGAACCCCGGCGGCGCTCTACCAATCGGGCGGCAGCATTACCACGGCCAACTCCGGCGGCGGCAACTTGCAACTTGGCAGTGCAGCCGGCGCATCGGGTTATTACAAGCTGTCGGGCGGCACCCTCACCATTGCCAATACTGCCGCCAACGGCAGTGAAATGAATGTCGGGGGCACCAGCGGCGGCGCCGGAACTTTCGGACAGTTTGACATGAGCGGCGGAACGTTGAACGTCGGCGTGATCGCACCCACCGCCTATTTTCAACCGTCGCGCGGCGCTGGAGAGTCGTCGGTGGTCAACATTTCCGGCGGCAACTTTACGGTTTTCAACGGGCTGACGGACAGCACCAGTGCCGGCTACTCGGCAAACTGGAATGCCGGAACCGATACCAATGTGACCACCATCAGTGGCAGCGCGGTCTTTACGTCATTGAGCGAGTCCGTCAAGTTGAATGAAAACAACAACGCCGCCAACGTGGGCATCTTGAACCTGAACGGCGGGATCTTTCAGGTGCTTGACTTGAATAATGCTGGAAACGCATCGGTTGTAATCAACTTCAATGGCGGCACGATGAAGGCCGGAAATGCCAACCAAGGCGCTTTCATGGGTAATGTCGCGTCCGTTTTCAATTACAATGGCGGAGCCACCATCAATGACAACGCAAAGCTCATCCAGATTACCCAACCAATTTTGGCGCCAACCGGCAACGGCATTGCTTCGATTCCTGTAGCAACCGGCGGCGCGGGCTATGTCATGCCGCCACGAGTCGCGATCAGTGACAACACCGGCATTGGCGCGACGGCTTGTGCGACCGTTTCGAGTGGTGCTGTCACTGGCATCATCGTTACCTGTCCGGGCAGAAACTACACCTCGCCGACGGTCGCGCTGGTCGGCGGCGGCTTTTCCATGGCGGCAACCCTCAACGCGGCGACTCTTGCCGCGAACACCAGCGGCGGCCTGACCAAACAAGGCGGCGGCACGCTGGTTCTGGCCGGAACAAATACGTTCGCCGGTACGACGTCGATCAGCAGCGGCACGCTGGCCCTGACCAACAACGGTTCGATTGCCAGCAGCACAAACATCCAGGTGAACTCCGGCACGGTTCTGGATGTTTCGAAGACTGTTTCCGGGACATTGATCGTGGCCAACGGACAGACTCTGACCGGCAGCGGCGTGATCCTGGGCAGTGTCACCCATCTTGCCGGTTCAACTCTTGCGCCGGGCGGACCGTCCACCGCGGGAACGTTGACCGCGACCAATACGGTCACGCTGGGCGGCAGCACATTCATGCTGCTCAACAACAGCGGCAGCAGTTCCGAGCTGGTCGCCACCAACATCAATTATGGCGGCACACTGATCGTGAGCAACGTCGGGCCGGCTTTGGCCGCGGGAAATAGTTTCACCCTGTTCCAAGCGGTGAATTACAGCGGCGCCTTCACCAACATCTCCCCGGTCACGCCGGGCAGCGGGATGGCATGGAACACCAACTCCCTGAACGCCAGCGGTGTTTTGAGCGTGGTGGCGGCACCGCCGCAGATTGGTGCGATTTCAGTTTCTGGCGACGGCAGCAGCCTCGTGATGAGCGGCACGGGCGGCGTGGCCAATGCCAATTTTTATCTTTTGGCCTCGACCAACCTCGCCATGCCCATGGGCAACTGGACGTGCCTGCTCACCAACCAGTTTGACAGCAACGGTAATTTCAATCTAACCAACACCATGGATGCCAACGCGCCGCAAAATTATTACCGGTTGCAGTCGCCGTGATTTGAAAAATTGTAACCCTGGTAACTTATAATGGGTCTATACGTCTCTAAAGCCGACGACGAATTTGTGGCATAAACAATCAACCTCTGTCATTTTCCACCACCGACAAAATTATGCGCGCCGTGATTCGGACACTGTTCTTTCCTGTGGCTTTGAGCCTGGCCTTTTCCCTCACGGGTTCGCTTTACGGCCAGCAGGTTCCCGCGTCGCCGGGGATGATACCGCTCTTCGACGGCAAAACTCTCGATGGCTGGATTGATGCCGAGAATGGCGCCGCCACGTTTGACGGCGGCAGCTTCACCGACCTGACGGCTTTCGCCAAAAAGCTTACGGACAAATCGGACGCCGTATCCGTGTTCTTGAGCGGGGAACTGGATGAGGCAAACAGATCGAGTCTGGCCGGGTTCTCGCCGACGAATGCAAATGTCAAGGCCGTCAGATCAGCAGTGGCGAAAGCTCTCAACAAAATTGTTTCCGGCGCGTCTATTTATGACGAAAGCCGTTTTAAGAATGTCCAGTTGCGGCCGGAAACGCGCGAACTTCTCGGAAAAAATCCGCAGGGACTGGATCTCGCGCGGTTGAATAAAATACTCATTGAAGACGCTTATCCGGCGGAGTTGTCGCCGAGCGCGGCGACCGGCTGGATGGTCAAGGATGGCGTGATGGCCAACACGGGCGTGGATCGTGGAGTCCTTTACACGAAGAACGATTACAGCCATTACCGGCTCATGTTCACCGTGCGCCATGTTTCGGGAACCAAGCCTGATCACATGCCCTGCGTTCTGTTTTTTGGCACGCGCCCGGAAGATGGGAAAAAACCGCTGGACGCCCTGGCCGCCGTCCAAATCCAGCCGCCACCCGGTTACACTTGGGATTATCGCCCCGGCCATAACAACGCGGGCAAGGGGGAATTCACGTCCCACCCGCATCCCAAATTTGATCCGCACGATTGGAGCCGCGTGGAACTTCTTGTGGATGCTTCAAAAGGAACGGCGCGCATGGCCGTCGCCCAGCCGCCCGGCAGCAAGGCGGTTGAAGTGGTGGATTTCCACGATCCGACAGCCGGCAAAACCGGGCCTTTTGCGATTCAAATTCACAACAAGGGTTTGTTCGACGAATACAAGGACATAACGGTGGAAGTGGATCCGAAGGACGATGAACTCATCACGGTGAAATAAACATTGAAGACAGATCAGAACAAAACAAACCAATTAAACCAACTTTTCAAAAAACGATGAACGCAAAACTCGCTTCCTTGCCGGCAATAATTTCGGCCATTGGTCTGGCCGCCATTTTGTCCAGTTCTCGCGCCGCCGCCGCCTCCTCGTCGGCGACACCGTGCATGAACCAGCTTGGCCGCTTCACTGCCACCAATGTGCCCGCGATGGGGCCGGCGGAAACCGAGTCGCCCCCGGCCAAATGGACCAACGCGGTCATGCCCGCCGATCTGCCCGGCAAAGGACTGGCGCAGCACCCGATGCTCTACGTCGGCGAGAATTACACCAAAATGTATCTCGTCAACGACGGCAAGGTGCTCTGGACTTATCAGACCGGCAAGGGCTACGAATACGACGACGTGTGGATGCTTTCCAACGGCAACATCCTGTTCACCCGGATGCAATACCTTGCCGAAATCACGCCGGACAAAAAAGTGGTGTGGCGTTATGATTGTTCGGTTCCCGCCGACACCAATCACACGGAAGTCCACGCCTGCCAGCCCATCGGCTTGGACAAGGTGATGTTCGTCTTGAACGGCCTGCCGCCCCGCTTGATGGTCGTCAACACCAAGACCGGCGCGGTGGAAGTCAACCACCAGCTGCCCTACCCGGAGTCAACCAATTCCAAGAGCATTCACGGCCAGTTCCGCCGCGCCCGCTGCACCGCACAGGGAACTTATCTCGTTTCCTGCCTGAGCCAGGGCAAAGTCGTGGAGTTCGATAACAGTTTTAAGGAAATCTGGAACTACCCGATCAATTCGCCGTGGGCCGCCCTCCGGCTCAAGAACGGAAACACGCTGATCACCGACGAACGCGACAACCTCACGCGCGAGGTCAATCCCAAGGGCGAGACGGTCTGGGAATTCAAGAACGCTGATTTGCCCGAAGCGTTTCGTTTCAGTCAGGCGCCGCAAAGCTGCACGCGCCTCGCCAACGGCAACACCATTTTCTGCTCGCGCGGCGGCGCCGGCAAAGGGCCGCAACTGGTCGAAGTGACGGCCGACAAGAAAGTCGTCTGGGTGCTGCAAGACTGGAAAGACCTCGGCGATGCCACCGCCGTGCAAATCCTCGACGACCCCGGCATCCCGGAAAACCCGGGCGAATCGGAACACTGATTAAACATCCTGCCATGAAAATTTTGAAATGGGCGTTGATCCCCGTCGCTTCAACCGCGCTGAACGGCTTTTGCGCCGCCACCAATTCCGCCGCCACCAATGCGCCGGTCGTGGCGACCAACGCCGTTTCTTATGCCCCCGCCGTTCTGCCCGGCAAAGGACTCACGCAGCATCCGTTCGTTTACACCGGCGAGTGGGATCATCGCGGCAACCGTGACCAGACCATTTTCGTCGTCCGTGACGGCAAGGTGGCGTGGAGCTATTCCATACCGATCAAGGCCACGAGCGGCACTAACGTCACGCTTCAGGAATTGGGCGACGCCACGATGCTTTCCAATGGCAACATTGTTTTCTGCCGCAAGGTCGGCGCGAGCGAAGTGACGCCCGACAAAAAAATCATCTGGAACATGGATACGCCCGGTACAAGCGCGGAGATTCATTCCATACAGCCCATCGGCTTGGATCATGTGCTGGTCATGCAGAACGGCAATCCCGACAAATTGATGCTCGTCAACACGACGACTGGCAAAACGGAAAAGGAATTGACGCTGCCCGTTCCCAACCCGGACAAGCCGCACATGCAGTTCCGCCGCGTCCGTCTGACCAAGGGCGGCACGTTTCTCGCCGCGCATGCGGATGCCGGCAAAGTCGTGGAATACGACGCGGACGGGAAAGCCATCTGGACGTATGCCATCAAAGCCCCGTATAGAACTCCGTGGTGGGCGGCGCGGCTCAAGAACGGCAATACGTTGATCACGGTTGGCCCGGCCACCGTTCTGGAAGTCGATAGACAGGGCGAAATCGTCTGGGAGTTTTCCCAGAAGGACGCGCCGGACTATAAATTTTTCGTGTTCCAGGAGGCGGGCCGTCTCGCGAACGGCAACACGGTGATTTGCAACTGGTGTCCCGCTTTGAAAGACACCGCGCTCTGGCCCGGCACGGTGCAGGTGCTGGAAGTGACGCCGGAGAAAAAAGTCGTCTGGGCGTTGAGTCAGTGGAAAAATCCCGACCTCGGCCCGGCGTCTTCAATTCAATTGCTCGACGAACCCGGCACGCCGGAAAATCCCGGCGACTTGCAGCGGTGAATCGTTTAGGCTGAAACCTTCAACCCGAAACAATGAAGTCCAGTCACAAACCGCCGACGATGAAAACATTGAAATTATTTTTAATCCTTCTCGCCTCAACCGCGTTGAATTTTTTCTGCTCCGCCCAGGAAGTTCAAAAACAAATTCCCGACGTTTCCAAAATCCGGGGATTCAATTATCAATCCGCCGCTCCCATTGGCCACAATGAAATGTGGCTCACCTACAGTTCGGCGGAAACGGCGCGCGACATGGATTACGCCAAACGGCTCAACCTGAATCAGGTTCGCGTGTTTCTCGGCTACGCCGCCTACCTCACCAACAAGCCCGCGTTTCGCTCGAACCTCGTGGACTTCATCCACGTCTGCCACGAACGCGGCATCGGCGTCATGGTCGTGGTTCCCTATCCCAGGGCATGGTCAACCAACCAAGCCGACTGGCCGCTCGCCAAGGAATTTGCCGCCGATCTGGTCAACACTATCGGCAACGGCAAGGAACCCGGCCTCGCGTTCTGGGACGTTCACAACGAGCCGGGATTTCCGCGCATCCAGTTCGCCCGGCACATGGCGGGCGTCTTTCGCGAACTGGACAAGGTCACGCCCATCACCATCGGTTCAACCACCGAAGGCGAAATGGAAGCGACCGGCGGCGACCTCGTGGACGTTCTCTGCTTCCACGATTACAGTTCGACGCGCCGGCAGATTGACGAACGCATGGCGCGCGCGAAGCAATATGCCGCCAAACAGCGCAAGCAGGTCATGAACACCGAAATCGGCTGCATCGCCCGCTCCAATCCCTACGACGTGACGCTCGAAGAATATGAGAAGTCGGGCATGGGCTGGTATATTTGGGAACTCATGATCACCGGCCAGTGGGGAAATGTGCATGGCGTATTTTACGCGGATGGAACGGTGCGCGATCCTTCGATAGTCGCCGCGCTGCTCGGATTTTATCGGAATCGTGGAACGAATGTCATGCCGGAAGTTCCCGACCGCGAAGGCCGTGTCACCGCCGCCGTGGACGCCAATAAAAAATGGCTCGCGAACACGAACGCCGACTGGCAATCAGGTTTAGATTTGGCTGAGCGTTCGGCAAATCTTCTGGAGGCAGCGCAGCTTGTCGCCATGCACGACCCGCCGACGCGACAGGTGGAGTTGCTGCGCAAAGGCCAGCCGGACATGCCAACCTTGCGTGCTCTTATCGAAAAATTCACCGCGATTCTTGAACCGTATCAAGTGCCGGAAGGAGATCCACGACGCAGCCGTCCGCCCGGCTGGATCAGGTAAATTTTGGAAATTGCACTAGGATTGAGCACCTGACAAACTATGAGACAAAACTGGTAGGGCGGGTGATCCTTTGCCCGCCGAACGCGTGGATTGACAAGCGGCGGCGCGCACGGAGTGACGCGCCCCGCCCGGATTTTCTGTCATGTGCGTAGTCCCTAATTGCATTGCGAAGAATTTCCATTTATGCCCGTGCGTAAACAATTAATTTTCGATTTGCTGCCAGTCCTGATTTTTATTTGGACGGCAGCGGCAGCGATGGCCGTGTCGGAAAAATTAATTGACGTGACAAAAATCGGCGCGGTCGGCGACGGCGCGGCGGTCAACACCGTCGCGATTCAAAAAGCGATTGATGATTGCAGCGCGGATGGCGGCGGCACGATTCAATTTCCGGCGGGACGATTTGTGACCGGCACGATCCAACTCAAAGACAATGTCACCTTGCGCCTGGACGAAAACGCCGCCTTGCTCGGCAGCACCAACGCCGCCGACTATCGCAATGTTGACCCATTCATCGCCGGCGATGGTGTTCCGCTGGGCTATGCACTGATCGTCGCCGATTGCGCGAACCACGTCGGCGTCGAAGGCGCGGGCACGATAGATGGACAGGGCAGGGGACTGAAGGCCGCCCAAAGCCGGTACACAGTCAGGCCGTTCCTGATGCGCTGGTTGCACTGCACCAACGTCGTGGTCAGGGACGTTCACCTGACCAATCCCGGCGCGTGGACGCTGAATTTTTTTCAGTCCCGCGACGCCACCGTTGAGCGTGTCACCATCCGCACCCGCAACACCGGGCTGGCGAACAACGACGGCATTGACCTCGACTCCTGCACGAATGTGCGCATCCTCGACTGCGACGTCGAGAGCGGGGACGACGCGCTGTGCCTCAAGGCCACCAGCCCATTGCCGTGCCGCGACATCACCGCCGGCGGCTGCAAACTTTCCACCAAATGCAACGCCATCAAGCTCGGCACGGAATCGCTCGGCGATTTTGAAAACATTTCTGTCACGAACTGCCAGATCCGTGACACTGGCATGGCCGGTATCGCGCTCTACTGCGTGGACGGTGGACATCTGCACGATGTGACGCTCAACGGCATCACGATGGATGGCGTTACCGTGCCGATTTGTGTGCGCCTTGGCGCGCGGCTGAAAACCTTCCGCGCGAGTGACCAGCCAAAACCGCCGGGCATCCTGCGCGACGTGACCATTAAGAATGTGCGGGTGACCGGTGCGCGGCAAATCGGCCTGCTCATCAGTGGCATCACCAATCATCCGGTGGAAAATCTTACCTTGGAAAACATCCAGATCGAACTGGCTGGCGGCGGAAAACTTGCGGACGCGCAAATTCAATTGCCCGAGAAAGAGTCGGCTTATCCTGAATACAGCATGTTTGGCAAAGTCATGCCCGCCTATGGCATCTACGCGCGGCATATTCGCGGCATCACTTTTAAAAATGTGCGGACCACCGTGGCCAAACCAGATGCCCGTCCGGCTGCCATCCTCGTTGATGTCGAAGGTGTCACACCAGCCAATTTTGCCTCCAGTTTGTCTTCAACCGCCAAATGAACAAGATGCAATAACCGTCCCCCAATACCATGATCTCCCAACGCCGTCATTTTCGTTACTACCTGCTCCTGCCGGCCTTGCTCGCCGGAAACATTCTGCACGCGCAATCCACAAGCCTGGTGAAAAGTCCCGATGGCCGGCTGGCGGTGGAATTTAAATTGAACGCCGCGCAGTCACCTGTTTATCAAATCCAACTGGAAGGCCAGCCCGTGCTGCGGGAGTCGCGGCTGGGGTTGATTCGTGACGACGCGGATTTTTCGCAGGGGCTGGTTTTGAAAGGCGAATCCAAGGTCACCTTGGTCAAAGACAAATACGAAATGCTGACGGCGAAACGCCGAATGAATAGTTACCGCGCGAACCGGAAGGAGTTCCATCTCGCCACGGTGGACGGCAAAAAGATGGACATCATTTTCCAGGTATCCAATGACGGCGTCGCGTTCCGTTATTTCTTTCCCGAAACCTCGAAGAACGTTTACAACCTGAAGGAAGAAGTCAGTTCGTTCCATTTTCTGCCGGACACCAGGGCCTGGTTGCAACCGATGCAGGTCGCCAAGACCGGTTACGGCTCCTCGAATCCAGCCTACGAGGAATATTATTCAAAGGGGATTCCGGTCGGGACGCCGTCCGTGCTCGGCGGGGGCTGGGTTTTTCCGGCGCTGTTTCAAACGGGCGAGACGTGGGTGGTGATCACTGAAGCCGCGCTGGGGCGCAATTATTGCGCGAGCCGGCTGCGCGACCAATCGCCGGACGGCGAGTATGCAGTGGGCTTTCCCGACCCGCGCGAGACGATTGACAACCAGCCGGCGAACCCTTCATCGAGCCTGCCGTGGCTGACGCCGTGGCGCATCATCGCCATCGGCAGCCTCAAGACCATCGCTGAATCCACGCTCGGCACCGATCTGGCGGACAAGGCAACGCAACCGCTGGCTTCCTGGATCAAGCCCGGCAAGGCCGCGTGGAGCTGGCCGCAGCTCGGCGACCGTTCGGCGAATTTCGACACGCAAAAGCAGTTCATTGATTACGCCTTCGACATGGGGTGGTCGTATTGCCTGATTGACGCCTGGTGGGACAGGCAGATTGGTTACGACAAAATGAAGGAACTGTCGGACTACGCCAGCACCAAAAACGTGGGCCTGCTGCTCTGGTATAATTCCGCCGGCAGCTGGAACTCCGTCAAGCAGACGCCGCGCGACAAATTGCTCACGCACGAGAGCCGGGTGCAGGAATTCAGCCGCTTGAAGGAAATGGGCATCAAGGGACTCAAGGTGGATTTCTTCGGCGGCGACGGCCAGCCGGTGATCAATTATTATCACGATCTCCTTGAAGATGCCGCGCCCTATGGATTGCTCATGAACTTCCACGGCGCGACGCTCCCGCGCGGCTGGGAACGCACCTACCCGCATTTGATGAGCATGGAGGCGATCCGCGGCTTCGAGTTTATCACATTCCAGCAGACGAACGCGGACGAGGAGCCCAGCCACGCGGCGTTGCTGCCATTCACACGAAATGTGTTTGACCCGATGGATTTCACGCCCGTTTGCCTGGATAAAATCGGGGGAACCAAACTGCGCACGACCCACGCATTCGAGCTGGCCCTCTCGGTGATTTTCGTTTCCGGCATCCAGCACTACGTGGATGTGCCCGCAGGCATGGCGAAAATGCCCGACTACGTGAAGGACTTTATGAAGCGTTTGCCCTCCATCTGGGACGACACGAAATTCATTGACGGTTATCCGGGCAAACTGGTCGTGCTGGCACGGAAGGTCCGGGGCCATTGGTATGTCGCTGGCATCAACGGCGAATCGGTGGAGAAAAAACTGACCCTGGATTTAAGCCCGCTTTCGGGAGTTAAAGCCGGTCAACTGATTACCGACGGCGACGGTGATCAACTATTTATAAAACAGGACGTGCGACCCGGCCCGGACAAGAAATTGGGCGTCACCCTCAAGCCGAATGGCGGATTTGTAATGGTGTTTTAATGCAGCAGCGAAACTGGGTGTGTTTCCAAGAAGCATGTTTTGGGCAATCCAAAGGCTGACGTTCAGGGCGTGACAGGCGGCAGTCCGGTATCGAGATTCAATCCGTTTTACTTCCTCGATACCGGGGCGCCATGCTGGCGGCCGGCAACAACGATCACACCGATGAGGACCAGGCCGACGCCAAATGCCGACAGGGTGACATACGAAGGGAGACCGACGGGGATCTTGAAGATGAATTCAACCAGTTGCGTGTCGGGTTCGACTTCGACGTGCGCGAATGGCTTGCCGATGGAGATTTGAAAGTTGAACTTTACCGTATGGGCGCCCGGAGCGAGTTGCACGCCTCGCATGATATAGTTGCAGCGCAGCAAAGACGCCGGCTGGCCATCCACGGTGACCCCCCAGGCCGGGTCGAATCTGTCGTTGAGCAACAGCACGGAGGCGGAGTCGGCTCTGGTCTTAAGGACAATGTGTTTCGAGGCGTAACTGACGAATTCGACCGTCCCTTCGCCATTGGCGTTCCGGTCCGCGCTATCCATCGTCTGGCCGTCAGGCAGGGCGGTATCGACCAACACGGTTTTTTCCGGGTCGAAGCTCGCGCTGCCCAGTTGCTCCAGCACAGCTTGATCATTGGTGTTGACCTGCCAATGGGAATAGATTTTGGCGCGAGGCAATGCACCGCTGAACTCGAAGACGGCGTATTGGCCGTTGGGGTTGAAAACGGCGGTGAGATCTTCAAGTTTTGTCGGCTTTTCCAAGCCTGGTTTTGGCACAATGTCGAAACGGCGGGCGATGTGGAACCGGGGCTGGACAGGGTTGGGTTCGGCGTTGAGCGAGTCGAGAAACGAGGCGGGGCCGAGAAGATACCGCGTGTTGGTCAATTGCCAACGGCGGGTCATGTGCGACAGCGCGTTTGAGGTTTGAGGGCGAAACGCAGTTTCGAAGGCGACCAGATTCTCGGGCAGGCGCGGCATCTGGACGATGTCGAGCGATTGGATATTGTAATAGAGGAAATGATGTTGAGCCCATTCAATCTTATACAGCTGATCGAAGAGAGACGCTTGGGGCGGCGACTGAAAAGGGAGTATGGCGACGCGATGTTCGTAGGGTTTCTGGCTCAAAAATTCGATGACGTCGTTGCTGGCGTATTTCTGCTGGTAATCCCAGTGAATGATCCAGGGCAGGTTGGCGCGACCGAGATCAAGCACCACCAGCAAACCCAGCAGCCATGCGCCCCATTTGCGACGCGGCCCGGCAAAGACGCCACCGATGATCAGTGTCATCAGGCCGGCAGCCAAAACGAAGAACAGCACAAACCAATCCGCCTCGCGGATGCTGAAAGTGGCGATGAGGTGTGCCTGTTGTGCGTCGAATCCGACCATCTGGATGTAGCGTTCAAGCGACCCCCGGGAGTCGGCGTACACGATCCAGGCCACCAGAATCAGAACCAGTGCCAGTGCGGAGCCCATGGCCCATCGCCGGTCGAACCGGCTCGTCCGGGACCACCAGCTCCTGGGCCCGTCGGCCAGAGGAAGGGGATTTGTTGGCGTCAGGTATTGCCGCCACAGCGCGTTGAGGCCGTAGGCGAAGAGCATCGACACGGAAAAAATCATCGGGTTGAGGAACTTGATCGGGTTGCGGAGGGTTGAGAAGTACGGCAGCGCATAAAGCAGGCGATAAAACGGTGCGAAACGACCAAAGGTGAACAGGAGGCAGACGATGCCCACCGCGCTCCAGAACCACAGCATTTTCCGCTCGGGCAGAGTAAAAACAGAATCCTTTTTGCGGATCGCCTGGATCACGGCCCAAAGCGCCACCAACACGATTGGCAGACCCAGGTAACAGCCGCCGCCGGAGAAACGCAGGATCCCCTGCGGCTGTGCCTCGTGCCTTTTGCCGTCGAGCCAGCGGTCAATCGCCGGGTCGCGGCCAATTCCGCCCCAGTAATTCCCGCCATCGGGCGTATCCATTCGATAGCCAAATAATCCGGGAATGACGAGGCTTAGCGCTTCAGTTTTTGGCAGGCTCCATTGCGTGGCCCAGTCCCAATGCTGGGCTTTCGATTGCGTATCTTGACTGGTGTTGGCGACACCCTTCATCTGGGCATTGATCAGGCCGGTGACCGTCTGCCACGCGATGAAGAACGCAAAGCCGGCAACGACCAGAGTGCGAAAAATGCCTCGAACGATTCGCACTCGTAAAGGACCGTCTTCAACCAGCGAACAGAACATGACAAGGGCGAGGACAACTAAGTTGAAGATAACCCCGACATCGGCCGCTTCAACGACGCCCACCCCGGCAGCAAGACCCGCCAGGGCGTAGGATGCCCATCGTACGGGCTTGCCAGCGGCCCGACTCCCCGACGCCACCAATCCGATGGCCAGGTAGCTCATGCCAATGCCCAGGACCGTTGAAGTTACTCCCCAGCAAGCGGTCGAGAAGAAACACGAAGTGAGGGTCACCCCCAAAGCGCCCACGAACGTCGCGAATGGTGCCAGGCGCAGGCGTCTGAAGGAAAACCAGCCGCACATCCCGAGGATGCACAATATGACTGGGGCCAGGAATTTGCTGGCGCCCAGCGGACCGAGCACCCAAAGCATCAGCGTGCTGATCGATTCTCCGAATGAGCCGCCATTGAATCCGAGACTGTTAAGATCGTCCCACCGGCCCAACCACCCCGACGGGAGTCGCATCCACTCGGCGTGTCGGACTCCCAGAGGGTCAACGTTGTTAAATTGAACATATCTGGGAACGAAGCTGCGCCAGAAAAGCAGCGCGAGGAGACCCGCGAGCATAACCAGAATAAGATGCGCCCCGAACCAGCTGGTGACCGGGGATTCATTGGCATCTGGTCTCGCCGGAGCCGGGGCATCGGCGCTGCCCGAAGTGGCAAGCGTTTCCACCATGCTTTTGACTTCGCTGACTTGCTGATAGCGGAGTTCAGGTTTCCGTTCCATTGCTCGCAGCACGATTTCATCGAGCCGCACGTCGATCTGAACTTTCTTCGACGGCGGTTCGATCTTTCGACCGGGGAGTTCGCCGGTGAGCATCTGGTAAAACACGACGCCCAGCGCGTAAATGTCCGCGCGGTGGTCCACATCGGCGGGATGCGCGATCTGCTCGGGAGCCATGTATTGGGGCGTGCCCATGATTTTGCCCGTGTCGGTCAGCGCCGGCGAACTGGTGGCGGCCTGTCCGCCGGCCGCCGGTTCGTCCTCACCACCCACCAACTTGGCCAGCCCGAAGTCCGCCACCTTCACCCGCCCACGGCGGTCGAGCAGGATATTCTCCGGCTTGATGTCGCGGTGCACAATGCCGGCGTCATGAGCGTACTGAAGGGCATCGCAGATCTGGGGAACGATCGCCAGCGCCTCGCGAGGCGCAAGGCGACCGGTATGGAGCAACTGCCGCAAGTTTACTCCATCAACGAATTCCATCAGGAAGTAGTAAATCTCGTAGCCGCCGACGCGAGGCGGCGGAGGGGTTGCGGGATTTAAAGCTTCCGCCTCGTTACCTCGGCGGCTACCGACCTGGCCGAACTCATAGAGGGTGACGATGCCGGGATGATTGAGCATGGCCAGCGCCTTGGCTTCGCGGGCGAAGCGCTCGGCAAATGCGGAATCGTTGCCGATGCCGGGAGGCAGAATCTTGAGAGCGACGATGCGGCCGAGTTCCTTTTGCCGGGCCTTATAGACCGCGCCCATGCCACCCTGGCCGATCAGTTCAAGGACATTGAGTTGCGGAAAGAGCGGCACGAGTTCGGCCACCGTCGGCGGCACAAAGCGCGGACGTGCCGCGCCGGCTTCGGTATCCGGCCCGATGTCCACTCCGGTACCCAGGCCGGCCTTGAGCAGACATTCCGGGCACAATCCCTCCGGCGCGTTCGCCGTGATTGTCTTGCCGCAAATTGAACAAATGTGTTGTGTATCCATGGCTGATCCTTCCACCCCATTCACTAAGGAATCGCGGGCAAAGGTTACAGGGCTGCTGGAAAATAGTGGCCATCAGCTTCGGGTCAGGACGCGAAACAGGTGGCGCATTTCGGCATCCACGTCTGCTGGCGACGCCACGGTATGGGCGATCTCCGCTTTGAGCCGTTCCCGATATCGTTCGCGCAACCGGTGCACCGCCACCTTGACCGCGCCTTCGGACATCTCCAGTTCGGCGGAAAGTGTGGCATATGGCTGCGACTCGCGACTGCCCATGAGGCAGGGTTTGAGCGCCTCAAATAACCGGCCCTTGCCATCTTGCTCGTAATCCTTGCGCAACTGGCGCAGGACAGTTTCCAACAAAGCCAGCGCCCATTGTTTCTCGAAGGCCTGTTCGGGCGTGCCGGTGTCGGCGGGTTCGCAAGTGTAGCGCGTTTCGGCGGTGTCCAATGGCAGCGGCAGGCAGTGGCGGGCGCCCCCTCGCTTCTGGGTGTTCGCTTTGTGCCATTCACCCGCCAGAAACCGCTTCAACACCAGCAACAGGAAGGATCGAAACCGGCCACGTGACTGGTCCGCGTGTGCAATCCAGTTTTTTCCGAGCAAGCGTGCGAAGAACTCTTGGGTAAGATCCTGCGCGTCGTGCATGGAATGGCCGTGCCGCCGGAGAAAATGATAAATCGGATACCAGTACAAGCGGCAGAGATGACCCAACGCCGCCTGTGCGCGTGGCGTGTTGCTCCGAGCGGCCGTCAGCACCACGGACCAGTGTGTGGTGGCGAACACCTGCGCGGGCGAGACTTCGATGCCATGACTGCTTTCGCTTGTTGTCACTGCTGGGATATTAAGGAAATACCGGCGAAGGTTACAGGCAATTGACAATGGCAAGCGCATACCTGGCCGGAACGGATTCAGGCGTCGCGACCCGGACATCCAGCCTGAGATGGCGGAGTTTCCTCGCGTGGGCAACATCGCATGTCGAAAACGGCTCGGAGGATGGCTCAATTATTTCTATCGGGAGGCCACTGGATGAACGATTTGAATTTTGGACAGAGCGAGGCCGCGCCAGCTCACTTGTTTGCGTGATTGTTATTTGTGGATTCTTTGAGTTAGGGTTCGCGGATGAATGGCGGAGCGGCCAAATGTGCGGGCGTTCTTGGTTCCGGCATTGCCATCCGCCATGATATTTATGGAAATCGTCATCCGACCCGATGCGGCCGCCGCCGCCGGATTGACGGTGGCGTTCATCGCGCAGGTACTGCGCATCAACCCACGCCCTGTTTTTGGTCTGGCCACCGGCCGCACGGTGGAACCGGTGTCTGCCCGGCTGGTGGAAATGCACCGGCGGGAGTGGCTGGATTTTTCCCGGTGCAGAACTTTCAACCTGGATGAATACATCGGCCTGCCGTCGGACAATTCCAACTCCTATCGCGCCTTCATGAACCACCACCTGTTTGCGAAGGTCAACCTCAAGCCGCAATACACCCATTTACCGGACGGCATGGCCGCAGATCCCGAAGCTGAATGCGCCAGATACGAACGGCTCATCACTCAATTCGGCGGCGTTGGTTTGCAACTTCTCGGCCTCGGTCGGAACGGTCACATTGGCTTCAACGAACCGCCTTGCACCATGAGTTCGCGCACTCCAGTCCAACAGCTTTCTCCGGCGAAATTGGGAAAAAGTGCGCCGCTGTTTCCCTTTCCGGAACGCGTGCCGGATCACGCCATCACGATGGGCATCGGCACCATTCTCGACAGCCCCCGTTGCCTGTTGCTGGCAACCGGCGAGGAGAAGGCGGAGATTGTCGCCCGGACGGTGGCCGGCCCGCTGACGAGCGCCGTGCCGGCTTCAGCGTTGCAAACCCATTGCGATTGCGTCATTGTTTTGGACGAGGCGGCGGCCAGTCGTTTGAAAAAAAACATTGGTTCAGATAATTTATGGCTGTAACCGAAAAAAAAGCCTTTCAAGAACCTCCCGGTTTGCGGCGGTTGAACCGCCAAAGCCAATTGAGCGCGCAGTCGCCTTCACTTCTCCACCGCCTGGCTTTGCTCGGCTTCCTTGCGTTGCTGCCGGCTGCGCTGTTTGCGGATGGTCGCACCGCCTGGCTGGAAACCATGCAATCCATCACCCCGCGCGGTTATCTGTGCCAGCGTCCGTCCGCGCCGATCAATATTGACGGGGTGCTGGATGACGCCGCGTGGACGTCCGCGCCGTGGACGGAAGATTTCGTGGACATTCAAGGCGACGCCAAACCCAAACCGCGCTTTCGCACGCGCGTGAAAATGCTTTGGGATGACCAATGTCTCTACATCGTCGCTGAACTCGAAGAACCAGATGTCCGGGCCACGCTCACGAACCACGACTCGGTGATTTTCCAGGACCCGGATTTTGAGGTGTTCATGGACCCGGCGGGCGGCACACAACCGTATTACGAGTTTGAAGTGAACGCGCTGAATACCACGTGGGATTTGATGCTTAACAAGCCGTATTTGGACCAAGGCAAGCCGGACAATGCGTGGGAAATTCCCGGCGTGAAAACCGCCGTCCACGTCAATGGCACGCTGAATCATCCCGGCGACACTGATCGGGGCTGGACGGTTGAAATCGCTTTTCCGTGGAAAGTTCTCGCGGAACATGCGCGTCACGCCGGGCCGCCGGTCGAAGGCGAACAATGGCGCATCAGCTTCTCGCGTGTCGAGTGGCAGATCACTCACACGAATGGCGCCTATCAAAAAGTTTCAGGTACGCCGGAGGACAACTGGGTCTGGTCGCCGCAGGGCGTGGTGGACATGCACCGGCCCGAAATGTGGGGATTGGTGCAATTCACCCGCGAGCCGGCGGGCAAAGCCTTTTCCGTCGCGCCCATTCCCGGCAAACCCGCGCGCGACCGGGCGCTGGAAGTTTATTACGCCGAAAAGGATTTTTGGAACGCGCATCAAACTTGGACCACAAATCTGACGGAACTCAATTTGAATTCCGGTGAACTGCCGTCGGGAATGGCGGCGCCGGTGATCCAGCCGACCGCCGACGGCTATGTTTGCTCGGTGGCCTTCACCAACGCCGAACAATCGCACGTCTGGCGCATTCGCCAGGATCGGTTACTCAAGCTTGACGAGCCGCTGCCGGTGGAGACGGAAACTTTTATCGCGCAGGCGGCGGAAAAATTCGGCGGCATGGGCCGGCGCGCGGCGTTTTTCCTCGTGGACAACATGCCCGCCGGCGACCGCGCCACTTTGGACGGTGATTTTTTAATGGAGGACTTGTCGTTCGCGTTTGCCGCGCGAACCAATTTCCCATGGGCCAAAGCCGTGCCGGAGCGAATTTTTGTCAACGACGTGCTGCCTTACGCCTCGCTCGACGAGCCGCGTGATCCGTGGCGCGCGAAATTTTATCCGTTGGCCTCGAACATCGTGCGCGGTTGCACCAACGCCACCGAAGCCGCGCAGGCGTTGAACCGTGAATTGTTCAGTCGCATCAACGTCCACTACAACCTCGGACGCAAACGCAACAACCAAAGCCCCCAGGAATCCATCGAACAGCACAAGGCCACCTGCACCGGGCTGGCGATCCTGCTCGTGGACGCCTGCCGCGCCGTCGGTGTGCCCGCGCGCATTGCCGGCGTGCCGGAATGGGCGCAAAAGGAAGGCAATCACACGTGGGTTGAGATTTGGGATGGTGACTGGCATTTCACCGGCGCGGATGAATATGACCAGAACGGCCTTGATCGGGGCTGGTTCAACAACGACGCTGCCAAAACCGCGCGCAGTCCAAATCCGCTCAATCAGGTTTATGCCTCAAGCTGGCGTCGCACCGGCGATGATTTTCCGCTCGCGTGGGACCTCGACTCACGCGCCGTACCGGGCGTGAACGTCTCCGACCGCTACGCTGCGCTGGCCCCGGACACCGACTCCACCGCTACGGTGGTTCACGTGCGATTGCGCGAAACCGAGGGCGGCGAGCGGCTGCCGGCCGCCGTCGGGATGTTCAGTGCCGACGGAGAATTGCTGGCAACCAATTTCACCCGCGCGGGCACAGCCGATTTGAACGACATGCCGGACTTCATCCTGCCGGACAACGCGGACAGCGTGACGTTTCGTTTCGAGCGCGGCGGCGAAGCGCGGGAAAAAGTTGTGCCGTGCGCCGTCGGCATGAAGTCGCACACGCTGGATTTCGTTTGGAACGAACTGAAGCCTGTGCCGCCGGCGGTGCTGGCGGCGGAAGCGTGGTTCGCCAACCCCGCGAACGAACGCGGCCAGCCGCCGGATTTCACGTTCACCCGCGACGAAGCGCCGCGGCTGGTTTCACTCGCCTGGGAAGAGGTTCGCAAAACTCGCGCGGCGTCGGCCAAAGCGGAATTGTCCGCAAAAAAAATCATCATCGGCGAGCATTCCCTGAAATGGCTGGAAAAAGCTTTTGGCGATGAACCGGACGGCCAGCACAGCCTTTGGATCACGCTCCACGGCGGCGGACAGGGAACCGAGGCGGAGAATGACGCGAACTGGCACGGCTATTTTGGCCGCTACGAATTTCCGCCCGGCAGCATCAACATCGCCCCGCGCGCACCGGCGAACACCTGGGACATGTGGCATGTGAAGTGGGTGGATGCCTTGCTGGACCGGCTGATCACCGATTGCGTGTTGCTGCGCGGCGTGGATCCCAACCGCGTTTATCTCATCGGCTATTCGGCGGGCGGCGACGGCGTTTACCAACTCGCGCCGCGTTTGTCCGACCGTCTGGCCGCCGCTGCGATGTGCGCCGGGCATCCGAACGAAATCACGCCGGAAGGTTTGCGCGATCTGCCGTTCTTCCTCTACATGGGCGGTGCTGATTCCGCCTACAACCGCAATGTCGTCGTGCGGGATTTCAGCGCCAAAATGGATGTGTTGCAGGCCGCCGATCCGGCGGCCTATGCGCATCGGCTGACCGTTTTCCCCGGCCTGCCGCACGACATGCAGGGCCGCGAAGCCGAGATGATTCCGCGCCTGTCGCCGTTGCGCCGCATCACCTGGCCAAGACGCGTGGTGTGGAAGCAGGACGACGACGCGCTGCACACGCGCCTTTACTGGCTGGAACGAGACGCCGGCACGGTGAAACCAAGTGAAATATACGCCGCCCACGTGGACGGGCAGACCATCACCATCGAAACGCCCGCCACCGGCAGCCTGACGCTTCGGCTGTCTGACGCGCTGCTGGACCTGGACCAGCCGGTGAAGGTGGTCGCGGATGGAAAGGTGATTTTTGACGGCAAGGCACCGCGATCCTTCGCCGCCGTAGAATGGTCGTTGAGAGAATGTGAAGACCCGGATTTGGCCGGCACCGCACTCTTGCGCATCGCGTGGTGAACGTTGTCGTTTGCAAAATCATGAACCCCAATCCGACCTGCACCATTTCCACCTTGCCGTCTGTGGGTGAATCCACGCCGGCCAAAAGTTATTGTGGTCCGTTTGCGATCATGACCTCGCTGTCTTTTCTGTTGGGCTGCATGAAGTGCGTTTTGAAGGATCCTTATGCGAATGCCTTTTACAAGGACGATCTCAAAGAAATGAAGCCGGGCGTTCACGAGCGCAAATGGGAGGTTGATCCCCTCCGTCATCCGCTCAGGCTGGCGCAAGGCTACTGGGAAGTCACCGGCGACCCTTCGCCCTTTGACCATGCCTGGCACGCGGCAGTTTAACGGGTCCTGAAAATATTTCGCGACCAGCCGGATTTATTGAAGTGAATCAGAAGGCCGTGGCCGTCCTTGCTCCGGCCACTGGCCATTGATGATGGGTCGGGTCACCAGCTTCGCCGGATCAATCACGACATGCTTGATGAGCTTGCGTTTCCACGTGTAGGTGATGTGGACAAGACCGTCGCAGGTTTGGATGATCGCAGGATAACTGAACTCGTTGCCCGGCTCGTCTTCCAGCACCAGAGCGGCGCTCCACGTTTTGCCGTCGCGGCTCACCGCGAGGTTCAGCGGACTGCGTCCGTGCGGGGTGTGGTTATACACGAGCAAGTGGCGTCCGTCTTTGAGCGTCACGGCGTCCGTGCAGGAATTGGGGTTGGGCAAATCCAGCAACGCGAGCTTTGACCAGGAGAGCCCATTGTCGTCGGAGGTCGTGGAAAATATTTTTCCCACCTGCGTGCGGCCGACCGCCATGAGCCGGTCGCCGCCAAGAAATAGAATGCTGGGCTGGATCGCCGCAGGCTGTTCGTGGGCTGAGGGCACGTTGATGAAGTTCCAGGTGCGGCCGTTGTTCGTGCTACGCTCGAAATGTATCTGCCAGATCGGCGGTGTTTTCAACGCTTCAATGCTGCTGCCGCAAAGGATCGTTCCATCGGCGAGTTGCACGGGTTTGTTTTTGATGGGGCCGAGAATGTCGTTGGGCAGTCGACCTGACCCGCTCCAGGTTTTGCCGTTGTCATCGCTGGTCTTGAGCATTCCCCACCAGGCCCCGGGCTCCGGGCCGACCTTGTAAAAAAGCAGGAGTGGTCCGGTGCGCGGCTGGAAGAGCACCGGGTTGTAGCACGGAAAACGTTTGCCATCGGGTTGCACGCCTTCGGCCACCTTCACGGGCGCGATCCACTTGCCGTCAATGCAGCGCGCAGACCAGATGCTCACATCGGGCCGGCCCTCGGCGCTGCCTGCGAACCACGCCGCGACGAACGTTTTGTCCCGCGCTTCAACAATCGTCGAGGCATGACAGCT
>Ga0265320_10000183_pt1 | contig 52768 bp, 46 predicted proteins | sample 4827metaG_FD_202087 | JGI IMG/M metagenome (GOLD analysis project Ga0265320, IMG submission 202087) | Rhizosphere microbial communities from Carex aquatilis grown in University of Washington, Seatle, WA, United States - 4-8-27 metaG | ecosystem: Host-associated > Plants > Roots > Rhizosphere >...
GTTGCGACGACGACGTGACGAACACTTCGTCGGCCGCCGCGAGCCGGGCGAGCGTGACCGGCTCGTTCCGGACCGTGAGGCCGGCGTCGCGCGCGACGCTGGCCACGAGCGGGCGCATCGTACCCGGGAGTAGCGCTTCCGACTGCGCGGGAGAAAAGAGCACCCCTTCGGCCAGCCCGAACACGTTGCTCGACGCGCCTTCGTGCACGAACCCGTCAGCGCCGACCAGCACCGCTTCGTCGGCGCCCTGACGCCGCGCCTCGCGCTTCGCGAGCACCGCCGGGAGCAACATGGTCGTCTTCAAGTCGCGACGTGCCCAGCGCGGATCGAGGAGCGAGATCGCGGTGACGCCGCGCGAAACCTGCGGGGCGCGAGGGAACCGATACGGCGCGACGTAGGCGAAGAACGTCGGCGGCGGCGGGACGCTCGGGATGTGCTCGCGCGGGGAAGCGCCGCCGGTGAGCTGCGCATAGAGAAGCCCCTCGCCAACCGGTTCGCGTGCGAGGAGCTCCGCGATGAATCGTTCCCACTCGGCAACTGCCGGAAGCGCGCCCGTGAGCCCGAGCGCGGGCAGTGCGTGCTCCATCCGCGCGACGTGCTCGGCGAGCAAGCGGGGCCGACCGCCGGCGATCGCGACGACTTCGTAGAGGCTCTCGCCGAACTGGAGCCCGCGATCGTCGATGGGCACCTTCGCGTCGGCGAACGGGACGACCTTGCCTTCGAACCAGGCGAACGCGGGGCGTGACGGCATGCGATCCGCGTAACACGACTGCGGGCGGCGCGCCGCCGCCCGGTTCACCGGTTCATTCGACGTTCGGCGGGACGACGCCCTTCGCACGCGCACCGGGGCACCCGCGCTCGACGCTCGTGAGCCCATCCTCGGTCTTCACGACCTTGAACTCGACGCGGCGGTTCTTGTCCCATGCGGCCGGATTGTGTCCGGTGTCGACCGGGCAGTACTCGCCGTACCCTTGGGAAACGAGCCGCGTGCGTTCGACGCCGCGCTGAACCACCGCTTCCACGACGGACCGCGCGCGGTCTTGCGTGAGCTTCAAGTTGTAGTCGTCGCTCGATCGCTCGTCGGCGTGGCCGGCGATTTCGACCACCAAGAACTCAGGGTGATGCTTCAGGGTCGTCGAGACGGCGTCGAGAATCGGGAACGACTCCGGCAAGATCTCGGCGCTGCCGGTCTGGAAGAGCACCTTGTCCAAGATGAGGATGTCGTTGCCCTCGATGATGACCTTGCCCTTGTCGGGGCAACCGTCCTCGTCTTCGAACCCGTTGTACGTCTCGGGATCGTTCGGGCACTTGTCCTTGACGTCGGGGATGCCGTCCTTGTCGTTGTCGGGATCGGGGCAGCCGTCCTTGTCCTCGAAGCCGTCCTTGTCCTCGGGATCGTTCGGGCACTGATCCTCTTTGTCGGGGATGCCGTCCTTGTCGTTGTCCGGGTCCGGGCAGCCGTCTTGGTCTTCGAACCCGTCGCGATCTTCCGGATCGTCGGGGCACTTGTCGTGCGAATCGAGGATGCCGTCGCCGTCGCGATCGCCGTCCGACCCTTCCGGGCAGCCGTCCTCGTCTTCGTCGCCGTCGCGGTCTTCCGGTGTATTCGGACAACGGTCGTCGACGTCGAGGATCCCGTCGTTGTCGTTGTCTGGGTCGGGGCAGCCGTCTTCGTCCTTGAAGCCGTCGAAGTCTTCCGGGTCGTCCGGGCACTGATCTTCGTCGTCCTTGTAGCCGTCCCCGTCGCGATCGCCGATCGACGGCTCGAAGACGAACCCGAGCAAGAGACGGAGATCCGCAGCCTCGAAGCCGGTGCTCCACGCGCGCGAACCGCCGCCCATCATCAGGTAGCTGTTGCGCTCGACGAACAGCTTGACGCCCCCGACGACCTCTTCACTGAGCTTCTGCTTCGAGTCGGAGTGACCGTCCGTCTGGTAAGTGCCGTACGTCTCCGCGACCAGATCGAAGCCGTCGAGCGCGCGCCAGGCAAGCCCGGCCTGGAACGTCCCGAGGTTACTGTATTGAAACGGCCCTTCGGCGAGCTGGTTCGCGCCGAAGACGTCCTTGCCGAACTGCGCGTTCGCCCCGGTATGCGCCCGATAGCCGACGTTCAGGCCGATCTTGAATCGGCCGGTGGCGCCGAAGCGCTTTTCACCGACGAGCTGCGGCCAGAACCATGCCCCGGTGTCGGTGCCTAGATTCTGAGCCGCGCTGCTGACCGGAACGCCGACCTGGACGATCGCCGCAAGGCCGATCCCCTTCTCGACCCGCGTGAAGCGGACCTTGCCGTGGAGCGCGATGGTGCTGAACCCCTGCTGGTTCAGCTGCGCGGCGTTGTATTGGCGTCCGTCGGGACCGATGTCGAACGCGGGATCGCCGGCCATGAGAATGACGGGAATCGAGATCCCGACCACGGCCTTGTTGGCGATGCCGTAGTTGAACGCGAAGGTGCCCTGGAACGAGTCGCGGACGAGCGCGTGAACGCCGGCGCCGTGCTTCGGATCGAACCCGGTGTTGCAGGTGTTCGGCTGGCAATTCACGGTCGTGAGCTGCGTCGTGGGCAGGCCGTTCGGGCCGATGACCGGATTGCCGTCATCGCCGATGATCTGCTGGTTCACCTGGGTCAGCGGGACATGGCTATTCGAGGTCCGGAGAATGTTGCGGCCGTAGTCGAGGATGAGGCCGAAGCTGACGTCGTTCGCGCCGAGGATGTCCGAGCCGTTGACCGAGAAGAACCCCTTGGAATCCACCGCGGGGCGAAACAGGTGCGTATCGGCCCCCTCGTTGTGACCTGCGGACGGAGCTCGCTGACCGTACGCCGGCAGCTGCTGGGCGAACGCAGGGAGCGAATGCGCCACCAGGGCAAGGGCGCAACCGGCGCTGTGAAGTCCCAACCAGCGGCCCCGCATCCTCGCCATGCTCGATCTCCTGATCACGAATTCGCGCAAATTCTGCCTAATATTCGCAGTCGGAACCTATCATCGCCCAAAATGGGGTGTCAACGCGAGTTCGCGATACCGCTCGGCACCGATGAGCCGCCGTGAGCGGCTTCAACATCGTCGGCTGGGGCTCGTCGCGCGGCGATGAAGCTCGGTACTTCGCTCGGACCTTCGAGGCGCGTCATCTGCTAACCTCGCGGCACGTGATCGGGGCTCGCTTCCGTGCGTTCGTCGCCGTGACGACCGCTTACTTTTGCGTGTCGCTCGCGGTGTCCGCTCGCGCAGACGAGCCGGTCTCACTTGCGGGACGCTGGCAGGCGGGGACGCTCAGCACGCGGTGGATCGTCGGTGATTGGGGAGACTCGTGCGGCCCGCGCCCCTCGGGTGGCGACGAAGGCGCCGCATCGGTTCGCATCGACGAGTCGAGCGGCGAGCTCGTCATCATCGGCGGTGGCCGGACGTACGTGACGACGTCGTGCTGGGAGCTCTACCCGGGCGTGCGTCCGGTCGGGCACTCGGAGTCGCCCCGCGCCTGGAAGACGACGTGCAAGACGGCCGCGACCGACCCGCGTCAAGCGACGCTCGTCACGTCGCTCAACGCGAACGACACGAGCATCTCGTTTTACGAATCGGGCCAGTACCAATTCATCATCAAGGGCCAGAACTGCACGGCGAGCGTCGGGCGCTACCGCACGTACACGCTCGTCGAACGGGACGGCGCGTCGCAAGCCGCGGCAGCGCCCTCGGCTTCCGCGAGCGCGAGCGCGAGCGCAAGTGCATCGGCCGCGCCCCCACCGCGTGCCGAGAGTCGCTGCGCGCACCCAGGACCCGTTGAAAAACTCGAGGTGCGCCCGCTTCAAAAGCTGCTCCGCGCGGGCGAGGACTTCACGTTTCGCGCGTCTGCGAGCGACGCCAACGGATGCCCGATCTACGGCAAGCTCACGTGGGCCATCGAGAGCGGCGCGACCCTGGCCGATCTTTCGGCCACCGGTGTGGTGCACGTGCATCCCGACGCCGCCGAGGGCGAGGTCCGACTCGGGGCATCGCTCGAGGGGCGTTCGACGGTCGTCACCGTCGAGGTCGCGTCGACGGCGCGCTACGACGCCTTGCTTCGCAGCGGCGCATTCGACAATGCCGGGGAAGCCGAGCAAACGGCCCCCGCAGCGGTCGCGTCGCAAGCCATCGGCGCCGCGTCGGCGGTCGCCGAAGATCGTGCCCGGTCGCGGAAAGAGCTCTTCGTCGCCATCGTCGCCGGGGTGGCCGGGATTCTCGCGCTGGTCGGCTTGTGGGCGCTCCGGCGCTCTCGACGCGTCGCGCGAGCGGCGCGCGCCCCCCGCCCCGAGAAACCAAACCTCGACGCGACCGCGGCTGCGCCGGCTCCGGCGAAAGCGAAGATCGCGGTCGCCGTGTCACCCGCGGCGGCACAGCCGCCACCTGCCGCACCGCCCGTTCCGTCACCGGCCAAGCCGTCACCCATCCCCGCGCCACCCGTCTTGCGAAAGACCATCTGCCCCGTCTGCGGGACCCAATATGGCGCTGAATCGCGATTTTGCGGGCGGGATGGAGCGACCTTATTGCCGCTCAATCAGTAATGGGTTCCCTTCGGCGTTAGATAGGACGGGGGCGGGGATTGCGCTACGCTCCCTCACGCTGGACGGGCCGATATGATCGTCGACTGCCATTCGTGTGGCGCCACCTACAATATTTCGGACGAAAAAGTGCGCGGTCGGCGCGTCCGCGTCCGCTGCAAGAGCTGTAGTGCGGCCATCATCGTAGACGGAGAGACGCTCGTCGCCGAAGACCGGACCCGCGTCTATCAGCCTCCGAGGTTCGACCCCAAGACGGAAGAGGACGAGCCGGAAGAGGCGACGCGCGTCATGTTCGCGAGCGTCCACGAGTACCGCGAACCCGGCCCCGAAGAGTGGATGGTCAATCTGAGTCCGACCGAGCAGCGGACGATGAGCCTCGATGACATCGTCGAGGCGCGCAACACCGGGGCGCTCAAGGAAGACGCCTTCGCGTGGCGCGACGGGATGAGCGACTGGCTCCCGATCGGCGAAATCGCCGAGATTCGCACGGCGCTCGAATCCGGAGAGGCGACGAAGGTCGTCAGCCCGAAGAACCTGTCGCCGGCGCTCGCGCCCCGTGGGCCGTTGAACGGCGCCGTACCGGGCCTGGAGTCGTTTCGAAAGCCCTCCTCGCCCACGCTGCCGTCGACCCAAATTCCGTCCCCGCCGCCGCTCGCGCCGAGCACGGATTCTCCGGCACCCGCGGTCGCGTATTCGGCGCCGTCAGCGCCGCCGCGCGCTCAGCGGGCGAACGAAGAGCCGCGAAAGAGCGTCGAGTATTCGCCGGGATCGCCGCCCGGCGTTTCGCTCGCGCGCTTGCCGACCAGCCCGTCGCGGCGTGCCCCGGCGCGAGTGCGCGAGGCGCGCAGCGGCGATCTCTTCGGCGGCGTCGACAGCGCGGGCAGCGAGGACGAGCTCCTCCGCAGCTCGTCGATGCCGCTCGAGCAATACGACGAAAAGCCGACCGGCGTGCGCAACGAAAGCTCGGTGTTGTTCTCGCTCAACACGTTGAAGGCGACGGCGCGCGGTCCGTCGAGCGCGCCGCCGAAAGCGACGCTCACCTCGCAGCCCACCGCGGCCGACATCCTCGGCCTCGACGCGAGCGGAGCGCTCCCCGGAACCGACCGCAACGCGCCGCTGTACTCGGCGCCGATGTTTCAAACGCCGGCGGCGGTGCTCGCCGCACCCGAAGCGCCGTACCGGAGCCGCATCGACACCACGCCGCCCGCGTTTCGTTCGCGAAAGAACGCCGTGCTCGCCGCGGTCGTCGTCGGCGCGGCAGGCGTGGTCGCCATGTTCAGCATCTTCTTCTTCCGCGCCCGCTACGCGCACTCGCCAGCGGATGTGGATCCGGGCGCGCCCACGGCACAAGCCGAAGCGCCGACCCCGACTCCCGCGGCGGCCGCACCGAAGCCGGCCGCGGATCCCGCGCCGACTCCACCGGCGGCCGCGGCCCCTCCGTCGACTGCGCCTCCCGCGCCCGCCGAGCCCGCAGTAGCGCCCAAGGCGTCCCCCGCCCCCGCGGCGCCACCGGCCCACGTTGCCACCACGGAGCGATCGACGCCGAAAGCCGCAACGGAACCCGCGCACGACAAAACCGCTGATTTCGAGGCCGCGCTCCGCGCAAACAACGCGTCCGATCCGAAGCCGTCCGCGCCGAGTTCCGGGGGGCCAGCGGCCGAAAAAGTCGTGCTCGCCGAAGACAATTCGTCACCGCCCGATCCGCCGAGCAAGGCCGATCCTGCGCCGGCCCCGGCGATCCCCGCGGGCCCTTCCTTCGACACGAGCGCGGCCAAGTCGGCGCTCGAGGCCGCCGCGGCGAACGCCCTGTCGTGCAAGTCGGCGGACGGCCCGACAGGCAAGGGCAAGGTACAAGTCACTTTCTCGCCGAGCGGCCACGCCTCCGCCGCCAACGTCGTCGGCGGCGACTTCGCCGGCACGTCCGTCGCGAGCTGCGTCGCGCGCCTCTTTCGCATGGCTCAAGTTCCGGCGTTCGTCGGCGACCCGGTCACGGTGTCGAAGAGTTTCAGTATTCCGGAGTGAGGCGAGTGAGGCCGAGGTCGGGCTAGAGCTAGAGAGCTAGAGCTAGAGCTAGAGCTTGGGGGAGAGGGAGAGGGAGAGGGAGAGGGAGAGGGCTGCCTCGTGGTGGCTCGCGTGCACCAGTTTTGTTCGTCGCTTCGCCACGCGGAGCACTGGAGCGGGCGAGTTGCAGAGAAGCGATCGCCGGGATTCTAGAGCGTACCCGCGTTCGTTAGCCCCGAAATGTTCGGGGCGTCGCCGGCCCATCGAGAGCTCGCGTTTGCGATACTTCGATGCATCGAAGTATCTACGATGGTCTGCCAGACCCCTCGAAATCGAGGGCGAAAATCGGAGCCGCGGAAAGCGACCCTCTTGCGCCCCGCGACCGATTCGCGACGGTCAACGCGCACGAGTTACCATCGGGACGAAACCGGACCGGCCCGGAGTCGCACTCTGCGGTTCAATCTCGGAGGGTGGTCGATCGCGCGACGTCCCGTGATTGCTACCCGCGCCGCAGCCGCTCGGCGAGCCGCGTCACTCGTTCTTCGCGTCGCGTTTCGGCGAGGGCTAGCGCGAGTGCGCGGGGATCGGCGACCAGCACGCAGAGTCGCTTCGCGCGCGTGACCGCGGTGTACACGAGATTGCGCGACAGCATCACGAAGTGCGTCGTGAGGAGCGGCACGACGACCGCGGCGTATTCACTGCCCTGGCTCTTGTGAATGCTGGTCGCGTACGCGAGCGTCAAGAGGTCGAGCGCGGCGTCTTCGTACACCACTTCGCGTTCGTCGAACTTCACCGCGAGGCGTTCTTCCTCGGGCTCCACGCGAACGACGATCCCGACGTCGCCGTTGTACACGTCGCGGTCGTAGTCGTTCTTCGTTTGCATCACCTTGTCGCCGACCCGGTAGTGCGTGCCGCGTCGTTCGAGCGCGGGCCCGGACGGATTCAGAGCTTTCTGGAGGGCCTGGTTCAACGCGATCGTCCCTGCCGGACCGCGGTGCATCGGCGTGAGCACCTGGATGTCGTCGCGGGGCGACAGCGAAAATCGCTTCGGGATGCGGTCGGTGACGAGCTCGAGCAAGGTGCGCGCCGCCTCGTCGGGGTCGCGTCGTGAAATGACGAAAAAGTCGGCCTGCGGCGCCTTGGGGTCCGAGCTCTCCGGCATTTCGCCGCGCAAGATCGCGTGTGCGTTCTTGACGATCCGGCTCTCTGCGGCCTGACGGAAAATCTCGTCGAGCGTGACCACGGGCACGACGCGGCTGTCGATGATGTCGCGAAGCACCGCGCCCGGACCGACCGACGGCAACTGATCGGAATCGCCGACGATGACGACGCGCGCGGCCGGCGGCACCGCCGAGAACAACGCGACCGCGAGCTCGAGATCGATCATCGACGCCTCGTCGACGACCAGCGCGTCGGTGTCGAGCGGCCGGTCCGCGCCGAGCGCGAATTTTCGGAGCCGGGGGTCGTACTCGAGCAAGCGATGGATCGTGGACGCCGGTCGTTTCGTGGCTTCGGAGAGCCGCTTCGCGGCGCGTCCGGTCGGCGCCGCGAGCTTCACCGAGAGACGCGCCCGCTCGAAGACGCTCAAGATCGCGCGCACGATGGTGGTCTTGCCGACGCCCGGTCCGCCGGTGATCACGATGATTTTCTGCTCGGCGGCGGCGCGCACCGCGGCGCGCTGCGACTCGGCGAGCGCGAACCCGAGCGCCGCTTCGAACGCCGCGATCGCCCCCTCGAGCCCATGGAGCGGACGCGACGCGCTCTCGCGAAGCCGGAGAATTTCGGCGGCGAGGGTCGTCTCCGCGCCGTAGAGCCGCGCCGAAAAAACGAGGCCGTCTTCGACGTGGACGCGGCCGGCGCCGAAGAGCGCATCGATCGCCGCCTCGACGTGAGCCGGATCGACGACGAGCATCTGCGCGGTCTTGTCGACGAGCGCCGTGCGCGGCGCCGCGACGTGCCCTTGATCGGCGAGCGACTCGAGCATGTGGAGCACGCCCGCTTGTGCGCGTTCGGGGTGGTCCCCGGCGATCCCGAGCGAGCGCGCGATGCGATCGGCCGTCTTGAATCCGACGCCGCGCACCTCGAGCGCGAGCCGATACGGATGCAACTGGACGATCTCGGCAGCGCGATCGCCGTATCGCTCGTAGATGCGCGACGCGAGCGCGGGCGACGCGCCGTGCGTCGAGAGCACGAGCATGATGCTCGAAATCGCGCGCGCCGAAATCCACTTCTTCTGGATGTCCTCGATGCGCCGCGGTCCGAGCCCCGGCACCTCGGCGAGTCGTTCCGGCGATTGGTCGAGCACCTTCAAGGTGTCCATGCCGAACACCTCGACGATGCGCTTCGCGAACCCCGGCCCGATCCCCGGGACGAGACCCGAGCCGAGGTATCTCTCGAGGCCAACCAAGGTGTCGGGAGCGACGACGACGACCGCGTCGGCACGGAGCTGCTCGCCGTGGCGAGGATCTTTGACGATGTCGCCCGTCACCCGGATCCTGGAACCGGGCCCGACCGCCGCAAATCGCCCGACCACGGAAATACCGCCCCGTCCTTCGACCCCGCCCAGGCGAATGACGCGAAAGCCCGTTTCCTCGTTCTCGTAGGTCACGCGCTCGACTTCGCCGGTCACCGTCGTCGGCACTTTCGGACTCTACAACGTCGAACGCGACGATGTATCGACGCCTCGGCGTCTGCCCCCCGAGCGAGACGCCCGGCCGTTTCGAGTCGAGGCTCGGTCGCCGCGACGCTCGCCATCTTGCCGGTCGCCGGCGGACCGGCTACCCGTGGACGCGCGATGGTTCTGTCCCAAAGATTGCACGCTCGCTGCGCATGCGCCGGGGCGTCGGGTTCGTTCGTCCTCGCCGGCACCGACCGGAAATACGAGCGCTCGCGGCCCTTTTCGATCGAGCACCTGGCTCTGTCGCTCGACGTGAACCTCACGGAGCGCTCGATTTCCGCGACCGCGACGCTCGACTTCGTTCGAAAATCTCCGACGGCGCCCGAGCTCGAGCTCGACGCGCTCGGCTTTCAGATCGCGCACGTTCGCCTCGACGCGGGCAAAGGGTTCCGCGCCGCCGAGTACTCGTACGGGGGCGACCACATCGCCGTCGTCGTCCCGAAGGCGGTGAAGAAAGGCAAAGTCGAGATCGTCTACCGCGCGGAACCGAAGCGCGGGCTCTATTTCCTCGCGCCCGACGAGCAGGTGAAGGAGCGGCCGCTTCAGGTGTGGAGCCAGTGCCAGGACGAAGACGCGCGGCACTTCATTCCGTGCCACGACAAGCCCCACGTCAAGATGACCACGGCGGTGACCGTGCGCGTTCCCGCCGGCTTCACCGCGCTGTCGAACGGCGAGCTCGTCGGCAAGACCACGCCGCGCGGAAAGGCGTGGACTTACCGCTTCGAGATGCGCCAGCCCATCCCGAGCTATCTCTTCACGCTCGTCGTGGGGCACTTCGACGTGGTCGACGATCGCCCGGCGATGCGACCGGGGCTCCCGTCGACGCCAATCGCGTATCTGGTTCCCCCCGGTCGTGAAGCGGACGGACGCCGGGCGTTCGGCGAAACTCCGCGAATGGTCGAGCTGTTCGGCCGCCTCACCGGCGTGCCGTTTCCGTGGAGCCGCTATTCGCAGGTCGTCGTGAGCGACTTCATCTTCGGCGGCATGGAGAACACGACGGCGACCACGATGTACGAGCACGTCCTGGTCGACGAGCGCGCGGCCCTCGACGTGTCGAGCAACGACCTCGTCGCGCACGAGCTCGCGCACCAGTGGTTCGGGGACTACGTCACGTGCCGGGATTGGTCGCACGCCTGGTTGAATGAGGGCTTCGCGACGTATTTCGAGCACGTCGAGCGCGAGGATCGGCTCGATCTCGACGAATACGAGTACGGCGTACAAAGCGACGTCGGCGCGTACTTGTCGGAGGCAAACGGCCGCTACACCCGCCCGGTCGTGTGCCGCGATTACCAGGAACCGATCGATCTGTTCGATCGACACCTCTACGAAAAAGGGGCGCTCGTCCTCCACATGCTGCGCCGCGAGCTCGGCGACGAGCTGTTCTGGAAGGGGGTGAACGTCTATCTGACGAGGCATGGCGGCGGGTTGGTCGAAACCAACGACCTCGAGCGGGCGTTCGAAGAAGTGAGCGGACGCTCGCTCGAACAATTCTTCGATCAGTGGATCTTCCGGCCCGGTCACCCGGTGCTCAAGGTGCAAATCGGGTTCGAAAACGGCTCGCTCGACGTGAAGGTGAAGCAGAGCCAGAAGAGCGGCGAAGTGCCGCTGTTCGTCTTCCTTCTCGAGGTCGAGGTGGGGACGAAGTCCGGCAAGGTGCATCGCTACGAGAAATGGATCGAGACGGAGAGCGACGCGCTCGTCATTCCGTTGTCCGAGCGCCCGGCGTGGGTGGCGTTCGATCCGTCGTTCCGCGTGATCGGCGCGATCACCGTCGAGGGCCCCGCCGACATGCTCCGACAACAGCTCGCCCACGGCACGACGGCGCGCGTGCGCTATCTCGCGGCGCAAGCGCTCGCCAAGCGAACGGATCCGGAGACCGTTCGGGCGCTGTCCACGTCGCTCGCGAAAAAATCCGAGAGCTGGATGGTCCGCGCCGAAGTCGCCCAGGCGCTCGGGAAGATCCGCGGCAGCGACGCTTTCGCGGCTCTGTCGAAGCACGCCACCGTCGCGCACCCGAAGGTGCGTCGCGCCGTCGTCGCCGCGCTCGGCGAATTCCGTACCGACCCTGCCGCGAAGCTGCTCGCCACCGCGGCCGAGAAAGACCGAAGCTACCTGGTGTCCGCCGAAGCCGCGCGCGCGCTCGGCGAGACACGGCGCCCCCAGGCGTTCGACACGCTCGTCCGCTTACTCGGCACCACGTCGTGGGCCGACGTCAAACGCGCCGGCGCTCTCGACGGGCTCGCTGCGCTGCGCTCCGAAGCCGCGGTACCTCACGTGCTCGAGCGCACGGCGTACGGCAATTCGACGCCTGCTCGGCGCGCGGCGGTGTCGTCCCTGGCGCGACTCTCGGACGATCGCAAAGTGCGCGAGCGGCTCGAAGATTTGCTCGACGACGACGATCCGCATTTTCGCATCTCCGTCGTCCGCGCGCTCGAAACGATCGGCGACGCTCGCGCGCGCGGAGCGCTCCGCCGCCGGCTCGATCGCGAGCTCGACGGGCGCGTCACGCGACGGCTTCGCGAGGCGCTGAAGGGGCTCGGACAAGGGCCGAGCGCGGACCACAAGCGGCTCTCCGACGAGCTCGAGCAGCTCCGGCGCGACCTCGGCGACCTGAAGACCCGACTCGCGAAGGTCGAGGGAGCGAAGAAGGCGCGGCACAAGCGATGAGCGACGAGCGCCCGGTTCGCGTCGAGACGAAGAAGGGCGTCGCCATCGTGACGCTCGATCGCCCGAAGAAGGCGAACGCCATGAGTCGCGACATGGTGCTCGAGCTCGGCAAAGTCGGCAAAGCGCTCGCCGCGGATCCGACCGTGCGCGCCGTCGTGCTCACCGGTTCCGGCAATCAGGCGTTCTCGTCGGGGGCCGATCTGAAGGAACGCAAAGGGATGAGCGACGACGAAGTCCGCGCGCAGCTCGCCCTCTATCGGAGCGAGCTCGCATGGGTCGACCCCTTTCCCGCGCCCGTGATCGCGGCCATCAACGGCGTGGCGCTCGGCGGCGGGCTCGAGCTCGCCCTGATGTGCGATCTGCGCGTCGCGGCGGAGCATGCATTGGTCGGCCTTCCGGAAACGACGCTGGGTATCATCCCGGGTTCGGGCGGCACGCAACGACTCCCGCGAATCGTCGGCGAAGCGCGCGCCAAGGAGCTCCTGTTGCTCGGCAAGCGCATCACCGCGTCGCACGCTCTGGCGATCGGGCTCGTGAATCGCGTCACGCGGCCGGGCAAGGACGTCCTCGAAGACACGTTGGAGTGGATCAAACCCATCGTCGAGGGGGCGCCGATCGCCCAGCGGCTCGCGCTGGCCGCCGCGGACGCGACACGGACGCTCGACCTCGAGGCGGGCCTCGCGCGCGAGCTCGCGCTATACGACGAATGCCTCGGAACCGAAGATCGTCGAGAGGCGCTCCTCGCATTTTCCGAGAAGCGAAGACCGAACTTCAAGGGGCGCTGACGATGTGGGGCTCGCGAACGACGAAACCGAGGCTTCCGGCGGCGATCGCGGCGCTCTCCATAGGGCTCGCGTTCGCCTGCCACCACGAAGAGGGCGCACGCGCCGAACCGAGCGCGCACCCGGGTACGCCGCCGGCGCCCCCGCCGGCATCGGTATCGAGCGGCGTCGCTCCATCGTTCACGCCGGTGAAGGTCGACTTCGAGCAGCTCGCGATGGGCACCGCCGTCCATTTCGTCGCGTACACGACGCCGGCGCTCGGTGAGCGCGCGCTTCGCGACGCGATGGGTCGCGCCCACGCGGAGATCAAACGACTCGAGGGCGTGATGACGTCTTGGCGCGACGACAGCGAGGTCGGCCAGATCAACGTGCACGCCGGCAGCCCGGTTCAGGTCGGCGACGAGACCCTCGAGGTCATTCAGAAAAGCCTCTGGTCGAGCAAGCTCTCGAGCGGCGTTTTCGACATCAGCTTCCACGCGCTCGGCGATCTGTGGAAGTTCGGCGATGCAGCGGAACCGAATCCGAAGCTCCCCGACCCGAAGGTGCTGGCCGAAAAGCGGAAGCTCGTCGACTACCGGAAGATCAAGGTCGACGAGGCGGCGCACACCGTGACGATCGGCAAGGGGATGCGCATCGACCTCGGTGGCATCGCCAAGGGATACGCGGTCGATCGCGCCGCGAAGGTGCTCGAAGCCGCCGGGGTTCACGACTTTCTCGCGCAAGCCGGCGGAGACTTGTACGGCGCGGGGAGAAAACCGGACGGCTCACCGTGGGTCAGCGGGATCCAGGACCCGCGCGGCCCCGAAGGCGAATTCTTCGCGACGATCGAGCTCACGAATCACGCGTTTTCTACCGCTGGGGACTATGCGCGCGCCTTCTTCATCGGTGGGAAGCGCTACCACCACATCATCGATCCGCGGACCGGTTACCCGGCGACCGCGTGTCGCAGCGTGACGGTCTGGGCCGCCGACGCATTCACGGCCGACGCGATCGACGACGCCATCTTCATTCTCGGCCCCGAAAAGGGCCTTCCGATCATCGAGAAGCTTCCCGACGCGGGCGCGGTGATCGTCGACAAGGACAACAAGGTCTGGGTCAGCAATCGCCTGACCGACAAAGTCCACGTGCTCCGCGCGCCGACTAGCGGCGAATGACGAGCCGCACCGGCTCCTCGTCGTCATCGTCGTCGAGCATGCGCTGGCGTTTCGGAATTTTCACGTCGACCGCGCCGATCGGGCGAACCAGCGCGACGCACAGCGCATACGCGAGCGAACCGGCGAGAAACGGCGTGAACGGAAGGCCGTCGACCGTCCAGGGCGCGAGCGGCCGAATGACGAACGCCTGAATCAGGATCCAGACCGCGGGCACGAGGACCGCGAAGAACAGGACGCGCGCCGCGATTCGCGTGAGGCGAAGCGTGAGGAGACCTGCGAACGCGCCGAAGACGGCACCCGACGCGAGCGCGAACACGACGGCAGATTGAAGGAGGTCGCCCGCGGGAACGATGCGTTGTGCGGCGTGACCGGCGAGCGCGACCGTGTCGACACTTCCGGCATGCAGCCACGCGACACTCCGGGCGACGAACAGGAACACCACGCCGCCGATCGCACCCGCGGCCATGGTCGCGAGCATCGTTTGCACGGGCTTTCCGGGTCGCCACTGGGCACCCGCAGGCAACGCGACGGACGATTGACGTTCCGTCGTTCTTGCCCAATCTGCGGCGAGCGAGTCATCTCGCGCGCGCGGAGCCCCGTCGAACGAATCGGTTTCGAAACCACTGGCGTCGATGTGTCGAGTGGAAGCCATGCGGTCAATGTGCAACCGTCGTTCGGACACGCCACTCGAAAACGGCGACTCGAAGAGGGCGACGTCGAAAACGGCCGTCGGTTCGTGGCTCAACGCCGCGCTGTTCCGAATTGCCTCGCGATCGCGGGCAAACAATTGACCACGTCGGCCCATGGACGCGTGAGTGACGCGCTCCGTAGCGCGAAGAATTCAGTCCTCGCCGGACTCGTCGTCGAGGTCTTCGACGGCGAGCGTTCCGCCGCGAACCGGGATCGCCCGCGCCGCGGCGATGTGTTCGAGCGCCGCGGCGAGCGTCGCGCGATCGCCGACCTCGGGTAGATAGGTGCGGCTCCCGTCCCAGAGATCGAGCCCAATGCGTGACGCGCCGTCGAGAATGATCCGTTCTATCTGCGGCCATCGGTAGCGCCGCAGTTTCGGCACGATGAAGTTCAAGACGTCACGCGACTCGACGCCGTCCGAGTAGATGCGAACGCCGCGCATGCCGGCGCGGAGCACCGACGACAGCGAGCTCACCAAGAGGATGATCGCGAAGGTGCGGATGCTCATCACGCGACGCACGTCTTCTTCGACGACGTAGTGAAACAACCACGTGCCGGAATCCGAGTGCTGGCCTACCAAGACCGCGCCGAGAATGAACACCGCGGCGGCGAAATAGGCGAACGACGGGACTCGAGCCAGAAACGGCGGCCCGAAGACCGACTCCTGGGGCCGGTAGGTCATATCGAAGCCCGGAGGCCTGGAACGTCGCGCCACGTGCTAAACGTATCGCGGGGCGACTGCCGAGGAAACCGAGGGCAGCTTGCGGCGAAGCATCGGGGGAGTTAGCCGAGAGTGTGCGAGGGCTCGGCCCCTCGGAATCCTCGCGAGGGGACGTACTTCCACCATTTTCCCGTGTAGAAAAGGCGAACCAAAATGAAATTCTTCATCGACAGCGGAGACATCGGAGAAATCCGTGAGGCGGCGGCCATGGGCGCCATCGACGGCGTGACGACGAATCCGTCGCTGCTCTCGAAGGGTGGACTCCCCACCAAGAAGGCGATCGCGCAGATCTGCGAGATCGTGGACGGCCCGATCTCGGCGGAGGTCCTCGCGACGGACACCGCCGGCATTCTCGAAGAAGGGCACGAGCTCGCGAAGATTCACAAGAACGTCGTCGTGAAGGTGCCGCTCATCTCGGATGGGTTGAAGGCCGTTCGTCAGTTCGCCAAGGAAGGCATCCGCACGAACGTGACGCTCTGTTTCTCGCCGACGCAGGCGCTCATGGCGGCCAAGGCCGGCGCGTCGTTCATCTCGCCGTTCATCGGACGGCTCGACGACATCGCCGAAGAAGGCATGAAGCTCATCGAGCAGATCGTGCAGATCTACAACAACTACGACTTCGACACCGAGGTGCTCGTCGCGAGCGTGCGGCACCCGATGCACGTCACCGAAGCGGCACTCATCGGCGCCGACGTGTGCACGATTCCGTTCAAGATCATCCAGCAGCTCGTGAAGCATCCGCTCACCGACGCCGGCCTCGCGAAGTTCCTCGAGGACGCGAAGAAGATCCCGAAGGGCTGATCGGGCGCGTGCCCGCCGTCATCGTCAGAAACGCGCGCGGCGCTCCGTCGCTCGACGCGCGAGCGTTGAAGCGGCGCGCCGAACGCATGCTGAAAGAGCTCGGAGAAGAGCGCTCCGAGCTCAGCGTGGTGCTCACGGACGACACCGAAATCGAAGCGTTGAACCGCACGCATCGGCGGAAGGCCAAGCCGACCGACGTGCTCGCTTTCCCCATGGACGAAGGCGGCGGAAGCCCGAGCGGGCAGATCCGCCTCCTGGGCGACGTGGTCATCTCGCTCGACACCGCGGCCCGCCAGGCCCGCGAGCGGCGGCGTGAGCTCATGGCGGAGGTCACCCATCTCTTGGCGCACGGGGTATTGCACCTCGTCGGGTACGACCATCGGACGGACGCCGAGGAACGCGCGATGAACGCCGTCGCGCGGCGTCTCGTCGACAGAGCGAACGAGCGCGTCGCGCGACGTGGAAACGCTGTGCAATCGCGTGCGAGATCGCGCCTAACGTCGCGCGCTCGTTGAACAAGTCGGCCACGCGAAGTGGCTTCTTTTCCGCTAGATTTATGCGTCCATGGAGGGTGCCGCTGGGCGTCGTAACGGGACGTCGGTGTGCGTCCATTCGCCACATCGCGCGTACACGACGGACCGCTTCGATCACGATCCAGCCCAGATTCCGCCTATTTTTGCTTGAAAGGGCTAGGTGGGCCTGTTATCCGTCGCATGCCTTTGGCGGAGACCGGCGAACGACTGCATCGTTCTTTCGGGAACCAAGAGGGCGGGAAACGGCGTTCTACTAGGACTTTTCCAGGAGGAAATAGCATGGCTGGCAAGAGGCTCACCAAGGCTCAGGTCATCGCGGAGATCTCCGGCGGCACGGAACTCGATAAGAAGAGTGTCGCGCGGATCTTCGATTCTCTGCAGGATCTCATCAGGAAACAGCTCACGGGTCGTGGCCCGGGCGAGTTCGTCATCCCGGGGCTCGTGAAGCTCCGCGTGGTGAAGAAGCCCGCAACGAAAGAGCGACAAGGCATCAATCCCTTCACCAAGGAACCCATCACCATCCCGGCAAAGCCCGCGAGCAAGAAGGTTCGTGCGACTGCGCTGAAGAATCTGAAGGACCTCGTTCAGTAGAGCGTGCTTCGCGTATCGACTGCGTAGAGCGGTAATCCCGCCAGGTGAATCCCCGGCGTTTCGAGTAGGCGTCGGGGATTTTCGCGTTTGTCGTCTCATGCGACCGATCGCCGACTTGTCCGAAGAAGAAGCGCGGCGCCTGCGCGCGCTGCTCTTCGATCTCGACGATACGTTGCTCGACGGAACGACGCTCAGCGAAGCGGCGTACTCGTCCTTGTTCCGGCTTCGCGAGTCGGGGCTCGCGCTCGTAGCCGTCACCGGACGACCTTCGGGCTGGGGTGAGGTCATCGCGCGGCAGTGGCCGATCGACGGCGCGGTGACGGAGAACGGAGCGATCGCGTGCCAGCTCGAAAGCGGCAAGCTCGAGCTTTCCGACTTCGCGGGCCCGCACCGCGCCGAACGTCGCGCGCGCCTCGACGCCATCGTCCGGGCGGTGTTCGAGCGGTTCCCCGAGCTGCGCGCGAGCGACGACGTGTCGGCGCGGCGGAGCGATTTCACGATCGACATCGGCGAGCACGAGCGCGTGCCGCGCGCCGTCGTCGAGGACGTGCGCGCGTTCGTCCGCGGGCTCGGCGCGCGCACGACGACGTCGAGCGTCCACCTGCACGTCACCCTCGACGGCCTCGACAAGGCCGCCGGCGCGGTCCGGTTTCTGGGCGGGCGATTCGGCTGGGATTTCACGGAATCCACGTCGCTTTCGGCCTTCATCGGGGACAGCGAGAACGACGCGGCGTGCTTCGGCGCCTTCCGGACGACGTTCGCCGTTCACAATTTCCGGGCGCGGCTCACGGTTCCGCCGAGATTCGTCACGAAAGGCGACCGCGGAACCGGCTTCGCCGAGGCCGCGAGCGTCCTCGTGGCGCGGCGCGCGACGGGCCAAAAGGATGCTAAGTGAGGGCCCCATGGAGCTCTCCGAGACGGAACTCGTCGCCACCGCTCTTCGCTGCCTGTACCCGAACTACCGCCAACCGCCGTTCGTCCTCGAACGCGGCAAGGGATGCGAAGTCTGGGATCACTCGGGCAGGCGCTACCTCGACTTGTGCGCGGGCATCGCGGTCAGCTCGCTCGGCCACGCGCACCCGGCGCTGTCGCGAGCGCTCGCCGAGCAAGCGGGCCGACTCATCCACATGTCCAACTACTTCTACAACGAGCCGAACGTCCGGCTCGCGCAGAAGCTCACGGCCGTCACGAAGATGGACCGCGTCTTTTTTTGCAACTCGGGCACCGAGGCGATCGAAGCGTCGCTGAAGCTCGCGCGGCGTTTCTTCTTCGCGAAGGGCGAGAAAGAACGATTCCGTGTGCTGGCGTTCGAGCAATCGTTCCACGGCAGAACGCTCGGCTCGCTCGCGGCGACGGGACAACCGGGTTACCGCGAAGGGTTCGGACCGCTCGGCGGCGTGACGCACGTGCCGTACGGCGACGTCCTGGCCGTCGAACGAGCGATGGGCCCGGACGTCGCGGCGATCCTCGTCGAGCCGGTGCAAGGCGAAGGCGGCGTGCTTCCCGCGCCGCCCGGCTTTCTCGCGAAGCTCCGTCAGATCGCCGATGCTCGCGGCGCGCTCCTCGTCGTCGACGAGGTGCAAACCGGCGTGGGCCGCACCGGAAAATTCCTGGCGCTCGAGCACGCGGGCATCCAAGCCGACGTCGTCGCCCTCGCCAAAGGGCTCGGCGGCGGCGTTCCGATCGGCGCCATGCTGACGAAGGAACGTCTCTCCGAGGCGCTGCCCGCGGGCAGCCACGGGTCGACCTTCGGCGGCAACGCGCTCGCGTCGACCGCCGCCCTCACGGTGCTCGAGGTGCTCGAGAGCGAGCACCTGATCCCGAAAATCATCGAAAAAGGCGACCATTTGGCGCGCCTCCTCGCGTCCCTTGCCGAGCGCCACGGAAAATTCGTCGAGGGCGCTCGCGGTCTCGGCCTCCTGCAAGCCTTGGTCCTCAAAGAAACCATCGACGCACGCGACGTGGTCGCCAAACTCCGCGACGCGGGCCTCCTCGTGACCCTGGCCGGCGGCCGCGGGCTCCGGTTCTCTCCGCCGCTCGTCGTGAGCGTCGTCGAGCTCGACGAGGGTGCCGCCATCGTCGACCGAGTGCTCGGAGCGCTGTAAGGTCCCCGGGGTCGCCATGCCGCGCCATCTCCTTTCGCTGTCCGATCTCGGGAAAGAGGGCCTCCCAGGCGTCCTGGACGCAGCTGACCAGTTCCGGAGCACGCGCGGTTCGCCCGACGCGCCGAAGCCACTCGCCGGAAAATCCGTCGCGCTCGTCTTCGAAAAGGCGTCGACGCGCACGCGGCTCTCGCTCGAGGTCGCGGTAGCGGAGCTCGGCGGTCACCCGGTGGTCGTCACCAGTGCCGGCTCGCAGATCGCCCGGGGCGAACCGATCGCCGACACCGCGCGGGTCCTCACGCGCATGGTCCACGCGATCACGTTCCGCACCTTCGGCGACGAGCGCCTCGCAGAGCTCGTGAAGCACAGCACGGTGCCGGTCTTGAACGCGCTCACCGACGGCGGTCATCCGATGCAGCTCCTCGCCGATCTGCAGACGGTGCGCACGCGGTTCGGCCGCCTCGCCGGGCTCAAGTACGCCTGGGTCGGCGACGGCAACAACATGGCCAATTCGTGGATCGAAGCCGCGGGGTTGCTCGGCCTCGAGCTCGTGCTCGCGTGCCCCGAAGGTTACGACCCGAGCGCCGCCGAGCTCGCGCGCGCAAAGAGCCGCGGCGGAAGCGTGCGCGTCGTCCGGAGCGCCGACGAAGCCGCGCAGGGCGCGCACGTGCTCAGCACCGACGTGTTCGCGAGCATGGGACAAGAAGACGAACAGGAAGCGCGCCTGAAGGCGTTCCGCGGCTTCTCGGTGACGTCCAAGCTCGTCCAGCTCGCGGCGAAGGACGTCATGGTCCTGCATTGCTTGCCGGCGCACCGCGGCGAAGAAATCGACGCCGACGTCATCGACGGACCCGCGAGCGCAGTGTGGGAAGAGGCCGAAGCGCGCCTGCACACCGCGAAGGCCGCGCTGGTCTGGGCGCTCGCCCGAGCGCCGGAAAAAAATGGCTGATCCGTCGACCGCGGACGCCGCGACGGAAGCACCGCGCGGCGCTCATGCGGTACGCTGCGCGGCGTGCGGACAGCCGGTGGATCCGCTGCGCGCGGCGCGCGTCGCGATTTTTTACGACAAATTCCGGTATTTTTGCAGCGCCGATTGCCGTCACGGCTACGACCCGAACGCGGGGCGCACGCCGCTGCCGCTCCCGCGTCGCGCGCGTCGCGCCGACAAAGACTCGTCCGAGCCCGATCTGTCCGACGACGCGGCGCGCGCAACGCGGCGAAGCACCGCTGCCGCGCTCGAAGCGGTCGAGGGCGACGGCCTCGCCGACGTCGGTTCGCGAGCGCGACGCGTGCAAGCGACGCTCGAGGCATTGCCGGAGCCGGAATCGACGACGGAAGCGCCGAGCGCGGCCGACGATGTTCCGGCGCCCACCGACGTCGGCGCGCTGCTCGTCGCGATCGCCATCGTCGCCGGGGCGCTGTCGGCGGCCCTGGTCCTCTTGGGTCCGTCTCCGATCGCGCTCACGGCGCGCGTCGTGCTCGTCGTGGTTGCGGCGGGCGCGTTCGTCGCGCACGCCTTCACGACCGAACGCGACGTCGCCGGGCTTCACCCCATCGCCGCCGCGATCGCGCCGGGCGGCGCGGCCATCGTCGCGCTGTTGGCCCTCCTCGGCGACAACCCGGACGCCGGAGCCGCGGCGAGCTTCGCCGGGATCACGATCGCGGCGCTCGCCGGCGTGGTTCGCCTCGTCGAGCGTGCCAACCACCCGGTGCGCGTCGAGCAGGACTTCATCAAGGCGAGCCTCTCGGTCATGGGGCACCGGATCATCGGAGACGACGTTGCCGACGCGCACTCCGACGATTTGCGCCCTGGCGAAGAGCTCGTCGTGGAAGCCGGCGAAACGGTGCCCGTCGATGCGACGATCATGGCCGGCGAAGCCGAGGTGTTTCCGTGGCTCGGCGCGACGACGACCGCGCCGCGTGGCGAAGAAGACGTCGTGGTCGCCGGTGCTCGCGTCGTCTCCGGGCGGCTCCGCGCCATCGCCGGTTGGGGCGGAAATGACCGCTCGTTCATGCGCCTCACGCACGACCCCCGGCGCCGCGCCGACGTGCACGCGCCGCTCAGCCGCTTCGGTCGCAACGTCGCGACGCGCGCGTCGCTCGTGCTCGCGGTGCTGGTCGCCCTCGCCGCTTTTTCGAGCGATCGCGACTGGGTCACGATCGCGACGTTCGCCATCGCTGCCTACGCCGTCCTCGCCAACGCGGCGGTCGCGAAGATCGCCTCGCTCCACGTCATCGAAACGGTGCACGCCGCGCTCCGGCGCGGCGTCGTGTTCCGCACCGCGGAGTCGCTCGATCGCGCGGGGCGCGTGTCGACCGCGGTGTTCTGCGCGCGCGGCACCTTGCTCCTCGGCGAGCCCGAGGTCGCCAACATCGAAGCGTTCGGCAACTTCGACGCGGACCGAGTCCTCGCGCTGGTCGCCGGCGCGGAGAGCGGCGGCGCTCGTCCGACGGCCATCGCGATTCAACGCGCCGCTCGCGCGCGGAACGTGCGCCCCGACGGCGTTCGCAGTCCGGCGACGCTCGCCGGACTCGGCACGACCGCCGTCGCGTCCAGCGGACAGACCCTCGTCGTCGGCAGCCGCGGCTTGATGCTTCGGGAGCGCATCAGCGTCGCGCTCGCCGAAGCACGCATCACGGACCTCGAGGCGATGGGACGCACCGTCATCCTCGTGGCCCTCGGCGGAAAACTCGCCGGGCTCATCGGATTGCAAGACGGCCTTCGTCCGGGCGCGCGCGCGGCGGTCCAACACTTGCTCGACGTCGGCATCGAGCCCGTGCTGCTTTCGGGTGACACGCGAGAGACGTCGGAAGCCCTCGGTCGTGCCGTGGACATCGATCACATTCGGCCAGAGGTGCTTCCCGCCGAGCGCGGCGAAGAGATCCGGCGGCTGGCCGATGGCGGAGCGACGCTCGCGGTGCTCGGACGGAGCCCGAGAGACGATGCTGCGCTGTCCGCCGCGCTGGTGTCGGTCGCGCTCGGCGCTGCCGGGTCGAGCGTCGCGGAGTGGGGGGTTCAGCTCGCGTCCGATGATGTCCGCGATGGCGCATTCGCGCTTCGGCTCGCGCACGATTCTCGGAAGAACGCACAGCTCGGGCTCGCGCTCGCCATCGTGCCCGGCGTCACGGCGGCGCTGTTCATGGTGCTCGGCATCATCCCCGCTTTTGCGCTTCCTTTGACGGCCCTGGCCGGCTCCGCGGTCGCCATCGCGCGGCTTCGGGCTCGGGGATGAGCCTCGCGCCTTGACCGCGCGGCCGCCGGGCGCGATAGCTTGTGTTGGTACCCATGGTGGAACCGTCTCAGGAAATCGCTCCGTCCGACGAGCATCGGAGCCCCGACGTGGAGCGACTGCGCCGGAACCTCGACACGTACATGGCGCGTCAGGGTCTCCGTTCCACGGAGCAGCGGCGGCTCATCATCGAGACGTTCTTCGAGACGCGCGCCCACGTCACGCTCGACACGTTGCTCGAGCGGGTGCGCGCCGCCGATTCACGCATCGGCTACGCGACGGTCTACCGCACCATGAAGATGCTCGCCGAGGGCGGCATCGCGCACGAACGCAAATTCGGCGACGGCTTCACGCGGTACGAGCTCGCCGACGAAGACGCGCACCATGACCACCTGATTTGTCTCGAGTGCGGCACCATCGAAGAGTTCGAGGAGCCGCAGATCGAGGAGCTCCAAGACCGCGTCGCCGAGCGCCACGGCTTTCGCGTGCGCCACCACAAGCACGAGCTCTACGGGCTTTGCCGCTCGTGCGTCGAGAAACTCGAAGCGCCCCGCTGATCGAACGAGTCTTCGTCGGTGAGCACGAAGTCGCACGCGACGTCGTGATCTTGCGTGGGAAGCTCGCCGGCGAGCTCGAACCCGTACGCGACGACGATGGAAAACGCGGGCGGCGCGAAGCGCGGCAGCACGGTGTCGTAAAAGCCCGCTCCGTAGCCGAGCCGATGGCCGGTGGCGCTCACCGCGAGCGCCGGAACCACGACCACGTCGATGTCCTCGGGCCGAGCGAGCTCTGCGCCGTCGGGCGGTTCCAGAAATCCGTGCCCGCCGCTTTGAAGGAGCGATGCGTCGGCAACCGCGGCGAAGCCCCCGTCGGCGTCCCCCCGACGGCCCATGAACGGATAGAAAATGGCGGCACCCCGCAGCCGACACTCGACGTCCGCGCTCCGCAAGTCCACCTCGCGGCGTCCGGGTATCGGCCAGAACAGGGCGACGCCACGGGGCGACCGCAGCTCCGCCATGGCGAGAAGCCGAGCGCAGAGGTGCTGGCTGCGCGCCAAAAGTGCAGACTCGGGCACCGCGCTTCGGAGGGCTCTCGCACGACGACGGATTTGCTCCTTTGCGCGCGCCGTAAGCCGTTCGAGGACGGGCCCCTCGATATCCATGTGCACTTATCCCACACGGCCGCTCGCTTGCGAATGATTGCGTGCGAAGATTCGTTCGAGAATCGACGACTTAGGATTTAGAATCGGACGGCCGGCGACCCATGCAGTTTTCTTGCGGCGAATGCTCGACGCGTTACGCGGTGCCCGACGAGAAGGTGCGTGGCAAGCGCATCCGTACGAAATGTCGACGGTGCGGCGCGGAGATCTTCGTCGAAGGGCCGCCCGAGGAGCCGGTCGCCCAACCGCCGTCGTCCAAAGGACCCGAAGAGCCGTGGACCGTCTCGAGCGATCGGCTCGAGCGGCGCCAGATGACCACGAGTGAGCTCGTGGAAGCGTACGCGATTGGCGCGCTCGGGCGTCACGCGCTCGTTTGGAAGCAAGGCATGATCGAGTGGGCGGCGCCCTTCGACGTCCCGGCGATCGCGCTGGCGCTCCGGTCGCGCGGTTTCGAGCCGACCGACTCGAATCGACCTGGCGCGTCGGATTCGCTGCCGCCGCCTCCGATGCTCGGTGAGCGATCCGATCCGTCGAACCAATGGGACGACGACGAAGCGACTCAAGTCCTCGCTCCGGAGCGAGCGCAGGCGCTGCTCGCCGGTGAGGCCGAGCGCGCGCGCGTCGCTTCTCCGATGCCGCGACGACCGACGCCGCGCGCGACCCCGGATTCGAAGATCCCGCCTCCGCTCGAGCCTCCCGTGAGATCGCCGATTCGATCGTCGGCCCCGCCGAAGCCCGTGCGCACGACGCCGGCGGCGCCGAAGCTGCGCGTCCCGAGCCCCGTCCCGCCGCGCGATCCCGCGCTGCCGAAACGCAGCGACGCGCCGCGCCCGGCGTTGAGTGGACCGCCGCGACCGATCCTCGGAGCGCAACGTCGAGGGTCGCCGGCCGCGCCGCCTCGCCCCGGGGCGATCACGGCGCCCGCGAACGTCGCCGCCGCGGCGCCAGAAGCACCCGCACCAATCTCCGACAAGCCCGCTGCCATCACCGCCCCACCGCCGAAGACCGCGGGCAACGAGTTCGGGTTCGAAGACGAAGCCACCGCGGTGTTCTCGGCGGACAAGGCGCGCGCGCTTCTCGAAGGCGAGGCAGCGAAGAGCGCCGCCGTGGCGAACGAAACACCGTTCGCGTTCGGGTTCGGCGGCGACGAAGTTACGCTCGCCCGCGAGCCGAACCTGAGCGACGCGCGCACCGCGCCCCCGCCTCCGCCGCCCCTGCTCGTCCCGTCGGTTCCCCCCGCTGTCCCCTCTCCCGAGCCAAAACCAGAGCCGCTTCCGGAATCGCCACCGATGCCGGCGCGCGTCGACGTGGCACCCCGTCCGCATCTCGAGCCCGAACCTGGGCCGACCATCGTCGTCGCGCCGGCGGAGCCGAAGTTGCGCTTGCCGCCATCGGCGACGAGCATGACCGCGACGGTCATCGGCAAGCGCGCGCCGGGACGACCCCCGCCGGGGCTCCAGCACGAAAAAACACGCCTCATCCGGGTTCGAAAAAAGGGAAGTGGACCCGCATTTTGGTTGATGCTCGTGGTGTCGCTCGTCGCCGCGGGTGCGCTCGGGTTCTACGCGTCGCAAGTCGCTCAAAAGCACGGTCTACCCGCTTGGCTTCAGCGGCCCTGAACGGCGAGAACGGCGCTGGCGCGCCGCTTCGGGTCGCGGCCGTCGTGCCCGCCTTCGACGCCGAAAAAACGGTCGGGAGCGTCGTCGAAGAGCTCGTCCGGGTCTGGCCCTGGAAGCACCCCGGCGGCTCGGTCATCGTCGTCGACGATGGCTCGAGCGACGGCACGTCGCGCGCGGCGTCGCGCGCCGGCGCCCACGTGATTCGTCACGAGACGAACCGCGGCAAGGGCGCCGCGCTTCGCACCGGTTTGTCGCACGCGCTGTCACTCGGCGCGCGCGCGGCCGTCACCGTCGACGCCGATGGCCAGCACTACCCCGACGAGGCGCTGAAGCTCGCGAACGACTCGTCCGCGCCGGACACGTTGATCCTCGGCGTGCGCGATCTGTCGCGCGACGGAGCGCCGAAGAAAAATCGGTTCTCGAACGGCGTGTCGAACTTCTTTCTGTCGTACTTCGCCGGCCGCCCGCTCGCCGACACGCAATGCGGACTCCGGCGGTATCCCTTGCCCCTCGCGCTCGAGCTCGGCGCGGTCGACGACGGCTACGCGTTCGAGGCCGAGTGCGTCCTCCGCGCGGCGAAGGCCGGCGTCGCGATCCGCGAAGTGCCGGTGCGCGTGTTCTATCCGCCCGAGGCCCTGCGCGTGACGCACTTCGATTCGGTCCGCGATCCGGCGCGCATCGTCTTTCGTGTGCTTTCGACCTTGGCGACCGCGCGCACCGAGCCGCGGCGATGATCCGTCGCGCCGCGATCGGGCTCGCGTCGGTCGTAGCCGTCCTGCTCGGCGTGCACCTCGGCGTCCGCGCTGCATCGAAGATCGTGCCCGACCCGGTCCACTTTTCGACGCTCCCCGTCGTCACGGAAAACGGAATACGGCGCGCCGGCCGCTCGTACGTGCGCAGCGTCGACGGCATCCTGGAAGTGCACCTCGTCGGATCTCCCGAGGAAATCGGCGCGGCGCACTCCGTCCTCTTGCACGACGAGATGGTCGCGACCGAGGGCGTCGTCTGGCGTCTCTTCTCCGAAAAGGTGCCGAGCTACGCGGCGCGCGCGCTCTTGCTCGACGTCGCCGGCTTTTCGTACCGCCACGTCGAACGCTCGATGTCCGACGCTCGGCGCCGGGAGCTCGCCGCCCAGGCGCTCGCGTTCAGCCCGGATCCGTTTCTCGCTCACTTCGACACGTACCAGCGCTTCGTCTACCTCACGGCGCTCTACGACATCTCGCTCGGTTACGAACGCTCGCCGCTCGTCGGGTGCACGACGTTCACCTTCGGCGGCGCCGCCGCCCTGGGCTCGCCGATCCTCGCGCGCAATTTCGACTTCGACGTGGACGACATATTCGGCCAGAAAAAAGCCGTATTCTTCGTCGAAGAGACCGGCGCGATTCCGTTCGCGTCGGTCGCGTGGGCGGGGCTCGTCGGGGTCGTGAGCGGCATGAACCGCGACGGCGTCGCGGTCGTCGTGCACGGCGCGCGCGCCGGACCCACGCGCACGACGGGCGAGACCGTCGTGCACGAGCTCAGACGCGTCTTGTCGACGGCGCGCACCACCGATGAAGCGATCCGCGCGCTCGCCGTCACCGACCCGCTGGTGAGCCACATCGTCATCGTGAACGACGCGGCGGGACACGCCGTCGCGGTCGAGCGCGTGCCGGGAGCGGCGCCGTTCGTGCGCGCGCTCGGCGACAAGGCCGTCGTGACGAACCACCTGGAAGGGCCGTACGCGTCCGACCCGAAGAACCTCCGCATCCGGCAGATCTCGTCGACGTTACCGCGACGCGCGCGCGGCGACGAGCTCGTCCGAAGCGCCACCCAGCCGGTCGGCGCGAGCGACGCGATCACGCTCCTGCGCGATCGACAGGGCGCGAACGGCGCGTCCCTCGCGCTCGGCGATCGCCGGGCCATCGACGCCCTGATCGCCACTCACTCCGTCGTCATGGAGACGGCGACGCGGCGGCTGTGGGTCAGCGAAGCGCCGCACGTGCTCGGCAAATTCGTCGCGTTCGACCTACTCCGACTCTTCGACGGCGGCATGCCGTCGGACGTCCCGCATCCGGAGCTCGCCGCCGACCCGATGCTCACCGACGGTGCCTACGACCGCTACCTACGCGCTCGGGCCGCGGCGAAGTAGCGCGCGTCATGAGCCGCCGCCGCGCTTTTTTTCGAGGGCGCGGGCGAAGGCCTTGGCGATGACGCCCGGTTCGGGCTTTTCGCCGTGCGAATTCTCGAGGACCCGCGTGAGCACGGCGACGTAGGTTTCGCCGAGCGTCGTCGTGAGGGTCGCGGCCGTCGCGCCGGAAATCGCGCCGCCGATGACCGAACCCGCGCCGGGGATCATCTTGAAGAGCGCCCCCACGATGGCTCGTCCTGCGAGCGTCGCGCCGAACGAACCGGTCAGCGACGAGAGCAACGTGCCCATGAACGACTCGTCGAGATCGAGCCCGAACGTCGCACCGATGCCGGCGAGCATGCCGATCTGAATCGGGACGAGGAGCGTCGCGTCCGCGAACGGGATCGGGGTCGCTCCGACGGCTGCCGCCGCAGCAGCGGCCCCGGCGACCACCCCGCGCGCTCGCCGTTGCTTGAGCCCGAGGCTCACTTTTTGTGCGGCCACGAAGGCCGTCTTCTGTCCTTCGGGGATCAGCACCATCGTTGCTTCGACGAGCTCCGGGAGCCCGCGCGGCGGGAGCTCGTGCCCTTCGTCGAGGATCTCGTGCAGGGCGCGCACCGACACGACGTTCTTCGCGAGCGGCAAGAGTCGCTGCACCTCGGCGCGAAACCCCTGATCGGCGCGCGCTTTCGTGACGACGCCGACGACGGGAACGCCGCGTTCGGAGAGCATCTCGACCAGCTTCGTCTCGCCGGGATCGACCCGGCGCGAGTCTTCGCTGATGCAGACCCACCCGCAGTGCACGTGACGATTCGGGTCTCCGTCGCGCCGTCGTTCGTCCACCAGGCGCGCGAGCTCCGCCAAGGTCTCACGATAGTGTTCGAGCTCGAGCCCGCGGGAGTCGATGAGAGAGAGCGGCAGCCCCGGCTTGGTGTATTCGCGAATTTCGCGCGTCACGGGTCGGCCGTGACCCGTCTCGGCGAGGTTCCCCTGAAACACCGCGTTGATCAGCGTGCTCTTGCCGACGCCGCTCCGGCCGGCGACGAGAATCGTCGCGTGCCCGCGTTCGTTCATGGCCTGTTCGACCTTTTCCCGTATCAGTGCACCGAGACCGCCGTCGAACATCACTGCGCGCATCGTAGCACCCAGGGTCGGGTTCGACGGACGGCCGAGAGCTCGATGGCGGGACCGAATCGGCCGGACCCGTACCATCGACCCTCGCACGCATGGGGAGGCTCGTTTTTGGCCACTATTCGCGATCTGCGCTGCCCAGAATCGAACAGGAATGATACGCATCCGCCATGCGACGATTCGAAGGACGCACAGCGGTAGTCACAGGAGCGGCGAGCGGCATCGGTAGGGCGCTCGCGACGGAACTCGCCCAAAAAGGGTGCCATCTCGCGCTCGTCGACCGGGACGAAGCCAAGCTCGCCGAGGTAGCAACCGAGATCGAAAGCATGGGCCGGCGCGTGAGCCGCCACGGCGTCGACGTCGCGAACAAGGAGCGGATGCGGGCGCTCGTCGACGAGGTGCTCGCGCAGCACGGCGGGGTGCACATGCTGTTCAACAACGCGGGCGTCACCGTCGTGTCGAGTTTCCAGACCGTCTCGCTCGACGACTTCGAGTGGCTCATGGGTATCAATTTTTGGGGTGTCGTCTACGGGTGCAAATTCTTCCTGCCGGCGCTTCTCCGCGCCGAAGAGGCGCACATCGTCAACATCTCGAGCGTCTTCGGGATCATCGGGGTCCCGCTGCAAACGTCGTATTGCGCGAGCAAATTCGCGGTGCGCGGCTTCTCGGAGTCGCTCCGCGCCGAGCTCGACGACACCACCGTCGGCCTGACCAGCGTGCACCCGGGCGGCATCGCGACGAACATCGCCCGCGACGCGCGCTACGTCGGCGAAGCAGAGCAGCGAAAGAGCGGTCTGGTGTCGCAGTTCGCGCGTCGCGCCATGCCGCCCGAAGAGGCGGCTCGGCAAATCATCACCGCCGTTCGCAAGAACCGCCCGCGCGTCGTGATCACGAAAGAAGCGCACGCACTCGATTTCGCGCAACGCCTCTCGCCGCGCCTCGGGGGAACCTTCACCGGCCGGGTGTGGCGCTACATGCAAAAGCACGTCTGAGACGCGCCCGGCGCTCGAGAAACGGCGAAGCTCAAGCCCGGTTCCGCGTCGATTCGACCGGGCCGGGCACTTTCCGCTCGAGGAGCCGGCCGCCGAGAAGCACGTAGCCCGGCACGCCGAGGCGATCGACGAGAATCTCCCGGTTCGTGGCCACGAGCATGGTCACTTCTGGGTCGTCGCGATATCCACACAGGATTTCGTGGACGAGCGCCGCGGTCTTCGGATCGAGCCCGACGTCGGGGTCGTCGAAGTAGAAGAAATTGGGTTCGATCGCGATGGCCCGCGCGAGCGCGACGCGTTTTCGAACGCCGAACGAGAGATACGCCGGAAGCTCGTACATCTCGTTGTTCGTGAGCCCGACGCGTTCGAGCGCGCTCTTGGCGCGCTTTTCGACGGTGGCCAAGGTGATGCCGATCAAATCCATGTGATACCGCAGCGGCAGCGCGACGTTCGCGAGCGCGTTCATGTTCGCGACCAGGCCACCCTCCTGGAACACGAAGCCGCGCCGTACGCCGCGCCGGGTGAGCTCGCTCGGATGAACCGGATCGGTCGGGTGACCGCCGATCGTCACCGCGCCGCGCTCGACGGCGAGGAGGCCCGCGCCGATGTAGAGCAGCGTGCTCTTGCCGGAGCCGTTCGCTCCGGTCACGACCGTCGTGCCGCCCTTCTCGATTTCGAGCGACGCGTTCACGAGAACGTCGCTGCGCGGATAACGAAAAGTGACGCCGCGGAGGCTGATGCCGCCGCGTACGCCGTGCGCGCGCCGGGACGACCGCGGGATCTCGGTCATCGCACCGGCGACCCCACCATCATGTAAAACCCGAGCGTCACCGCGGCGTTGAACACGACGCTCACGACGAGGCTCATGATCACCGCGCGGCTCGCCTTCTCGGGCACCTCCGTCGGGCCTCGCACTTGCAGGCCGTAGTGGCACGACAGCCACCCGACGAGGAGCCCGAGCCCCGCGCATTTCACGAGATAGAGCACGAGATCTTCGGGCACGAGCGCCTCGGCGAACCCGGCTTGGAGCGCGGCGAAGCTCGACGCGCCGATCCACACGCCGACGAGGTACGCGCTCATGATCGCGAGGATGCCGAAATACACGGTGAGCACGAGGACGCTCACGATGACGCCGACGAGGCGCGGCCAGACGATGAACCGGAGGGGGTCGATGCCGAGCGAGGAGAGCGCGAGGATCTCGGAATTCGACTTCATGTTGCCGAGCTCCGTCGCGATCGCGGTGCCGGAGCGGCTGGTGACGATGATCGCCGTCGTGAGCGGCGCGAGCTCACGCAGGACCACCGCGACGATGATGCGCCCGATGAGCTCGCCCGGCAGCTGCGCGGCGAGCATTTGCATTTGAATGACGATGGTCGCGCCGACGAAGATCGCGATCACACTGACCAGGGGCAGCGCTTCGAAACCGGTGAAGAACACTTGTCGAATCGCGAGGCGGCTCGAGACGGCCCGCGCCGACACGCCCGGCTCGAACGGCGCGGCGAGCGCGCCGACCAGTGTCTGCGCGAGGCCCCACGTCTCGCGGTAAGCACCCATCGTGCGCTTGCCGACGTTCTGCACCACACCGGGCGGCTCGCTCTCCGGCCGGCGCGGGAAGAGCGACATCGGGGCGTCGTCGGACACAACCCCGAGGATAGCGTGAAATCAATGGTCCATGCCCAACCAAGCGCCGCCACACGAGAGGCCGAACGCCACCGGCGAGAGCGCGAGCGCGAAGATGACCGCCGTCGGCGCCGAGACGGAAAGCAGCACGACGGCGACGGCGATGGCGAGCCCTGCGGCGAACGCCGGCTCGAGCACGGTGTGTGCGCCGCTCGCACGGGCGACCAGAAAACCCGCGATCGGAAAGGCGGCGAGCACCGAAGAGCCGAGGAGCGCGAGCGGCACGTTCGAGCTCATGTCCGCCTCGTCGGCGAGCGACAGATCGACGCCGAGCCGGCGCGCCCCGAAGACGGCGACGGCGAGGCACACGATGACCGCGCCCGTATTCACGAGGGCGCCGCCGAGGATCCACCGCAAGACCAGCGGCCGATCGGCGTGCCGGAGCGCCTGACGCACGGCGGTGAGCGACGGCGGTTCCGGCAAGGAAAACGTCGAGTGGGAATGCGGCTCGTGCGGCGCGATGTCGGCGAGCACGCTCCACGCGATGAACGCCATAGCGGCGAGCATCGGAGCGGCGACCGCGAGCATGCCCGGCCCCCGGCCGAACACGATGTGGTCGTAGAGGGCGTGCACCGCGACCGCGAGGAGCCACATCGGCAAAAACCAACGGCTCCGCCGTCGCGCCCGCGAGCCGAGCGCGTAGCCCCAGAGGCCGGCGCAGAACAGGTGCGCAGGGATGCCGGCGAGTGCGCGCAACACGCGGACCAGGGAGAGCGCGTCGCTGGCCAGGTAGGCGGCGGTTTCCGCCGCTGCGAACCCCGACGCGGCAATGACCGCGAACACGACGCCCTGTCCCTGCCCTTCGAGCTTCCGGAAGAGCATCGTGGGCCATACGACCACGACCTTGGTCGCTTCCTCGAGCGGCGCCGCGAACAAGAGCACCGTGAGCAACGCCGCGGTGCTCGAAGTCGGACTCGCTTCGATCGACCAATCGGTGAAATGGAAGACTGCGCGCTCGACGAAAAATGACCCGAGCCCGGCAGCCGCCCCGAACGCGGCGAGGGCCGCGACGAGACCGTTCGAAACGGCGTGTACATGACGGAATCGACGAACCAGAGCTCCCGCGCCGCCGAGCGCCGGCAGCGCGCAGACGAGCCCCACGACGAGGCGGGTCGCGGTCAAAAGTGGAGCCCGACGACGAACGTGCCGTTGATGCCGAGCCCGATGCTCGAGCCGCTCGCGGCGTAGAGTTGCGCCTTGTCTTGATTCGCCTGCGCCGTCGTGGTCGGCGTGCCGGTCGACGTCGCCTTCTCGACCTGAGAGAGACTCACGCCGGGACGCGTGAGCCCGAGGAGTTCGCCGGTCAGATTCACGCTCACGGAGAACACCGGCGTCACGTACACGTCGAGGCCGCCTCCGGCGCGCACGTTGTAGCCGTGCACGTCGACGCTGTTCGTGTTGACGTTCGAATCGGAGAGCCCGCTCAGCGACGCGTAGCCGCCGGCGAGCTGGAGATAGGGTTCGACGCGCCCGATCGGGATGTGGAGCCCGAGCTCGGCGTCCAGGGTCCACACGTCGTAGTCGCTGAACGACGCCATCCGGAACCGCGCGCCGGCGGTGAAGAACAAGAGCCGGAGCCCGAGTCCGGCGCCCCAAAGAAATCCGGTGTTCGACGTGTGCACCGTGCCCGCGTCGACGATCTTGTTCGCGTGCAGCGTGTCGAGCCCGAGCGTCTCGAAGCCGAGCTCGGCGTTCAGATAAAAGAACTCGAGACCGCGACCCGAATCCTTCTTGTCGGCGTCGTCGAGCGTTTGCTCGGTCTGCACGGTCGCCGCGTCCTCGACCACCGGTGGCGGCGCGGTCAGGCCGCCCGCTTGGAGCCCCGGCTGTGCTGCGGCCGGCTGCGTGCCGTAGGCGGGTTGAGCTCCATAAGTGGGCGGTGTGCCGTACCCTTGAGTCCCGTATTGCGGATTCCCGTATTGCTGCTGCGGGGCGGGCGTCGCAGTGCTCGGCGGCTGATAGCCGTAGCTGGCACTCGGCGGACTCTGCGTCGGCATTTGCCCGACCGCCTGCGCGAGCACCGTGTTCGTCGAAAGGACGGCCACCGAGAGCGCCGCGCCACTCACTGCTAGATGCATGCGGGAGAGCTTATCACTCGGCCAGGAGCTTCCCACGGGCTCATGAAACGCCGGTTTTCGCCGCAGATTCGCCTCGTATTCGCTCACCTTCGCGGCGGGCAAGGTGAACCTCGCCGCACACGTCGGTCACGACGAGCGCGACCCTGCGACGAGAAAGATTCATTTCCGCCGGCGGGCGCGAAGGAGGAACGCGTCGTCGCCTCGTTCGGACACGTGCACGCGCACGACACGCGCTTCGTGGTGTTCCGCGACGAGCCGGACGGCACGAGCATCGTGTACGACATGTACGACTGGGAAGAGTCGCCGACGTACATCTACAACGCGATGACGAACAACCCGGCGCCCGATCGGACGGTGAAGTCCACGGGCGCGTACACCTGCGATCTCGTGCTTCTCGATCGCCGGCCAGTGAACGACGTGTGACGAGAAATTCGGTCGTCGCACGCGGCGGCCGGATTCGTGGAATCGCGTGAAAAACGGGGGCCCGAACGAGTTCCGGGCATCCACCGCGAGGGCGTCGGCGCCGAGGCTCGGTGCAATAGGAGCGACGGCGCTTGCAACGGGACGACAAGCAGGGTCAAGATTCCTCTAGCGGATCAGTACCCATGGCATCGCTTTCTCGACTCAGCCTCATCGCTTTCGTGCTCCCCGTAGCTTCGTGCACCCTGCTCGTCGATATCGATCGGAGCAAGATCAAGGGCGGCAGCACCGACGCCGGGTTTCTCCCGGACAGCTCCACGGGCGGGTCGGCCGGCACCGGCGGTTCTCCGGGAAGCGGGGGCAAGCCGGACAGCGGTCCAGGAACGGGCGGCACGTCGCCGCTCGACAGCTCGATCGATAGCAGCGCGGGCGGCACCGGCGGCGACGCTTCGGTAGAAGCCGGGAGCGGCGGGACGACGAGCACCGGCGGAACCACGGCGACCGGCGGGAAGACCAGCACCGGCGGGACGACGGGCACGGGCGGCAAGACGAGCACCGGTGGCACGACGGGGACCGGTGGCAAGACGAGCACCGGCGGGACGACGGGCACCGGTGGCAAGACGAGTACCGGCGGGACGACGGCGAGCGGTGGCACGACGGCGAGCGGTGGCACGACGGCGAGCGGTGGCACGTCAGACGCGGCCGCGGGCGGCTCGTCCGACGCTGCAGCCGGCGGCTGAGCGCGCGCCGAAACGGGTGCGCGGGCGCTCACCGTCGACGCGCGTCGTTGCAACGCCGTCGCATGAGCCCGAGTCCGAGGACGAGCACCGCGCCGCTCGCGGCACTGGCGACGCCATCGACGGGGCCTTTCGGGCTCACGCGCACGCAACCGTAGGTCGGACCGCCGTTGTTGCAGATCGAATTGCTGTTCGTCGGATCGTTCGGATCCGTCCCCGCCTTGAGCTCGTCGATGTCGTCCACGCCGTCGCCGTCGGTGTCGATTTTTTTCGCCACGCATTCGGCGAGGCCACCCGGGAAAGTTTTCGCTACTCTGACGGTGAACTCGCAATCGTCTCGCAGGGTGGCTCCGAAGCCGGGCACCGATTTACCGTTCTTGACCGCGTTCTTCAGGTTCGCCGAACCGCCGGTGTCGTCGTTGTGGCAAAGGATGCAATCCGGCGTGCACGGCATGGGAACGTGCGAAGCAAGCCACGGCGGAACCTGTGGGTCGGCCCCGGCGCTCCCCGCGACGAACAGCGCACTCCCCACGATCGACCCGATCCACCCGCGCGAATGCATCCCGTGCCCCTCCCAGCAGACCTGGTGAGTGGGGACTTCGACGTGGTTCGGTCTGCCGAAATAACGAAGAGCGCTACGACGAGTACGTTTTGCTTCGACGCCGCCGCATGAGACCGAACCCGAGGACGAGCACCGCGCCGCTCGCGGCACTGGCGATGCCGTCGACGGAGCCCTTCGGGCTCAAGCGGGCGCAGCCGTAGGTCGGACCGCCGTTGTTGCAGATCGAATTGCTGTTCGTCGGATCATTCGGATCCGTCCCGGCCTTGAGCTCGTCGATGTCGTCCACGCCGTCGCCGTCGGTGTCGATTTTTTTCGCCACGCATGTGGCGAGGCCGCTCGCGTACGTGTCCTGTTGTTCGACGGTGAACCCGCAATCGTCTCGGAGGGTGCTTCCGAAACCGGGAACCGATTGACCATTCTTGACCGCGTTACGCAGGTTGGCGGTCCCGCCCGTGTCGTCGTTGTGGCAAAGGATGCAATCCGGCGTGCACGGCATCGGAACGTGCGAAGCAAGAAACGGAGGAACCAATGGGTCGGCCCCGGCGCTCGCCGCGACGAACAGTACACCGGCCGCGAACAGAGCCGCGGCGCTCCAGACGCGACGAACGCGCCGCGCGTCGACCGAGTTTCGAGGGTCACCTCGGTCAGCGTGATCGCGTCGAGTCATGGCGATGAACTCCAATCCAAGCGAGGTCGATAGGCGGCGCATAGTGGTGTTCTCAGAAGTAGTAGTGGAATTGCGATAGCACCACCGGTGCGGCCACGCTCTTCGGCTCGGTCAAGATGAAGTCCGTCCTGAAGTCGAAGTGCGTGAAGAAAAACCAAGCGAACGTGACCCACTGATCGAATTTCGGTTGGCCGTGACCCGTCGTTGGACCGACGTTCGCGGCGGCCGATTCTCCGGCATCGAGCACCTCGCCGGTAACCATCGCGTGGAGCCCCTGCACGAATTCCCAATCCATCTGCAGCATCCCGACGTACCCGAGGAGCGTCTGATTGGAGGCCAACAAGTCGGCCTCCGCCATGAAAACGAGCGGTTCGACCGGCGAGACGCGTGCGGTCAATCCATGAGCGCCGCGCGTGTAGCCTTGCCCGTTCACCAGGAGCCGATCATCGGCGGCGTGCGTCACGAGGCTGCTCACGCCGATGGCGGTGTGCGGGCTCAGCATGTACTCGGCGTACGCGCTGTAGCCGCGCTCTCGGAACTTGTCGGGGCTGATCTGGTAGTTGCCCGCGATGCCCATGATCTCGCCCCGGAGGCGACCATGGCTGTAGTCGATCGCGACTCCATCTTGCTGATCGCTCTCGCGATCGGTTCGCGTCGCGTTACGCACCCACATCACGTGCTCCGGGATACGCAATCCGAAGGGTAGGTTGATGCGACCGGCGCGAATCAACACGTCGTCCGAAACGTCGTAGCCGATCCAGTGCGTGCGCGAGATGAGCGTGACGTCGCCGTTAGCGGTGGCGCTCGCTTTCGTGATCTGAGCGGCGCGCGTCTCGATGCGGCCCTTCGTCGCGTCGCCGAGGCCGATACTTCCGGAAATGCGGAGACGCTTCCAGATCGTCGCCTGTCCGTACGTGTCCATTTGCATCGGGAAGTAGTCGAAACTGCTCGGCGACTTGCCGTTCTTGAATGTGTAGTCCGCGTCCATGACGCGGACGCTGCCACCGAGCCGAAGCCAGTCCGGCTCCGCGACGCCGAAGAAGAGCATCGCGGTGCGCTGCGGATCGGTCCCACCGTCGTAGCGCGTGGTGAGCGTGGTGTTGCTGATGACCCGACCGAAGCCGGTCAGGAGCTCGCCGCCCATCGGATCGGTGTGACACGACGCGCACTTGTCGAAGCCATGCCGGATCATCCAGGGGTACGCAGCGGCAGGGCGTGACCACGCGAAGATCGACAGGGTTGCGGCGACCACGACGAGCGCCCGGCAGAGAGAACTCGAAAGATGACCGGGGCTTCGCCCGCTACTCCACATGGGCGCTACATTTCGCCGAGGGCCGCCTGGCCGTCAACGTCGTCGTGACGATCGGAGTCGACGCGCATCGGCGTACGCACGAACCCATCCGTCGTTCCGACCGCTCTGCCGGCAGCCGTTTTACGGGAACTTCGTAACCATCACGGAACCTCGGGCGTATGCTCGGGCGAGTAACGAACGGCTCGTCGTTTGGCGCCGGTCAGGGGCCATTCGTAGCGAACGTCCTGGTCGGCCTGAAAGCCGTCGAGGACGGGCGGCTCCTCGCGAGCCAGAAGCACCCATACGGCGGTGCGCGCGAGCCGTGCGCCTTCACGGAGCCACTCGGGCGGCGGCAACGTCGCGCGCGACACCGCGGTATCGCAACTTCGAGAAGCGACCTTGTCGCTTCGACCGCGCTCGACCACCGCACGCCGGAAATCGAGCTTGCCGAGCACGTTCCTGAGAAACGCGACGCGTCGATCTTTGGGCTCGACCAATGTCACGCGAATATTCGGCAAGAGCAGGGCGAGCACGAGGCCGGGCGCGCCGGCGCCACTCCCGACGTCGACCCAGACACCGCGATCGCCGACGGACGCTGCGGCGATGATCTGCGCGTCCGCGACAGAAAGGTCCACCAGCTCTTCGGCACTTCGCGCCGCGGTCAGGTCGGTACGGCGATTCCACACGACGAGCTCGTCGAGATAAAGCGACAGCTCGTGGACCGGCGTGTCGCCGTGGGTCGGCGGAAGGGCCTCGAGCGCCCGTTCGAGGAGCGGCGCCCAGCCTTTTTGCGGGGACTCGAGAGACACCCCGAACGTCTACCGCGCGGGCTGGGAGCGGGGTAGTAGTGCCTCCCGTGTCCCGTCCGGCAGCCGACGTTTCGCTCGAGCCTCTGACGCGCCTCGTCCGGCGCGTGACGGGTGGGACCGAGCCGCTTTCGGCGACGGAGATGCCGGGCGGCGCCTCGACGCGCCGTTTTTTCCGCGTGCGCCTCGCCGAAGGGCGGACCGCGGTCGCGATGTACGTACCCGAGGCAGGCAGGCCCGACGAAATCGCCAAGGTCGACGAGCGCGGGCGGCGCTGGCCGTTTCTCGAAGTGCGCGACCTGCTCGAGCAGCGCGGCGTCCGGGTTCCGAAGGTCGTCGGCGACGCCTGCGCGGACGGGTTTCTCCTCGTCGAAGATCTCGGCGACGACACGCTCGCGCGCTATCTCGAGCACTCGCCGGATCGACGCGAAGCGCTGTACCGAATGGCGATCGCCGATCTAGCCCGCGCGCAGCATGCGCTCGACGAGCTCCCGCGCGGGTCGATCGTGAACGAGCGCGCGTTCGACTACGATTTGCTCCACTGGGAGATCGACCATTTTCGCGAATGGGCGCTCGAAGCGCGCGGAATTCGATTGGACGCCGCCGAGCGCGTGGCCTTCGACGGCGCCGCCGAATACGTGGCCCGCGAGATCGCGAAGCTACCGAAAGGCTTCGTTCATCGCGACTACCAGAGCCGCAACTTGATGGTCGTCCGCGAGCGTGACGGCGAGGGCGAGCGGCTCGCATGGATCGACTTTCAGGACGCGCTCCTCGGGCCTCGCGTGTACGACTTGGTCGCGCTTCTCGGCGACAGCTATCAGACCTTCGACGACGCGTTCATCGAGACGCGTCTCGACGAATACGCCGCGCACCGCGGCCTCGATGCGAACGGCCGCCGCGACGTGGAACGCGAGTTTCACCTCGTCACGATTCAGCGAAAGCTGAAGGACGCGGGGCGCTTCGTGTTCATTCAGCACAAAAAGGGCGACTCGGCCTATCTTCGGTTCGTCGAGCCGACCATCGCCAAGGCGCGCCGCGCTCTGTCACGATTCGAAGACGCCGAGCCGCTCGTCAAACTCGCCGCCTTGCTCGACCGTCTGTGAGCGCCGCGCAGGCGCTCCGCCGCTCGGACGCCTTCGTCGACGCGTTCACTCCGCCGGCGGCGGTTGCGATTCGCGACGCTCCGCGTTCTTTTTCTGACCACCCCGGCGCCCGGGATCGTCGCCTTCGGCTTTCGCGAGCTCGGCGTTCACTCGAGCCGAGAGCGGCCCGTCGGCGACGGCCGGCGCCATGACGGCGCTCTCCGCGGGCTTCGCGAGCATCGGGGCAGGACCGTCCTTCGGCGCGTCGGCTTTCTTCGCCGGATCGTCGCCGACTTCGAGCAAGCACTCGCCGAACGTCACCTCGAGCTTGCCGCGCTCTTGAGACAGCTTCACCTCGAGCTTGTTCGCGCGGATCATCGTATTGCTCCGCACCGTGCCCGATAGATACACCTCTTCCGCGTCGATGTTCCCGGCCAGCGTCCCTTCCGAACGCAGCTTTGCCGCTTTGACGTTTCCGAGGACGGTACCCGTCTCGGCGATCGTGAGAGAAGGAGCCTCGATCGTACCGTCGATGGTTCCGTTCACGACGACCTGGCAGCTCGACTTGAGCGTGCCTTTGAGCTCGGTCCCCTCTTCGACGAGGGTTTGCTTTCCGCTGCTAATAATCTTCGACTTGTCCATGGCGAATCTGTTCCTTCCCTTCAGGCGGCTTGGCCGGGGTCCTTGATGTTCAATCGAAGACGGCATCCGGAGGCGAAACCGAAGCGCGTCTTGTCGTGAGCTTGCTCGATGGTCGCGGAGACCGCGCCGCGCATGCTCACGAGTAACTGACCCGGGCGCACGAATCCGATCCGATTCATTTCGAGGAATCGGCCGTGAATCTCGATGTTTCCGCCCTTGACCTGGCAATGTTCGAGCACGCCCTCCTCGCCGATGACGAGACTCGCGTTCGGCGCGAGCGTGATGGAGCACCCTTCGAGGCGCCCATCGACTTGAACCTCGGCGCCGTCGCCGAACTCGAGCTCGGCGTTCTTCAGCGTGTCGCCGACGCCGATGTACCGGCGAATCGGCGCCGGCGCGAGGCTGTCGCGCCGCCCGAGGCCGCGCAGGAAGGCGTCGAGCGTGACGCGCTCGCTGCCGTCGCCGTCACGGCTCGCGTCGAGCCAATCGGCGCGCGACGACACCATCCGGCACTCGAGCATCTCGGCGCGATGCACCTTCGCGCCGGTGAGCACGCACCCTTCGAGGTGCGATCCGGCGAACACCGCGCGGCGCAAATCGGCCTCGGACAGATCCACCTCGTAGAGCCGAGCGCGCGATAGATCGGCGTCGCCGAGCGAAGCCCGCGAGAGCCGGACCTTCTTCAAGACCGCGCCGGTGAGCATCGCTTCTTCGAGATTCGCGCCGGATAAATCCACTTCCTCGAGCTTCGCGGACGACAGCGATGCTCGGGCGAATACGGCGGCGTTTGCGGCGACCGACCCGAGGTACGCCTCGGACAGATCGGCCTGGGTGAAATTGGCGCCCGCGAGCTTGGCGCCGCCGAGACTCGCCGAGTCGAGCTGCGCGTAGGTGAGGTTCGCGCCTTCGAGGTTCGCGCCTTCGAGGTTCGCGCCTTCGAGGTTCGCGCGCCGGAGGTCGGCACCCTTCAGATTCGCGCCGCGGAGATTGGCGCCGTCGAGATCCGCTTTGACGAGGATCGCCTTTTCTAGGTTCGCACCTTCGAGGAAGGCCTCTCGCAAGGAAGCGCCGGTCAGGTCGGCACCGGCGAGCTTCGCCCCTTCGAGATTCGCGCCGTCCATCTCGGCGCGCGCGAGGTTCTCGCCATTCAGCGAAATTTTCGAAAGATTTGCGCCGCGGAGATCCGAGCGCTCGAGCTTTTCGCCAGCGGCAATTCGTCGTTCGACACTCTCGCGAGTCTCTGGATTCATGCGGCCTCCCTTCGTCTCAGGCTGCGTCGTGAGCGCGTCCGCGCTCGATGTATGAAAGGACGCGTTCGACGCGCCGTTCGGTCGGTGAACGCTCGAGCTCGGCGACCAGCTCCACTTCACCGAGCTGTGCGAGCACGACGTTCAGTTCGAGGGCGCGCGAGCGCCGTTCACTGCGCGCACGCCGCTTGCGTTCGCGATCGTCGTCGCTCTCGGCCTGTTCGAAGTCCTCGTGCGCGCGCCGGAGCGCCTCGGCGAGGCCGCGGAGCTTTTGCTTGGTCTGCTCTTCGGCACGCTGAGGGACCTGCGCGGTGCGCTCTCGCCAGTACGATTGGAACCGCTCGACGATGGCGCGAGCGCTCTCCACTTCGAGCCGCCCGAGCGCGATCAGATCGTCGACCGACGCCCGGCACAGGGCATCGAGCGACGCGAGCCCGGCTGCATACAGCTTGTCGATGGCGAGCTTGTTCACGCCCGGTGCCTGTAACAAGAGTTGGTGCACGACGATCGGCTCGGAGCGATCCCGCTCGTTTTTCACGTCGAACGCGGACGGCAACGCCTCCACGAGCTTTCTGTATCCGGTGAGCAAGCGGTCGCGCTCGACGCCGTCGATCCTCGGCGCGAACGCCTCCGCGGCGACGTCGAGCGCGTGCTCGTAGTCGGCGAGGGCCTGCGCGAGCGCGGTCTGTTCGAGCGCGCGAGCGCCCTCGAGCATGCCCTTCACGGCAGGCTTCGCGATGTCGAACCACTGCCGGGTCGTCGATCCGACCTGGAGCTCCATCATGAATTGCCGGATCGGACGGGCGTGACCGAGGAGCATCTCGCGGAACATCCGCGCATTTTCCTCGCGGATGGCCGAATCGTCGGAGAGTTTCCCGCCCTGACCAGGCGAGGCGCTCGCGATCCGGTCGAAGGCATGGTCGATCTCGTCGCGTTCCGCAGCCACCTTCGCCGGCGATTCGACCGCGAGCGGTTCGAGCGTCAGCTCGGCGGCTTCGACGCGAACGGCGGACGTCTCGACCGGCTTCTTGGCCGGCGTGGGACCTCGCGAGTCGTTCGGACCGCGAACGGGCATCGGCGGCGGCCCCACGGCGACGACCACGGTCGTTGCACTGCGAACGTGCGCGACTCCTGCCGCCGGGATCGGCACCGCTTCGCTGCGCGGCACCTTCACCGTCGCGTTCGGCGCGACGGGACTCGGCGCCTCGGGTTTCTTCGGCGTCGTTCCACTCGTGACCGAATACGTCGGAGACACGTGGAGGCGCGCCTCTACTTTTGCCGGCACCGACGGACGCGATCGCGGTCCGCTCGCGTCGCTCGGGTTCACGCGCGACTCGGACTTGGCGTTGGCGGCTGCCTTGCGATCGACCTTGTCGCCGCGCGATGCACCATCGGGCTTCGATTCGGAATGCGGCGGCGTGCGCCTTCCATTGGGTGCGTCCATGCGATTATCCGGTGAGTCGTTGGGTTCGGCGGCGTTCGAAGCCGGGTGCGAGGGTTTCGCCTCGGAACCTTCAACAACGGCGCGACGAGGTTCACTCTTCAGTGCCTCGCCGCCAGGAGCCTTGGGATCCTGCTCGTTCTCACTGCCGAAGATCTTCGAGAACAATCCCATGGTCGATCGGACTTTCAACAATACTCAAGATTTCCGTTCACCCCAATCGCGATCGGTCGAACTCACGACGTTTGGTGTCACGTCGGCACGCACTGTGGGCGCGCGACATGCATGTCAGACGTTCAGGACGGTTCTCGTCACGGTGGAGTCGCGTCGTCCCAGACGCCGATCCATTCGCGATCCCATTCGGAATCGAGAAAGAGGATCCACGACCGGCGGTTCACGCCGATCCGACGGAGCGCGTCGCAGGCGACGGTGACGCACGCGTCGACGTCTGCGAGCGCGACATCGACGTACACGTAGCGCGCGCCCATTCCGACGCCGACGACCGCGCCGAGCGCCGAGGGAACGAGCGCCGCGTTCAGCGCATCTTCGAGCTCGAGCTGGAGCGCGTGACGCCGCTCCGTCGACTCGTCGCGAGCGTCGACTTTGACGTAGGCGAAGCGCTCGCCGCGCTTCGAAAAGCGACGCGACGCGAATCGATCGCCCTCGAGGAAGCATTTCATCGCCTCGGGAATCACCGTGCTGACGATCGCGATGTCGTCCTGTCGTGAGTAGTCCTGGGCGATGGGCGGCTCGCTTTCGAGGAGCGTCCACTTTTCGCCGCGGGCGAGCGCGTGCCACGGCTCGTCGGGCAGCGCGTCGTGAACGCCGCGAATCGCGGCGCCGACGGCGGGGGCCACGTCGTCGAGCGACAGCGTCTCGACGCGCGCGCTCTTGTCGTCGAGCACGCGGAGCACGCTCGGTCGAGGCATCGGCGCGACGTCGACCGAGCCGATCCACGTGTCGAACACGTCGTCGCCGAGGAGGCGCGGGAGCAAGAGGTTCGCGGCGTCGAGCGCGCGCTCGTCGGACGCGCTCCCGAACCCCGGCGCATAGACCACCACGTCGAGCAAATGGCCCCGCGAAAATCCGATGCGCGCCCGGGCAAGGGCGAGATCGACGCCGACGCGCGCACGGATCTCGTCGAGCGCCGCGGGCGGTTCGAGCGCGATGCGGTATCGAACCGGCGTCAACCGGGCGATCGCGGGTGCACGGCGGAGGATCCGCTCGATGAGCGGTTCGAGACCCGGATCGTCCCCGGGAAGCAGCGCGAGCCGCGTCGCGTCCGGCGGTCCGTCGAGCTCGACGACCAGGCTGCGGTCGACGGCCTGCACCGCCTTGGTGAGCCGCGCCTCGAGATGATCGGACGCCATCTGAGTGCTCCGAAGCGCCGCGAGCGACGGCTCGAGACTCGTGAGCTCACCCCAGAATCCGTCGATGCGCGCCACGAGCGGGCTTTCGTCGAACGCACGACGAGCAGCATCATCACCGAACCGAATGCGCATGAGAGCTCACGAGCCCGGAAACGGGCTTCGAAGCATGGACGCTATCTCGCGCGGCGAGCGAGTCAAACGCGCTATCATGAGAGGGGAGCGAGACGGTCGCGACATTTTCGGACCGCTTCTGGTCGCTTCCAACCGCCTGACCACCGTGACGCCCACACTCCACTCCGACAACCTCGCCGAAACCGTCCTTTTCGAGGGTCGTCCCGCCGCCATCGCGGGCGTCGGCGCGCTCTTGATTTCGATTCTGACGCTGGGCCTCGGCGCGCTGTATTTTTTCCTTCGCGCGAGCGGAATTTCCTACAAGGTCACCACCAAGCGCGTCCTGGTGGAGCGCGGCGTGCTCTCGAAGCGGCTCGAGCAAGTCGACGCTTATCGGATCCGCGACTACATCGTCGATCGCCCATTCGGGCAGCGCTTGCTCGGCACCGGGAACCTGATCCTGTTGACGATGGACAAGACGACACCGTCGATGGAGCTCAGAAACCTGCGCACCGACGTGGTTCGGCTCTACGAGGCCCTTCGCGCCGCGGCCGAAGCAGATCGGTTGCAACGCGGCGGGGTGCGCCTGATCGACAACGAGTGACGCCGGGGCTCAACGCTTGCGGCCGTACTCGAGCACTTCGACGCGCACGTCGGCGACACCCTTGCGCAGCATGCTGAGACGCGACGCCGCAGCGACGGACAGATCGATGATGCGCCCCGCGTCGCCATAAGGGCCGCGGTCGGTGATGCGCACGTACGTCGCGCCGTTCGTGTCGGTGCGGACGACGCGCACCACCGTCCCGAACGCGAGCGTGCGGTGGGCAGCCGTGAATTTGGCGGGGTCGTAGCGGATGCCGCTCGCGGTATTTCGGCCCACGAACCCCTTACCGTAGTACGTCGCTTTCCCGCGCTGGACGGAGAGCGGATGGAGCGCACCGTACTCGGCCTCGAGCTGCGTCTCGTCGGCCGACGGCACCCCGCTTCCGGCGCGCGACCGTCGCCCCGGGTCCGTCGAGCGCGGCGTGCGCGGCCCGGCATCCGTGGAGCGCGAGTGATAGACGGGGCCCGCACTCGCAAACTCGGGCGCGCGCGGAGCGACTGCTTCGCGCGCGCAACCGCTTGCGAGGAGACTCGCGGCAAGCCCGTACCCGGCGAACGCCAGCGCTGCCGTTGCTCGAGCGCGGGCCATCGCGCCGAGTCTTTCCGCGAGACGAACGTGAGGGCAAGAAATGAGCTACGTTCGCGCGCCATGCCGTCCGCCGCTTCCGTTCGCCTCTCGGCGTCCGGGCTCGTTTTGGGTGAGAAAACGGTGCCGCTACTCTCCGGGAGCGTTCACTATTTTCGTCTCGCGAGGAGCGCGTGGCGTCCCGCTCTCGACGCGTTGCGCCGACTCGGCGCGACGATGGTCGACGTCTACCTTCCCTGGGCCGTTCACGAGCGGCCGGACGGCTCGTTCGACTTCGGCAGCGTCGACCCGCGTCTCGACGTCGCGCATTTTTTGAAGACGGCGCACGAGCTCGGACTCTACGCGATCGTCCGTCCGGGTCCCCACATCAACTCGGAGCTCACGCTTTTCGGGATCCCCGAACGCGTGATCTGGAATGAAGCGTGTCAGGCGCGTTCTCCGAACGGCGCACGCGTCGTGCTCCCGATCCCTCCGCTCGCCTTTCCGGTGCCGAGCTATGCGAGCAAAGCGTTTCACGTCGAGGCCGCGCGGTGGCTCGCAGCCGCGGCGACCGAGCTCGCGCCGCTCCAATGGCCGGACGGTCCGGTCGTTCTCGGGCAAGTCGACAACGAGGGCGCGCTCTACTTCCGCGACGGTCCGTACGACCAGGATTATCACCCCGACGCGATCGCGCAGTACCGGCGCTTTTTACGCCAACGGTACCCGAACGACGTGGCGCTTCGTGCCGCGCACGGCGCTTCCGCGGGCTCGCTCGCGACCATCGAGCCGCCCCACGAGCTCGACGCGACGTCGCCGGACGAGCTCGCGCGCCACCTGGATTGGGCGGAGTTCCAAGAGGCGCTGCTCGAGGCCGCGCTCTATCGCTTTCGCGTGACCCTCGAGAAACACGGTCTCGACCGGGTACCGATGTTTCACAACTTGCCGCTCGCCGAGACGTCGACGCCCCTCGACCCGAAGCGCGTCGAACGCGCCGTCGGTTTCGTGGCGCTCGACTACTACCACCACGCCTCCGAGAAAACGCGCCGCGAGATCGCGCGGCGAACGAGCGGGCTCGCCGAGCGATCGCGACTCAAGAACGCGCCGGCGTTCGCCGCCGAAATGGCGGCCGGCTTCGCACCGTATTTTCCACCGCTCAGCGAAGGGGACAACGCCTTCAGCGTGCTCACCGCGCTCGCCTACGGGCTGCGCGGATTGAACATGTACATGGCCGTCACGCGCGATCGCTGGATCGGCGGCGCCATCGACACCGACGGCAAGCCGCGCGCCTCGGCAGATTTCTGGCGACGCCTTTTTGCGGCGCTCGAACGCACGCGGTTTCACGAGCTCACCCGTCGCGTGGCCGTCGCCGTCGCCGTACCACGAAGCTTCGACCGACTGGTGCGCGTGTGCCATGCCTTCGGCGCGCTGCCGCCGACGTTCTTCGCTCTCGGAGGGGAAGGCGCCGAACGAGGCGCACTCGAAGACGGCGACGATCCGACCGGCGGCGCCGTGCTCGAGACGGAGCGATTCGTGCGAGACCTCGTCCTCGTCCTCGAGCGCATGCACGTGGCGCACGCCGTCGTGGCCGCCGATCTGCTCGGCGACGCGTCGTTCGACGCGCCGTGGACCATCGTCGTGTGCCCCGGCGCGCTCGAGTCCGAGCTCACGACGCTGCTCCTCGATCGCGTTCGCCGTGGCCGCCCGGTGAGTTTCGGACCGCGACTTCCGGAACGCACCGCCGCGATGAAACCGATGAACCTCCACGTCCCGGTGACCCTCCCGGTCGGCGTGCCGATGCTCATGCCTTCGGGCTACGCGCCGCTCGCGGACGCGGTGGATCGGGCGCTCGTGGCGACTGGCGCAGAACGCCTCGCTGCCGAACCGAGCTCGGTTTTCAGCACGGTCCACGTCGACGTCGGCGGCGAGCCGCGCGTGCTCTTCGTCATCAATCCGACCGAAAGCGCGGTAGAAGCCGTCGTTCTCGCGCCGCGGGTTCGGTCGGCGCGGGATGCCCTGACGTTCGAAGACGTCCTGGTGACCGGCGAACACGTCGTGGTTTCAATCGAGAAACATTCGGCGCGGATGCTGGAGCTTACGTCGCGTTCGTAGTAGACGCCCGGCGTTCAAATGGTCGTCGAGGTCAATCCGGACAACCCGGAGCCGCGTAAAATTCGAAGAGCCGTCGATTCGTTGCTCGACGGCGGCGTCATCGCTTACCCGACGGACACCGTCTACGGGCTCGGGTGCGATCTATTCAACAAGAAAGCCGTCGATCGTCTCTATCAGATCAAAGGGATGGAGCGCTCGCAGCAGCTCGCCTTCGTGTGCCGCGACATCGGTGAGATCACGCAGTTCGCCGTCGTGAACGATCGCGAGTACCGCATCCTTCGGACGTTCCTGCCCGGCCCCTATTGCTTCATCCTCCAGGCCACGCGCGAGGTGCCACGCATCGTCCAATCGCCGCGCAAGCACGTCGGCATCCGCATTCCGAATCATCCCGTCGCGCTCGCGATCGTCAGCGAGCTCGGCCACCCGATCATCTCCAGCACCGCCGCGCGCACGGGCGCCGAGATCCATGTCGATCCCAAGGAGCTGGATCTCGACTTCCCAGGGCTCGACCTCGTGCTCGACGGCGGCGCGGGCGGCCTGCTCCCGACGACGATCATCGACTTGACGGGCGCGACGCCGAAGGTCGTCCGTGAAGGCGCGGGCGACGCGAGCCCGTTTCTCTAGTCCCCTGAATCATTGATTCAGGGGACTAAGCGAGAAAGTCAGTACCCGGATCAGAACCGTGGCTGAGTGCTGAATTTTCGAGGCCCTTGCCCCGTCGGGGCCTCGAAAATTCTCCGACGAATCTTGGATCCGGGGGACTAGGGCCCGCGTCGATCACAGCGAAGCGAGCGAGCGCGGGGGCCGCCCTCGCCCGCTCTACGCGCCGTCCGATCAACCGGCCGTGTAGAAAAATTCCTCGCGGGTGATCTTGCCGTCTTGAACCGTGAAGAGGCCGATCTCGTCCATCGTCATGCGCTTGTTGCTCGGCTTGTGGGTGATGTCGTACGTGAACCGCACCGCGAATCGGTCGTCGTGCGGATACGGTCCGGTCACTTCGGCCTTGTGAACCGTGTGGTTGTCGTTCCACCACTTCGACTTCCCGCGAATCGCCTCGAGGCCCTTGGCCGTGCGATCCATTCCCGGCGGGCCCCCCGCCTCGACGCTGATCGCGTCCTTGCTGAACAGGGTGTCGAGACACTCCGCGTTCCGACCTTCCTTGACGAGCGAAACGTATTTCTTGGCGACTTCTTGTGATGTCATGATGAGCCTCCTGAATCGAATGGAGGATCATTTATGCGGCGCACGCTCGTGCACGCAAGGGTGACCGCGGGATAGTCAGGAGGTGCGACAAAGGTCGTCGTCCCGCCGTTCGGACGCGTCCGACACGCTCACCGCTCGGAAGGTCGGGCTTGGGGCGGCTATCGTGTGCTCGCATCGTGCCCCTCGCCTGCGTCCTTGTGGGCGCCCGCATCGTGGACCCCGCCGGTCCCGATCGCGCCGCCCGAGCTCGCGCCCGCATCGATTCCCGAGATGCCTCCGGTTGCGGTGCCGCCCCCGGTTCCCAGGGAACCTCCGGACGGCATCCCTCCAAATCCCGAGAGACCTCCGAATCCCGAGACACCTCCGGTACCAGGGAGCTCCGCGACGCCGTTCTCCCCGCCCGATTGACCCCCCAAGAAGCAACCGGCGGACTCGAACGAGCCCAGCAGAATCAAGATAAGTCCCCAACGTCGCATCGTTCGCTCCTTCAACGGCGCCGGCATCGCCGTCTCCATTGGCGATTGTGCGGGTGAAGCGCGGCGTTGCCGAGCAAATTTTTCCCAATTTCGAACTTTCTCTACGCAGAATCGTACCTATGGGAGCGAATCTGGGAAACTCCGTGGCAACGGGTGGCCGCGAGGAGGCATTCGAACGAAGCGCCGCGGAGGTGCTCCGCGCGCTCCGCGGCAACCGCTCGCAACGCGGGTTCGCTCGCCGGCTCGGCTATCGAGCCAATCCGATCACGGATTGGGAGCACGCGCGCCGGTTCCCGACGGCGATCGAAACGTTGCGCGCCGCGCATCTCGTCGGTGTGAACGTGACTCGCGCGTTCTCCGAGTTTCATCCGGCGCCGCCGCCCGAGCACGATTCAGCGGGACGCTTCGCGATTGCGCCCTGGCTCACGGCAACCCGAGGGACGACGCCGATCGCGCACGTCGCGGCCCGCGTGGGCTGCTCGCGTTTCGCGATGGCGCGCTGGCTTGGCGCGGGGGCGGAGCCGCGCTTGCCGGATTTCTTCCGTTGCGTCGACGCACTCACCGGTCGTCTCCCCGATCTGGTCGCGGCGCTCGTTCCCATCGAGCTCGTGCCGTCGCTGTCGCGGCGCCATCGAGCCATGCAGGCCGCGCGTCGGCTCGCCTTCGACGCGCCCTGGACGGAAGCCGTTCTTCGGGTTCTGGAGACGCAGGACTACCAGGCATTGACGACTCACGACGACGGGTTCGTCGCGCGACGTCTCGACGTCCCGGCAGAAGTCGCGCGCGCCGCGTTGAACCGTCTGGAAGAAGCCGCGGTCATTCGAATGGAGAACGGACGCTGGCGCGAAGACCGACCGCTCAGCGTCGATACCCGGGGCGCCCGCGATGATCGGAGCGTGCTCCTCCGGCACTGGAACGCCGTCGGTTATCGTCGGATCGCCGAGCGGCGAGAGCGAGACCTCTTCGCGTACAACGTCATGAGCTGTTCCCGCGCCGACTACGACAAGATCCGCGAATTGCTCCGGCATACCTTTCGCGAAATTCAGTCCATCGTGGCCGCCTCGGAACCGAGCGAACGCGTCGCGCTCTTGAACCTGCAGCTCCTCGAATTCGAGTGAATGGCGCTCCGGAAGACCCGACGCGTCGGGCGCGACCTATTGCGCCGTCGAGAGCAGGAGATCCACGCCGGTCACGCCCGCGCGATAGTCGCCGGTCCAGGTGCCCGACGTCTGGAGCTCGAGCAAGTTATCGCCGCTCTTCAGCTCGGCGATGTCGAGGTCGATCACTTGATTCAGAAAGCCGGCGCCCGCGCCCGCGCCGCCGAGCGTCGGGTTGAAGTCGGTGAAGGCGGTCGCTTCGACGGCAGTGATGAAGCGATCGTGGAACGCGCCGCCGTTCAGGCGATATTGGAGATCGATGGCCGTGGGCGGCTTCGACACGCCGTTCCAATCGAACGACGGATACGTCGCGGCGAGCACGAGCCGCGCCGCGGTCGCGCCGTCGAGCTTCACGCCGGGGATGTGAAGTGCAACGGGCGACGCTTCGTCGTCGCGAGGGACGACGTAGCCGACGTTCATTCGCTGGCCGTCCGCGGTGCAAGTCACGTCGGGGTCGCACAAGGTATTGTCGCCGGGGTTCGCGGCGATGACGTCGCCGCGCCACTGGCAGCCACCTTCGAGGCGGCAGCCGTCGATGCCGTCGGTCGGCGTGAGCGAGTCGGGAACGTCGTACTCGCGAGTGTCCGCGACGACCGGACCGTCGAACCCGACGTTGTCCCAGCGAACGGACCACGCGGAGCCGACCCAGTATTTCATGGTCGCGTGATTGCGCACATTGAGGTTCACCGAACCGCGCTCGAACGGCAGATTCACATCCGCTGCATAGAGCTCGTGAAAATTCGGGAACGTCGTGCCGTCGGGGGACGGATCCGACGCCCAGACTTCCAGGTGGTTCGCGGAGAGGTACACCTCGACGTGATTCAACGCGTCCGGTCGGGTGGTCGCATGCGGTGTTCCGCAGTCGAACGAGCCTCGCGCGGCGGTTTGGTCGTAGTCCTGGAACGTGAAGAGTCCCACTTCGACCGTGTGGGGGGTGTTGCACCAACCCGTATCGAATTCGATTTCGATCCCGTCTCGCGGACCCGACCCGCGCTCTTCCCAGTCGAAGCTCGGCGCGGGCGACGGATCGCGGGAAATGGAAATCGCGGGCCAACCGCCGAGCCCCTGATTCTCGAGGCTCACGTCGAACTTCAACGTGCCGGTGCGGCCCGAAAAATCGAAGGGCTGACGGATGCGATACGTGCTGAGCCCGTAGTTCTGAGCGGCCGTGGTGGTGAGCAAGTGCCGGCTCGGCGCGAGCGCCGTGGGATCGCAGATCAAGACGTCCGAATCCGGCAGCATGCGCGCGGGCAGACCGGCACGGCACGCGGGAACGAGCGCCGGACCGATCGCGAAAGTGCCGCCGAGCGACGGGGGATTCGATGGAGCGCCGCGCGTGACGCTCCAGAGCGCGGGATCGAGCTCGCCTTCGCGCCCGCCGCCCGCGTGGGGACCGGTCTCGAACGTGTCGCAGAACGCCGGCGCGTCGAAGCCGCACGTCCCGGTTTGCGGCATGTACGGCTTGCTCGCATCGGGTCGCTCGAACGGCGCGTCGTAGAACCGACCGCCCGCGTCGGCGAGACGCGAGCCCCCGTCGAGATTCGCGCCGCGCGCGCCGGCGCCCGTGACGGAGCCGTCCGCGCCGACGCTGGACGCACCGCCGGTGTCCGCGCCGGAATGGGAGCCCCCACCCAAATGATCGGAGCTACTCGTGCACGCGCTCGTCACGAACGCGGACAGGGCAACGGCAGAGAGGACTTTCACGGCGTGGTCGCGCCTCCGGGCGGCGCGACGAGGTCCGCGGCAGGGCCGGGTCCGTCGAGGGCTCCGAGGAACGCGACGAGATCGGATTTTTGTTCGTCGGTGAGACCGAGCCGCGTGAGCTCGCTCTGACCCGGGTAGTTGCCGGGAGGGTCGCCGCCGCGATCGTGGAACGCGACGACCTCATCGAGGGTCGCGAGCTGCGCGGTGTGCATGAAGCTCGGATGCGACGAGAGACAGCGGAGGGGCGGAGTGCGGAACGCTCCGACCAGGGACGGATCGGTCGTGGCCGGAATCGCGTGACGATCGCCGTCGCTGTACGCGCCGCTCGTCTGGAGCGGATCTTGTCGAAGCGCGTCGATGCCGTCCGCGGCGCCGCGATCGTTGGAATCGGTGAACGCGACGGCGACCGGGGCGGGCGAGAGCCCCACGTCGTGAAATTTCTCGTCGGTGAGGTTCGGCCCGGAGTGACAATCGACGCATTTTCCGGCGCCGATGAAGAGCGCGGCGCCGCGTTGTTCGGAGGCGTCGAGCGCCGTGTCGTCGCCGTCGAGCCATGCATCGAAGCGACTGGGTCCGCACCGGAGCTCGCGCACGTAAGCCTCGATGACTTTCGCGGTGTTCACCGTGACGCGCGTGACGGCGTCTTGGTCGGCGGGAGCCATGCCGTCGTAGTCGGCGCCGTCACCGGGCATTCCGCGGCACTGGTACGTCGCGCCGCTCATCGTCTCGACCTCGACGCAGCCCGCTTCCTCGGGAGTGAGCGCCGGAAATCGCGTCGCGTCGTCGAGCGGCGGCATCGCGCCGAAGAGCGCCTCGTACTCGGCGCGATAGAGGTGGAACATCTGCGTCGCGACGAAGAGGCGCCCCGAGTTGAATTCGCGATTCCCCTCCATCACCCCCACGGCCTGGCCCCAGATCGAGTCGCGACGGCCGTCCCAGTTGTAGAGCGGCGCAAACGCGACCTCGAGGAGCACGGGAGTACGGCGCGTCGTCCACTGAGCACCGAGGGAAATTTGGTGATGGGGGCTCCGCGTGTCGACGTACCCCGACGCAGGGACGTGGCAGCCGGCGCAGCTCACGCGCCCGGCTTGGCCTTTCACGCCGAGCGTGCCGCCGCTGCCGTCGTTGTCGCCCTCGATGAGCGGACCGGAGAGCGACGGGTCGAAGAATAGGCGCTGTCCGAACGCGCGCGCGACGGGATCGTCGGCGACGCGGTTACTCGGGTCGACGTCGGGCGGCGCAGCGTCGTAGTGGAGCGCGGAGAGCGCGGTGGGGCGAGCCGGCGGCGCGGGCGGCGTATTGCCTTCGCTTCCCGAGCCACACGCGGCGCAC